>Ga0080064_1002842_pt1 | contig 27603 bp, 30 predicted proteins | sample Subgrocontami54m_FD_69260 | JGI IMG/M metagenome (GOLD analysis project Ga0080064, IMG submission 69260) | Subsurface groundwater microbial communities from S. Glens Falls, New York, USA - GMW46 contaminated, 5.4 m (SPADES assembly) (version 2) ...
GGCCGGCCTCGACTCGCGTCCGCCCACCCGGGGCGCGGCGGCGCCCCGCGGGGGGGGGGGGGAGCCGCATCTGCGCGCCAACGTGGCGTCGCAGCGAGTGCGTCTGGCGTGGTATGGCGCAGGCGAAGAGGCGGCACTCGGACGAGAGCTCGAGCGCTTCCACGGCGAGTTGAGCGCGTTGCCGCGCAGCGTGGGGACGCGCACTTCGCGCAGCAAGGGCGTGCATGGAAATGGAGAACCGGGTGCAACCAGAGCTTGCAAAGACGGCGCGCGTGTTGGCTGATATCCGCTACGATCTCGCGGTTCCGGATGGCGCGCGGCGCGCTCTGGCACTGGGCTGGCTCACGCTGGCATTGGTGTCGCTGCTCGCTTCCGGAATTTTCTCGGTGCTGCTGGTGGCTTCCCGCACGCCGTATTTCAAGGACGTATTCCCGCTCGTCGATTTTTTCCGCGTCGCGCTCGTGGTGCACGTCGATCTTTCGGTACTGGTGTGGTTTCTGGCGCTCGCCGGCGTGCTGTGGAGCATCAACAGCGCCGAGCGCCTGATCAATACCGGCTGGAGCGCGCTCGCGTTCGCCGCGTTGGGCACGCTCCTGATGTGCGTTGCGCCGTTTGTCGGCGGTGGTAATCCGATCATGAGCAATTACGTGCCGGTACTCGACGATCCGCTGTTTCTCGCGGGGCTTACGACATTCTGCGCCGGCTTTCTGCTGCTGGTGGTGCGCAGCCTCGCCGCGGCGCCGCTGATCGGCGTGCGTTTCGACGGCGCCGGTGCGCTGCGGTTCGGACTTAACGCGGCGGCTGTGGCTTCCGCAGTGACGCTGATCGCGCTGGCGTGGTCGTATTTCGAAATGCCCAGGGGTCTGCCCGCGCGCGGCTATTACGACATCCTGTTCTGGGGCGCGGGCCATGTCGTGCAGTTCACGTACACGCTGCTGATGCTGGTGGCGTGGCTGTGGCTGGCATCGAGCTGCGGCGCGCGCGTGCCGCTCACGCCGCGCCTGACGGTATTGTTGCTCGCAACCGGCCTCTTGAGCGTATTCCTAATCCCGATCATTTATCTGGCCTACGGCGTGACCTCGGTCGAGCATCGCAACTGGCTGACGTGGCTGATGCAATTCGGCGGGGGACTTGCGATTGTGCCGCTGGGCGCCGCGGTGGCGTGGGGAATGTGGCGCGGCGGCGTACTGCCGGAATCCGCACGGCCGCTGCGCGCGGCGCTGATCACGTCGATGGTGCTGTTCGCGGTCGGCGGCGCGATCGGTTTCGTGATCCAGGGCAGCAACGTCAAGATCCCGGCGCACTATCACGGCTGCATCGTCGGCGTGACACTGGCGTTGATGGGAATGGTGTATCTGCTGCTGCCGCGCCTGGGTTTTGCCGAGCCGGCGCCGCGGCTTGCGACCTGGCAGGCGTGGCTGTACGGCGCGGGACAGCTGCTGCACATCATCGGGCTGGTATGGTCGGGCGGCTACGGCGTGCAGCGCAAGGTCGCAGGCAGCGAGCAGATGTTAAGAACGAGCGGCGAGATCGCGGGCATGGGTGTGATGGGACTGGGCGGATTGATTGCAGTAATCGGCGGACTGCTGTTCGTGGTCGTGGTGATTCGCGCCATGTGGCCTGGCGCCCGGCCGCGATGACTCCGGACGACGCCAGAGCCGAACGCCTGGCGCGTCTGGTGGGCGCGCTTGCGGCGCTTGCCGCAGCACTCACGCTGGTGGTGATCACGGTCAGCGCGTTGTTGCGCCTCGCGCAGGCCGGACTCGGCTGCGAGCCGTGGCCGCCGTGCTACGGCATTGCGCTTGCCACCGGGTGGCTCGCTCCGGTGCGCGCGACGCACCGCATCTCGGCATTGGTGGTCGCGCTCGTCGTACTGATGATGTTTATGCTGGCCGCGAACGGGGGCCGCGCCACGGCCCGGCTTGCCGTCATCGCGGGCGCAGCACTGGCCATGATTGTCTTTCTCACCGGGATTGGGATCATCACGCCCGGAACGCGTCTGCCGGCAATCGCGCTCGCCAACCTGGTCGGCGGGATGACGCTGCTGGCGCTCTTGTGGTGGCTTTTTCTCGAAGCGCGGGCCACCGGCCGGAGATCAAACGGGCGCATTGGCGCCCTGGCATTGATTGCGCTGCCGCTGCTGGTTGCGCAGATAGGCCTTGGCGCGCTCACGCACGCAACTTTCGGCAGCGCAAGTTGCCCGACGCTCGCGGGATGCGCTGCATCAGACTGGCTGCCGCAATTGTCGGCAGCGGCGTTCGATCCGTTCCGGCCGGCTGCGGGAGTGGCCGGGCACAGTCTGCCGCACGCGGATGCGGCAGCGGTGCACATGACTCATCGTGTATTGGCGCTGGCCGTCGCGGCATGGCTCGCGATGGTGGCGTGGCGGGCATGGCGCGTGCCGGTGACGCGCGCGAGCGGCATGGTGCTCGCCGCGGCGCTCGTGCTGCAGATTGCCACGGGGGCGCTGCTCGTGGTGTTGCAAATGCCGCTCATCGCGGCGGTGGCGCACAACGTTGCGGCGTCGCTGTTGCTCGCCGCGTTGGTGTACGTCGTGTTGCGTTTGCGCGCGGTATCGTAGGGCGCGGATTCATCGCGCCGAATGATCGCTGGCGCCTCGACGGCGCGATGAATCCGCGCCCTACGGGAGTCTTGTCGTGATTCCCTGTTTGAACCTGGCGTAACGCCATGCCGCGCGCGTCAGGTTGACCGCGAGCATGAGTTGTGACACCGCCCACGCGAGCCCGGCGCCATAGATGGCGAGCGGCCAGGCGAGTGCCGCGATCAACAATGCCACTGCAACCCCGTGCGCGGCGGCTTGCCAGCGCATCGCGCGTTGCGGAATGATCTGCCCCATGTGCGGCAGCGGATGCCGCTCAGGGTTGGCTTGCTGCAAATGCAGCCAGACCAGAAACGGCACGATCTTGTACATCATGCCGTTGATGACCGACATGCCGAAACCGGCCAGCATCAGGATGCCGATCAGCAGATCGAACCCTGGCAGTTGCGCCAGCCCGGGCGCGGCCAGCGCGCCGACGGCTAGCAGAGCGACCGCCACCAGGCTTGCCATGCCACCGCGCCACAACCAGACGCTGACATCAGCGCGCCGGCGGCTCGCGTGGTGCAGGTTGAGCGTGACGACTCCGAAGCCGGCGAGCGCTGCGGCAATCAGCGCGTAGAGCAATTCGCGCAGGCCCGGGAGTCTGTTCAGTTCGGTGGTGACGGCGAGGGTCAGCACGGTCAATGTGGCGACGATCAGCGGCGCAAGCCAGCGCTCCACCGCGGGTGGATAGCGCGGCGTAATCTGGAACATCGGCACCACGGCGAGCGCGACGCCGATCACCGTGATCGTGACCCATCCAGCGAGCCCCCATGCGGCATGCAGATCGGTGAGCGATGCGATACCCCACGCGGCGGCCCAATTCGGCAGCGTGGCGAGCACGCAGCCCAGCGTGATGGTGACCGCGAGCCCCGCGAGCCCAAGGGTGACGGCGCGAGTGGTTGCATCGTTGGCAGTGCATCGCGCGAGCGCGATGCCAGTCAGGATTACTACCGCCGCAACAACCAATGCCACGAGTGCCGCGGCCATTTTCAGCAGCGGCGCGGATTGCAGCAGAAAAGCCGCCACCAGCAATAATGTGCCGGCAGTAAGTAAAACCTGCAGCCATGGCGCGGCGCGGTGCAGTTGCCGGATGTCGGCCCCGGCCGCAACCGGCAGAAACTGCATCAGGGCGCCGACGACGCTATGGCCGATAAAACCGAGGGTGATGAGGTGGGTGGCCGCAAGCGCCGCGGCGGACCAGCGTGTCGCAAGCAGTTCCGGGCCGTAGTAGAGCAGCAGGACGGCGGCCGGCAGCGCCAGCACTGGCGCTGCAAGCAGGAAACGCAGGGGTACGGAAATCGCAGGGGCCTGATCGTAGGCCAGCACGCGGCTCATTTCCGGTGCCAGATCGTGACTTCGAAATAGCCTTCGGGTTTCAACTCGCAATGGTAGGCGAACTGATTGCGCTCGAGCACGCGAAACAGCGGGCGCGGTTCGATATGAATCAGCATCAGCAGCCGCTCGCCGCGCGGAAGTTCGTCGAGCGCATTCATCACTCTTACCATCGGCTCGGGAGGTTCGAGTCCGCGTGCATCGACGACGAACGCCGCCGTCCGCCCGTCGCTCGGGTCATCGGCGCTCATTCACACGCTACTGCCTGCTGCCTCAGGTCGATGCCGCTGGCGGCGAGCGCCTGGTCCGACATCGGGTACAGCACGTTTTCTTCCTTGAGGTTGTGCTGCTGCATATAGAGCAGCAACGTTTCGGACATGCCGAGATAGTCGTCCCTGCGGCCCGCCGCGATAACTTCCGCCATATCGTGCAGCAGGTCGCGCATCTGCGAGTGCTCCGCGCGCATCATTGCAGTCGGACCCATGGTCATGCCGGTCGCCTGCTCAAACGCCGGAAAGAGCACGCTCTCCTCGACTTCGAAGTGGTGCAGCATCGCAGCAGTGAACGCGTCGAAGTGCTCGCGGCATGCAGCCCAATCGGTGCGTTGTGCCGCGTCCTCGGCCGTCGCAAACAAGGCGTCGCAGTGGCGATGGTCGGCCACGAGTGGTGCGGTAAGTTGATCCAAGATAGCCTCCGCTGATTGAAAGCGGGGTCAGCGTACGCCGCGCGTTGCGCAGGCGTCCTTGATGCCCATCAAGGAATCGCAGCAAGTGTCAAGTCCGACAAACGCCTAGGCGCGTGCCGGAACCGGGGTTGCGGGCGCTGCGTCGAGCGGAGCGTTTTTCTCTGCCTGATACCAGGCGAGCGGCTCATGCAGCTTCACGACTTCGCCGACGATGATCAGTGTAGGCGGCGTGAAGCCGGCCTTGAATGTCAGCAGCGGCAAGGTCTCGAGCGTGCCGCAGACGACGCGTTGCTCGCGCGTGGTGCCCTGCTGTACTACCGCGGCCGGAGTTGCCGCCGGCAGGCCGTGCGCGACGAGCTGCTGGCACAGCACCGGCAGCCCGAGCAGGCCCATGTAGACCACCACGGTCTGGTTGGGACGCGCGAGCGCCGGCCAGTCGAGATTCATGGTGCCGTCCTTGAGGTGTCCGGTGACGAACACGCAAGCCTGGGCGTACTCGCGATGCGTGAGCGGGATGCCGGCGTACGCAGCTACGCCGGTCGCCGCGGTGACGCCGGGAACAACTTCAAACGCGATGCCTGCTGCGGCGAGCGCCTCGAGTTCTTCGCCGCCGCGGCCGAAGATAAAGGGATCGCCGCCCTTGAGCCGCAGCACGTGCCTGCCCTGACGCGCGAGCCTGATCAGCAACTGGTTGATCTCCGGCTGCGGCAACGAGTGATTGGAACGCTGCTTGCCGACGTAAATCAATTCCGCGCCCGGCGGCGCCAGTGCCACGATTTCCGGCGACACCAGATGGTCGTAGAGCACGACCTCGGCTTGCTGCAGCAGCCTGAAGGCGCGAAGTGTCAGCAGTTCCGGATTGCCGGGTCCGCTCCCGACGAGGTATACGCGCCCACTGCGTTCGTGCGCCACGCAGCGCAGCGCGCGGGCAGTACGCGTCGCCGCTGCGTCGCCGGATATCGTAAATAGATTCGTCACGGGTGCACTCTAAGTTGGCGCTCTTCGCCGGGCCTTGATGGAAATCAAGGTTTCGGGCGGCATTGCCGTGTCAAAGTGGCGGCAATTTCAGCACCGATTTACCGGTCCGCAGCCTAAGGAGATCAGCACATGAACGTGAAGCGATCCGCAGTTGCCGCAGTCATCGCCGTATTTGCCGCACTACCGCTGTTTACAGAGGGCGCGCTGGCGCAGGACAAATCCAAGGCCGCTTCGAGCGCGCCCGCGCCGGGCAAAGACAAGCACAAAGGGCCGGTCGGCGATGCCGAAATCCGCTATCAGGCGGGCGGCTCTCCGCTCGCCAAGGAGGATATGCATCAGGACATCAATCCGAAGGCGCCGCAGATGAGCAAGGCCGAGTTCGACCGCTCGCGCCAGATCTATTTCGAGCGCTGCGCCGGCTGCCACGGCGTGCTGCGCAAGGGCGCGACCGGCAAACCGCTCACACCTGACATCACGATTCCCAAGGGCACCGATTACCTGAAGGTGTTCATCAACTTTGGCTCGCCGGCGGGCATGCCGAACTGGGGCACCGGGGGCGAAATGACCGCCCAGGAAGTTGACATGATGGCGCGCTACGTGCAGCAGACGCCTCCTACCCCGCCCGAATTCGGCATGGCCGACATGAAGAAGACCTGGAAAGTGTTGCTCGCGCCAGCCGACCGGCCGAAGAAGAAGATGAATAAATACAACATCGAGAATATCTTCTCGACCACGCTGCGCGATACCGGCGAGGTGGCGCTGATCGATGGCGATACCAAGAAGATCATCAACATCGTGAAAACCGGTTACGCCGTGCACATCTCGCGTGTGTCGGCGTCGGGCCGTTACCTGTTCGTGATCGGGCGCGACGCCAAGATCAACATGATCGACCTGTGGATGGAGAAGCCTGACAACGTTGCCGAAATCCGCATCGGATTGGAAGCGCGCTCGGTCGATACTTCCAAGTACAAGGGCTACGAGGACAAATATGCGATCGCAGGTGCCTATTGGCCGCCGCAGTACGTAATCATGAAAGGCGATACGCTGGAGCCACTGAAGATTGTTGCCACCCGTGGCATGACGGTAGATACCCAGGATTTCCATCCCGAGCCGCGCGTTGCGTCGATCGTTTCTTCGCACTTCAAACCGGAGTTCGTGGTGAACGTCAAGGAGACCGGCAAGATTCTGATGGTCAACTACAAGGACATCAAAAACCTGACCGTGACCGAGATCGGCGCGGCGCGCTTCCTGCACGACGGCGGTTGGGACGCGTCCAAGCGCTACTTCCTGGTGGCGGCCAATCAGTCGAACAAGATCGCGGTAGTCGATGCCAAGGAAGGTAAGCTTGCCTCGCTGATCGATGTCGGCAAGATTCCGCATCCGGGACGCGGCGCCAACTTCAAGCATCCCAAGTTCGGCCCGGTGTGGGCGACCGGGCATCTCGGCGACGATACCATTGCGCTGATCGGTACCGATCCGACGGGCAACAAGCAGCATGCCTGGAAGATGGTGCAGGTGTTGAAGGGGCAGGGCGGAGGCAACCTGTTCATCAAGACCCATCCGAAGTCGAAAAACCTGTGGGTGGACACGCCGCTCAATCCGGATGCCAAGATCGCGCAGTCGGTCGCGGTGTTCGATATCAACGACCTGTCGAAAAAGCCGGAGATTCTTCCGATCGCCGAGTGGGCGAAGCTTGGTGAAGGCGCGAAGCGCATAGTGCAGCCCGAGTACAACAAAGCAGGCGACGAAGTATGGTTTTCGGTGTGGTCCGCGAAGGATAAGGAGTCCGCGGTCGTGGTGGTGGACGACAAGACCCGCAAGCTCAAGGCCGTGATCAAGGATCCGAAACTGATCACGCCGACCGGCCACTTCAACGTCTATAACACGACGCACGACATCTATTGAGCAGGGGCCATGACGCGTGCTCGCCAGCGCTACGTTTTCCCGCATCCGCTCGCGCTGGCGTTACGGGCAATCCTGATGCTTGGCGTGACGTTTGCCAATGCTGCCGCCGCAGCCGAACCGAGCCCGCAACGTGCCGCCGAGCTTACCTATATGGTGCGCCAGGATTGCGGATCGTGCCACGGCATGACGCTCACCGGCGGTTTGGGGCCGGCGCTGGTTCCGGCAGCGCTCAAGGACAAGCCGGCGGCCTATATCAAACACGTAATCCTGAACGGCAACCAGAACACCGCGATGCCCGGGTGGTCGCCGCTGCTGTCGGAAACCGATGCCGAGTGGATCGCCGAACGCCTGCTCAGCGGATTTCCCGATGCGCGCTAGGATCATCGGGCTGCTTGCCGGTACGATCCTGCTCGCCGGTTGCGCGAGCGCCGGTTGGCGCGGCACCGGCGATCTCGGTGTCGTGGTTGAGCGCGCGAACGGCAGCGTGCAGCTCGTCAGCACCACCGAGCGCGCGGTGATCGGGCGCGTCGCAGGCCTCGGTGATTTGTCGCACGCCTCCGTGGTTTACTCGCGCGACGGGCGCTATGCCTATGTGTTCGGCCGTGACGGCGGGCTGACCAAAGTCGATTTGCTGCGCGGCCGCATCGACCGGCGCGTCGTGCAATCGGGCAACGCGATCGGCGGCGCGATCTCGCAGGACGGCAAGCTCATCGCGGCTGCGAATTACGTCCCCGGCGGCGTCAAGGTGTTCGATGCGGCAACGCTTGAGCTGCTCGCCGAAATTCCCGCTGCCTACGGCGAGGGCAGGCTCGCCAAGGTGGTGGGGATCGAGGATGCGCCCGGCAATCGCTTCGTGTTCAGCCTGTTCGAGGCCGGTGAGATCTGGGTCGCCGATGTGAGCGACCCGCGCCGGCCGGCGCTGCAGAAGTTCAGGGGCATCGGCAAGGAGCCGTACGATGCGCTGGTGACGCCCGACGGCCGTTATTATCTGGCGGGGCTGTTCGGCGAAGACGGCATGGCAATGCTCGACCTGTGGCACACCGAGCGCGGGGTGAAGCGCGTGCTCGACGGCTACGGCAGGGGCGCGCAGAAGCTCCCCGTGTACAAGATGCCGCACCTCGAAGGCTGGGCGATCGCCGGGCGCCATGCGTACGTGCCTGCGGTTGCCCGGCACGAAGTGCTGGTGATAGACACCGATACCTGGCGCGAGGTCGGACGCATCGCGGTCGCCGGCCAGCCCGTGTTTGTGATCGCGCGGCCCGACGGGCGGCAGGTGTGGGTGAATTTTGCGGTGCCCGATTACAGTACCGTGCAGGTGATCGATACCGAAACGCGCAGCATCGTGCGCACGCTTGCGCCCGGCAAGGCGATATTGCACATGGAATTCACGCCGCGCGGCGAGGCAGTGTGGCTCTCGGCGCGCGATGATGATCGCGTGGTCGTATATGACACCGCAACTTTTGCGCGTATCGCGGAGATTCCCGCCGCCAGGCCGAGCGGGATTTTTTTCACGGCGCGCGCGTTTCGCACCGGGTTCTAGCGTGGGTGCGCTCGAGCTGCGGCTGTTGAACGATTTCCAGCGCGGTTTTCCGCTCACGTCCCGCCCGTTCGCCGCCATCGCGGCGCGCCTCGGCGTAAATGAGAGCGTAGTGCTCGCCGAACTCGAGCAACTCGTCGCCGGCGGCAAGGTGAGCCGCGTCGGTGCGGCGTTCGTGCCGGGCCGCATCGGCGTGGCCACGCTGGCCGCAATGTCAGTGCCACGGGAACGCCTGCAGCAGGTGGCGGAACTGGTCAGCGCCTGTCCTGAAGTCAACCACAACTACGAGCGCGAGCATCATTACAATCTGTGGTTCGTCGTCACCGGACCCGATGAGCGTCATGTCGAAACGGTGGTGCGCGGAATCGAGCGCGCAGCGCGTTGCGGCCGGGTGTTGTCGCTGCCGATGGTCGAGCCGTACCATATCGATCTCGGCTTCGACCTGGCATGCACCGGCGGCCCAACGGCGCCACAGACGCGTGCATGCGGCAGGCGCGAGGCACCAGGCCAGGCCGGTAATCTTCATCCTTCCGAGCGCGCGCTGGCGAGCGCGTTGCAGGAAGGACTCCCGCTCACGAGCGCGCCCTACGTCGAACTGGCACGGCGTGCCGCCATGACCGAAGCCGCGGTGATCGCGACCCTCGGGCACTGGCTCGAGAGCCGCGTCATCAGCCGCCTGGGAATCATCGTGCGTCACCGTGAACTCGGCTACACCGCCAATGCGATGGTAGTGTGGGATGTGCCCGACTCTGAAGTGCGCGCGGCCGGGCGGCGCGCGGCTACGGCGCCCTGTGTTACGTTGTGCTACCAGCGCCAGCGCCGGCTTCCCGATTGGTGTTACAACCTTTACTGCATGATCCACGGCACGGAACATGACCAGGTGCTGGGCGAGCTTGCCGCAATGCGGGCGAATTGCGATCTGATGCAGTACCCGTTCGAGGTGTTGTTCAGCCGGCAGCGGTTCAAGCAGCGCGGCGCGCGCTACCTGCCGGCGGTCGCGGCGGCAGTGAGCCATGGATAGCGTCGACCGCGCCATCGTCAACGCATTGCAGCAGGGCTTCCCGGTCAGCGAGCGGCCCTTTCGAGACGCCGGGGCGTTGCTCGGTCTTGGCGAAGAGGACCTGATCGCGCGCATCGGCAAGTTGCTCGACGACGGCGTGCTGACGCGCTTCGGCCCGCTTTATCAGGCCGAGCGGCTCGGTGGCGCCTACGCGCTGGCCGCGATGCGCGTGCCGCAGGCGGATTTCGACCGCGTGGCGGAAGCAGTCAATGCGCATCCGGAAGTCGCGCACAATTACGAGCGCGATCACGAATTCAACATGTGGTTCGTGCTCGCCACCGAAACCCATGACGGAATCGCGCGCGCGGCCGCGCAGATCGAGCGCACCACCGGGTTATCGGTATATCTGATGCCCAAGCGCGAGGAATTCTTCGTCGGGCTCAATCTCGCGGCGACCGCATGAACGCGCCTGCCATGCCGTTCGCAGCCGATGCGCTGGACCGGGCGATCGTGGTCGCGACGCAGGGAGGACTGCCGCTCGTGGCACGGCCGTATCACGCGATTGGCGAGCAGATCGGTGTCAGCGGCGAAGCAGTCATGGCGCGCCTCAAGCGCATGCTCGAAACAGGTGCGATCCGCCGCATCGGTGCAGTGCCGAACCACTACGCGCTGGGGTACAGCGCCAACGGCATGTCGGTATGGGACGTCGCTGACGAGCACGTCGGGCGGCTCGGACGCGTGATCGGCGAGTTGCCGTTCGTGACCCATTGCTACGAGCGCCTGCGGCATCCACCGCAGTGGCCGTACAATCTGTTTGCGATGGTGCACGCGCGCACGCGCGGCGAGGTCGAGGACAAGGTGGGGCATATTGCCGCCATACTCGGTGACGCGGCGCGCGCCCACGCGGTGCTCTACAGCACGCGGATACTGAAGAAAACCGGTTTGCGGCTTACGAAATTGGAATAATCGATGTTTCGAATTTCGCAATACCTGCAAGAACTGAAGCAGCCGACGCCGCTTGCGCCGAAACGCAATCCGCCGGGGCCGGTCGTGATCTGGAATCTGATCCGGCGCTGCAACCTGACGTGCCGGCACTGCTACTCGATCTCCGCCGACAAGGATTTCCCGGGCGAGCTTTCAACGCAGGAAGTGTACGGCGTGATGGATGATCTCAAGGCCTTCGGCGTGCCGGTGCTGATCCTGTCGGGCGGCGAGCCGCTCTTGCGGCCGGACATTTACGACATCGCAACGCGCGCGAAGCAGCTGGGTTTCTACGTGGGTCTTTCATCCAACGGCACGCTGATCGATGCGGCCAACATCGGCCGCATTGCGGAGGTCGGTTTCGATTACGTCGGCATCAGCCTCGACGGCATCAAGGATACGCACGACAAGTTCCGCCGCATGGTGGGCGCGTACGAGCGCTCGCTCAATGCGATCCGGCTCGCCCGCGATGCGGGCATCAAGGTCGGCGTGCGCTTCACGCTGACCCAGCACAACGAGCACGATCTGCCGGCGCTGCTCGAGCTGATGGAGCGGGAGAACATCGACAAGTTCTACCTCTCGCACCTCAATTACGCGGGGCGCGGCAACGTCGATCGCAAGCACGATTCGATATTCGAGACCACGCGGCGCGTGATGGACCTGCTGTTCGACACCTGCTGGGGCTATCTCGAGCGCGGCCTCGACAAGGAATTCGTGACCGGCAACAACGACGCCGACGGCGTCTACCTGCTGTTCTGGGCGCGGCGCCGCTTCCCGCAGCTGGAAGCGCATCTGCGCGCGAAGCTCGCGCAGTGGGGCGGCAATTCGTCAGGGGTCAATGTCGCCAACATCGACAATCTCGGCAACGTCCATCCCGACACCTTCTGGTGGCATTACTCGATCGGCAACGTGCGGGCCCGGCCGTTCTCCGCGATCTGGCCCGACACTTCCGACGCGCTGATGGCGGGCCTCAAGGCAAGTCCGCGCCAAATCAAGGGCCGCTGCGGCGAATGCGCCTGCTTCGACATCTGCGGCGGCAACACGCGGGTGCGCGCGCAGCAACTGACCGGAGATGCATGGCAGGAAGACCCGGCGTGCTATCTCAGCGACGAGGAAATCGGCATCGCGACCGCGCGCGACCGGCTCAAGGTAACGCCGTTTACGCGCCAGCGGCGTGCGGGCTAGTATGATGCGCAAGGTGTTACGCCGTGGCGCGCTGCTGCTCGCCATGCTGCCGGCACTCGCGATCGCCCAGCAGGCGGAAAAACTCTATCAGCAGCATTGCGCGGGCTGCCACGGCGCCGGGCGCACGGGAGCGATGGGCCCGGCGCTGTTACCGGAGAACCTGGAGCGCCTGCGCCGCGCCGGAGCGGTGAAGGTCATCGCCGACGGACTCGTTGCGACGCAGATGCCGGCCTATGGCGGGAAGCTCTCGGCGGCGGAGATCGATGCGCTGGTGAACTATATCTACACGCCGCCGGCGGTGCGTCCGCAGTGGGGCCTCGCCGAGATAAAAGCTTCTCGCATCGAGCACGTCCGGCCCGGCACGCTCGGCGACAAACCGTTGTTCGCCGCCGATCCGCTCAACCTGTTCGTGGTGGTCGAGACGGGCGACCATCACGTCACGATTCTCGACGGCGACCGCTTCGAGCCGCTCGTCCGCTTCGCGAGCCGCTTTGCGCTGCACGGCGGCCCCAAATTCTCGCCCGACGGGCGTTACGTGTATTTCGCCTCGCGCGACGGCTGGATCAGCAAGTACGACCTCTACAATCTCAAAACCGTGGCCGAATTACGTGCCGGCATCAACACGCGCAACGCCGCGGTGTCGGGCGACGGCCGCTATGTGATGGTCGCGAATTACCTGCCGCACACGCTGGTGGTGCTCGATGCGCGCGATCTCGCCCCGCTGAAAATCATCGCGGTGCAGGACGGAAAGGGCAGGACCTCGCGCGTCTCCGCGGTCTACGACGCGGCGCCACGCAAGAGCTTTGTCGCCGCATTGAAGGACATTCCCGAAGTGTGGGAAGTGAGCTACGACCAGAATGCGCCGCCGATCCATGGCGGGCTGGTGCACGACTACCGCATGGGGGAGGGAATCGCGACCAAGGGTTATCTCAATCCGCGCCGCACGCTGCTCGACGACTATCTCGACGACTTCTTCTTCGACCCGAGCTATGCGTACGTGATCGGCGCCGCGCGTGACGGCGGCAAGGGTCAGGTGGTCAATCTCGACGTGCGGCGCAGGATCGCGGACGTGCCGTTGCCCGGACTGCCGCATCTGGGTTCGGGGATCACCTGGCAGTGGCAGGGGCGCACCGTGCTCGCGACGCCAAACCTGAGAGAAGGCGTGGTGAGCGTGATCGACATGAAGACGTGGCAGCCGGTGAAGCAGATTGCGACCAACGGCCCGGGGTTTTTCATGCGCAGCCACGAGCGCACGCGCTACGCGTGGGTCGATGCGTTCAGCAGCGCGAAGCGCGACACGCTGCAGATCATCGACAAGGACAAGCTCGAGGTCGTCGCGAGCGTGACGCCGGCGCCGGGTAAAACCGCGGCGCACGTCGAGTTCACGCGCGACGGCCGCTACGCGCTGGTTTCCGTGTGGGAGATGGACGGCGCGCTGGTGGTGTACGATGCGCAGACGTTCAAGGAGGTGAAGCGTCTGCCGATGAAGCGGCCGGTCGGCAAATACAATGTCTACAACAAGATCACGCGTTCGGAGGGCACCAGTCATTGAAGCGCAGCGAGCCGGTAACGCCCTTATGCAATAATCCATCTGGCGGCCTGGAGCAGGATTCCGGTCAGGCCGGGATGCCGTGCAACCAAAAGTTTGTCGTGCGGAAGGGAATGTCATGGACCCGCTGATCGAAGCACATCAGATTACGGACGTTGCTGCGCTGGAACGCCTTTACGGGGCACCTGCGGGAGCCTCCGTCGAGAAGGAGCTCGACTACATTCATCCGCATTATCGGGCGATGATTGCAGCGTCTCCCTTTGTCGTCCTCGCAACCGGCGGCCCGGAAGGGCTCGATACTTCCCCGCGCGGGGACGCCGCCGGGTTTGTCACGGTCGAAGACGAAAAGACCCTGTTGATTCCGGACCGACGCGGAAATAACCGTGTCGACAGCCTGCGCAACATCATTGCCGATCCGCATGTTGCATTGCTGTTTCTGATTCCGGGTGTGGGCGAAACGCTGCGGGTCAATGGGCGGGCGATCATCTCCACCGCGCCGGCATTGCTCGAACGATTCGCTGTCGGCGGGAAGCCCCCGCGTTCGGTGATCGTGGTGCACGTGGATACGGTGTTTTTTCAGTGCTCGCGCGCCATCTGGCGGTCCAAGCTGTGGGACCCGGCACAACACATCGAGCGCAGCAGCCTGCCCAGCCTCGGCACGATGATCGGGGATATCAGCCAGGCGCGGATTAACGGGGCAACGTACGACAAAGGCTTGTATGAGCGTTTGAAAGCGGAGCTTTACTGAGAGCTTGTAGCCAGTCTCGTCCTGGAGACTTTATGCACCCAGCGATCGTGTCACTGATTTTGCTTGCATTGTCCAGCAGCCTTGCGTTTGGTCAAACATTGGATCAACTGTCGCCGCGCCGGTCGGTCGGGCAGCTCCTGTATCTGCCGATCTATTCGCACATCTGGCATGGCGAGGTGGATAGCAAGGGCCAGCCAACGAAGACGCTCGTTTCAATTTCCGTGAGCATTCGGAACACGGACCCCGTGAAAGCAATCCGCATAAGTTCCGCGCAGTATTACGACACCGACGGCAAGAGGCTCAGAGAGTACGTCACATCACCGAAGACGATCGGACCCATGGGGACCTACGAGATATTTGTTCCCCGCAGTGACGACACGGGTGGCTCCGGCGCGAACTTTGTGATTTCCTGGAAATCGGATGCACCCGTGAGCCCGCCGATTGTAGAGGGGTTCCACGCGAATCTTCCCGTGGGGAGATCAATTGCATTTACGACCTCGGCGCGGCCGATACCTGCTGAATGAGCACATCTATCGACCACCGTGGTTCTCGTGCAATATTGGCGAGCCATACTCATGGAATTTCTTGGCCGCACGAGTGACCGCGCTCATTTCCTGCGGCGAATACCATTCATTATCTCGACGAGGTTTCATCCATGGCCAGTCCATCTACGGTTCGTGTGGGTATCGTTCTGCCGCATTCATATTACGGCGAGTCTGAGTGGCAAAACGCCGAGCGTGCGATTGCGTACGCCGACGAGGCGGCCGGCAAGGGCGCACAACTGGTTCTTTATCCGGAGGGTTATCCAGGGCCGATGACGGGCCCGTTGGATAACCCCAAATTTCCATTCGATCCCGTCGAGGAACTCAAGAAGAAGGCGAAACAGCACTCGATGTATATCATCGCTGGAAACGTCATCAGCAGCGATGTGCCTGGCGCGTACCTGCTGACGCTGAGGCTCCTCGGTCCCGAGGGCACCGAGCTTGCGTGTTATCTTCGTCAGCAACCGGATACCCCGCCGTTGAATGCGTACCTTTATGGCGGAAAGGGCCATCTGCTGCCGGGCAAGCAGCGCATCGTGGTCGACACCGACCTGGGAAAAATCGGCCTGCTGATCTGCAGTGAACTCTGGTGTCCGGAACTGCCGCGCATGCTGATGCTCAGAGGCGCGGAAATCATCGTGTCTCCGGTCCATGGCAGACACAGCCAGACGGGTCTCGCGCTGCAAGACACCTGGCACTGCCTCGCCCGCGCGCGTGCGGCGGAGAATCTTTGCTATGTGCTCTCGACCCAGAACCTTTACGTATCGGACCATTTCGATTACCGGAAACAGATGTCGGCAGGCGCCATCGCGGCCGGACCCGAGCGTATGGAAGGGAAAATGTCGGAGCCCGGCGTGCTCATTACGGATTTGGATATGGACCGATTGCGGTATCTGCGGACACGCAACTTCGACGAGGAGAATCTCTCGGTTCCGGACGATCCGAACTGGCGGCCAATCGGGTGCCGACCGGGGCAGATCTATGAGCGTGATCCTTCCCTGTACCAGGAGCTATGCGAACCGAGTCCATACTCCCTGAACTACGAATACTGGCGCGATGGCGGGTTGGATTCGTGGATCGGTGAATATGATCGTATCTACGAGGGAGACTACCAGCGCATCCTGAAGAAATATGGCGGGCCATTCCGGTTCAAGGAGCGTTGACCTGGTGTTAACTCGTCGCGCCAGAGTTTGACCCGCTTCGCGCGTCGAGCGCATATAAGGAGGTTGCGATGGGCGATACCTTTCCAAAATTCAAGGCGGCCGCGGTTCAGGCAGCCCCCGTTTTCCTGAACCGTGAGGCTACCCTGGACAAGGCATGCTCTCTCATTGCCGAAGCCGCGTGTGCCGGGGCGAACCTGATCGCCTTTCCGGAAGTGTTTCTGCCGGGCTATCCGTACTGGATCCGGCTGGAAAATCCTTTCCGGACCACGTCCTACTTCATCGAACTCGTCAAGAACGCGGTCGAGGTGCCGAGCCCCACCACTGCGCGCCTGTGCGAAGCGGCCCGGCGAGCGGGTGCTTATGTGGTCATCGGCATCAACGAGCGGCCGACGAATACGTTGGGCACGCTTTATAACACCAATCTCGTCATCGGGCCGGAAGGAGACATCCTGCTGAAGCACCGCAAGCTCATGCCTACCTATGCTGAAAAGATGGTATGGGGTTTCGGGGATGGATCCACCCTGCGCGTGCTCGACACGACGCTCGGCAAGCTGGGTACCCTCATCTGCGGCGAGAACGCCAATCCTCTGGCGCGGTTTGCCCTCATTGCGCAGGGAGAACAGGTGCACGTTTCGAACTATCCGGCGTTGCCCGGCGGCGATCTCGGCGGCTACGACCTCAGCCGGGAAATTGAGCTACGGGGGGCGACGCACGCCTTCGAAGGAAAAGTATTCAATATCGTCGTTTCCCCGGCCATTGACGAGAGCGTCATTGCCAAAGTCGCCGATACGGAGGAGAAACGTCGCGCCATGTCGGGGCCGTGCATGAGCTTTACCGGAATTTTCGCACCCGGCGGACGGCTGTGCAGCGACACCGTTGCGCCGGGCGAGGAAGGCATCGTCTACGCCGAATGCGACATCGAAGCCATCATCGCCCCGAAAATGCGTCACGATGTGGCCGGGCACTACAACCGATCCGACGTTTTGACGCTGAATCTGAATCGCACGCCGCTGCAACCGCTCATCGAGTACGTCGAAGAACAGGATTCACCGCCCACCCGGCAAACAAACGCCGCCCCGGTGTCCGAGGCGGCGAGCAGTGCGAGTTCGCAGTCGGAGACGCCAGCCGGGAACGAATCACATTGCTAGCCCGCGGACCGGAAACCTGCAACCACTGCAAACCGGTGACATTATCCCGCCGCAATCCTGTGGCGAGAGCAAATGCCGCCATGGTTTGCGGTCATGGGCAGGCGACGACTAAAATCCCGCATTGATCTCTGCTTGCACAGCAACGGCACGCGCCACCAATGACGATGAACCTTACTTCCCCACCGAACTTTGAATTCGAGTTGCTCCGCGCCGTGGTCGAGCAGGCGCCCGATGCGATTATCGTTACCAACAATGCAGGCGATATCCGGGTTTGGAACAAAAACCCCTCGGCGCGCTCGCAACTGCTCGAGACGTTACGGAACGCCATCTGGCTGGCGCACGTCAGCATAAGCAATAGCAACATTGCGCTATGCAATTTGTGACTGCGCGCTTTTGCATTGCCTTTTCCATACTGGACATTCGCTTCCTACTTGATCACTTTGTTGGCGCGGACGCGTCGCTCGCCGAGCAATGCCGCGCGCGTAACTCGACTTTGCAATTGCGCCAACCACCACTGCAACGCGCGCCCCTGGCTGGACTTTCCGCTCTTGCGCCAGGCGTAACTGACCTGAATTTGCTGTTCTGCGCGTTCCACGTGCTTGACGACCAATCGTCCGGTGTCGATATAGGGTTGGGCCAGGCAGGTTGGCAGGAATCCGATGCCCAGCCCCCTGACTTGTGCGTCCAGCTTGGCGGGCATGCCCGTGACGGTGAACACGTCCTGACCGGTCAATAGTCCGAAGGAGATGCCACTTCCGCGCTGAATGGAGTCGGCTACTGCTACCGCCCTGTGCCGGCGGATGACTTCATCGCTTAGCGGCTCAGGCGCACGCGCCAACGGGTGGTCAGGAGACACCACAAAAGCAAAGCGCACAGTGCCAAGCGGCTCCCGCTGCAGGCCGGCAGTGGTTCCCGTTTCCATCACCACGCCAAGCGCCAGATCAGCCTGGCCTGAAGTTAGCGCCTCCAGCGTGCCCGACAAGGTTTCAGCGCGCAACCTGACTCTGGTCGGCGGGTTTAGCGAAAAGAAAGTCTCGCAGAGTTCCATTACCGTGGCGTGGTTGATGATGCTGTCTACCGCGATCGTCAACTGCGGCTCCCAGCCAGTGGCCACGCGCTTGACACGGTTGGCTATGGCGTCAACGTCGGCCAGAAGGCGCGCACCCTCGCGCAGCAATTCGGCTCCAGCCTCGGTCAGACGAGCCTGCCGCGAGCTGCGATCGAACAGCAATACGTCCAACGCGTCTTCCATCTGCCTTACCCGATACGTGAGCGCGCTGGGGACCATGTTGCTGACGCGCGCCGCTGCCGCAAAGCTGCCGGTATGGGCGATCGTCTGCACCATGGCGAGGGCATCGGGCGTCAGAACATCACGAGGAGTGGGCATTGGGGCCTGTTTCATGCAAATGATTTGAATGATGTCATCAAATCGGCAGGCTCTGCAAGCGTGTGGGGTGACCGACAATTCATCCCATCAATAAGGAGTTCGATTTGGCCGCCTGAGTTGCATTTCTCAACCTCACCTGAAAGGAATCATCATGTTTAACCAACTTCAAAATCCCCTGTCTCTGATAGGACGCCTGCTGTTGGCCTCGCTGTTTCTGCCCGCCGGCATCGGCAAACTCACCGGTTTTTCCGGAACGGTCGGCTACATCTCCTCCGTGGGCCTGCCCTTTCCCGAGTTGGGCGCAGTGCTTGCATTGACTGTCGAGATCGTGGGTAGCGTTGCCCTGATCGTCGGCTTTGGAACGCGTGCAGCGGCAATCGCATTGGCCCTGTTCACGCTGGTCGCGTCGTTCTTCTTCCACAACTACTGGGCGGCAGCAGCGGATCAGCAGTTCGTACAGCAACTGCTGTTTTTCAAGAACGTCGGGGTGGTGGGTGGACTGTTGACGCTGGCCGCATGGGGAGCGGGTGCGTGGAGTGTCGATGCTCGCCACAGCGCCTGAGTCAAACCAGCTCACGAATGTAAGGAGTCGAATATGACCACGTTACCGACAATCTTCGTATCACACGGAGCGCCGACCTGGGCTATCGAGCCCGGGTTGATCGGCCCGCGACTTGCCGCGTTCTCTAGCAGTTTGCCCAAGCCGCGCGCCATTCTGGTTGTTTCTCCTCATTGGATGAGCCGCGAATTGCGGATAATGACAAACCCCGCGCCGAAAACCATGCACGATTTCGGTGGGTTTCCTCGGCCGCTATACAAAATCCAGTATTCGGCGCCGGGGTCTCCCGAAATTGCGCGGCAAGTGATTGCAACGCTTGAGAGCCACGGATACACGGTGCAGGCCGATGCCGAGGAAGGATTCGATCATGGCGCGTGGGTTCCCCTGCTGCACATGTATCCAGACGCGGATATTCCGGTTATCGAGCTCTCGTTGCGGATTCATGATGGTCCCGAGGAATGTTTCAAGATCGGACAGTCACTTGCAGCGCTGCGGGAGCAGGGAGTCCTGATCATCGGATCAGGCAGTCTCACCCACAATCTATATGAATTCAGGCAGGGCGAGGACACCCCGGCGACGTACGTGAAGGCGTTCGCATTTTGGGTGCGGGAAGCATTGGAGCGCGGCGACCTGGACGCATTGCTCGACTACCGTAGCCGAGCACCGCACGCGGAGCGCGCGCATCCCACTGAGGACCATTTCCTGCCTTTGTTTTTCGCTCTGGGTGCCGCGGGAAGTGGCCGTGTAGACGTGCATTGCATCGAGGGAGGCATTACTCACGGCGTCCTCGCCATGGATGCTTTTGTTATGGGTTAGCCGGTTTCATTTCGGCAGCCGCATCGCGGCATCCTCGAACGTGCCTTGTTCGGCATCGAGATGGCAGGCGCCGCAATTCGCTTTCGAGCCGACCTTGGGATTGCGCCACACTCCATCCGCGATGCGTTGGTGTTTTTCGACCCAGTATCCGGTTTCGGTGACGCGCAGCGGCGTCGCTTCTTTGGCTATCGAACGATTGATCTTGACCGCGGGCTCGGTCAAGCCAGATTCCGCGGAATTATCCTGCATGAATTTTAGTATTTCGGCCGTTACCGTTGCATCAAGTCCGAGCGCCTCGCCGAAGTGATCTTCCTGTTTGTCCATCATGGTTTTCCAGGAACGCGCCGGGAGCAGGGTCGGGTGATAGGCGAGATGGCAGCTTCCGCACTCGGCTCGCCACGTCTTGTTGTCGGGAAGTGCCTTGCCGACGAAAGGCAGGTAAGGACCCGCGGGAGACCCGGTCAGCTTCCCCTGAAAGAACCACAACGCGCCTGCCGCAACGCCCAGCGCCAGCGCCGCGCCGACCCAACGATGTGATGAGGCGATGCCTTCGCTTGCTTCGCCGGGCTTGCGTCCCGTAATCATGGCCAGCACGAGATTTTCATGGTGCACGCGGCTTTCCACCACGACGCCCGTCACATGAAACACCACCAACGCCACCATGATCCATGAAAGCGCCTCGTGCAGTTTCTTGAAGACTTCGCCGGTCGGGGTATGCGCCAGGTTCCGGAAGATGCCCTGGGATTCCTCCAGCCCAAGCACCAGCAGGCCGCTGACCGATACCAGCAGTCCGAGAACTACCAACATGTAAATGGCCCAGCTCCCGGGCGGATTATGGCCGAGGTAGCGCCTGGCCGTGCCGCGCGCCAGATCGCGCAGATAGTTCAGCGCCTCAATGGGCGTGAAGAGAAACGAACTGAATCGCGCATAGCGGCTGCCGAGCAAGCCCCACAGGATGCGAAAGACGAGCAGCCCGAGGACGACATAACCAACAAAGACGTGCACATCGCGCCAACGGTCGGGATCTGCCGTCACCATGGCTGCGATGAAACCGAGCACCAGCAGCCAATGGAACAGCCGGGTCGGGACATCCCAAATGAGGATTTTCACGGCGGTGCCTGAGCGCGTGGATCGCGCAAACTACCGCGCGGGCTCCAGGATCACTGCGGAATCTTGACGTTGCGCTCGGAAAAATCGCCCCTCTCCGCGCCAACGTGGCAGGCAATGCAGTTTGCCGGGCTGCCGACCTTGGGGCGTTTCCACACCTCGGGGCGAACCTCGTCGTGCTTGCGCCGGAAATAGGGCGTTTCGGTAATTCGCAGTGGAATTGCGTTAGCCGCCAGCGATCCCAGAAACCGGCCCGCGCGCCGGTCGCTCGATTTCTCGGCGCTGTTACTGACCAGGTAATCGGTGATCTCCCTGGTTGTGACCGCGTCGAGGCCGGCGTTTTCGCCGAAGTGCTTGTCGAGTCCGGACATCAATTTCCGCCACGACCGCTCCGGCAAATAGCCCGGCGGATACGCCATATGGCAGGAAGAGCATTCGGCTTTCCACTTGGCGCCCGGATTTGCCGCGGGTGTCTGATTCGCCGTCTGCGCAGCCGCGGGAAGCGCGAACGCGAACGTGCAGGCGCACAGCGCAACGACTAATGTTCTGCGTGGCATCGTGGATGTCCTTTCACTTGATCGACAGCACGTAGGTCATGAAGTCGCCCTTTTCCCGGGCGTTGCATTCACGCTCCAGCACGTCCTGGCAGTTGCGTTTGAACCACTTCTCGACCTTCGCCGCGTCGGTGAACCGGTCTTTATTGGCCGCGGGAGCCAGCGGCAGGATTTCCTTGCTGGTCTTCTCGTGCTTCCCGGCGTTCCTGGGATTATCCGTATGACAAGCGGCGCAACTGACCTGCTTGCCGCTGCTGTGCTTGACCGCCGCATGGTAAAACTTGTCTCCGCCGGCCGCGGAAAATTCCTTGAACGACGGATTATCCTTTTTGGCCTGGGCCGTGTAAGTCTGAAGCACTTCGCCGGGACTCGCTGCAAGGACGTTTGCGGCAGTCAACATCAATGCCAGCACTACGGTTGTTTTCGACATGGGACCCCTTTCATTTCGAATGATGGCGCGTGAGCGGCGGCTGCGGACCAAATCGATACCTTGAGCAGCAATACATTAGCCGCAACCTCGCTGAAACCGTTTGACGCAGGTCAAAAACCTGCCCGATAGCCCGCAGTTGCCGTTCACGTTTCCCAGGTTGATGCATGCAAAGGCTTGGAGTAATGTCCGGGGAAGCAGGGAATCCCTTTGCATGGATAAGACAGGTCGCGCCTTGAGCAATCGAGCGGAGCATAGAGATGACGCGGAGCGCCGGGCCGATACGGCGCAGATCGAGGAGCCTTATCCGATCCGCCGTCTTTTCATCCGGCGGGTGGTTCCGAGTTTGATACTGTTCGCGGTGCTGCTCCTGGCCGGGGGCTGGTTCACGGTCAATTACCTGGAGCTGCGCGTATATCTGGAGACCACGCTGCGGCGGATTGAAACGACTGCACGCCTGGCGGAAATGACCAATCCGCAAGCGTGGCGGCGCCTGGTTGAAGGGGATGACCCGCGTGCCGTCCTCGCTGAGCCGGATGGCCGGGAACTCGCCAAGGCGCTCGCTTCGCTCAGCGCCGACGGACATACGGAAAAACTGAAGATCTTCAATGAGCGCCACATCACGATATTCTCGACCGACCCGCGAGACATTGGCGTGCGTGAGGAGAATCAGCTCATGAAGGACGTATTGCTCCGCAATGTGCCCGCGATTGAATCGACGGTGTTGGATAAACAGCGTTTGTACGAAATCTTCGCGCCGCTCACCATTGGCCGACGGAGCAGGATCGTGTTCGAGGTGTATGAGCCCGCCGACGTGCTCGACAAGGTCATCGTCCGTAGCTTCGCGGAATTCGTGGCTTTGCCGCTGGCGATACTGCTGTTTCTCGGCCTCTGGCTGGGCCGTATCGTTGGCCGCGCCCAGCTCGATATCGACTGCAGGGTCGAAGCGCAGCGCTCGCTACGCAAACAGTTGGAACGTTTCGTCTCCGTCAGCGCCGCGGGCGCCGCGCGCCTGTCGTACGGCGGCAACGTGCCAACGTCGCGCACCAGCGTTGCGATTTTTTATTCCGACGTCCGTGATTTCACCAGCCTGGCCGAATTCCACCCGCCCAAGGCCACCGTGGAGTTTCTCAACGAACTGATGACGTTGCAGGTGGAAGTCATTCAGCGCCACGGCGGCGACGTCGACAAGATGATTGGCGACGCCGTGCTGGCTCGATTCGAAGGCAGCGATCGCGAAGCCCACGCCTTACAGGCGGCGCAGGAGATACTGACCTTGCTCAGGCAACGGCCGCTGGTTCGGGATATCGGCATCGGCGTTTACGATGGCGAGGCTATTATTGGAGCCATCGGCCCGGTCGAGCGGCAGGATTTTACGGTCATCGGCGATAGTGTCAATCTCGCGGCGCGGCTTTGCTCCCTGGCGGAAAAAGGCGAGCTGGTGGTGGAACAACTGGCGCTGCGCCGATCCGGGCTGCCGATGGACGGTTTCACGCCGGCCGAGGACAGCCCGGTCAAAGGTCACTCGCGCACGATGACGATCTGCCGCTGGCGACCCGGCGGGGATGCGGCTTCGGACTGAACGCGCTAATCGCTTTCGCCGCTCAAGGTGCGCGGCCTGCGCGCGATGCAATCTTCATCCTTCGTAGATGCGCAGCCGCTCGAGGTCGAGGATGGTGACGGTGCGGCCGTCGACCGCGATCAGGTTCGCTGCCGTGAGCTCGTGCAGGACGCGCGAGAAATGCTCGGGCGTGAGATTGAGCCGGGAGGCAATGATGCCTTTGCTCGTCGGCAGCTTGAGCTGTGCCACCTTGCCAGCGCTGTCAGGCTCCGGTTCCGCGCGCAGCAGGTAGCCGATCACGCGCTGCGTACCGGAATGCAGCGAATAGGATTCGAGATCGCTCACCAGGCCGTGCAGGCGGCGGGAGAGGCCGGCAATCATCTTGCGCGCGAAGCGCGGCTCGCGCTCGATTTCCTCGAACACCACTGACTTGCTGACATGCAGCAGCAGCGTATCGGCAAGCGCCTGGGCATAGACCACGTACGGTTTTTCCATGAACATCAGCGCCTCGCCGAAGCTCTGGCCCGGCCCGATCAGCTCGACCACTTTTTCGTCGCCGCCCGCGGAAGTGAATGCAAGCTTGACGTGGCCGTAGATGACCATGTGAAAGCCGTCGCACGGGTCACCTTTGCGGAACAGCACTTCGCCGCGCGCGGCGTGCTGCTCGCGCGTGCCGAGCGCGATGCGGTCGAGTTCGTGCGGCGCAATTTCCCTGAACAGCGGGAGATTGGCGAGGAAGGTTTGTACCTTGATGGGCGTGGACGGCAACGGCGTAATCCTGGGGCGGCGTCCGCCCACGGCTGAGAAAGCCCGTATTATGTCTCAAGACCCGTCGTCGACAAAGGCGAGATGGCGGTTACGGCAGGCGGGAGCGCAGCCGGCGCAATACTTCGCGCGGCGTCGGCAGCGCCGGCTTGAATTCGAGTGCATCGAGGGTGTTTTTCACCAGCAGCCCGAGCTCGGTGTCGCCTTCCATCACGAGGCGGCGGCTGAAGAACAACGTGTCGGGGTCCTCGCGGCGCAGCGCGAGCGCGAGGAAATCCTCGGCAGCCGCCGCGAGCGTGAGATCGGGATTGGCAGCGCCGGACGGCGCGAAGCCGCGCGGCGTGACGCGAAACGTAAGGGTCACGCCGGCATCGGTGATGCGCAGCCGGATCAGCTTGCCGGAGAGCTCAGGATGCGCGTCGGCACCGAAGGTTGCGCCGAGCGCCAGCGTGAGCGCGGCGGCGAACGCCGCGGAGGCCGGATACTGCGGCAGCCGCGCCAGCATCCGGCGCACGGGATCAGGTATTTGCGGCAGTTTCATCGCCGTTCGCCGTAGTACATGGTTACGCTTCAACAGCCTGGTGCATTGCTGTAACCTGATCGAGCCCTGGTTGGCCGTGCCAGTAACCGTTGCACGCGCCAACGGGCATCAGGCTCTCCAGTTGCCGCGCCGCGAGGTCCGCGGTCATTGAACGCTCCAGGCGTTGCCGGAACAGTTTGACAATCCCGAAAGTGTTTTCGGACTGCGGGCTGATGCGCAGCACGTCGACGCCGAGCTGCGGCAATTCGTCGAGTTCGCCGATCAGGTTGAAGGTGCGCGCGGATTGCGTCTGGATGCCGTTGAACGCGAGAAACGGCTGGTCCTCGCGCGTCAGGAGCGGCATGCCGTCGGGATGGTCGATGCAGCGGAACTCGCAACTGTCCTTGGACAGGTTGTAGCGGCGCGCGGTGAAGCAGCGCGCTGAAAACGCGAGCGGCAGGCGCCCGTAGCCGAATATTTCGGTTGCCATCCCCGCCGGGCGGTGCTGCTGCAGCTCGCGCAGACTGTCGCGCGAGAGCTCGACCGGCAGTACCCAGCGCCGCGCCCCGAGTTGCGCGAGCAGCGCCAGCGTTTGCGGGTTGTAGACATTGAGATGGAGGCCCGCGACGAACGGCACTTTGCCAGCCAGCAGATGCACCGCGCCCATGTCGTTGGCTTCGACCATGAAGGCGCCGTTGGCGGTGATTTTTCGCAGCGTTCGCAAGTCGGACTCGGATTCGATCAGCGCCTGCGTCGACAGCACCACTTCCTTGCCGGCAGCGGCGAGCTCGCGCGCGAGTTCGAGCCAGTCCGCAAGGCGCAGCTCGTGGCGCTTCGAGCACACGACTTCGCCGAGGTAGACGATATCGAGCGGCGCCGCCGCGGCAGCGGCGTAGAACTCGAATACCCGTTGCTTCGGCCAGTAATAAAGAATCGGTCCCAGCGCGAGCTTCATGTGATCATCATTTCCATGGCCGGTGATAGGCGCCGAGCGTCTGCTGCTGACCTTCGGACACTTTGCGCAGCGCATCGTTCCACGCCGGCCTCACCGCGTAGTGCGCCGGGTTCGCCTGGCAGGCGTCAATCGCCTCGCGCCACGTGCGGGTGACTTGCGCGACATAGGCAGGGCTGCGTTGCCGGCCTTCGATCTTGACCGCAGCGACGCCGGCCGCGAGCAGCTCCGGAATCAATTCGAGCGTATTGAGACTCGCCGGCTCTTCGATCGCGTAATAGGTTTCGCCCTCGACCGAGTAGCGTGCCTTGCACAGCGTCGGATACGCCGCGTTTTCATTCGCCGCGTAACGGTCGATCAGGATGCCGTTCAGGCGCGATTCGAGACCGGCCGGCGTGTGTTGCCAGCGTACCGCTTTGGCCGGAGAACACACGCCGATGGTATTCGGCGATTGGCCGGTCGCGTATGACGACAGCACACAGCGTCCTTCGACCATCACGCACAGGCTGCCGAAGCCGAATACCTCGATCTCGGCCGGCGTGCCGGCGATCACCTGCTTGACCTGCGCGAGCGACAACACCCGCGGCAGCACCGCGCGTTTGATATGGAAATGCTGGTGATAGAAATTGATTGCTTCGTAATTGGTAGCCGAGCCCTGCACCGACAGATGCAGGCGCAATTGCGGATGATTGGCCGCGGCGTATTGCATCAGCCCGGCATCGGCGACGATTACCGCGTCGACTTCCAGTTCTGCCGCGCGGTCGACTGCCTGCTCGGCGCGCGTCCAGCCGGCGACCTGCGGAAAGGTATTGAGCGCGACAAACACCTGGCGCTTCCGGTTGTGGGCGTAGCGTATGCCTTCGCGTGCGCTCGCTGCATCGAAATTGAGCCCGGCGAAGTTGCGCGCGTTGGTGTCGTCGCGAAAGCCGATATAAACGGCGTCCGCGCCGTTGTCGACGGCGGTTTTAAGCGCGGGCAGGCTGCCCGCCGGGCACACGAGATCCATGCTGGGTTTACTCTATCAGAGGAACTTCATTGCGTGCGTTCGGGGGACAGCGAGCCCCACGCATCTGTCAAACCACAATCATGCCCGCATGGGGAGCGGGATCAATGACATAGATCAAAAAAAAGGAGGATTGCGCAGGTTGTGGCGCGGTCATTGCGCGTGGCGCACGCAGAACGAGTCGAACAGCGGCGCGATTGCGCCGGACAGTGTTGCGTCGCTGAGGTACGGCGGTGCGGCGGGTGCGTTGAGTTCGCGGTGCGCGCAACCCTGGGAGCGGAACTCCTGCAGCGCGTAGTTGCGGACGCCAATCTGCGCGAGCGAACGGGCGAGCGCCGGCAGCGCGCCGGCGGGCAGCAGGTCGGGATGGACCGTAGTGCGGAATTCGTGCGCAATGCCGCTCGCGAGGATCAGGCGCACGCTTTCCAGCGCGGGTTCACCGCTGTCCGCAACGCCGGTGGTTGCGGCGTAGTCGGCAAACGGCGCCTTGATGTCCATTGCCACCCAGTCGACCATAGGCAATAGCTCCGCCAGCCGGCGCGGATAGGCACCGGCGGGGTGCAGGCCGAGCCTGAAGCCGAGCGCCTTGACCTGGCG
>Ga0080064_1002843_pt1 | contig 27594 bp, 26 predicted proteins | sample Subgrocontami54m_FD_69260 | JGI IMG/M metagenome (GOLD analysis project Ga0080064, IMG submission 69260) | Subsurface groundwater microbial communities from S. Glens Falls, New York, USA - GMW46 contaminated, 5.4 m (SPADES assembly) (version 2) ...
CCGCTCGGGTGGCGGCCTCGACGCAGAACCAGGCGCTGTCCGCGTTGCTGTTTCTTTACCGCGAGGTGCTGCTGGTCGATCTGCCGTGGCTGGATGGGGTGGTGCGCGCCAAGTGAGCCCAGGCACCTGCCGGTGGTAATGACGGAGAACGAGGCCGGTGCGCTGCTGGCTCATCAGGTTTTACGACAAGACCGGGTTCATGGTGCGCATCGCCGAAGCCGGGATCGGGCGGCTGAGGTTCAGCCCGCCACAACGGCGCGGACAAGTTCACCCGCCCAGTCGCCAACGCGACGCAGGATCAGATCATTACCGACCCGAGATTCCCCGAGCTCTCCGTCACCTTGCCCTCCGGCGTCATGCGGATGCCGACGAACAGGCCTTCGCCCTCGGGCGTGAGCAACGCGCTGTTGAAATCCCGGGTCTCACGGACCACCGGCGAACCGGGTGGGTCGGGAGGCGATCCGGCCCTGCCCATCGTTGATCGTGGCCGGGCGCTTGCGCAGCAAGCGCGATCACCGCTGCGCTATGCTGGCCGGATGCTCAGCCTGACGCTCTCCACCATCGCATTTTTCGTCATATCGTATTTCATCAAGCGCTGGCTCGACGACACCGGCATACCCAGGACCATGGTTCGCAGCATCGTGGTATTCGTCGCCGCGGCCCTGGTCTCATATGGCGTGGCGTTTCTGGTCGATAAAATATTTTCCTGATTGCCGATGCGTCGCTGCGCGTGCGGCGAGCGCAGCGGCCCCGGATCGTCAGCTGATGTACTTGGCCGGCCCGATGGCGTACTGGGCCAACAGCATCAGCACAATCACGCCCGCCACGTACCACATCGGATTGAATGCGGGCGCGTCGGTGGTCTTGTTCAGAGCGCGCGCGCCGGCACCGGGGAGTGTCGATGAACCGGATACGGATGCCTGGGGCGGACCGCTCATCGCCGCCCCGGCCGCAGCTGCGCCAGCCGGGCTCGCTGCGGCAACCTTCGGCGCCATGGTGTCATTGAACTTGATGAAAAAATCATTGGCCATCTTCTTCGCCACGCCGTCGATCAGGCGCGAACCGACCTGCGCCAGTTTGCCGCCGACGTTGGCCTTGCACGAATAGACGAGCCGGGTGCCGCCGTCGGCCGGACTGAGCGATACGTTGGCGCTGCCCTTGCCGAATCCGGCCGCGCCGCCCGAACCTTCGAAGGACAGCGCGTAGGAATTGGGCGGGTTGAGATCGGCCAGCAGCAGCTTGCCGGTGAATTTGGCTTTCACCGGTCCCACCGCCGCCACCATCACCACCTTGTATTCGGTGTCGGATACTTTGTCGATGGTCTCGCAGCCTGCGATGCAGGCCTTCAGGACTTCCGGGTCATTCAGGCCGCGCCAGACTTCCGCCTGCGGCACCGGAATGAGTTGTTCGCCGGTCATTTCCATGTGGCTGCTCCTGGTCGTGGCTCATGTTCGATGCGCCATTTTCGCAGGTTACGGCAGGTAAGGCCATTGCCACATTGCCACTTTGTCGGCTCGCTACACGGAAACTACCGCATGCGTGGCGTAAAATGGCGTACCTCGTTTCGCGCCCCATCGCCGATGCCCAGTACTGCCACAGCCGCGCGTCTCGCCGTCCTGACCGCCTGGCTGCTGTTCACCACGGCGGCGCAGGCGCAGGCCTGGCCGGCCAGGCCGGTGCGCCTCATCGTGCCCTTCACCGCAGGCGGCAGCGCCGACACGCTGGGGCGGCTGGTGGCACAGAAACTCGCGGAGAGCCTGAAGCAAAGCTTCATCGTCGAGAACCGTCCCGGTGCGGGCGGCGTGATTGGCTCCGAACTGGTGGTGAAAGCGGCGCCCGATGGTTACACCTTGCTCGTGTCCGGGGTCGCATCGCATTGCATCGCACCGGCATTGGCGAGGAATTTTCCGTTCGACCCGCTGCGCGATTTCACGCATATCGCGCTGTTCGGCGGGCCGCCCGGGGTGCTGGTCGTTCACCCCGGATTGCCGGTGCGCACCCTGCCCGGGTTGATCGCGCTGGCGCGCTCGCAGCCGGGCCGGCTTGCCTATGGTTCGCCGGGTAACGGCACGCAAGGGCACCTGATTGCCGAACTGCTGAAGCAGGCCGCCGGCATCGACATCGCCCACGTGCCCTACAGGGGCGCGAGCCCGGCCATGGCCGATCTCATTGCCGGCCATGTGCGAGTCGCATCGACCACCTTGTCCACGGCCAGCGCGCAAATTCATGCGGGGAAGGCGCGCGCGCTCGCGGTGAGTTCCGGCGTCCGGGTACCAGATTTTCCCGAGGTGCCGACTTTTGCCGAACTGGGTTATACCGAACTGGTGGTGTCAATCTGGTTTTCACTGTCCGGACCCGCCGCCATGCCGGCTGACATCGTGCGCCAATTGAATACCGAAGTGCGGCGCGCCCTGCAGTTCGCCGATGTGCGGTCGCGCTTGCTTCCCGAAGGCATCGAGCCGGGCGACCTGGATCCTCAGTCATTTACCGCGTTCGTCGCGGCGGAAGTGAAACGCTGGGCACCCATCGTGCGTGCCAGCGGCGCGCAAGCCGATTGAACGTGAAAATTATTAAACAGGAAGCAAGGATAAAGCGATGCTCACCGAAGAACTGAATCGGCAACTGACGCGCACCGGTCCGGGCACCCTGATGGGGGACCTGTTGCGGCGCTACTGGGTGCCGGCCCTGTTCGACGAAGAAATCGGCGAACCCGATGCTGCGCCGGTGCGGGTGCAACTGCTCGGCGAAAAGCTGATCGCCTTTCGCGCCAGCGACGGCCGCATCGGGGTGATGGATGAATTCTGTGCGCATCGCGGCGTGTCGCTGTGGTTCGGCCGCAACGAGGAGGGCGGGCTGCGCTGTCCCTATCATGGCTGGAAATACGACGCGACCGGCCAGTGCGTGGACCTGCCCTCGGAGCCCGAGGAGACCGGCACGCGCGCGCGCATCCGCCTGAAGGCCTATCCCGCCATCGAACTGGCGGGCCTGGTGTGGATCTACATGGGCGAGCCGCGGCAAATGCCGGCGCCGCCCGCGCTGGAATGGGTCGCGGTGCCGGCCGGGCGCCGCTTCGTCTCCAAGCGGCTGCAGCAATGCAACTACCTGCAGGCCATGGAAGGCGGCATCGATTCCAGCCACGTGTCGTTCCTCCATTCCGGGGAGCTGGAGCGCGACCCGCTGTTCACCGGCAGCCGCGGCAACGAATACAACCGCCGCGACCGCATGCCGCTGTTCGAGGTGGTGGACTTCGACGGCGGGCTGCTGATCGGCGCGCGGCGCAATGCCGGCGAGGGCCGCTACTACTGGCGCATCACGCCCTGGATCATGCCCTGGTACACCATCATTCCGCCGCGTGCCGGCCACCCGCTGGGCGCTCATGCGTGGGTGCCGATCGATGACGAGCACTGCTGGGCCTGGAGCATCAACTACCACCCGAAGCGCCCGCTCAGCGCCGCCGAGCGCAACGCCATGGCGGCGGGGGCGGGCATCCACGCGCAGTACCTGCCCGGCACCTACATTCCGCTCGCCAACAAGTCGAACGATTACCTGATGGACCGGCGGGCGCAGAAAGCGGGGACAAGCTATTCCGGCGTCGAAGGGATCGCGATCCAGGATGCCTCGCTGCAGGAATCGATGGGCGCCATCCAGGACCGGCGGCGCGAGCACCTTGTCTCCACCGACAACGGCATCGTCATGACGCGCAACAAATTGCTGCGCGCGGCCCGCGCCAATCGCGACGGCAAGCCGGTGCCGGCTCTCGAGCCCGAGTCGCAGCGGGTGCGCTCCTGCGCCATCGAGTTGCCGGCAGGCGAGCCCTATCAGGACGGGGCGAAGCACGGCTTGTTCGCCGCGCCCGATACCGACCCGGTGACGGTATGACGGTGCTTTCGCCCGGATGGGGCCGGGCGAGCGGCGGGCTGCCTCAGCGGGTCATCCACGACGCGAGGGGGCAAGCCCCCTCGCCCACCCCGAAATCGGGAAAACGCCGGGGCGTTTTCTGCTTAACGTATCACCCTGTCGGCCATCGCCAGTACCGGCTGCGGTATCTCCACCCCCATGCCGCGCGCCGCACGGGCGTTGACGATCAATTCGAATCCGGCCGGCTGCTCCACCGGCAAATCGCCGGGTTTGGCGCCCTTCAGGATCTTATCCACGTAACGGGCCGTACTGCGGTAGATCTCGCTCAGGTTCTGGCCATAGCTCATCAGGCCGCCGGCCTCGGCGTGTTGCGCCACCGCGAACATCGAAGGCAGTCCCTGCCTCGCCGCCAGCCCTGCGATCTGATGCCGCTGCTGCACGAAGAACACGTCGACCGGCACCAGCAGCGCGCCGATCTTCTGCGTCCCGATGGTGCGAAACGCGCCTTCTATCTGACCCGGGGTGCGCGCCTCGAGGCGAATCAGCGCCACCTTCGCATCGCGCGAGGCGTTCTGGTAGCGCTTCAGGACGGGCGTGTAGAACTCGTTGTCCGGATTCATCAGGATGGCGACCCGCGACAGCTCGGGTACCACCGACTTCAGCAATTGGAAATGCTTCGGGCTGAGATCATCGGTCAGATTCGCCGAACCGGTGACGTTGCCTCCGGGACGCGCCATGCTCTCGACGAAGCCGCTGCCGACCGGGTCGGCCGAAGCCGCCATCACGATGGGAATGGTGCGGGTCGCTTTTTGCGCGGCCCGAATCGCCGGCGTTCCGCCGGTGACGATCACCTCGACGCCCAGGTTCACCAGCTCGGCGGCGAGCTCCGGCAGGCGCTCCGGCTTGCCGTCGGCAAAGCGCCACTCGATCACCAGGTTTTTTCCCTCGACATAGCCGAGCTTGCGCATGCCTTTGACGAAGCCGTTGTAGTAGTCGATCTTCCACGCCGTGGGGCGCGCTCGCGCGGCGAGAAAGCCGATGCGATGCACTTTGCCGGACGGTTGCGCCGATGCCGCCGATGCGGGGGGCAACGCGACCGCCAGCGCCAGCCCGGCAAGGCCGGCGAGCATATTGCGGCGCGCGTTCAAAGCACCGGGACGACTGAGTCGTCCCCTCCTGCTGCGAACGATGCGATCAGGCGGGTGGGCACGGGATGGGGCGATCCAATGGGTTATCAAGCGCAATGTCGCTGCTGTCCCAGGCCGGACGCGGGGCGGCAACGACGGCCTGCATCCAAGGCATCCGTTATACTCAAGCGGCCGGAGCAGGTCAAATGCGAGGCGACCAGGCAGGTCGGGCAAGGCAAGGGCGTGTCACAATCCTTCGTCAAGCTCACTTCATCAATTCAGGGTTCACCGCCATGGATAAAAAAACTTCCGAACCGAACCGGCTGAGCGCAGTGGACGCGGCCCGCTTGCTGGGCCGGCGCGAGCTGAGCGCCGAGGCGCTGCTGCGGGCCTGCCTGGAGCGCATCGCCGCGCGCGAGCAGACGGTTCAGGCCTGGGCGTACATCGACGAGGGCCAGGCGCTGGAGCAGGCGCGCGCACTGGACCGCGGCGCGGTGCGCGGTCCGCTGCACGGCCTGCCGGTGGGCGTGAAGGACATCTTCGATACCTTCGACATGCCGACGCAATACGGCTCGCCGATCTACCAGGACCACCGCCCCGTCGCCGATGCGAGCAGCGTCGCGCTGACGCGCCGCGCCGGCGGGGTGATCCTCGGCAAGACCGTGACCACCGAGTTCGCCACCTTCTATCCCAACAAGACGCGCCATCCGCATAACCCCGCGCACACCCCGGGGGGCTCCTCCAGCGGTTCCGCGGCCGGTGTCGCCGACTGGATGATGCCGCTCGCGTTCGGCACCCAGACGGCCGGCTCGGTGATCCGTCCTGCCTCGTTCTGCGGCGTGGTCGGCTACAAGCCGACCTACAACATGCTGCAGAAGTCGGGCGTGAAACCCGAGTCCGACACCCTCGACACCATCGGCCTGTTCGGCCGCAGCGTGCCTGACGTGGCGCTGTTCGCGGCGGCGCTGACCGGCTTTGCCCGTCTGCAGGGCGCGGCGGCGCAGGGGGCCGGCGCACCCCGCATCGGCGTCTGCCGCACCTACGAGTGGAACCGCGCGCAGCCCGAGACCATAAGCGCGATGGAGCGCGCCGCGTCGGGGCTGGCCGCGGCAGGCGCGAAAGTGAGCGACTTCACCTTGCCCGCGTCTTTCGCCGGACTGCTCGCGGCCCACCAGGCAATCCTCTGGTACGAGCTGGCGCGTTGCTTCGCCGATGAATTCACGCGCCACCCCGAGCTGCTGAGCGCGCCACTGCGCGAACGTTGCGCCCAGGGTTACGCCGTCGATCCGTCCGATTACACGAAAGCGCTCGATCTTGGCCGGGCCTGCCGCGCGCAATTGAACGACGCGTTCGGCGACTGCGACGTGCTGCTCGCGCCGGCCGCACCCGGCGAAGCGCCGCTGGGCCTTGGCTCCACCGGCGACCCGGTGATGAACGCGGTGTGGACCCTGCTGCATGCGCCGTGCGTCACGGTGCCGGTCGCAACCGGGCCGAATGGCTTGCCGGTCGGCTTGCAGGCCGTCGGCCGGATCGGCGACGATGGGCGCACCCTGGCCTGTGCGCAGTGGATGCATGAGAAGCTGGTGCAGTAACTTTCGCGCCCCACGCTACAACTCGCGCTACAACTCGCTTCAAGAGGGATTGCAAATGATAGAACTGCACTCGATGCCGACCCCGAACGGCCAGAAAGTCATGATCATGCTCGAGGAATGCGGGCTCGAATGGCGGCACGTCGATGTCAACATACGCAGCGGCGACCAATTCACGCCCGCCTATCTGAAGCTGAGTCCGAACAACAAGATCCCGGCCATCGTCGATACCGACGGGCCTGGCGGCGGTCCCTACACCATGATGGAATCCGGTGCGATTCTCTGGTATCTGGCCGAAAAGACCGGCAAGTTCCTGCCCAAGGAGGCGCGCGGGCGCTACGACACCTTGCAATGGTTGATGTTCCAGATGGGACACATCGGTCCCATGTTCGGTCAGGCCAACCATTTCAACAATTACACCAAGGAGACCATCCAGTACGCACGCGATCGCTATAACAACGAGTCGCTGCGCCTGTACCGGGTGCTGGACAACCGTTTGCGCGAAAGCCGCTGGGTGGCGGGCGAGGACTACACGATTGCCGACATGGCGATTTATCCCTGGACCAAGATGCACAAGGACCGCGGCATCGACAAGGCGGGGCACCCGCATTTCATGCGCTGGTTCGAAGCGATGGAGGCGCGTCCCGCGGTGCAGCGAAACAATCAGATGGCCGCGGCGATCCGCGAGCGCATGACCCGGGCGGCGGAAGCCAGGCCGGCGGTGAATATCTACGACACCAGGGACAACGCCGAGCGGCTGGCAAACGCCACCCGGAGCTGAAGTTTCGTCATCGATCTGGTTTTCCGACTGGACGGGCTTGCGTCCCTTCCCTGTAGCGGTCGCGACGCCGTCGCTTGAGCAGTCAATCGAACAGCCGATCCAGATTCACCGCGAACGCGGTGCGCGCCAGCGGGCCCGCCGCACCGAAGAACTCGATGCGCTTGGTCTGCGGATAGACAATCCACGCTTCGGTTGCACCGACCGCCAGATACGCGGCGACCTTGTCCCGGAGCTCGCGCGCGGAGTTGGACGGCGAGGCCACCTCGATGCAAATTTCCGGCGCAACCATGAACGGCGTTTCCTGCCCGTGCCCATGCATGAATTCGCCGGAGGCCCAGGCGACGTCGGCCACGCGCAGATCGGGATTGGTGCTGATGGAGGCTTCCACGAATGCGGCTCCTCCCAGAGATTGCCGGAGCAGCTCGGCGAGCCTCGCTTGTACCAGACCATGCTGATTGTTCGCCGGGCTCATGATGATTCGTCCCCAGGCATCCAGTTCAACCTTCCCGGGCAGGTTGGCAAAGCGAGGGTCATGGCAAAGCTCGCGAAAGCGTTGCGCCAGAACCTCCCGGCTCAGTGGTTGTTCGATGACTTCGGGTATGGCTGACATTGCGTCGTACGAGCCTGTGAGCGGCGCCCCGGTGATTGCGTCGCGGAAATTGTACGCCGAATCCGGCGCCGCACTTCTGCCGGACGAGAATGTTGCCGATCGTGGTTGGGGCCGTTACGCTCGCGATTGGGACAACTGCGCGGGATGACCATGACCGATCTTCGCAACAAAGGCCCGGCAAGGACCAATCTGCTCACCGCGTCGGCAGCCAGGGCCGCCATGGCGGCGGGCGAACTTACCGCGGAGGCGCTGGTTTCCGACTGTCTGGCGCGCATCCGGGCGCGCGGCGCCGAACTTGGCGCCTGGGCACTGGTGGACCCGGACCGGGCGCTGCAGCAGGCGCGAGCGCTCGATTGCATCCCGCCGCGCGGCGTGCTGCACGGCATCCCGGTGGGTATCAAGGATGTGCTCGACACCTGCGATATGACGACCGCGCACGGTTCGGTCATCTACCAGGGCGCCAGGCCCGGGAATGATTCGGCGTGCGTCGCGGCGCTGCGCCGCGCCGGCGCGGTGATTCTGGGCAAGACGGCCACCACCGAATTCGCCAGTCCGATTGCCATCGGCGTGCGCAATCCTCACGATACGACGCGCACTCCCGGCGTCTCCTCGAGCGGCTCGGCGGCTGCGGTCGCCGATTTCATGGTGCCCCTCGCCCTGGGCACGCAGACCGGCGGCTCGGTGATCCGTCCGGCGACCTACTGCGGCATTTACGGCTACAAGGCGACTATCAGCAGCCTGGACCGTGGCGGCATCCGCCACTTGCGCCCGTCGCTCGACACGCTGGGCCTGTTTGCCCGTTCCCTTCCGGACATCGCGCTGCTGCGCGCGGCGCTGCTCGGCGGGGCGCCCGGGGTCGCGGCCTGGCCGAAGGGGAAAGTACCGCGCCTGGGCCTGTGCCGCACCCACCAGTGGCCGCTGGCCACGCCCGAAACGCAAGCGGCGATCGCGGGCGCGGCGCGCAAACTGGCAGCCGGCGCTGAAATCATCGAGATCGAACTGCCGGACATGTTCGCCGATGCGCTCGATGCATTCGCGGTCATTGCCGCCCTGGAAGGCGCCCGCTCGCTCGAGCGTGAAATCCGCGAGCATCCGGACACCATGAATCCCTGGCTGAGGGAGGCCGCCGCCAAGGCGGCGTCGATTACCGACGAGCACTACCAGGCGGCGCTGGCGCATGCAGCGGAGTGCCGGGTTCATCTTTCGCGGGTGTTCGGCGAGGTGGACGCGCTCATCACGCCGGCCACGGCGGGCGAGGCGTCGCAGAAACTCACCGGCCTCGAGGACCAGAGCTTCTGCCCGCTGTGGACCATGATGCACGGACCCTGCGTGAGCATCCCCGCCTTTACCGGGCCCAGCGGCATGCCCATGGGGCTGCAGGTGGTCGGCCCGATTCACGGCGACGATCGGGTAATCGGCATTTGCGCCTGGATTGCCGAGGCCCTGGCGCCGCTGCCGATCCCTTCCATGCCAGGAGTCGGGACGACATCATGACTCTTGTTCCACGGCAGTGATGTCCGGGAGGGTCATCGCTTTCAGCCGGCGCCTGAAGAACCTGTGTATCCGCTCTACAATTAAAACGAGTTCCGTGATGATTATGGATAGACGATCTGAATCTAGTCATGGCGAGTGACAAAGGACATTTTCAGGACAAGCGACTGCAACGCCACCCAACGTTGAATCCATGAAGCTTAATCACGAAATTGCAGAGATCATCAAGGAACGCCTTGTTTCCTTGTTCGGCCCGACAAAAATCATTGTCTTTGGGTCTTACGCAACTGATCGTGCAACCCACAAAAGCGACGTGGATATTCTTATGCTCGTCGGTGATGAAAAACTCTCAGACAGGGATTCTGTTCTCAAAGGGCGCCTGGCTATCCGGCAGGCGCTTCGAGGCAAAAACCTTCCCTTCGATTTCATCGTTGAGACCGTTGAAGCGTTTGATCGTTACAAGAATGTAAAAGGATCGATTCAGTATGAAATCGATCGGCAAGGCCTGGTCTTGTATGAGCGCTGACAGCAATCGCGAGTTGGTCCTTTCCTGGCTTCGCCTTGCCGAGGAGGACCTGAAGACAGCGCGAAAATTATTGGCCCCGCCGGATCCCATCTGGAATACGGCTCTCTACCATTGCCAACAGGCTGCGGAGAAAGCGGCAAAAGCACCTGCTCGTCTCGCATGGCGAGGATGTTCCATTCAAGCACGATATTGGTCTTTTGCTGGAGAAGCTCGAAAAACACGAGAAAGGCCTGATCGGGTTTGAGGTGGCGGCGGAGAGTCTCACCATATTCGCGACCGAATACCGGTATCCCAGTCAAAATGCAAAACCGCTTACTCAAGCAATCGTGGATAAAACCGTTCGCGATGCGACCTCCATTGTGAACAGGGCTATCTCTCTTATTTCGCCGCGGTCGGATGAGAACAACGGCGGCGGAGCGGGTTGCGGCGGCGGCGCGGCGGGAGAACCGCCGTTGGAACCGTGACCAAATGTCTGTAGGTCATCGAACCGGTCGGCATTCAATCCCGGCCAGGTGGGTGACTTTTGGTTCTACGGGCGAGTCCGTAAACTTAGTCGAGGCGAATCTTCACCTGCTCCGCCATCTTGTTCCAGCACGCGAGGTCAGGGTGGAGGAATTTGGGTGGCCGCCGGGGGCCCGTTATGTGCCACTCAGATCGAACGCCGTGGAATGCGCGCGCGGAAGGCGGAAAGCGACGCATGCGCCGCCCGGCATCAACATCCGCAACCTGTGCGAACATGCCGGCTGCACGCGGCAGGACCACAGCGCGGCATCAACCATCCATAAAAGGAAACGGCAATGACGATCAAGATCCTCGGCCTGTGCGGCAGCATCCGGGTGCAGTCATTCAATCGCAAGGCGATGGCGGCGGCGGGCGAGCTGATGCCCGCTGGCATGACCCTCGCGACCGAAGACATCGCCGAGGTGCCGGTGTTCAACGGCGACGTGCTGGAGAAAGGCTTTCCCGCTCCGGTGGCGCGGCTGCGCGCGGCGGTGTCGGCGGCCGACGGCCTGCTGTTCGTCACGCCCGAATACAACTACTCGGTATCCGGCGTGATGAAGAACGCCATCGACTGGATCTCGCGCGCGCCCGACCAGCCGTTCAACGACAAGCCCATCGCCATCATCAGCGCCTCGCAGGGCGCGCTGGGCGGCGTCAGGGCGCAGTACCACCTGCGCCAGATCATGATTTTCCTGAACGGCCAGATACTCAACCGGCCCGAGGTGATGATAGGCGCCGCCGCGGGCAAGTTCGACGCGCAGGGGAAACTCACCGACGAGCCGACGCGCAAGATCATCGCCGATCAGATGCTGGCGTTTCGCGACTGGGTGACGCGGCTGACCGGAAAATCCTGATCCGGCCCCGGCCGCGGATCAGGGTCCCGCGGCTGCCGCATCGAGGCGACTCACCGCAACCTACGCGGGGCGACTCGCCCCCGCCAGACGCCTGATCGCGGCCACCATCGCACCCGGGTTCGCCCGGTTCCCGCCGGCGATGTCGAGCGCGCTGCCATGGGCGACCGAACTGAACAGCACCGGCGTGCCGATGGTGATGCCGGCGCTGCGATCGAATGCCTGGATCTTGGCGGTGATGTGGCCCTGGTCGTGGACCATCACCAGGTAGGCGTCGTAGCCGGATTTGAGGAACATCGTATCGGCGCCGAACGGCCCCTCGGCGGCGATGCCCTCGGCCTGTATGCCGGCGATGGCGGGGGCGATGACTTTTGTTTCCTCGTCGCCGAACAGGCCGCCTTCGCCGGCGTGCGGATTGAGTCCCGACACGGCGATGCGCGGCGCGGCGATGCCGAAGCGCCGCAGTGCCCTGTGGGTCGAGCGAATCGCCTGCGCCACGCGCTCGCGGGTGATGAGATCGATGGCGCGGCGCAGGCTGACATGCAGCGTGGTGTGGACGATGCGCACCTCGGTCATCGAGGCCGGGGAGGCGCCGCGCTCGAAGCAGATCATGAGGAACGCATCCTCCTCGGCGACGCCGGTGCAGCGCGCAACGAAGCCCGGATAGCCGTCGAAGGCGATGCCGGCCCGCTCGATGGCGGTCTCGGTCTGCGGCGCGGCCACCACCGCGTCCACCTCGCCGGCCAGCGCCGCGGCTATGGCGGCGCGCGCCGAATCCAGCGCCGCGCGGCCGTGCGCGGCCGCCACCTTGCCGATGGCGAGTTCGCCTGGTTTGAACTGGGCGAGCTCCACCAATGTCACGCGCTCGTCGCGCCAGGTCGCCGCTGCGGCAGTGGCTATCGATTCGATATGCGCGGTGATGCCGCACGCCGCGGCATGCGCCGCCAGCGCCGACCGGTCGCCGAACAGCAACGGCCGGCACAGCGCGCGCACCTCGGGCGCAAGCGCCGCCTTGAGCGCAATCTCCGGTCCGATGCCGGCCGGGTCACCCAGCGTAATGGCGATACGGGGGAGGGTCATTCTCGATCCACTTTCAGTCTGGCCGGGCAGATCACCGCCAACGATCTTCCTGGCGCATCGTCTTTTCTCCGCCGGTGTCGTGCGCTGTTGCGCAAACGGTCCGGCGCTTATTTTACCGATACAATCTCCGGGCGCCTTCGCCTGTTCACCCGAGCCGAACCCAATGTCCGCAGTGCCCGAATCCAGAATTTGGCCAAAGCAAGGCAATACGCGCGTGCCCTACTGGGTCTATCAGGACGAGGCGATCTACGCGCGCGAACAGGCGGCGATTTTTCGCGGCGCCACCTGGACCTTCCTCGGGCTCGATGCGGAACTGCCCAATCCGGGCGATTACAAGACGACCTTTCTCGGCGACATGCCGGTGCTGGTGACGCGCGACGAAACGGGCCAACTGCGCGCGTTCGAGAATCGCTGCGCGCATCGCGGCGCGCTGCTGGCGATCAAGCCGTCCGGCAACGCCAGGGAGATTACCTGCATCTATCACAACTGGACCTACGACCTGCAAGGCAACCTTGCCGGGGTCGCGTTCCGCCGCGGCATCCAGGGCAAGGGCGGCATGCCGCAGGACGCACAGCCCGAACGGCATGCGCCGCGCAAGCTGCGCGTCGAGACCTTCTGTGGGCTCGCCTTCGGCAGCCTGTCCGAAGAGGTGGCGCCGCTCGAGGCGTATCTCGGTCCGGCGATCGCGGCGAAAGTGCGCCGGGTGATGAAGGAACCGGTCAAGCTGCTGGGCGGCTACAGCCAGATGCTGCCCAACAACTGGAAGCTCTACATGGACAACGTCAAGGACACCTACCATGCGAGCCTGCTGCATCTGTTCTTCGCCACCTTCCGCCTGAACCGGCTGGAACAGCAAGGCGGCGTCATCGTCGGCGACGACGGCGGCAATCACGTCAGCTTCACCATGATGCAATCCGCGGGGAGCGCCACCGAATACGAACAGGCCGGCGTACGCTCGGCCGGCAGCGGCTACCGGCTGGAAGCGCCGCGGCTGCTCGAATCGGTGGACGAGATCGGCGATGGCATCACCCTGCAGATACTCGCGGTGTTTCCCGGCTTCGTCCTGCAGCAGATCATGAACAGCCTGGCAGTGCGGCAGGTGATCCCGAAGGGCGCCGGCCGGACGGAACTCGCCTGGACCTGTTTTGGCTATGCGGGCGACTCAGCCGCGATGACCGAGCGCCGGTTGCGGCAGGCCAACCTGGTCGGCCCGGCGGGATTCATTTCCATGGAAGACGGCGCCGCCGCGGGCTTCGTGCAGCGCGGCGTGGCCGGCGCGCCGGATCACGCTGCGTTCATCGAAATGGGCGGGCGCGAGGTCGGATCGGATGAGTCGCGGGTCACCGAAACCTCGGTGCGCGGGCTGTGGCAGGCGTATCGCCGCCACATGGGTCTGTAAAGAGGGTGGTAACCCCCGGGGGGTTGCAGATTCCGCCTGCGAACATGGACATCGAACTGCAACTCACCGTCGAGAACCTGCTGGCGCGCTACGCGCACGCCATCGACGATGGCCGCCTCGAGGCCTGGCCGGATTTTTTCACCGAGCGCGGCCGCTATCGCATCACCACCGCGGAAAACCTCGAGCGCGGCCTGCCGCTCGCCATCATCCATGCCGATTCGCGCGCCATGTTGCGCGACCGGGTGAGCGCGCTCAGGCACGCCAACATCTACGAGGCGCAGCGCTACCGGCACGGCGTCTCGGCGGTGGTCGTGGAGCGCATCGATGCGGCCAGCGCCCGCGCGGTGTCGAACTTCCAGGTGGTGCGCATCATGCATACCGGACACTCGATGCTGTTCGCCACCGGGCGCTGCCAGGACCGCATCCGCCTCGCCGGGGAGGACGGGCTCGCGCAGTTCGAGGAGCGGCTGGTGATTCTCGACAGCCGCAGCATCGATACCTTGCTGGCGATACCGATCTGACCGGGTCAGATCGTGCCGCGCGGCGCCATGCCGCCGTGAAACCAGCCGCCGAACAAGCCGCCTAACAGCATGCCGATCACGCTGGCGAGGATGGCGAGGATGATGAGCGCCGGGATCGCGGCAACGGCCCATTTCACCAGCAGCACCACCATCGATATGAACGGGATCTTCACGTCGGCTACCACGACTTGCTGTTTATCCTGACTCATTTGATGCTCCCTGTTTCCTGTTGCGTGACCCGACGCAAGATTACGGGGACGCTCTTGCGCCAGGCTCAGGCGTCGCTTTGCGGCGTCCTGCGAACGACCTCAAGACTGACTCGCATTGTAACGAGCAGCCCGCGCCCATGCACCGCTTGCCATGAATGACACGAAGTGCGCCCCGCGGCTGAGCGGCAATCCATAATCTTCGAGATTTATTCAGAGAAGTGTCCATAGGGCGGAGATGAGCGGGCTGTTTGTGTATCGGTGTTGATACATGTCTGATTCGGTCAATGGGGCCAGGCTACGTCCGCGGTGATTTTCCCTCTGTCCCTTTCCCGGGGGAGAGCAACCGTGTTCATGGAGCGTCGCCCGGGCATCCCCGGCGCCCGGCGCCGCTGCACGGTCCTCGAAGCCGCCTCCATCTGACGTAGAATCCGCCCCTTGCCCACGGAGGAGGCGCACAGCCCCATCCCTTGCGGAACCCGCACCATGATTCGCCTCACTCAAGTCACGCTCATCCGCGGCACCAAGCGCCTGCTCGAAGCGGCTGATATCGCGCTCAATCCCGGCGACAGGATCGGCCTCATCGGCGCCAACGGCACCGGAAAATCGAGCCTGTTCGGCATGCTGCTTGGCGAGATCCACGCCGACCAGGGCGAGCTCGACTACCCGGCGCGCTGGCGCGTGGCGCACGTGGCGCAGGAAACGCCGGCGCTGCACTGTCCGGCGCTCGAATACGCCATCGACGGCGACGCGGCGTTGCGCCAGCTCGAGCGCGACCTCGCCGCCGCGGAGGCGGCCGACGGGGGCGCGCTGATCGGCGAGATCTACGCCGCCCTGCGCGACGCCGATGCCTGGACGGTGCGCTCGCGCGCCGAACAACTGCTGGCGGGCCTGGGCTTCACCCATGAGCAGATGACGCAGCCGGTGGCGAGTTTCTCCGGCGGCTGGCGCATGCGCCTCAATCTGGCGCAGGCGCTGATGTGCCCCTCGGATCTGCTGCTGCTCGATGAGCCGACCAACCATCTCGATCTGGATGCCATCATCTGGCTGGAGGACTGGCTGAAGCGCTACGCCGGCACCCTGATCATCATCTCGCACGACCGCGATTTCCTCGACGGCGTGGTGAACGTGATCGCGCACATCGACAACCGCAAACTGAAGCGCTATTCGGGAAACTATTCGGCGTTCGAGCGCCAGCGCGCGGCCAGCCTGGTGCTCGCCGCCGGGATGCAGGAGAAGCAGGCACGGGAGCGCGCCCACCTGCAGTCGTTCATCGACCGCTTCAAGGCGCAGGCCACCAAGGCGCGCCAGGCGCAAAGCCGCATGAAGATGCTGGCGAGGATGGAAGACCTGGCGCCGCTGCACGTCTCGGCGCCGTTCCAGTTCGAGTTTCGCGAGCCGCTCAAGGCGCCCAATCCGCTGCTGGTGCTGGAGGGGGTGGCGGCCGGCTATGCGGGGCCGCAGTCGGATCCGGAATCCGGCGCGCAGTCCGGAGCCCGGTCCGAAATACGGGCCGATCCCCACGTAGTGGTGCGCGACATCAAGTTTTCCCTGCAAAGCGGCCAGCGCTACGGGCTGCTCGGCATCAACGGCGCCGGCAAGTCCACCCTGATCAGGACCATCGCCGGCGAATTGCCGCCGCTCGCCGGCAGTGCGATTTTCAACAAGGGCCTGGTGATCGGTTACTTTGCCCAGCACCAGGTGGACATGCTGCGCCACGACGAATCGCCGCTGTGGCATCTGGCCAGAATCGCGCCGCGGGTGCGCGAGCAGGAACTGCGCAATTTTCTCGGCGGATTCAATTTTCCCGGCGACATGGTCAGCACCTCCATCGCCACCTTTTCCGGCGGCGAGAAGGCGCGCCTGGCGCTGGCGCTGATCGTCTGGCAGCGGCCGAACCTGCTGCTGCTCGATGAGCCGACCAACCACCTCGACCTGGAAACGCGCGAGGCGCTGACCGTGGCGCTGGCGCAATTCGAGGGCACGCTGGTGCTGGTGTCGCACGACCGGCACCTGCTGCGCGCCACCACCGACCAGTTCCTCATCGTCGCCGGCGGCAGGCTGCAGCCCTTTGACGGCGATCTCGACGATTATCGCGACTGGCTGTTCAGGACCAAGCTTGCCGCGAAGACCGGAGCGAGCGCCGCGAGCGATGCCGCAGTCACTGCCGGAAAACCGGCAAAGCCCCCGGGCACGCCCGGCACGGCTGGATCACCATTCGCCGCCGCGGTATCCGCCGCTGCACCTGCCCAGCCGGCCAGGGCGGCGTCGGCAAAGGCCGCGGCCGTACCCGGACGTGAAACAGGGCAGGCCGGCAGTGAATCGGCCGCAAACGGCGCGGACCGGCGCGAGCAGCGCCGCCAGCAGGCGGAGCAGCGGCAGCGCCAGGCTGCGGCGAAGAAGCCGATCGAATCGCGCATCAAGCGCCTCGAACAGCAGATGGCGAAGCTGAACGAAAAAAAGAGCGCGATAGATGCGCGGCTCGCCGATCCGGCCATCTACGAGGCGTCCGGCAAGGAACTGCTGAAGGCGTTGGTGATCGACCAGGCATTCGTCGCGCGCGAACTGGCGCAGCTGGAGCGCGAATGGCTCGAACAGCAGCGGCAACTGGAACAACTGGCGGCGTAGAAAACCGCAGCGCGCTTTCCCGTTTCCCGGGACTCACTTTGCCGGGTCGATGACGCTCAGCATCCGCGCCACGATCTCCTCGGTGGCTGCTTCGTCAATCCGCTCGACGAACCGCGCCGAACCGGCCTGCACCCGAGCCGTCAGGTCGAAGGTTCGGACCTGATTGCATACCGCCACGCCGAGGATACGGTCTCCCCGGATCGGAACGGTGAGCCCCGCGCTTTGGCGAAGGCGCTCCCCGAGGAGATGGAAACGGTCATTACCAATCCGAGTGCATTTATCGCCGCAGGGGTGACTACGACAAAAGGGTGCCTGCAGCGCATCTCCCGGCCTGCCACCGGGTTCGGGTCGATCCAGTAGGTCGCCCCGATCGATTCGGGGCGCGCGCGTCACGGCAGTTCGCGCCCGACCGAAGGTCCGGTGTGCCAGGCGGCGCTTTCGCGGTTCATCTCGCGCGCGACTGCGGGTGTCGCCCCTTCGAGCAGTTCGGCCACCGAGTACCGGCGCCGCGCGCCGCGACGGGCGGGGCGCGCCACCATGACGCTGCCGGCAACTTCCAGATCGAGCGATTCGCCCACGCCCACCGCGAGTTTCTTGAGCACTTCTGCGGGGATGGTCATGATGGCCGCACCACCTTGTCTGCGAATGTTGACCGTTGGCATTCTGGCAAGACGCCGGAAAAAGTGTGACAAAGTAGCACTTTCGAAAAATGGCACATTGGCATGCTTCGCCAATCGGTGCTTTGAGGGGGAATACCGGACCGGGCCGTCTGCAACACCCGGCTACGTGCTGAACGCCGGCATCACCTCGGAGGCAAAGCAGCGCAGCGAGCGTTTCGCGGTGTCCAGCGGCAGCAGGTGGGGCAGGCCGTTCACCGAGGCGATGTCGAAGCCGCCCGCCTGTTCGTGGTACGCGGCGATCTGTTCGCGTACCTCGGCCGGGGTGCCGACCCAGCTCGAGTGCTTGGCGATCTGGTCATCGTAGGTCTCCGACTGGATCATTTTCAGGATCGACTCGTAACCCGGATAGTCTTTGGTTTTCCGGCCGGTGCCCCAGCCTTCGGCCACCATGGCTGCCGCCACCAGCGCTTCCTGGTGTGCCAGCGCCGGGCGGCGAAATGTCTCGTAGGCTTCGGCGTGGTCGGGCAGGCAGAACATGCGGAACGAAATCATCACCCGCGGCGAACCGGGATGTCCGGCCGATTTCCAGGCGTCGCGGTATTGCCCCAGCAGATCGGCCATGCGCGGGCCGCCCAGGGGATTGGCCATGATGCCGTAACCCTTGCGGCCCGCTTCGACGAATGACTGCGGTGTCGCCAGCACCGCCACCCAGAACGGCGGCCGTGGCTGCTGGGTGGGGCGGGGCAGCGAGGTGATGTTCGTGAAATTGACGAACTTGCCCTCGAAGCTGGCGACGCGGTGCTCCAGCAGGCGGCGCACCGCTTCGACCCCTTCGTCGAAGCGCGCGCGGCTTTCGTCCATGCTGATGCCGAAACGCTCGAATTCGTGGGGCAGGAAGGCGCGCGCGAACGCGGCTTCGACGCGCCCGTCGGAAATCGCATCGACCATGCCGATCTCGCCGGCCATTTTCAGCGGATGGTTGAACACCGGCAGCAGCGCGCCCGGCATGAGCCGGGCGTGCCTGGTGCGCTGCGCGGCGGCGGCGAGGAAAATCAACGGGTTCGGACTGTAGCCGCCGTAAGGCTCGAAATAATGCTCGACGATGCGAACGAACTTGAACTTCAGTTCATCGACCAGATCGACGATCTTCAGGTAATCCTGGAACGTGTCCCTGGCGGACTTGTCCTCCGGGGTGAAGTCCGGGAAAAAGTGCAATCCGAAATCGATGCGCATTGACGCAGCCTCCCGGCAGTCTGAAATTCAGTCGCAGGATTGTACGGGATGCCCCGCCCGCACCGGTGTGGTCAAGCGGGAGTCAAGCGGGAGTCAAGCGGGAGTCAAGCGGGAGTCAAGCGGGACGAACGCTTTCGCAAGCGCGCCGGAACACCGGTCAGCGCGATGGGCGCAACCTGGACGAGCCTCTGTCAGGATTTCGGGTCGCCCGCCGTGTAGTTATTCGGTGGCAAGGAAGTCGATGTTCAACGATATTTTTTATCCAAATGGCGTAGTAGTCTCGGGTGGCCGTTTCTTTTCTCCGTCTTTTCCGTTGTATTTCTCCGCGGTATTTCTCCGCGGTATTTCTCCGCTGTATTTCTCCGCTGTATTTCTCCGCTGTATTTCTCCGCTGTATTTCTCCGATTGGAGCCGCGATGACTATCACAGCAACGCAAGTCACAGCCCTGACGCGCGAGTACTGGAGCATGGAGCCGATGGACCCGCCTCCTCCGACGCGCGCAGGCGAGATCAACACGCGGGATCCGGCGCAGGTGTATGCGCTGGCGAAGGAGTGGGGAGTCTCGACTTACCGCATTGACCTTGCGGTGGAAAGGGTCGGCCCCAAGGTCTCCGACGTGTTTGCTCATCTGCTCAAGAACTCGGCACGACAACGTCCCCTCGTCAACCTGCCCTGAGCAACGCCCGCTGAGCGCGTGCCGGGAATCGTCAAAGCGAGGGGAGTATCCCCATCCCTACCAAACCGCCTTGGGATAGTGTTTCAGGATCAGGCTGTCGCGGGTTATCAGCCAAGCATCGTCCAGCGCGGCCTGGGCGACGATCAGCCGGTCAAACACGTCCCGCGTCCAGGGCAAGTCCAGGCAACGCTCGAGCAGCGCTGCCGTGGATCGGTCCTCTACCGCCAGCCCCAGCCGCCGCCCGAGGTCGGTGACGAGGACATTCGGCGCAACCGTGATGCGGCCGATTTCCCGCAGGTACTGCATCTCCAGCAGCGCCACCGGGCTGATGGCAAGCGATGCGCGGTTGATCACGCCCGCGGCGCGTTTGCTCACGCGTTCCGTCGCGCCCGCATAAAGCCACAGCGCCAGGTGCGTGTCCAGATAAGCGCTCATTTCAGCCGTTTGATCCACTTCCTGCGCCACCCCGCCTCGTCGAAGGTCCTCGCCTGGTCAATGCGGTCCGGGCCGCCCACCAACACCCCGGGCCGTTTGACCAGATTGGCCAGTTTGTCGCGTTGTTCGGCGGGGACAATGCGCACTTTTCTCCCGCGCAACTCGACCTCGACCGGAACGCCGCTCTCGATCACGCCCTCGATTACGCGATAGATGTCGGCCCTCAGCTTGGTGGCGGAAATGGCCATGGTTCGCGTCCTCAGTATGGCTGGACCGGCATTCTAGGCCTGCCTTCATGCGTACGCAATATGAACAGAAGGCGTACGTTATGGTGCGCCGGTCCGCCCGGCGCGGACTTGTCGCAGGCAGCACGGCATGTCGCGCCGGACGCGGCCCAAGTCCTTTCCGCCGGTCGCGTAGAATCCGCCTTTGTCGTCGCTGCCGCGCCGTGTCGCCGCGCCTGACCCTGTTCGTTTCCTTAAAAAAATCCGGTCCCCGAATGACGCAACCCACCCATGCGCCCGCTGCCGCGGCCGCCACGCCACCCGATTCGGCCTGGAAGCCGCTGCGGCACCGGCACTTTCGCACCTTGTGGGCGGCCTCGTTCGCCTCGATGGTCGGCTCCTGGACCTCGGACAGTGCCGCGGCGTGGCTGATGACCTCCCTGTCGAGCTCGCCGGTTCACGTGGCGCTGGTGCAGGCTGCCATGACCCTGCCGATGCTGCTGCTCGGGTTGCCCTCGGGCGCGCTGGCCGACATCGTCGAGCGGCGGCGCCTGATGGTGGGGACGCAGCTGTGGGTGGCGCTGGTGGCGTTCGTCCTGTTCGCCGTGACGCTCTCCGGCGCGCTCACGGCGGGTCTGCTGCTGGCGCTGACGTTCGCCAACGGCATCGGCATGGCGATGCGCATGCCGCTGATCGCCGCGATGACGCCGGAACTGGTGCCGCGCCCGGATCTTGGCCGCGCCATGGCGCTGCACTCGGCGTCGATGAACGGCTCGCGCATCCTCGGCCCGATGATCGCCGGCCTCGCGCTCGGCTGGCTGGGCGGCGCCTGGATATTCCTGTTCTATGGCGTGCTTTCGCTGGCGGTGGCGGTGTGGTTGCTGAAGCTGCAGTCCTCCGAGCGCGCCAGTTCACTGCCGGGCGAGCGCTTTGTCGGCGCGATGCGCCTCGGCGTGCAGTTCGCCCGGCAGACGCCGCAGATGATGGCGGTGCTGATCCGCTCCACCGCATTCGGTTTTTTCGGCATCGCCACGATGGCCCTGTTGCCGCTGGTGGCGCGCGATCGCCTCGACGGGGATGCCGGAACGTACGCGCTGCTGCTCTCTTCGATGGGCCTCGGCGCCATCGGCGCGGTGTTGCTGATGCCCTACGTGCGCCGCCGCGTGAGCCGTGATCGCCTGGTATCGGGTGCGATTGCGTTGCAGGCGGTCTCGATGATGGTGCTGGCCGAAGCGACCAGCCGCTGGCTGGCGGTTCCGGCTTCCATCATCGGCGGCATGGCGTGGGTCGGCGTGTACAACCCGCTCACGGTGGCGGCGCAGATCTCGCTTCCCGACTGGGTGCGCGCGCGCGGCATGGCGGTGTACCAGGCGACCACCATGGGCGGGGTGACGTTGGGCAGCGTCGTCTGGGGGCAGGTGGCCGAACTGAGTTCCATCGAGGCGGCGCTGGTTGCAGCGGGTGCCGGCGGGTTGCTTTCCCTGCCGCTGCTGTGGCGCTACCGGGTAGGCGGGGGCCGCGAACTCGATCTGCGGCCGGCCAATATAGCCGCTGATTTTTTCAGCGCGCAGACCATCGAGAACGACCAGGGGCCGGTGCTGGTCACCATGGAATACCGCATCGATCCTGAGCGCGCCGAGGAGTTCAACGCGGTGATGGCCGAGAGCCGCCGCTGGCGCCTGCGCATGGGGGCGATCTACTGGGGGCTGTTCCGCGACATTACCGATCCGGGCCGTTTTGTCGAGCACTTCCTGGTGGAATCCTGGCTCGACCGGCTGCGGCAGATCGAGCGGCTCACCGCCGAGGACATTGCATTGCGCGACCGCAAGGCGCAATTTCACCTGGGAAACGATCCGCCGCTGATGACCCACCTGGTGATGGAATCGCTGAAGCGCTGAGATGAGCGCGCCGGCCGCCGTCCCGGGCGAAGCGCAGGCGCATCGAAGCAGGGACCGACTGAATCCGGCCGCATTGCGTTGCGGCTGCGTTGCGGCTGCGTTGCGGCTGCGTTGCGGCTGCGTTGCGGCTGCGTTGCGGCTGATGCGGCGCCGTTGCCGCGCCGCATCAGCGTCGGCTCAGTAGCGCGCCGGGCGCTCCAGCTCGTAAGCGGGGGCGACGTCGTCGAAGTCGCCGTCCTCCTCCTCCTCCAGTACCGCGTCCGCATCGCAATCGGCGTCATCTTCGTAGTCGTCGGTTTCTTCGGCGCCGGCGGATGCATGCATCGCTTCGAAGCGCGCCGCCCGGCGCGCGTCGCCCTTGTAAATCACTTCGCGCTCTTCCACGTCGCCGGCGGTGGTGAAGGACACCACGCGCGCGGCGCTGCTGCCCAGATCGGTGAAAGAAATCTCGAATGCCGGCAGGCCCGGCAATTGCGACAGCGCGGCGCCCCAGCTCGGCCGGACGCGCAGCGGCGCATCGCCGTCCATCTCATCGTCGCCCATCCCGCCGCTCATCTCATCGGCGCCGGTGTGCCGGACCGCCTCGGCGCACAGCGCTGCGGCGAAATCCCCGTCTGCCGCCGGCGCATCGGCCAGGGCTTGTGCCCCGGCGTCGAAATCGCGGTGCGCCGAATCGTTGCCGGCCTCATCGTCCCGATCGAACAGAGCTGCCAAGGACCGGATCGATTGCATGGTGTGATGGCTGATTGCCGGATTAACGGTGTGGGAAACGTCGTAGTCCATCTTGTAGCTGGAATCCATTTGGCATCCTCCATTTATTTGTCGGACCACCCGAAACGCTGCGGCGGATTGGGACCATTGTGAAGAGCGTGTAAGGCACGTCGAATGGTTTCATCCGGATGGCTGTAGTCCGAGTGGCGTAGCCGAACCGCTGTAGTCGGGGCACTACCGGCGGCTGAACGCAAGGCAGGAACGCAGGCGCGTCTTCGCGAGCGCTTCCTGAGGCGCGCCGGGGTGCGCCGGGGTGGCGCGGCGGTCACGCCTTCCGGAGTTTTACCGCCTCATGGATAAGGTGCGCGCCCGCCGCCGTGCACGGCGCCCATCGACCTGGCGTCCGGCGCCCCTTTGTTGCGCTCCCGGGCGTTTTCACACGAATTCAGCAGCGCAATCAGGTCTGCCGGCGCAATCGGCTTCAGTCTATACCCGTCGAATCCGGACGCCTTCGCTTTCTCCCCATCGTCGGACTGGGCGTAGCCTGTCAACGCCACGATGACTGCATCAGGATGGCTCAGCCGTAACCGGCGGGCAACTTCATAGCCATCGATACCCGGCAAGCCGATGTCAACAAGTACGAATTGCGGATCGAATACAGCCGATCTGGCAATTGCGCTGGGACCATCGTAGGCGGTCTCGACGGTGTGTCCTTCAGCGCTCAGCAGTATGCTCATCGACTCGGCGGCATCGACATTGTCATCTATGACGAGCACCCGTGTCGCCGGCGCCGCCTTCGCGGGTTTCACCCCATCCACTCGCGGCTCTGCGGCCCCGGATGCTGGCATCCGGATGGTGAACTCCGAACCTTTGCCGGTGCCTGCGCTCGCCGCGTCAACCTGGCCGCCATGCAACTGCACCAGGCGGCGGACCAGTGCAAGTCCCAGACCCAGCCCGCCGGAAGATCGATCCGACGAGCGTTCGCCCTGCGTGAACAGCTCGAAGATCGTGCTCATCAACTGGGGCTCCATTCCCAACCCGGAATCCTTTATCCGGATGACAGCCTCGTCGCGGACGCGCTCACAATGAATCGAAATAATGCCGTTTCCCGGCGTGTATCTGGCCGCGTTGTCCAAAAGATTGGAAATGACCTGTGTCATGCGGACCGGATCGGCATGCAGGAATAGCTGTTCTGCAGGCAGGGAAATAGTCAATGCATGCTTGTATTCCTGGATGACAGGATCGGCGTTTTCGACGGCGCGGGAGACGAGCGCGCCCAGGTCCACGTATTCCTTCCTGAGCGTGACGAGTCCTTTGGAAATCCGGGCCGTATCCAGCAAATCGTCAACCAGTCTGCACAGATGCGTGACCTGTCTCTCGATGATTGCGCTCAGGTCGGCCAGCCGGCTCGGCTCCGGGGAAAGGGCTTTGATGACCTGGGCCACGTTTCTTATTGGCGCCAGAGGATTGCGCAGCTCATGCGCCAGCATGGCGAGAAAGTCATCCCGGGTTGCGAGTTCACTTCTCAGGTGTTCCGAAATCCGGGCTTCCCGCTCCTGGCCTTGCCGGGCCTCGCCGAGCAACCTTTCGCGTTCGGCTTCGCCCCGCCGCCTTTCGGTCACGTCCATGGCAATGCCAATCAGATGCGCGGGCCCTTCCCCGTGATCGACATGCAGTTTGCCGGATAAGTGAAGGCAGCGGGCTTGCGCATTATCCGCCCGCAAGATCCAGTATTCGGAGGAGAATTGTTCCTTCCCGCTCACTCCATCGCCCAGCAGCGCCGCAACCTGCGCACGATGCTCCGGCTGGACCCGGGCGATCAGGGCCTCCTGCGAGGCATCCGTCGATTTCGAATCGTATCCAAGCATTTCGAAGAAACGCGGACTCCACACGGTGGCGCCCGTCGAGAGGTTGGTCTCCCAGGTTGCGATGCCGGCGCTCTCGTTCGCCAGCAGGATGCGCTGCGCAGCGGCGGCGAGGCTGTTTTCCGCGGCTTTCAATTTCAGCAGCGTGCGCACCGCGCTGATGAGCACGGCGGGCGGGACGGGCTCGGACAAATAGATTTCCGCCCCGGCGTCCACGCCGCGTGCCTCATCGGGAGCGGTCAGGTAAGTCGCGGAGATGTGGATCACCGGAATACGATGCGTGCTGGGGTTCTGCTTGATGAGCCGGCAAACCTCGATGCCGCTCATGTCGGGAAGATTGATGTCAAGCAGCACCAGATCCGGCCGATTCTCCGCGATGTGCGCCAGGGCGTCTTTGCCGGTTGCCGAGTCAATCACGTGAAAACCGGCGGTGCGCAGCGTGCGGGACTTGAGGTAGCGGTTGGCCGCATTGTCATCCACATTGAGTATGGTCTTGATCGGCATGTGCTTACTCCAGTTCCATGCTCGGCGAGAGTGCAAAGCCGATTGATTCGAGGAACAGATCGAAGGCCGGCTGATTGAGTTCGCTCTTTTGCATGAAGGCCATGCAACCGAGTCGCAGTCCGTCCCTGCTTCCAGGGTCCTGGGGATCCGACGTGGCGACCAATACCGGAATTGCCCCGGTGGCTTCGCCCCCGGCCAGATCCTTCAGTACCTCCTCGCCGCGGCGATCCGGAAGGTCGAGGTCCAGCACGATCAAATCGGGGCGCACAATGCGGGCGATGCGGAGCCCTTCGCGACCGCCGCCGGCTTCCACGACTTGAAAGTCGTGTTTGCGGCAGAGCTTGCGGATCACATAGCGGGCAGCCGGGTCGTCGTCTATCACCAGAACTCTTGGCCGCGGCCGCCCATTCAGACGATGCGGCTCGGGCATGTCGTTCCCGGGCGGGAGTGGCGCCGGCGCCGATACGGCGGTGAATGGCTTTTCCGGAACGGGTTTCTCGTCTGAAAGCACTGCATGGCGGAGCGGCAGCGACAGTGAAAAAATCGAGCCTTGTCCCGCGTTGCTTTGCAGCGCGATCGAGCCCTGCAGCAACCGCGCAAGGTTCCGGCAAAGCGGCAATCCAAGTCCCGTTCCCTTGACGCGCGCCTGCAGCGCGCTGCGTACCTGAATGAACTCCTCGAAAATCCGTTCCTGATCCTCCTCGGGAATGCCGATCCCGGTATCGGCCACCGAGAAGGTGGCAGTGCCGCTCTCGTTGTCGAGGACTGCGGTGACACGAATCGTGCCGCGCTCGGTGAACTTCAGCGCATTGGAGATGAGGTTGCGGAGGATCTGCGAGACTTTGCCTTCGTCGCTGACTATCGCCGGCAGGCCGGCGGCATCGTCAAAATGCAGAGCAACACCGTCGCCGGCGAGAAGCGGCCGGAGCATGCCCCGGAGCGAGCTGAACAACTGGTTGATATCGATCCGTGCAAGCCGTACATCGACCTTGCCGGCCTCGATCTTTGCCAGGTCAAGGAGGTCGTCAACCAGCCCGGTCAGGTCCGCCGTGGCGTTGCTGATGAAGGTGATCTGGAGGTCCTGCTCGGCAGTCAGAGGTCCGTCGCTTTGGTCGAGCAGGAGCCGGGTCAGCGCCCGGATGCAGTTCAAAGGCGTGCGGAATTCATGACTGACGTTGGCGAGAAAGCGCGTTTTGGCCAGATTGGCGCGGTCCAGCGCGTCCGCACGTTCATCCATTTCGCCGTACAGCGATACCACCCCCCGGTTCGTGTCCTCGAGTTCCCGGTTGAGGGCCAGCAGTTCCTCCTGCCGCTCCCGCAGCTCACCCAGGACACGCATCAGCTCGGTGTTTTGCAGCCTGACTTCGTCCCAGGGAGTGGCATTCGGGTCAGATAGCAGTTGCTTGGTCAGGATGGCTACGCTGCCGAGAGTCGCCGGAGGCGCCTTTTCAGGGAAAACCTTCTTCAACACAATGCTGGTGTCGCCCGGAGCGGATCGAACGGCGAAATGGTCCATGAGGCGGCGCGCCCCGACGATACCCACCCCCATCCCCGTAACCGAGCGGTATTGACCCGCGAGGATGCGCGCCAGGTCGGCAATGCCGGGTCCCTTGTCGCTGACCTCGATGACAAGGAGCTGGGGGCCGCGCCTGCCTTCTATGGAGAACGCGACTTCGCCGCCGGCCGCGTATTCGAATGCATTGCGTGCAATTTCCGAGACCGCGGTGGCGATCCGGACCTGATCCTGCCCGTCGAATCCAAGAAACCGCGAAATTTCGCGAGCCCGCTGGCGCGCGGCGACGACGTCATGCTCGTGGCGGATGGCCAAGGTCACGATTCGGATACTCATGCGCCGGGCGATTTCAGGTTACGCACAGCGACCACGGTGAGGTCATCGCGGCCGCGGGTATGGTCCCGGGCCAGCGCAGCCGCGATGAGCGCCGGGTGGCGAAGTTCAAGTCCGGGGTAGTCGCCCAGGTTCCAGGAGGAGTTCAATCCATCGGAATGGGCAATGAGCACAGCCGTCCTGGGGAAGGGATAGCTGAATGCCTGGATCGTCTTCACCTTGTGGCCCAGTGTGCCGTTGTGGGAAATCATGCTGCGGGATACGCCTCCGAGGCGAATACCGGCCGAAATATTTCCCACGCCGCAGAACGTGCACAATTCCTTCCCGGGTTCGATAATCGCCACCGCCGCCGCCGCGCCGCGCGTCGGCCGTAACGCATCGTGGACCGCGCCCATGATATCCGGGGCGCTGGA
>Ga0080064_1002845_pt1 | contig 27583 bp, 25 predicted proteins | sample Subgrocontami54m_FD_69260 | JGI IMG/M metagenome (GOLD analysis project Ga0080064, IMG submission 69260) | Subsurface groundwater microbial communities from S. Glens Falls, New York, USA - GMW46 contaminated, 5.4 m (SPADES assembly) (version 2) ...
GCCCCCCTGACCGGCGCGGAGGCCGCGCGCGGGCGTCAACCCGGGATTGATCGCGGCCCAACCGATCGCGCCGAACAACGCGCCTGCCGCGAACCACCGGCGGCGATCGTGTGCGTCGATCGAAAAGCGCATCGACGTGTCGCAAACGCGAGGCGATCGACTACTTGCGGAACCGGGAGGGGAAGTTGTTCGCGTCGGAACGCTTCTTCAACTCGCCGTCATCGGGATGAAGGCGCAGCGCGCGCTCGAGCAGAAGTTTTTCTTCCTCGCGATGATTGGGATCGGGCAGACAGCACTCGACGGGGCAGACGGCCTGGCACGCTTCGTGATCATAGAATCCCACGCACTCGGTGCACAGTTCCGGGTCGATCACGTAGATCTCGTCGCCTTCGGTGATCGCGTCGTTCGGGCACTCGGGCTCGCAGGCGCCGCAGTTGATGCAGTCGGTCGTGATGTAGGTCGACATGGCCTTCGGTTCTCCACGAATCGCCGCGCGCGTCTCGCACGCGCCCGCCGCGGGGCGAGCCGTATGTAGTCAAAGCCTGAGCGTCCGTCAATGCGCGGAATCGTTGATTTTCATCGCAATCGCCGGCCTCGAGTCAGGAAATCGTGCGCAGCGCCACGCGTCGGTCCCGGGGCTTCGCGCGCCTCGCGCCGGCGGCCGCTAGCTCGGGCGTCGAACGCGGTCCGATCTCGCCGACGAGGTCGTAGTCCGCAGCTTGCGTGATCCGCGCGCGGACGATCTTGCCCCGCGGCGCTTCGTCGCCCGACAAGTACACGACACCGTCGATGTCCGGGGCCTGTCCCGCGTGACGACCTTGCATCACGTACTCGTGCTCGCTGCTTTCGCCGTCGACCAGCACGTCGATTTCGCGCCCGATCATCGCCCGGTTGAGCGCCCGCGCGATCGGCCGTTGCAGCGCCATCAGCTTGCGATGCCGCGCTGCCGACGCCTTCGCGGGAACCTTGGCGTCCTGTTCGTGACTGGGCACGCCGTCTTCGTCGCTGTACCGAAACACGCCCACGCGATCGAACCGCGCCCACGAGACGAACTCGCACAGCTCCGCGAAGTCCGCGTCGGTCTCGCCGGGATGCCCCACGATCAACGCCGTGCGAAATGCAACGTTCGGAATCCGCGCACGCACGGTCTCCACGACGCGACGCAATCGCGCTCCGCCGTGCCCGCGTTTCATTCGCCGAAGCATCGCGTCGCTGGCGTGTTGCAACGGCATGTCCACGTACTTCACGACCTTCGGGTGCGCCGCGATGAGCGCCACGAGTTCGTCCGTGAGCGTTTCGGGATACAGGTAGTGCAGCCGGATCCAACGCAGGTCAGGGATTTCTCCGAGAGCCGCGACGAGTGCTGCAAGCGTCGGCCGTTCCGCGAGATCGCGACCGTAGGCCACCGTGTCTTGCGACACGAGATTGACCTCGAGCGTGCCGTGCGCGGCCAGACGCCGAACCTCGTCGACGACGTCGGAGAGCGGTCGCGAGCGCTGCCTGCCGCGGATCGAAGGGATCGCGCAGAACGAACACGTTCGATTGCATCCTTCGGCGATCTTGACGTACGCGCTGTGGGTCCCCTGCGAGAGCACCCGCGGGTCGGTCGCACGAATCGTGTAGTGCGCAGGGTTGCCGACGAGCATGCGCGGCGCGTCCCCCGCGAGAACGTCCCCGAGCCGGAGCATGTCGCTCGACCCCAGGAAATGGTCGACCTCCGGCATCTCGGCCGCGAGTTCGCCGGGATACCGCTGCGAGAGGCAGCCCGAAACCACGAGCCGCTTGCACGATCCGGATTCCTTGAACTCCGCCATCTCGAGAATCGTATCGATCGACTCTTCTTTCGCGGGGCCAATGAATCCGCATGTGTTCACGACGATCACGTCGGCCTTCGCCGGGTCCGAGACGAGCGTGTGGTCGGCCATGCCCGCCACGCCGAGCATGACTTCGGTGTCCACGCGGTTCTTCGGGCAGCCGAGGGAGATGAAATGAATCGTGGGGGCGTGAGGCGTCAAAGCGGTCAGTCGCGAAAATTGTTGAACTGCAATTCGAGCCCGAAATCCTGACTGCGCAGCACGCGCAAGACCGACTGCAGGTCGTCTTTGTGCTTGCCGGTCACCCGCACGGTGTCCTGGTGGATGCCGGCCTGCACTTTGAGTTTGGTTTCCTTCGTCGCGTCGATGATCTTGCGCGCTTTCTCGCGATCGATTCCCTCGACCAACTTGATGACCTGTCGAAACGTGTTCCCGCCGGCTGGGACTGCGTCTTGCGCCTCGAGCTGGCGCAAGGCGATACCACGTTTGACGGCTTTGCTCTGCAGTACGTCGAGTGCAGCTTCGACGCGTCCCTCCGAATTCGACCGGATGACGATGCCTTCATCGGTCTTCTCGACGCGTGTGTCCGTGTCCTTGAAGTCGTACCGCTGGCTGACTTCCTTCTGAGTCTGGAGAATCGCGTTGTCCAGTTCAGCCTGATTGAGTTTGGAGACGATGTCGAACGACGGCATGCCGTGGGAGCTTATGGGACCGCGCGACAAGATTCAAAGTGGCGCGCCGCTTGACGTTGTGCCTCGCGGGAACCACTCTCCCACTCTCCCCGATGACTGGACCCAGCTCCGCGATCCCGCCTCCGCCCGCCGTGGACGACCCGCGCGTCGACCTGTACGCCGACGCGATCGTGCCGACCGAGTACGGCCCGGTGCGCACCGTCGTGTTTCGCGAGTCCACGTCGTGCGCGCCCGGCTGTGAACCGCTCGAGCACGTTGCGTTGGTCATCGGCGACGTGGCGTCCGCGGACGATGTACCCACACGGGTGCACTCCGAGTGTTGGACGGGCGAGGTGTTGCACTCGCTCAAGTGCGACTGCCGTGAGCAGTTGGACGTCGCGATGCGGCACATCGCGCAGATCGGCCGCGGCGTCGTGATCTATCTTCGGCAGGAGGGTCGCGGCATCGGTCTGGGGAACAAGATCCGGGCGTATTCGCTCCAATCGCAGGGCGCGGACACCGTCGATGCCAATCGAATGCTGGGGTTCGAAGACGACTTGCGGGACTACAGCATGGCCGTTGCGATGCTCCGCGAACTCGGCGTGAAGTCCGTCGCGTTGCTGACGAACAACCCGGGCAAGGTCGAGGGGCTCGAGTCGGGCGGAATGCGCGTCACGCGCCGCGTGCCGATGAGCGTGACCACGAACGAGTTCAACGTGGAGTATCTCGAAACGAAAAATCGGCGCATGGGTCATCACATCCCCGGTGCCGGAAGAACGCCGTAGCGTGTAGACCGGCGCCGCGCGCGTGCACCGGGGTCGCCGCGCCACGCATGCGCGTGGACGTGCAGCCCGAAACCTGCGGCGGACACAGCGCGCGACAGACTGATACAGTGCCGACCGATGCGTCTCCTGTCGTGCCTCGCCGTCGTCGCGTCGCTCGCTCCCGCGTGCGCCACCGCCTCGCTTCGCTGCCCACCGGCCGACGAAGTGTGCGCGCGAGTTCGACAGCAAATCGAGGTCGTCCGCGCGCATGCCGAGCAACCGACCGACCTGGCCATTGCGACCGCCCGCGTCGAGATGACGCGACTTGGCGCCGCTGCGGTGCCGTACCTGGTCCGCGCACTCGACGACGACGAGGGCACGGTGGCCCAGTTTGCAGCGCGCGTTCTGCTCGAGTCGGGACACGAACGCGAACTGACGGAATGGTGTCAGGGTTCGACGCCCAATACGGAGGCATTTTGCGGTTCGGCGCACCGCCCACGGCACTGAGACGCCGCATTGGAACGCTCACCGCTGCGTCGATCGCGGGCACGGCGGCCCTCGCGTGTTTTCCGCGTACTTCTCCCCGATGTTCATCATGGGCGACCGACGCGACGCGTGGACGCTCTGCGTCGAATTTCCCGGCGTGATGCGCGCGACGTGGCATGGCTCGGGATGGTGGGGCGGTCCTTGGCGTCGCTCCACGGCGCTTCGGACGACGGCGGATGCGTCGTGACGGAAGTGCGACCGCGGTGAATTCTCGCCGGGCCGCTCGACGACCGCCTCGCACTGGGCATCCTGGCCGCTGAAGCGGCTGGCTGGCGTTGACCGCCTCGCGGACGCGAGGCTTCCCGTGCGCGCAATGCGAGCGCGATTGATCTCCACACCGCGACCCTTGGAAGGGCCGCGCAGGCGGCCCGGTCAAAGGCAGCCGGCCGATTCATCGGCCCGGTGACGATCCCCCGGTCTACCCGACGGCCGATTCATCGGCCCGGGACGCGAACGATCCGTGCGCCGCGAACGGTCCGACCCACGGTAACTAGAACAGCGCGCGCCCACGCTCTTTCATGACCTCGACGATGATCCCCGCCGTCTCTTCGATTGCGCGACCCGTGACGTCGATCACCGGCCACTGTGGATGCTCGCGGAAGATCTTCTGCGCGTACTCCAATTCCTCGCGCACGTGTTCGCGCAGGCCGTAGTTGGTGTCCGGCGGCATGCCGAGCTGGCGCAGCCTCGCGCGGCGAATTTCGACGAGTTGATCGAGCCCGATGATCAGCGCGACGACGCGGTCCTGGTGAACTTCGGTGATCTCCGGCGCGAGTGGCACGCCGAGGACGAGCGGCAGGTTCGCGACCTTGATCCCGCGATTGGCGAGATAGGTCGACAGCGGCGTCTTCGACGTCCGCGAGACCCCTGCAAGGATGAGATCCGCTTTCTTGAAGTTGCGAGGTTCCTTGCCGTCGTCGCTCTTGACCGCGAATTCGACCGCCTCGATGCGTCGGAAGTACTCGTCGCTCAGCGGCAGCATCGCGCTCGGTGTGCCAAGCGCCTCGGCGTCGAGGAAGCTCGACAGCTTTCCCAGGAGCGCGCCGATCACGTCGACGGCCTCGACGTGTGTCTCGTAGCAAACTTGGTGAATGTGTTCGCGCAGCTCGGGCGAGACGATCGTGAACACCAGCAGACCGCCGTCCTTGGCGCACGCTTCGATCACACCGCGTGCCGCGTCTCGGTCTCGCACGCGGGCGTGAAGCCGAATGCGGGTTTTGCGCGCAGGAAATTGCAGGAGCGCCGCGCGGACGACACGCTCGGCGGTCTCTCCAGTGGAGTCGCTGAGCACGTCGATGGGGCGGAACTCGTCCATGAACTCGTGGCCGGCGCCGCGGCGGTGGCGGCCGGCGCGACGGGCGGCGAGAGCGTATCACGCTCGCGTTTGATTGAACGAACGAACTGTCCGGGGACGGGCGGACTACTTCTTCAGCATCCGAGCGACGCGCTTGGTGTTCTTGCGCTTCAGCTGGGCGCGAAGGCGTGCGGTCTTGTTGCGCACTTTCTTCCGGCGAATCTTGCTTCCGATCAGGTACATGTCGGCCTCGTTCAGTTCCGGCCTGGGCGAGCATCCAGGGGGATCGCGCTCTTAGCCGCCCGCGCGACTGCTGTCAACGAACGGCGTGGCGCACTTGCCGTTGGCTTGACCCGGGACTCGACGCCCGCCTACCCTGAACGAGAGCCACGCACTCCATGTCCATGGACTCCGCCCAGAAGCCGCGGCAGTTCGCGCTTCGATTCATTTCCGGGAAGTACCAGGGAGGCGAATTCCCAATCTCTGGGGATCGGGAAGTGTTCATCGGACGCTCGAACGAGCTGGAAGTCGTCCTTGTCGAAGACATGGTCTCGCGCAAGCACGCCCGCGTGTCGCTCTCGGGCGACGCGCTCATCATCGAGGATCTTGGCAGCACCAACGGCACGTTCGTCAATGGCGAGAAGATCAAGCGTGCGCGACTGAAAGAAGGCGACCGTGTGCTGATCGGCACGAGCATCATTCGTGTCGCGCTCAGCGACGCGAACGATCGCGAGTCCGACGCTCGCGCGAAGATGCAAGACGTCGCGGCCGCACGGCGAACGAGCCAGGTGCGGACAATGACCGGCACCATCGACGAGGTACCGCTCGTCGATCTGTTGCAGCTGTTTACGACCAGCAAGAAGAGCGGGGTGCTCGTTCTCCGGCGCGACGATGACATCGGGAAGATCTATCTCCGGCGCGGGACGATCACGCACGCAACCATCAACGAGAACGGCGAGATCGGTCCGCTGAAGAGCGTGTACCGCTTGCTGACGTGGGAGCACGGCACGTTCGAACTCGATCCGCCCGACGATCGCGAATTCGCCGAAGAGCTGAATCTCACGACCGAAGCGATCCTGATGGAGGGCATCCGCCAGCTCGACGAGCTGCGCAGACTCAAGCCCGACCTTCCCGCGCTCACGTCGCACATCACGGTGCCGTGCCCTCTCAGCCCCCCCCTGCGCGATCTGAGCCCCTCGGAGCTCGACGTGCTGCAGCTCGCGTTCAACTGGGGCCACGTTGAGACAGTGCTCAACCGCTCGAAAGCGACGGATCTCGAAACCTGCGAGATCTTGGTCGGCCTGTTGAAGAAGCAGTACTTGCGGTCGGAGTAGGGGCGGGCCAACCCGCTCGTGGCCCGGCGCGCGTCGGGTGCGTCGGGGGCGCGTCGGGAGCGAACGTCAGCGCCGGTCGAACGACGTCATCAACGCCACGTACGAATCGGTCAGCGACGTTGCCAACGCGATGGCGCTCTTGTGCTGCTCGTCGTCGCCGATGTGTCGGTCGGGGTGGTACTGACGAAGCAAGCGTCGGTACGCCCGCTCGATGTCGAACTTCCCGGCACTCGCCCGGATCTCGAGGCTCGCGTACGCCTTGGACAGCGAGACCTTCTGCACGGACGTGCGGCGCCCGTCCGCGAGCGCGTCGAGTTCGTCGATTCCCGCCGGCCGTCGGTTTGCGATCTTCCCGCGCACGCGCCGCCGACGCTCGAGTTCCGTCCCGAGCGCTTCGTCGTTGATCCGCACGAGGCCAAGCTTGTCCGCGAGGCCCGTCGGTGGATCGCTCGGCCCGCCTCCGCGACCTCGGCCACCGGCGTCCCGGTCGATCGCATCCCGAACCCCTCGCGCGAACCGATCCCACATCGTCGACATGATCGTCGCCTCCGCCGTCTATCGACCGCGCCGCTGCACGAGCAGCGACTCGATCAACTTCGCGCTGTGATTCTCGAGTTCCGTGAACACCACACCCATTCCGGGAGGATCGTTCTGCACGCGCACGACCTCGCCGATGCCGCCGATGGTTTCCACGTCGTCTGCGATCACCGTGAACTTCAGGTTCACCTTCGTGCCGATCGGCAGCGGGGCACTGGTCTTGATGAACGCCCCGGAGCGCGAGATGTTCGTGACGTACTCCTGGATGAACGCGTCGAACGACTCGAACTCCTGGTTGATCGTCACTCGCTCTTCGACCCGTCGCCCCTCGTCGGCGCTCATGCGTGGACTCCCCGCTAATGGTTGCTAGCGCCCCTGCAGATCGAACTGCTCGATATGATACTCGGGTCGGGACTGTACCGCGATCTGTCGCATGTACCGCCGCTCGGCTTCTTCGCGGTCGGCCCGGATCTCGTTTCGCAGCACGTCCGCGACGGCGGGGTGGGCGTTGACTGTCACCGTATAGCCCGGAAGCGAGTCTTTCTCCCGGCGAATCTGCCGCAAGATCTCGTACGCGATCGTCAGTTTCGACTGCGTGTTGCCCGTGCCGTCGCAATAGAAACACGGCTCGTAGAGCATTCGCCCCAGGGACTCCTTGGTCCGCTTGCGGGTCATCTCGACCAATCCGAGTTCGGAAATCCGCAAGATGCTGGTCTTGGCCTTGTCGCTCTTCAGCGCCTCGTGCAGTGCGCGGTAGACCTTCTCGCGATTGGACGATCGGTCCATGTCGATCAAGTCGAGAATGATCAGCCCACCGATGTTTCGGAGCCGAAGCTGATAGGCAATCTCGTTCACCGCTTCCATGTTCGTCGCGGTCACCGTGTCTTCGACGTCGGTCTTGCCTACAAAACGCCCCGAGTTCACGTCGATCGCCGTCAGCGCCTCGGCTTCATCGATGATGAGGTATCCACCCGACTTCAGCGGCACTTTGCGAGCGAGCGCCCGCGCGATCTCGTCTTCGATTCCGTACGCGTCGAACACCGGCTCGCCGCCCGTGTAGTGCTCGACGTCGTCGCGTCGATCGGGCATGAATTGCTCGACGAAACGCACGCAGTGGCCGTGCGCTTCGTTGTCGTCGATGACGATCTTGCCGATGTCCGGGCCCATCACGTCGCGGACGGTCCGGAGCACAACGTCGAGTTCCGAGTACAGCAGCGAGGGCGCTCGCGGCGCGGTCTCGCGCTTCTTCCAGATGTCGCTCCAGAGGTGCACGAGGTACGCGACGTCGTTCTTGAGTTGCTTCTTCGTCAACCCCTCGCTCGCCGTCCGCACGATCAAGCCACCCTTTTCGGGCTTCAACTGCTCGATGACTTCTCGCAGGCGTCGTCTCTCTTTGTCGTTGCCGATGCGCTTGGAAACGCCGACGTGCGGGATCGTCGGCATGTACACGACGTACCGTCCCGGCAGCGAGATGTGCGACGTGACCCTCGCGCCCTTCGTACTGATCGGCGCCTTGGACACCTGGACGATGATGTCCTGCCCCGGCTTCAACAGTTCGTTGATCGGTTTGCGCACCGATCGCTCGCGACTCGTCAGCGACGCGTTGGGCGCCGGTCCGCGAACGTCCTTGCGCGGTCCGCCCCCTCCTCCCGATCGCCCCTGCGGCCTGCCTCGTCTGCCGCGCCCGCCTCGGCGACCGCTGTCCCCACCAGCGCCACCACCACCCCCGCCACCCCCGCCACCACGCCCTGCGTCGCGCCCGTTGTTCCCGCCACCCCCACGTCCGCTCTGCGGGCGAGGCTCGATGGGCCGGCCCCGTTGATCGACGTGCTGCAGCTTCGTGTCGCTGGCCTCGTCGAGCAGCGTGTCCATCATCGTCGTCTCTTCACGGTCCTCGCCCGCGAACTGCGACGCGTCGTCGTCGAACGGCTCGGCGGAATCGGGTGCGGCCGCGACAGCGTCTGGCACTTCGTCGTCGCCGGCATCGCCGTCGTCCTCGGCGGTCGGGTCATCGCTTGCGTCCGCATCGCTTTCGGTCGCCGAACCGTCGTCGACGTCGTCGTGGGCATGCGCAGTCTCCACGGCGGCTGCGTCGTCGGTTCCGCCGTCCGCCGATCCGTGCGCCACGAGAACGTCGTCGTCATCGGGCGCGCTCTGCGTCGCCGCTTCGGGACTCGCGGCCGCGTGGTGTTGTTCCACCGCCGGTGCCGGCGTCGCAGCTCCCGCGGGAGTCACCGCGCCGCTCGCCTGGGGCGCCTTGACGGGTCCGCGCGATGCCAGGGCCGTCGCGTTCGTCTCTTCGCTCACATCCACGTCGAGGCCGGGCGCGACGGCGCGCAGGTCCCCTTCGTCGACGACGTCCTCCACGTGCAGAAATGCGGCGCGCTCGAGTCCGATGTCGATGAACGCGGCGTTCATTCCCGGAAGAACCCGGGTAACTCGACCGAGGTACACGTCGCCGACGATGCTGCGTTCGCTGTGACGTTCGACGTGAAGTTCGGTGACGATTCCGTTTTCGATGAGCGCGACGCGGGTCTCGCCCACGTCGACGTTGATCACAATCTGATTGCTCGCCATTCCACTGATTGGTCCGATCCCGGGCAGCGAAGTTTGAAAATCTCGGGAGCGCATCCGCGGAGCGCCTGCCGGCGCGCCCACACCGATCTCGGGCGGACGCAGCGATCCCTCCGCCGGAACATACCGGGAACGCGGACCAATGACACGTAGGTTCGAAGAAAAATAGGTCGCGATCGCCGACGGGCGTGAAATCCTCCTGGATTCAGCCGCCGGCGACGCGTGCCGCTGGACTAGTTGGCTTTGAAGATCGACTCGATTTCGTCGAGCACGGCGGTTTCGGTTCGGCTGCGCGCAATCGCGATTTCTTTCACGATCAGCGTGCGAGCCTTCTCGAGCATGGCTTTTTCGCCGAACGACAGCGATTTCCCGGTCTTCAGGCGGTACAGGTCCCGCATGACTTCCGCGACGTCGTAGATGCTGCCGGTCTGGATCTTGTCCATGAACCCGCGGTAGCGACGGTTCCAGGTCTGGTTGTCGAACGCCACGGTGCGCTCGCGGAGAATCTCGAAGATCTCCTGAATCTCCGGCTCCGAGATCACGCAACGCAACCCCACCGTCTGCGCGTTTTTCACCGGCACCATGATCCGACGGTCGGTGTTCATGATCTTGAGAACGTAGAAGCGCTGCCGCGTGCCGGCGATGTCACGCTCTTCGATGCTGATGACCTCCGCGACACCCTGCGCCGGGTAAACCGCCTTGTCGCCAACCTTGAACTCGCTGACCGTCGTGGACTCCATTGCTTCTCCTTGTGCGCCCCGGCCGCCGGGGGGTGTACCCTTGCGATGGCACTCCCGCGTGGGGGGCCTGCCACAAGAGTGGCAGGGGCACGTTGCGGCGGGCACGAGGGCGCTCGCCGCGGGGAAGGACAACGATTCGGGACGTGATCTTGTTCCGTCGTGGTGAGGTCACCACTGGAAGAAAGTCCTGGGAGCGGAGCCGAACCCGTCAGGTTGCGGCGACACGACGCCCAGAGCGGGCGGACAATAGTCGACGATTGAGCGGAAGTCAATGGGGAAGAGGAAGCGGCAGGGGGGCGGGAGGCGAGCGCCGAGTGAGGCGCGGGGTGCGCGGGGAAGAAGACGAGTCAGAGAACAGGAAGACGGGGAGTTTGGAAGGGTAGTTGGGTGGATGGACGGGCGGCGCGGCGGCTGCGTCGGGGGGGGGGACGGGTGACCGAGCAACGTCGAGGCCATGGTCGTCACGGCGCTGTGGCGGTCGCACTGCGCTCCCGCCGGATCGCTGACCCCGCCGTCTACGCAGATTGGAAACGATCATCGTGTACGGCGCGTCTCTCGACCCGAACCCCGCCGGACGATTCGCTGGCGCTGCTCGTCGGGAAGCGACACTCCTAGCGCCGCGAATGGCTGAATCCCGGCGCGCGAACGACTTGAACTCGCCCCCTCGTCTCACGCTGCATCGTGCGCTCCACTTGCTTCGTCATGCCGCGCCGCGAGTATCACGTCGTCCTCGAGCGCGACGTCGAAGGGGGTTATGTGGCCGTCGTGCCCGCGTTCCCCGGCTGCTACAGCCAGGGTGAAACCGCTGAGGAAACTCTCTCGAACGTTCGCGAGGCGATTGCGCTGACGATCGAAGACATGCTCGCGCACAACGAGCCGATTCGGGGATGACAGTCGAGGAATTCGTTGCGGCGCTCGGGTAGGTTTCATCAACCTACTGCGTCGCGTCGAACGCCTCGAACGCGTGCGCACCGACTTCGCGCACCGATTCGCCACGGCCCTCGGCGTCCGCGCAGGTGTCGTCGACGCTCGACGTTCCCCAATAACCGCGCTCGATTGCAGCGGCGAGTTGTCCGCGTTCCCGCTCGTCGAGCGAGTCGAATCGCAACCCCACGCAACGCCCCCGGTCGGTCGCGCGACGGCCGTGCATCACGCGCGCGACCGTGGCTTCGGTGTCGTACCAGCGCGACTCGGTCGGCTCGAAAAAGCTCACGATCACCGTCTCGCCGGTCAGGACGGGCGTCCGCGCGCGGAGCATCATTCCCGACGCGGAGATGTCGATGGCGGCGTCCCCGAGCAGGCGGAAGCCGCGTTCGCGAACGGCTTGGCAGCGAAGTGGGACGGCGCGGCGGGGTGGTCGGCGCGAGCGAGTGTTCATCAATCTGGAACCGTAGCGAGCCGGTTCGCGGCGAGTAAAGTTCCGAGCAGGCGCGGCTCGGTCCGCGGCGGGCGCCGTGCTCCGCCGCCGCGGGACGGTGCGACCACGACAGCCTGCCGGACGAATGTCGAGCCGCCGCTCTACCCGCCGTCGGTCCCCGCGTCGTCGAGCCCGGGCGGCGGCGGCAATCGAACGCGCCACCACATCCGGTCGATCCGCAGCGTCCGCCCATTGACCGGCGCGAACGTCACGTTGCGTGCCTCGACTTCGACGACGTCGCCCGAGTCGCCGCCTTGGATCACGTGCCAGGTGCCGCCGGTCAGAGTCGCTTGCACATTTCCAGAACACGTGCCTGGGCTGTCCACTGCGGCTGCGAGCGTGAGAACGGCCGGCGCAGAACTTCGATACTGACCGTCGTAGCCCATCTGGAGTGCCCCGCTGGCGCCGGACACGAGTTGAGTGTTCATGAACGAGAGCCACGGCATGCAGAACGAGCCAGCCAGTTGCGGTGGCTCGCGGAAGAATCTGATTTCCCGCTCGACGGGTCCCCGAAAAGGCAGTCCACCGCCGCGAACGAAGTTCCACGCCTGCGCCACGACGCACCCGCTCCGAATGTCGCCCGCACCGTCCGCGAACCCGTCGTACGTGCTCCAGCCGGCACCGTCGCACACCACCGGATCCGGACGACGCCCGCAACTAAGCAGAGCGGCCGCCGCGAGCGCGCTCCATCCGAGCGTGCTCCAGTGCGGACGGTCAACGCGGGTTCGGGAACGTGGCATCGATCCTCCCGTGCAGGACGCTCATTTCGTACCGTGGACAACCGGTCGTGCCTGTGGACCGCACCGCGATGCGGTAGCGACCGGACTGCCGGGCCGCAAACGCAAGCTGCGCTCCGTTGTCCTCCATGCTCCCACCGCGGTCGTACGCAATGGGCTCCCGCACGTCCCCCGCCTGGACGAACCCGGGCCACTCGGTCGGCGGGTAGACTGCGACTTCTAGGTTGCAATTGACGTCCCACACTCGTGACGTCGTGATGCTCATCCGTTCGGCAGCGTTGAGATCGACGTAGTACCAATCGCAGGTGCTGCCACGGCGACACGTTTCCCACGAGCCGGAGCCCGGCGCGCCCCGGCCCTCCTGCGTGAACGATGTCACGAAACCGCCCCATGGCGCCGGGAGCGGAAGCGGATCCTCGTACGTCGGTGGTGCGAGACGCGGTACAGGTCCGCCGCGGACGAGCACGTTGTATGGCCCCGTCGCCGTCGCGGATCCGGAGACGACAACGTAGTATCGTCCGGCGGTAGCACCGAGGATCGTCGCGGAGCCGGCACCGGTCGCGAGTGCGGCGCCCGACGGCGGCGCTGTCAGCGTGCCACCGAAGACGTCAACCTGCGGCGTGAGCCCGTCGACCTGAAAGACAAGGTCCGCCGTCACGCCCGGGAGCACGTCGTAGCGGAACACATCCACGTCGCCGGGAAATAGCGTACCGCGAGCCTGTCCGGAGAGTCCGTCGGACAGCGGCTGCGCCCAGTCGGCCAGCGGGAGTGAGTCCGGATGGTCGTCACCGAGTGCGAGCACCCGGAGCACGTAGTCGCCCGTCGTCTGCACAACGCTGTGCACTCGAATCGCGATCGCGTTCTGCGCGCGACCGACGACGTTGAGCGACGCGCTACGGAGCGCGGACGTTAACATGCCGTCCGTGCAGCCTGTGGCTTCGGCGATTGCGAGTCCCGATTGCCACTCGAACGCGCGAAGGCACAAGTCGACCGCGCCGGCAGCCGGCGTCACTTCGATTCGATAGGTCTCCCCCGGAATCGCCGGGATCGCGAACCAGTCCTGGTCCGTCGACGTGTCGATGCGCAGGGGAGTCTCTGTGGGACCGCCGCGCGTAAACGTCAGTGGCGTATCGCGAGTGAGCCGGATGACCTCCGCGTGCATGATGTCGTCGGTCGTGTCGTCGAGCCAGGGGAAGGTCTGGTTGCTCGTGTTGTGAAATGCACGCGTCACTTCGTACCGGCCCGCGAAGTGCGACATCACGTCATGGTAGTTGTTGCTCGTGGCGGTGAACTCTCGGTCGCACGCATTGTTGCGCGCTCCGCCCATGATCGCCCGGTAGAAGTCGCGGTAACTGCCCATGTGGAACAGGTCCATTCCGAGGTTCCACCAGATGTGCCCATTCTCGTATTCGATGCTCGCGCATACCCCGACCCCGGTTTCGCCCGGCGCGACGCCGTCCCGCGTGAACTCCAGCAGCCCGAGCGGTTGATCCCTGAACATGTCCTCGCAGTTCCGCAGACTCGACGCTCGGCGCATACAGCGCGGTCGGTCGTCGGCACCACGCCAACACGCTTCGCTCGGGGCGCAGTTGTAGTGCCCGCCAACTGCTGTGGGGTCGCAACCGAGCGCTCCGCTTGTCGGCGTCCCCTCGATCTCGTTCATGTAAATCACCGCATCCCCGGGCACGCCGACGCCCGCGTACCGCACCTGCCTGCGCTCCACGACGTCCGCCGGGAATGATTCGTACTGTCCGAGCAGTCCCGCGCTGAAGTCTCCGAGACCCTCCTCCCAATCTTCGTGCAAGGGTCGATTCACCGTGCACGCCCGACCACACGCGCGCCCGACAGTGTCGGTACACCGTAAGACCGCGTGCTGCATCTCATGGAAGAAGTTCTGTCGCGCGTTGAGCGTGCTCGGGACGGTGTCGTCGCCGCCGCCGATTCCGGTCGACTCGATGCCGCGGGCGTCGTCGCAAGGTGAACTGCCGCCGCCGCCGCCGGGGCCGCCTGTGAAGTGGTATTCGGAAGGGAACTCTACGAGCCCGGCCGCATCGCTACGAAGCAAACCGAAATACCAATTCGCCCAGTGGTACGCGAGGTACTCGGTGCGTTGAAACGTGGTCGCGTTCGGCGCGGGGGCGATCGAGCCGCCGACTGCGATCTCGAATGGCATCGGATTTGTTTCGAAGGGCGGTCCACAGCCGGCACTCGAAACGCGGAGCAGATACGGCAATCCCGCGGCGGGAGAGGTGGCCGTGTGTGCAAGTCCGATTCCGCTCGCGAGTCCGCTGACGTCGTAATTGCCGTCGGCATCCGTCGCAAACGCAACGACACCTCGGTCTGTCGTCGCGAGCAGTTGCGAGTAGGGCAAGTTCCGAAACGTGTCTACGGTTTCGTACGGATAGTTCGACGCAACCGACAAGTGGCCGCGCACGGCGCGATCGTCCTGAAACGACTGCACGAACGCGCCCGTCCGAGCATGCACGAAAACGGTGTCGTGCCGGTCGACTCCGCGCTCAGGGAGCGGCAACCGCAGCGCGTGGACCTGCCACATGGGGCCGCAGAAGCGACGGCCGTCTTCGAGAGAAATGCAGCGGAGTTGCAGTTCGGCGTGCGCAGTGTCGTCGGCAGCCAGGTCCAGCGACACGGCTCGACCGGCTTCGTCGCGCGCGACGCTCTCGGCGATCCTGTCGTTCGGACCCGGCATCACCTCGATCGTGCGATCCCATTCCGTGTGCAACTCTACGACGACTCCGGGACCGAGCGGGTGCTTGCCGTCGGTGACGTAGACTTCCGCCATGTTGCCGAGAACGGAGTTTCCGCCAAGCTCTCGCCGGAACGTCACCACGACGATCCCCCGCTCGTGCAGGATCACCTCGCTTTCGTACACCAACCGGTCGTCGACGCTCGCGCCGAGCAGCAAGCGCAACGGCGGCCAGCGATCGTGCAAGAATGCCTCGGCCACGTCGCGGGCAGTACCCGTTCGCTGAACGTACAACGCACCGGATATCCGCCTGGGCGTCCCGCCCAGCGCGTTCCAAGTGAACTCGAGTTCGTCCAACGCGCGGGCTTCGAGCGAAGCGATCCCACCGCGCTGCGCGGCAACCGGCGGCACGCCGTGGGGGGCGAAGTTGGATGCCTCGGCGATCGCGTTTGCGAACGAAGCGGCCAGCGACGCGCCCGGGACGCGCCCACCGACAATCGCGCGGTCGCGGAGGAACTCGCGGAGTTGTGGCTCGCGAAGGGAGCCCAATGCGCAGCGACACATACGATCGTCGGTCCCGGCGGTCACACTCGACTCTGTCGCGTGAATCAACGCGTCCAGACGCCGCGCGGCGGCGAGCACAGGACCGCCAAATTCGGTCGCCGATGTGGGTGACCATGGCCGTTCGGTGTCAGGGATCTGCGCCGGACGCGCGGGCACCCCCGCACCGGCGTCACGTGTAATCGCCTGGCTCTGCGTAGACACGCCGGGATCGCTCGCGCACGCAGGGCTCAAGAGCGACGCGAGGCAGAGCGCCCGCACGCCGAGTCGACGGCGTTCGCGCAGCGATCGAGGAAGCCCACCGGGCAGATTTCGGAGTGTGTGTGTGTGTGTTGCGCGATTTGCATCTTGGGCCCCCGCCGCCAATCGTCAGTGCCGACAATTAAATGCTCAACCTATCGTGATTGGAACATCTCCGGCACGCGCCGACAAGTCCCGCCAATCGTCTTCGCACCAAGCACATCCGATCGCGTCCGAGCGCAGCGAGGCCGCGCACCAGACTACAGCCCGGGCCGAAGCCGCTGCGAAGCGGCGAACGCCCCGGGCGGGCTCCGCACGCCGGCTCGCGCCCCGCACGACCGCGCACCCCGCGCACCCATCCGCGACCCCCGCCGTCCCCGCCGCACCGTGATACCTTCCGCGTCCTCCCCATGCGTCCGACCGCTCTTCTTCTCCTCGCCGCGCTCGCTTGCATCCACTGCGGCACCCCTCCCGCCGCCGTCGACGCTGCGAGTGACATCGCGACCGACGCGGAGCAACTGCCCGATGTCCGTCCCGACGTCGAGCCCACGTGCACGCAACTCACGTGGGATCCGATGGCCGCGGACATGTCGCGTTGGCCGGAGCCCGTGATCTCGATGGCGGATCCCACGACGCGCACGGGACAACGCTTGCGCGTGGATCCGATGCGATTTCCGGGACTGCTGCGATCGGCGGGCGGGTACGCGGGCGTGATCACCGAAGACCTGCGCGACCTCGACGGCTTCGGCGTGAATTCGGCGGCGTTCTTCCGATTCAACCGCGCGTTCGATCCGACGATGATGCCGATGGGCAACGCGCAGACGATGCCGTCGTCGGGCGCGGGGTTCGTCGTGCTCGGTGCGACGCCGCGTCGCATCCCGGGGATCTTCCGTCTGACCGATCGCAACACCACGGTGATGCTCTATCCGTTGCAGCCGTTGCCACCGCGCGCGCAGGTGGCCGTGTACCTCTCGCGGGCGCTCACGGCCGCCGCACGCGGTTGTCTCGAGCCGAGCCCCGCGATGCGCGCGACGATCGCAACACCCGATGCGCCCACGACGCAGGCGCTCGCCGCGCTGATGGCGGTCGGTGCGGTGAGCGGCCCGAGCGACGTCGTTGCGCTCACCGTGTTCGGGACGCAGTCGACGACGGACGACTCGCAGGCCGTCGCAACGGACATCGCGTCGCGCACCTTCGCGTTTCGCACGGCGCCGATGTGCACGACCGAGGCGCAGTGGCGTCGCTGCGAGCTGCAACTTCCCGCGGGCGACTACCGCGGCGCCGACCGCGTGTATCACCCGCCGATGACGGGATCGCCGGCGCCCGTCGCCAACTACGTGCTGCCCGTGACGGTGTGGTTGCCCCTCGCGGGCATGGGCACCGCGCCGTATCCCACGATCGTGTTCGGCCACGGGCTCGGCGGCGGACGCACGCAGGCCGCGCAGCTCGCGGGATTTGCCGCGCCGCAGGGCATCGCGACGGTGGCGATCGATGCCGTGCAGCACGGCGACCATCCGACGATTCCGGCGATGGCCTCGCGCGATGCGCTCAGTACGATCCTGCGATTCTTCACGCTGACGCCGGGGGGGGCCGACGGACGCGCGATGCGCGCGCTCGAGCTGCGCGACAACTTTCGCCAGTCGACGTGGGACAAGCTGCAGCTCACCCGCGTGCTGCGAACGTCGCCCGACGTCACGGGCGACTCGATGCCCGACCTCGACGGCACGCGCCTGGCGTATCTCGGTGTTTCGCTCGGCGGCATCATGGGGCCCGAGCTGATCGCGCTCACCGACGCGTATCGTGCGGCCGTGCTCGTCGTGCCTGGCGCGCGCATCTCGTCGATCATTTCCGACAGCACCCAGTTTCGTCCGCTCGTCTTGCTCGCGCGACCGAGCGGTGTGAGCGACGGCGACGTCGATCGGTTCTTCGGGGTGCTGCAAAGCGTGATCGACCGCGCGGATCCGGGCAGCTACGCGCCCAACATCCTCGCCGATCGATTGCCGGTCGGTGGCGCGATGGCCATTCCGAACACACTTCTCGGGGTCGTGCTCGACGACGACACGGTGCCGAACTCCGCAAACTACGCGTTGGCGCGCGCACTGGGCGTTTCGATCGTGCCGCCCGTGCTGCGCGCGGAAGTGGGCCTCGGGATGACCGCGCCGCCGCCCGTCGTCGCGAACGTCGGCATGACGGCGACCGCGGGTCTGCTGCAGTTCGACGTGATTCGCAGCAGCACGGGAACGGTGTCCCGCGCGACGCACGGCAACGTGGGCGCGAGCATCGTCGGTGCGGCCGCGTGGTTGCACTTTCTTCGGACGCACTGGGACGCCGGCCGTGCGGAGATCATCGACCCGTACATGATGACCGGCTTGATGCACCCGTAGACCGCAGGACATTTTTCGGGAGGGAACGATCCGATGGCGAAGCAGCGTTCGTTGGTGATTGTGGGCGGAGCACTGGCGGGACCCACCGCTGCGGCGCGGGCGCGCGAAACCGACGAGCACGTGCGCATCGTGCTTCTCGAGCGTGCAGCGAACGTGAGCTACGACGTGGGCGGACTCCCGCAAGGGCTCTCGGGAGAAGTCGACTCGCCCGCGCGACTGAACCGACTTCGCGCGGAGTATTTTCGCGACACGTACGACGTCGAAGTTCGCACGGGCGTCGAAGTCACGGGAATCGATCCGCGCAAACGCGTCGTGCGCACGGCCGGCGAAGCGGTTGCATACGACGCGCTGATCTTTGCCGCGGGTGTCGAATCCATCGTGCCCCCGGTGCCGGGACTCGCGGGCGCTCGAAACGTTCACCCGTTTCGCAACCTCGAACACCTGCGCGCAATCTCGTCGCTCGCGCGTCGCGGGCGGCGCGTGGTCGTGCTCGGCGGAGCGTTCTTCGGCGTCGAGGCAGCGGACGCACTCCGCCGTCGCGGCGTCGACGTGACGATCGTCGAGCGACGAACGCGATTGCTCACGGCGTTCTCGACGGGAGCATCCGCAGCGGCGCGCGCGTCGCTCGAGAAACTCGGCGTGAACGTCGTGACCAACGCACGTGTCGTTTCGGCGGACGTGACCGCCGGCGCGGTGCGCGCACTTCGGCTCGAGGACGGCACGGTGATTCCCTGCAACGCGGTGGTCGTGACCGCGGGCGTCCAACCGCGAACGGAGCTTCTCGGGCGAGCGGGCGCGCGGCTGCTGCGCAACGGTTCGGTGCGGGTCGACGATCGGTGCCGAACGAGCTTGGAAAACGTCTGGGCGTGCGGCGTATGCGTCTCCGTCGAGCACGCGGTTTCGGGGCGCCTCGTGTGGTTTCCGCAAGCGTCCATTGCCGACAAGACCGCGCAGGTGGCCGGCACGTGCGCTGCGGGAGGCGAAGCGAAGCTGGGTCCCGTGATGGGCACGGCCATCGTTCGCGTCGGCGACGTCACGATTGCGCGAACGGGTCTTCGGCCCGGCGAGGCCGAACAGGGGGACGTCGTGAGCGTGCACGCGCCATCGCACGATCGCTTTCTGCCCGACGCTTCGACGGTCTCCATGGATCTGCTCTACGACCCGCGCGATGGCTCGCTGCTCGGCGCCGACGCGTGGGGCGCGCGGGGCGTCGACAAGCGCATCGACGTACTCGCGACGGCGATCGCCGGAGGGCTTCGCGTCGAAGATCTCGCGCAACTCGATCTCGCGTATGCACCGAGTCACTCGACGGTTCGCGATGCCGTCAACGTCGCCGGCACGGTTGCAGAGCAATCGCGCGCGGCGCCGGGCATCGCGCTGCGCGCGCACGACGTCGCCCATCGCATCGACGCGCTGAGCTTGATCGATCTTCGCTCGCCGGCCTCGCGTCGTGGCGGCGTGATCGCCGGGTCCCGAGCAATGTCGCTGCCCGAAGTTCGAGCAGGTTCCGCGAGCCTTCGCGAAGCGCCCGGAGTCGTCGTCTTCGTTTCGGACGATGGCGCACTTGGCTATCTCGCGGCGCGCGCGGCACGCGCACGCGGCATCGCGGATGCTGCGTATTTGTCCGGTGGTGTCGCGTCGTGGCTCGCCGAGGGCCACGCGCTGACGGGCGCTGCGCGCGCCGCGAAACCCGTTCGCAAGCCCGCGCGCCGAGGCTCACGATGACGACGTGGCGGGAGCCCGTCGTCGTCGACACCGAACGCTACGATCCAGCGGAAGTCTCGGCGGCGGGGCTTCGCAATCACCACGTGGCGAACACGGCGTATCCGCTCGCGCACGAGCAGACGTGGGGACCGTATCGCGTCGCCCGAAGCGCAATCGACTCGAGCGCACGCGAGGCCTGGCAGTCCATTCGTGATCTTTGCCTGTACGTGCACGTTCCGTTCTGCGAGACGCGCTGTTCGTTCTGTGAGTACACGGTCGTGCGCCGCGACGAGGGGACGGACGACCACGTGCGGCGATATTTCGACGCGCTTCTCGGCGAAATCGAACTGTGGCGATCGCGCGTGGCCTTCGGGCAAAGGCGAATCCATGGGCTCGATGTCGGCGGCGGCACGCCCGCGTATGCACCTGCGGGAGAAATCGAACGCGTGCTCGACGTGCTCCGGTCGCGCTTCGCGTTTGCGCCCGAGAGCGACATCAGCATCGAGACGACGCCGCGCATTGCCGCGGACGATCCCGCGAAGATCCGAGCGTGGCGTGCGATGGGCATCGACCGGGTGAGCATGGGGATCCAAGTCGTGCAGCCCGATCTCCTGAAAATTCTCGAACGCGATGCCAACGGCGCCGACGAGCACGTGCGCGCGACGGCGAACATTCGCGCCGCGGGGTTTGATCGGTTCAACGTCGACCTGATGTACGGCTTTCACCGCCAGTCGCTCGCGAGCTGGGAAGTCACGCTGGCGCACGCCATCGCGCTTGGACCCGAGTACGTCACGCTGTACCGGATGCGCTACAAGCTCACGCGCATTTCGCACCACGCGCCACACGTGAAGCTCGACGATGTCCGCGCGATGGGAACACTCGCGCGCGAGATGCTGCTCGCGGCGGGCTACTGGGCCAACCCAGGCAAGACGACGTACAGCAGGCGCGCGGGTGATGTCGGTACCAGTAGCTACCTCGCGCGTCGCGTGACCGATGGCATTCCGTACCTGGGATTCGGCCTCGGCGCGCAGTCGTATTCCGACACGACGATTTCGTACAACGACGGTGCCGTCGGCAAGAATCTCCTGCCGTACATTCGCTCCGTCGATCACGGACGGCTACCCGTCCAGGACTTCTACGACCTGCCCGCGTGCCAGATGATGGCGAAGATGTGCGCCGTGTCGTTCTACTTCGGCGAGATCGACCACACCGCGTTCGCGCGCAAGTTCGGCGTGGAATTCTCGGAGGCCTACAGCGCGCAAGTGCAATGGCTGACCGCGCAGGGTTGGATGGAGTGGACGCCCCGGACGTTTCGACTGACGCCGATGGGTGCGAAGAACGTACACGGGATCATTCCGCTGTTCTATGCGCCGGGGACGCAGCGCTACCTGATCGAACGCGATCCCGATCGCGCGGAGGACATGGATCGCTCGCGACGCGCGGCACTTCGCGTGGCGGGGGAAGCGCGAGTCGCAGGCGGATGAGAACGGAAATGTCACAGGGAGGTAGGGAGGGCAGGGAGGGACTCTCACTGGCGAGAAGTGAAGTCGAAATTTGCTCGATCGTCGGAAGCACGATCTGGCTGCGGACTGTTCGCCTAGCTCCGCTCCGAACAACCAAATCCTCCCTCCCTCCCCGCCTCCCTGTTCCATTCTCCGAGTTCGATCCCCACGAACCGCCATGACGTCGCCGTACGACTTCGCCAACGTGCTCTTCGCAGGCCCGTGCAACCGGTTCTGTCCGTGGTGCATCGGCGAGCGACTGCCCGCGAGCGCAAACGTCGACAACCTGGACTTGTTCCCGCCCCGCGGCATCGACGCGCTCATCGAGACGGTGAACGCGCATCGCATCCCCGAGATCGTGTTCACGGGAACGATCAGCGACCCGCAGCTCTACCGGCACGAGGCGCGGCTTCTCGCGCTGCTGCGCGAACGGATGCACACCGGCGCGCGCTTCTCCGTGCACACCAACGGCGTTCGCGCGTTGCGCAAGCTCGCCGAGTTCAACGCATACGATCGCGCGTGCGTCTCGTTCCCGTCGTTTGTCCCCGACACGTATGCGCAAATGATGGGTGTGCGCTCGGTGCCGGATCTTGCTGCGATCGTCGCGGCCGCACGGATTCCGGTGAAAGTGTCGTGCGTCATCGACACACCGAACGCCCATGAGATCGACGCGTTCCTGGCGCAATGCCACGCGATCGGCGTGCGCCGCGTCGTTCTGCGCCGGTTGTACGGTGAGCGACGCGAGTGGCGTGTGCTCGAAGGTCGCGCTCCGGTGCGACACTTCAAGGGCAACCCCGTGTACGACTTCGACGGAATGGAAGTGACGTACTGGAACTTCGACGACACGGAGTGTCGAAGCGTCAACCTCTTCGCGGACGGAACCCTCGGAACGTCGTACCTGCTCACGGAAACGGTTCAGCTTGGATTGTCGCGCGTCAATCCGGGCGCGGCGCAGGCTCCGCAAGCAACTCCGCCAGCAGTCCCATCCTGACGCCGCCGCACGACACGGTGAGTGCGTCGTCGCCGCTCCATCGCATCAACTCCCGGACGATGACCGCGCCCGCGACGATGACGTCCGCGCGAAGCGGATCGATCGTGGCCATCGTCTCGCGCTCGCGGCGGGTCGTCACGGCCAACGTCGCGATGCACCGCTCGACGGCGGCGAGACTGAGCGTCGTTCCGTGCGTGCGCAGCCAGTCCGCGTAGGGAACTCCGGCGTCGATCCCGCGCAAGGTCGCGACCGTCGCGGCCACGCCGACGAGCTGCGAGTGCTTGGCAACCGTCGGAAACGCGCCGTGCAGCGATTCGCGCACGTCGCGCGCGATGGAATCGATCTCGGGCTGCGTGGGAGGGTCACTCGTGGTTAGATCCGCCTCGCGTGCTCCGCCAATGACCTGCACGTCGGCGTCGTGTGTCGTGGCTCGCAGAACCGCGTTCACTCGGTGCAGGAATTCCGCCCGGTTGATCGCGTCGCGAACGGCGCTCGTCGCCACGCCGCGGATCATCGTCGCGCCGAGCGAGATCGCACGCGCGGCGGAATCGCGAATCGCGTCGAGCGCGCGGGCCATCGCGTCCTCGCGCAGCGTGCGGGTTCGATCGACGCCCGCGCCCAGCCGCGTGATGGACCCCCAATCGCCGAGCACCTCGACGGACCCGTCGGCGCGAGAACGACCGACGGCCGTCAACAACGTGTTCGTGCCGATGTCGATGGCCGCGACGATGCGCTCGCTCATCGCGGCTCGAACGCGCGCGTTGCGTCGGGTGATGTTACGGCGCCGGGGTCGTCGCAGCGGCCGCGGGCGGACCGTCGAGCGACGAGAGGTCGGGAAGTTCGTTGATGTTGGGCATCAGAACAATTTCGACGCGGCGATTGGCCTGTCGATGCTCGTCCGAGTCGTTCGGCACCGCGGGCTGGAATTCTGCGTGGCCGGCTGCGCCGAGGTGTTCGGCGGGCACGCCCGTCTCCTGCAGGAAGCGCGAAACGTTCACGGCGCGCGCGCTCGACAACTCCCAGTTGTCGCGGAAACGGCCGCCGCGCGAGAGCTGCACGTTGTCCGTGTGACCGGCGACGAGGAAGTCCCGATCCGGAATCTGTCGAAGCACGCCTGCCACGTTGCGCAGAACTTCTTCGCCGGCGGGCCGCAGCGTCGCCTGGCCCGACTCGAACAGAATCCCCGCGGGGAGCTCGATCACCATGCGGTTGCGAACGATTCTCACGCGGAGCTGGCCGCTGTTGATCATCGCGCGGAAGCGCTCGATCATTTGTCGGAACGTCGCGAGGCGCTGCTCGGCACGTTGCTGCGCGGCGCGCAATTCCGCTTCTCGGCGCCGAGTATCTTCGAGTGCGCGCTGCGTGGCCGCGCCTTCGGTCTGCAGTCGCGAGACGTCTTCGCCGAGTGCGCGAAGACGATTCACCATCGTCTCGTTTTGCGCGCGAATGGCCGTGAGCTGCTCGTTGATTCGATCGCGTTCGCCGCGAATCGTATTCAGCTGACCCTGGAGATCCTGAATTTCACGGAGTCTGGCCCGGTACTGTTCTTCGGACGGTCCGCACGCTCCGAGCGCCACGCCGATCGCAAGAAACATCGAGAAAAACCGCGCATTCATCCGTTCGCCTCCGAATTGGTGCGGGACCGTAGGCGGGCCGTCGTGGCCCTGTCAAGCTTGGACCCTTCGGGGTGACGTACAGAAAAGTGCGTTGCCCTACATTGAGGTGCTTGACAACATATGTTCATCACTATACGTTGCCACCAACCCACTGAGGAGGGTACCAAAATGGCAACAGCGAAGAAGGGTGCAAAGAAGGGCGGCAAGAAGGGCGCGAAGAAGGGCGCCAAGAAGGGCGGCAAGAAGGGCGCCAAGAAGGCTGCCAAGAAGGGTGCGAAACGTAGCCCGAAAAAGGCTGCGGCTGCGAAACGAGGCGCCGCTAAGAAGCCCCGCCGGGGCGGCGCCAAACGCGGCGGGGCGAAGCGTGCGGCTCCAAAGGCTGCCGTAAGTGCGGCACCAGCGGCTGCTCCCGCCCCCGTCTCGATGACGGCGATGAGCGGGCCCGCGGACGAGAGCGAATAGCCTCTTCCGAGCCGTCCCGGTGGAAACACCGGGGCGGCACTGGGACTCACCCGAATACACGGCAGGCCGGACTCGTTCCGGCCTGTTGTGTTTCTACTGCCTGCGTTCGGTTCTTGCTTTCCGTGACCCGGCGTTCAGTTTCCCAGGGCGAGGCCTCCTTTTCTAGGATCGGCAGCCGCCAGGACACGACGCCCACGCGGACCGTCGCGCACCCAGATCGCCTGCGCGACGCCCACACCGGTGTCCAGGACGTGCACGTCGTGACCGCGCGCACGCAGTCCGACGCGAACGTCTTCCGGGACCTCGCCTTCGACGTTGAGCACGTTCGGCACGCCCTGATGGTGAATCCGCGGCGAGGAGACGGCGGCCTCGGGGTCCATTCCGTGCGCCATGAGATTGAGAAGCACTTGCGTCGTCGCCGTGGCGACGCGCGGCCCGCCGGAAGCACCGACGCAGCCGACCGGACGGTGGTCGCGCAGAACGATCGTCGGGGCCATGGACGACACGGGCCGCCGGCCCGGAGCGAGCGTGTTGGGTGAACCGTTCGCGAGACCGAAGTTCCCGCCGGAAATTCCCAGCGAGAAATCGAACATCTCGTCGTTGAGGAGCACGTCGAGCGTTGGCACCGCGAGGCGCGCACCGAACGCGAGATTGATTGTCGTGGTGAGCGAAACGGTCGTGCCGCCCGCGTCCATCACGCAGACGTGCGTCGTTCCCGCGTCGTGCGCGGGTTCGGCGACGACGACGGGCGACACATGCGCGGGATCGAAGCGTGCGCGGCGGCGCGCGAGGCGGGCGGGCGCGAGGAGTGCATCGACGTTCGATGGGCCCGAACCCGGATCGCCCACGTAGCGCGCACGATCGTCGAATGCCGCACGGAATGCCTCGGCGAGCAGGTGGTCGTACGCACTCGAACCGTGCGCGAGCATGGTGGCCGGCGCCGCATCGATCCAGGCAAGCACTTCCAGGACGATCAGCCCACCGGCGCTCGGCGGCGGCGCCGTGACGATTTGCCAATCGCGAAACGCCCGCGACAGCGGCACGCGTTCGACGGGCTGGTAGCCGCGCACGTCGGCCTCGGTGATGGCGCCGCCGGCGGCGCGCACGTTGCGCGACACGAGCGGAGCGAGCTCGCGATCAATGAACTGCGCCGGCGAACGCGCCCACCGCTCGATCGTCGCCGCGAGTACGGGGCGCCGCACGCGCGTGCCCGTGGGAATCGGACCTCCACCGCGGAGGAACAGCGACGAAATCCAGCGATCGCCGACGAGGTTCGCGGAGTCGTCTCGGATGCGATCCGCGAGGGCGGGCACGACGACGAATCCCGAGCGCGCGAGCCGCGAAGCACCCGCGGCAGTGCGCGTGAGCGGAAAGCGTCCGTAGCGTCGTGCGAGGAGCGCCAGGCCCGCTGGCTCTCCCGGGATCGCAACGGCAAGACCGCCGATCGTCGTCGCCCGCCGAGGATCTGGCGCGTGACGAAATGCTTCGACCGTCGCGGCCGCGGGAGCGGTCTCGCGGAAGTCGATGAACGTGCAGCGGCCGTCCGGTTGGCACACGGTCGCAAATCCGCCGCCACCGAGGCCGGACGACGCTGGGCTCGCGACGCCGAGTGCCAACGCAGCGGCGATCGCAGCGTCGACGGCGTTGCCCCCCGCGCGCAACACGTCGAACGCGACACGCGTTGCCTCGGGATGATCCGTGGCAACGGCGAAGTGCACCGCGGACACTGCCGGTCGATACGCGCCTTGCGCCCACGGAGAGATGACGAGAAACGCCGACACCGGGAGCAGTGCGAGCGTCGCGCGGCGAAGCGCGGCGTGGTAGTCCATCGCGCCAGTCGACCGAGAGAAACGAGGAACACGCATGCAGATCGCCGTGGTGATGGACCCGATCGGGTCGGTGTCGGTCGACAAGGACACGTCGTTCGCGCTGATGCTGCGCGCCCAGACGTTGGGTCACCGAGTGTACTACCTCTCGCACCGAGACCTGCTCGCGGGCGGAGGCACCGTGACGGGATTTGCGCGCGCCGTGACCCTCGCGCGCAGCGCACCGCCGGCGCACGCGGAGATCGGGCCGGTCGAGCGAATCGATCTCGCGGCGATCGACGCCATCCTCGTGCGAACCGACCCGCCGTTCGACGATCAGTACCTGTACACCACGCAGTTGCTCGAACTGCTCCGCGGACGAACGCTCGTCGTCAACGATCCGCGCGGTCTGCGCGAGGCCAACGAGAAGCTGTATGCGATTCAGTTCGCGGACGTCATGCCCCGGACGATCGTGTCGAGCCAGGCCGCGCACATTGCCGAGTTCATCGAGACGATCGGCGGCATCGGAGTGATCAAGCCACTCGACGGTGCGGGAGGTCGGGGCGTGATGGTGCTCGACCGCGCAGACAAGAACTTCAACGTCATCATCGAGCTCTCGACGCACGAGGGAAAGCGATTCTCGATGGTGCAGGAGTTCCTGCCGGCGGTGCGCCAGGGCGACAAACGGATCCTCCTGCTCGACGGCGAGCCCCTCGGCGCCATCTTGCGCGTTCCGCGGGCGGACGAAGCGCGAAGCAACATCCATGTCGGCGGCAGCGTCGAGCCCACGGACCTGACGGCGGAAGACCTCGCGATCGTCGAGCGACTCGCGCCGCGTTTGCGCGCCGACGGGTTGTACTTCGTCGGGCTCGATGTCATCGGCGGCAAACTCACGGAAGTGAATGTGACGAGTCCGACGGGCATTCAAGAGGTCTCGAGATTCACGGGCAGCGATCCCGAGCGCAAAGTCATCGAGTGGATCGAGCGACGCGCGGCGCAAGTGAAGGCGAGTGCGCGAGCGCGGTGAGTGAACTACCCCCACCCCGCGCCGAGAGCCCCCTCCCCGATCCGCTGCGCGGATCGACCCTCCCCCGAAACGAGACTGTCGACAAACGTGGCGTGTTCTTGGCATGCGCGAGATGGGCTGGTGCCAATCGTCAATCGTTCGGACGACGGTGTGGACCGC
>Ga0080064_1002497_pt2 | contig 27577 bp, 21 predicted proteins | sample Subgrocontami54m_FD_69260 | JGI IMG/M metagenome (GOLD analysis project Ga0080064, IMG submission 69260) | Subsurface groundwater microbial communities from S. Glens Falls, New York, USA - GMW46 contaminated, 5.4 m (SPADES assembly) (version 2) ...
GAGGTGGACCTGACCGTCACAGTGCCACCGAAATTCAGCACACTGATCCGCCAGGGCAAGTCCTCTCCCCTCCAGATCCTGGCTGATGGCGCCATGAGCAACATCGCGTCGCTCCGGCTTGCCTATTTATCTAATATCATCGAGTTGCTTAACGGAAAATTATTGCAGGAGCTTTATCCGCAACGGCTGGACTACGGCCGTATCGACTACCGCATCAGGACTTGGTACAACCCAAACCTTGACAGTCAGCATTTTTTTGTGCCGGCTGTCGTCGCTTTCCTGATCATGCTGCTATCGCTGTTACTAACCTCCATGGCCATCATCAAGGAAAAGGAAACTGGCACGATGGAACAGTTAATCGTCACCCCCTTGAAGCCGGTAGAGTTGATCTTAGGGAAAACAATTCCCTATATCATCATTGCCCTGGTTCAAATGATTGTAGTTACCACGCTGGCCATTTTCTGGTTCAAATTGCCCCTGGCCGGCAGCATTACTCTCCTTTTTGCCGCATCCTGCCTTTTTCTCTTAAGCACCATGGGGATGGGACTCTATATTTCCACGATTTCTTCGACCCAGCAGCAGGCGATGATGACCACCTTTTTCTTTATGCTGCCTTTTTTTATGTTGAGCGGCTTCATTTTTCCTATCGAAAACATGCCATTACTGGTACAATGGCTGACCTACTTGAATCCCCTGAGGCATTTCCTCGTGATCATCAGGGGAATATTTCTCAAAGGCGTAGGCTTCTCCATTCTTTGGGAACAATTCGCCGCGTTGGTTGTCATAGGCTTCGTCCTCTTTGCCGCAGCTATCCAGCGCTTCAGAAAGCGGCTGGATTGAAAGCTGACGACTCCGAACCAATTCCCTATGCTGCAAAAAGGAAGGTAACAAAATGAGGAAGCTCCTCCTCTTTGATTTTGACGGCGCGATCGTCGATTCCCTTGATTTTTATGAAGAAGCTGTCATATTATGCCTCGCAAAAATAGGTCAGCCGCTGATTAAGACACGGGCCGATTTCCTGGAGTTGTTCGATGACAACTTTTATGTGTCGCTGAAAAAAAAGAATATAAGTATTGATGCCTATATGCAGGCTGCAGACGAGGTGCTGGCAAAATTAAATTATGCCCGGATAAAACCTATTGCCGGGCTGCTTCCCGTACTGACAAAATTGCAGACGGGAAATATCCTGGTTATCATCTCTTCCAATGGTTCCCAGGATATCCGGATGATTATGGACCGATTGCGCATCACCACTTTTTTCCACGATATCCTGGGGTCTGATGCCGACTTAAGCAAAAAAGAAAAGATACGGTTTGCCTTGGAAAAATATAAGGTTGGCGATGACCATGCCTTTTATATAGGCGATACCACTGGCGACATTAAGGAGGCGAAGGCTGCCGGCGTCAGGACAATTGCCGTTGCCTGGGGCTGGCATAGCCGGGAGAGGCTGGGCGCGCTAGCCCCGGACTGGATTATAGACCGGCCCGAGGATTTGTTGACGGTACTGTCGTCTTCCCAGCCTGACGGACTAAATATTGGGGACGCTATCACGGTTTAGGCTTGCCCCCGGTACCTTCAATCATATGTGAACGTGTCGTCGCAGGGGACAAACAATGGATTTGCTTTGAAGAGAGGAGGTCTCCAATGACCAGCAGAGATGGCCGTACCGGTGGAGAAGCCAAACTGCGCAGGCAGGCAGAGAAAATAGCCAAGAGGAAAACCATCCAGGCGCCGGAAACAACGGGGTCACCTTCGGTTGACGAATCCGGGCGGTTAATCCAGGAGCTGCAGCTGCATCAGATCGAGCTGGAGATGCAAAACGATGAGCTGCGCCGGGCGGAGAAAGAACTTGACGCGGAGCGGGAACGATATTTCGACCTGTACGATCTGTCACCGGTTGGCTATTGCACCCTCAACGAGAAGGGGCTGATTCTGGAAATAAATATCACCGCCGCTACCTTCTTAGGGGTGGCGAAAGGCGCCATGGTGAAGCAACCGTTAACCCGCTTCATCCTTCCCGAGGATCAGGATATCTACTACCGGCACTGCAAAAAACTCTTTGAGAACGATGAGCTGCAAACGTGCGAACTGCGGATGGTGAAAAAGGACGGGACAACATTCTGGGTACATCTGATTGCCAGCGCCGCGCAGGACGTCAAAGGCAGGCCAGTGAGGCGCACCGTGATAAGCAACATCGACGAGCGTAAGCAGGCGGAAGGTCGGCAAAACCTTATGACTGAAATACTTGGCATAATTAATGAGTCGCCTCTTTTGGTCGAGACAATCAAAGGCATTCTCATCTCAATTAAAAGGGAAATGGGTTTCGATGCGGTAGGGATCCGTCTAAAAAGCGGTGATGACTTCCCCTATTTTGTTTATGACGGTTTTTCCGACAATTTTCTCATCAGGGAAAACACGCTGATTGTTCACGGCCAGGATGGCAGTGTTTGCAGGGATGGAAACGGCAATATCAGCCTGGAATGCATTTGCGGTCTGGTAATTTCTGGGCGGACTGATCCGTCAAATCTCCTTTTCACGGAAGGGGGGAGTTTCTGGACAAACGACTCCATTACACAATTAGATTTTTTGCTCACTCAGGGCCAAAGGTTTCATCACCGGAATGGTTGCATCCATGAGGGTTTCCGCTCCGCAGCACTAATTCCCATTCGCGTAAATCAGGAGAACGTGGGGCTGCTACAGCTCAATTGCCGGCGGAAGAATTGTTTTACTCTCGATACGATACGCTACTTTGAGGGCCTGGCTTCGAGTGTCGGTATCGCACTCACCCGCAAGCAGGCGGAGGAAGCGCTGCAACTGGCACACGATGAGCTGGAGCAGCGTGTGGCGTCACGGACGGAGGAGTTGCTGCGGTCCGAAGAAAACTTCCGCCGCTCTATGGACGAGTCCCCTCTGGGTGTGCGCGTTGTGACTCCCGAAGGAGAGACAATGTATGCCAACCGGGCGATTATTGATATCTATGGCTATGACACAATCGAAGAATTGAAAACGACTCCTACGGAAAAACGCTATACCCCGGAGAGCTACGCCGAATTCCTGATTCGCAGAAAGAAAAGACGACAGGGCTTAGATGAGGCATTTGAATACCCCCTGAGCATTGTCAGGAAAGATGGTGAGGTCCGTCACCTCCAAGTCCTTCGTAAAATAATCCTCTGGAACGGCACAAGACAATATCAGGTCATATATACTGACATAACTGAACGTAAGCGAATGGAAGAGGCGTTGCTCGCTAAATCCCAACAGCTGGAGCAGACCAATACGGCCCTGCGGGTTCTCCTCCGCCAGCGGGAAGAAGACCTGAAGGAAATGGGGCAGAGGATTGTCGCCAATGTCCAGAAACTAATCCTTCCTTACGTCAAGGAAATCCGAAAACTCCGTTTGACGCCTTCCCAGTCGAACTACCTGGACATCATCGATTCCAATCTTCAACATGTCGTCAGCCCTTTTCTGCAGAACCTTGCCGCTTTTTTTACCGCCTTCACACCCCGGGAAATCCAGATCGCCAATCTGATCATGGAAGGCAAGACGAGCAAAGAGATAGCGGAATTTATCGGTACTGCGCCTCGTTCCGTAGAGCTCCACCGGAACAACATCCGGAAGAAGTTGGGATTGGGTGGAAAAAAGGCTAACCTGCGCTCCTTTCTCCTTACCCTTTCGTAGTAAATAGCCGAATTACCTTCGGTACTGATAAAGTCAATCCATCAAGCAAATACTATAATATGCCACGTATATTGTAGATATTTAATATGTGTTGCATCTTCTCCGGCAGTTGCTTATCATACGGTCAAAAGGGAATATAAACACGGTCCCCCTTTTATCATCTGTCAAACAGGAGCATTTTCATGAATAGAGAAAAAAGCAATGCACACGATGGACTTCTAAGTGATCGGGTAGAAAAGCGTTTCTCCTTTCACACCCCTGTCGTTCCGCACGAGCGCCTGGAGCTAAAAAACCCCGGAACCGACATGGAGAACGCGACGGACGCACTAACGGCGACTTATTGGGGGTAGGGGCGCCTGCAACGGTCCTATTGGAAAAGGAGGAATGAATATGCCGACGCGGAACATTGCCTGCCTGAATTGTGGACACGAGGGAATGCTGGACGTCCATTACGTAAATGATGTCGTTCCGAAAGGCCTTTTATTCAAACACTTCGGACATAACCCCTACTCCGGTGATCTTCACTATCAGTGCCCCGCTTGTAAGATCATCCTGCTTATCGATCCTGCAAGAGCACTGGGAGTAAAGTCCCTCAAAGGATTTCCGAGAGAGCGAGGGGATTTGCCTGCGAGCCGGAGGAGCGTCGCTATATCTGGGCGGGAACCCTGCCGGTGGTTCAACCAGATGGAAAGCAGGGCTTAGGTCTTCATTTAGACCGTAAGTCGCGGCCTTGAGCATCCCCTGCCGGCTCTCAACTTCCTTTTCGGGAGCCCGGGCCTGGTTGTGGCGCTGTCTTTTGAAAACGGGGAAGGCGCCATTTTTATCCATTATGCCGTGTGGTTCACTCCGCGTCCCGATTCTCCCGGCTTGCCTTATCTGCGCAAGCGGCCGCACTGTTGCCTGGAGCCACCGCTTGCTTTTTCTCTTTCTCCCCTTTATACTGCGCGACAATAAACAATCTTCAGGTAATTAAGCATGCAGCTGGATGTGCCGGTCATCGGTATTTTGCGCGGGGTGGAAGGGACTTTTTTCCGCAACCTTATGGATACTTCTTTTAGCGCCGGTTTGCAGGCGATCGAAATCACTATGAACACAGCCGATGTTTTGCAGATCGTCTCTGACAACTTGTCGGCTGTCCCGCCAGGTAAACTTTTGGGCGTGGGAACCATACGCAACCTGAGCGAGGCAAAGCGGGCGGTGGCGGCGGGGGCCATGTTTTTAGTCACTCCCAATACCGACACGGCGGTGGTGGAATATGCCCGGGCAAATGCGATCCCTGTTATCGCTGGGGCGCTCACGCCCACGGAGGTTTATACGGCCTGGTCTGCCGGCGCGGATATGGTAAAGATATTTCCTTGCCGGGCATTTGGTCCCGATTACCTCCGGGAACTGCAGGGGCCTTACGAACATATTCCCCTCGTCGCCGTGGGGGGCGTGGACCTGAACAATGTGCAGGAGTATTTCAAGGCTGGGGCGAAGGCGGTGGGGGTAGGCAGCGCGCTTTTCGGACGGCGGGCTTTCATGGAGAAAGATCTTTCGGCAATCGGCAAAAACGTGCAAACGCTTATCGATCTTTGCCCGAATCTGAAGCAGTAGTATAGCTGCAGGATAAAATATCATAACAAGAAGGAGAAAAGCATGTTCCGACCAGAAATTAAAGTCATCGATTGCTCCGTGCGCGACGGGGGGTTAATGAATAACTGGCAGTTTGAAGACTCGTTCGTGTGCAAGGTTTATGCGGCTTGTACGGAGGCCGGCGTCGATTACATGGAGATCGGCTATATTAGCTCGGAGTCCGCTTTTTCGCGGCAGGAAGTAGGACCATGGAAATTTTGCGCGGAGGCGGATATTAAACGCATCATCGGCAACGGGGAGAAAAAAATCAAACTGTCGGCTATGGCCGATATCGGTCGGATCGCCCATGAGGACATACCCCACAAATCAGAGAGTTCTTTGGATATGATCCGTGTGGCCTGTTATGCGCATCAGGTGGACGCCGCCATCGATCTGGCGCACCATTGCATGGACAAGGGCTACGAAACAACCATCAACCTCATGGCCATTTCCACCGTGGGCCTGCGCGAGCTTGATGAGGCCCTGGCGGATCTCGCCAAAAGCCGGGTGCCGATAGTTTACGTCGTGGACAGTTTCGGCGCCTTCTATTCCGAGGATATTGACCTGCTGGCCAAAAAATACATGGAGCGTTTACCCGGCAAGACCATCGGGATCCACTGCCACAATAATCAGCAACTGGCCTTTGCCAACACCATCGCGGCGATTATCGCCGGCATCAATTATCTCGATGCCAGCTTATACGGCATCGGCCGGGGCGCCGGCAACTGTCCCTTGGAACTCCTTATCGAGTTTCTGAAGAATCCCAAATTCAAAGTGCGCCCCCTGATTGAGGCCATTGAGGCAGAGATACTGCCCTGGCAGGAAAAAATTGATTGGGGCTACTTCATCCCTTATATGGTTACAGGTGTCCTGAACCAGCATCCCCGCGCCGCCATGGCGCAAATGGAGTCGGACAGAAAGAATAAAATTACCGAATTTTTTGATAAAATGACCAACGCCAATGAACTGGAATAGAGGTTAATGGCCCCTTAATAGTTCGGAACTGAGTCCACTGGGGGGACTCCTGCGCCGGAAAGGTTGGAAAGATGGAGAGAAGACTATTCCTGCAGATTTTAGGTTTATCTGCCCTGCTTCATCAGCAGCTTCTGCGCGATCTCGCCGCTGCGGAAATGCCAGTGGTAGCGGTTGCCGAGGGAAAGGACCACGCGCTTATCACCCGCCGGGCCACCACCGCTCTGGGCGGTATGAAGCGTTTTGTCAAACCCGGTGACGTTGTGGTCATCAAGCCGAATATCGGCTGGGATCGAAGGCCGGAACAGGCTGCCAACACCAATCCCCTCGTGGTGAGGGCGCTGGCCGAGGAAGCACTGCGCGCCGGAGCAAAAAAGGTTAAGGTCTTCGATCGCACCTGTAACGACGAGCGGCGTTGCTACACAAACAGCGGCATGGTGGGAGCCTTGGAAGATATAAAGCAGGTGGAACTCAAATACGTGGAGAAGGAACGCTTCCGGAAGGCGCTGCTGGCCGGAACGGGCAAGGAATGGGACTTGTACGGGGAGGCCATGGACGCCGACGTCTTCATCAACGTTCCAGTTGCCAAGCACCACGGTCTCACCGGCCTGACGCTCGCCATAAAAAATATGATGGGCATCATGGGCGGTAATCGCGGCAGCATCCATGGCAACATTGATAATGTCCTGGCCGATGTCAACGTTCTCCGCCGCAGTAATCTGGTGGTTATTGACGCCACACGCATCCTCACCGCCCACGGCCCACAGGGAGGGGCGCTGGAGGACGTTCGGGTGCTGAACAAGGTCATCGCTTCCAGGGATATTGTTGCCGCCGACGCCTATGCCACCACCCTTTTCGGCCTGAAACCGGAAACAATCGCCACCACTGTCGCCGCTTACAAAAAAGGTCTCGGAGAAATGCATCTGAACAAAATAAGGATCATCCCGGCTTGAGGGGAGCCAACGGGAATTTATGAAAAAAATCCGCGCGGCGCGTCTGAGCCAATGGTTTTTTCTACTGTTGTTTCTTCTGCTCTTCACCCAGACGGAATATCGGGGCAGCGACGAAATCTTCCTGGCAGTCAACAGCTTCCTGCGCGCCGACCCGCTGGTGTTGATATCCTACGTGCTGGCCACGAAAACCTTTACGTGGCTCTTACTGCCTGCCCTTTTTGTCCTGGTTTCCACACTGTTGCTGGGGCGTTTCTTCTGCGGCTGGCTCTGTCCCCTGGGAACAATCCTCGATCTCATCACGCCCCTTATCAAGAAAACCACTCCACTGCCATTCCTCAAGGGTAACCTCAAGTATTGGCTCCTCTTCCCTCTGCTCGCCGCCGCTTTATTTAATGTTAACCTGGCAGGGCTTCTCGATCCCATCTCCATCCTGATTCGGGCCGGCACCTTTTTCTTTTACCCTCTCTTCGGCAATGCCATAAAGCAAGGCTGGGCCGGACTTTATAACCTCATGGGGGACAGCCGGGATTATCTGGCGCCGGGCTACGCTCTTTTGCGCGACTACCTCCTGCCTTTCCGCGATACTTTTTACCCCCTCGCCTTCCTCTCGGCGCTTATATTTTTCCTTATTATCCTCCTGGAGCGCTATGAAAGGCGAAACTGGTGCCGAAACCTCTGCCCGCTGGGCACCCTCCTGGGCATCGCCGGCAGTTTCTCCCTCTTCAAACGCCTGCCTGCTTGCCTCTGTGAAGATTGCCGTGCCTGCGCCACCCTTTGTCCCACTTCCTTCGACCAGGAACTCATGCAGGAAGCGGCGTGCATCCGCTGCCTAACCTGCTTTAGCAGTTGCCGCCGTAAGCGGGTTGCCTTTTCCCTTGCCCCCTCAGCCAACACTGGTCCCAGATATTTTCTGGAGCGACGTCTCCTCATCGGCGGGTTGGTGTCAGGATTTTTCCTCTCCGGTTTTTTTCGTTTTCGCTTCCCCTGGGCAAACGAGCGCCTCTTGCGACCGCCCGGTGTCACCGATGAAAAAGTGTTCCTGGAGAAATGCGTTCGTTGCGGGGAGTGCATTAAGGTTTGTCTCAGGAGCGCCCTCTATCCCGCCGTGCATCAGGCAGGTCTGGAAGGACTCTATACCCCTGTGCTCATCCCCCGGCTGGGGTATTGCGAATACAATTGCACCCTCTGTGGCCAGGTCTGCCCCACCTCTGCCATCCCCCGCCTTCCCACCCGCGAAAAGAGGCGGGCAGTCATCGGCAAGGCTGTCTTCGACAAGAACCATTGCCTCCCCTTCGCGAGAAAGATCAACTGCATCGTCTGTGAAGAACACTGCCCGATACCGCAGAAGGCGATTCGTTCCGAAGTTTTGGAAGAAACAGATATGACGGGGAAGAAGCTGCTGCTGAAAAAACCCTATGTGGTAAATGAATTATGCAACGGCTGCGGGATTTGCGAAAATGTCTGCCCCCTGGAGGGAAAAGCCGGAATCGAAGTCTTTGCAGTAACCGACAGGACCGCACTCCCGGAACCGGCCCGGGCGGCGGGTAAGTCGGCGGCGCCTGCTGGCCAGCCAACCTACCCCTATTGAATGCTGCTCTTTCTCTTATTCCCACACCCGGTTTTTTTACTTATTGTTGTACGTTGACAGGGACCAGCCGATCGGTCGTTGTACCGTCGCCAAGCTGACCATAGAGATTGCTCCCCCATGACCATATCGTGTTGTCGAGCCTGCGCGCTACCGTACCTGCGTTGCCGGCGGCAATGGCCGTTATCCCCGACAGACTGCTTACCTGTATGGGAATGATGCTGGGGGTCGTTGTACCATTGCCAAGCTGTCCGTTGCTGTTGTTTCCCCAGGTCCAGACCTGACCCGCACTTGTCAGGGCAGCGCCGTGGTCGTTGCCCGCGGCGACAGCCAACACGTTCGACAAGCTGTTGATCATTCCCGGCAAAGCGCTGTCAGTCGTCGTGCCATTGCCCAGTTGACCATTGTTGTTCCTACCCCATGTCCAAACTGTCAAGGTTGTCAAATCGTTCCTCAGGGCAACAGTGAAACCGTTACCTGCAGCAATAGCAATCACGCTGGGCAGTCCCGCCGGGACGGGGACAGGACTATCTGTCGTCGTACCGATGCCCAACTGGCCATAGAGGTTGCTTCCCCAAGCCCAGGCAACACCATCTGCTGTCAGGGCAATAGTGTGCCCGTTGCCTGCGGCAATTGCCGTTACACCGTACATATTGGCGACCTGCTGCGGCACAAGGCTGTTAAGCGTGGTGCCATCGCCCAACTGGCCATTGGCATTATTTCCCCAAACCCAGACTATGCCATCGCTCTTCAGAGCCACAGAATGGCCATAGCCGGCGGCGATGGCGCGCACGCCGGCGAGACCGCTGACCTGTATAGGTGTACTGCGCTGCGTCGTGGTTCCATCGCCCAACTGGCCATTGGCATTATTTCCCCAAGCCCAGACTGTGCCGTCGCCCTTTAAGGCCAGGGTATGGTCCATGCCTGCAGCAACGGCCATCACACCAGATAATCCACTCAACTGGGCGGCAAAGGCATTGTTCGTCGTCGTCCCGTTGCCAAGCTGGCCAGCGGTGTTGTTTCCCCACGTCCATACAGTGCCATCACTATTGAGGTAGGCAGTATGTGTCGCAGTTGCCAACTTCCCACTGATAACGACGCTAAAGTCGAATCCCGTGGCATCGATGCCATCGAGGAAGACACGCCGGAAGATTGGCAGGAATGTGTAGCCGGTGCGCGAAGGCATTACCGTGTATTTGCCTCTTGGCACATCGCTAAAGGTGTAATGGCCGTTGGCATCCGTGATTGCCGTCCCCGATGAATCGCCGCCCAGCGTTATTGTCACCCCTGCAAGCGGCCCTCCCCCTGCAGCAACGGTCCCGGAAATTACATAGCTGGGGCTGCCGCCGCTGCAACCTGCAAGGGTAAAAAGTACTACGAAACCGGCCGCCAGAGCCGTGACGATCAAGGAACGGGCATTACGACACATTTTGCCAAACCATATCATGTTCATGTTCTCCAAAAGTTATTGCGACGAAAAGATAGAATACAAGCAGTAATTTAGCAACACAAAAAACGGCTTAAATGGGCCAAGAAGCTCATTTGCCGCAGCTACGCCGCGGATGGCAAAAATATGGGTAAAGAGACGATAGTCACTTTACAATGCTTCCTTTTCTCCCCGCGTTGATCTTCTTCATTCGGTATTGCACATAGGCATCGCGGATTGCCACGTAGGGATCGATAGCCGCTTCCTTGAGAGACTCATAGTCGCCTATGGACAGGGAGCTGGCATTAACCTTATCATATGCCCTGATCCCTGTTGTGGTCCCCCTCCCCATGGCAAGGTAGCTGAAGGGATGGAGGAAAAGATCGCCAAACATCCCAACTGTATCTCGCGGACTGGAAGGACCGAATATCGGCCAGTTTATGTAGAAACCCTGCCCCAATCCATAGACCCCCAGAGTTTGCCCGAAATCCTCATCCTGCTTCAAGAGCTTTATATCCATGCTTGAGGCAGGATCAAAAAGCCCCCCGATGCCCCAAATGGTGTTCACCAGAAAGCGGCCAGATTCTGTAGCTGCACCGCGGAAGTTGGCCTGGAGGAGACAATTGACGAAGCGGATGGGGAATGCGAGGTTCGAGAAGAAATTGCTCACACTGACCCGCGCGGTCTCGGGAACGACCTTGTTATATCCCTGCGCAACTGGTTTGAGCACCCAGAAGTAGAGCTTGTCATTGAAGTGATACATGGCTCTGTTGAAAGGTTCCAGGGGGTCGGCAATGCCTGGCTTTTCTTTCGCGGCCCCCTCCTCCACATAATCGATGTTTACGTCACTATCGGTAGTTATCTTGCTACCGGTGTCCGCGCCATCTGATTCCGCTGATATAACCGGCGATTTCGGCAATGCCTCCTCCGCCTTGGAGCTCACCGCGCTCAGCCCGGGTTGCAGGGGCTCAGGCGGCGGCGCCTGGGAAGAAGCGAGCGGTGCACTGTGTGCACAGCCTAAAGTAAGAAAAACGAAGAGGAGAAGCGGGATAGAGTATAATTTCATGATGCTGCGCCCTTTTCTTTCATGAGTAAAAGATCGCCGACTCCCTAGCCCCTATTGCCCTTTCACTTTCTTGCGCAAGGTCTCAAGCAAATACTCGATGTTATTCTTTGCCAGGATGTCATTAAACTGAGTACGATAATTGTGAGCCAGACTCACGTTCTCTACAACTACGTCATATACTTTCCAGTCGCCGCCCTTAAGAATCACCCGATAGTAAAGAGGAATCTCCTTTGACGAGGTTACGATTCTGGTTTGAACCTCCGCCTGGTTTCCCGAAACCATGATTTCCCGGTCAAAGATAACCTTCTCGTTGCTGTAGGCAAAGATTTTGTCGATGTAAGCCTTTTCCAGGACTTGCCGGAAAAGCAGTACGAACTCCTGGCGCTGGGCGGCGTCCATGGCGTTCCAGTGCCTGGCCAAGCTGCGCCTTGCAAGCTCGACATCATCAAACATGCGTTCATAAATAGGCATCAGCTTTTCCTTCTTGAGCTCCTTGGCCGACGCGGCTTTGAGCTTGGGATCGCGCAAAACATCCAGCACTTTGTTGACGCTGGCCTGAACCGCATCCAAGGGGGCGCCTGCATACAGTGGGAGAGCAAGCAATAAGAGAATGCTGATGCTTAACAGGGAGATATGTCTTTTCATGGGCACCTTTCCTAAAAGCGTTTATTTTTTCTTCACTTCTCCAAAGGCATACTTGCTGATAAGATCGGCGACGTCCAAAGCCGGTTGCGTTTCCGTAATGGTTCCTCCGGGCTCAAGGAGTGTGCCTGCGCCTCCGGGATCAATACTGAGATACCTGTCGCCAATCAACCCTTCCGTTTTAATCGAGGCAATGGCATCATCATAAACTCTCACGCCCTTTCGTATCCGTATTTCCACCGCCGCTTGCTGGGCTTCCTGGTCCATGGTGAGCCGGCCCACCTTTCCGACCTCAAGGCCTAACATATAAACAGGGCTGCCCGACCTCAGGCCGGTCACCGAGTTGAAGCGGGCGGATAACGGATAGGCGTTGTCGCCAAACAAAGAGACGTGGCCGAGGTTCATTGTCATGAAACTGATTAAGAGCAGCCCGATCACGACAAAGACGCCGACTGTTGTTTCCATGGTGTATTTTTGCATTGCTTACCTCCCCCCGTCGCACCGCAGACGGGCAATTTCTTTTTGTTGCTGTTTTGCCGATTCTATGACGGTCTCTATTTCTGCAATAGGCTGCCCCTGGGCAATACCGGCCAGTACGGCGAATTCAACGACGCACACCTCTGAGGCCACACGCCTTTGAACACCCGCCCATATTTCTCGAATCCCCTGCTCTTGGAAATCCTTGGCAAAATCTTTCAGAATGCTTTCCGACTCGACCAGATCTGAATAGGGAAGGACCGTAACAAATTCATTGGTGCGGCGTCGTGTGGAAAAACCACCGATGGCGCTGAAGTGCTTTTCGATAAATGATCCCACGTTCTGTATTGCTTCTTGTGCCGCTTCGTGCCCTAATTTGGTTATTAGGGCATGCAACTCCTCCAGCGTAAAAACCACCACGGAATAGGTTTCTCCGAGCGTCCGCCGTTTCAGCTGACCGTGATTGAGAACTTTGAACTGACGTTTGGAGTACAAGCCGGTTAATTCCTCCTGCAGTCCCTCCAGGCTATTGATGACCTCATCTTTAAACGGGTGAGAAAAATCTTCCAGCTCTTCCGGAGTGCCTTGAAAAACGATGCTCCGTTCATAAAGGGCAAGGATGCGGTTGGAGATAAAATACACATCCGGGATTTCGTGGCTCACCAAAACCGCCGTGAAGGCGAATTTTCTCTGATACTGGGCAATCATGCTCAGGATGGCGTTTTTCCGAACCGGGTCCTGGCCGGAAGTGGGCTCATCAAAAAGCACAATACGGGGGTCGGTCACCAGGGCGCGCGCCAGGGCTGCTCGTTTTTGCATGCCCCCCGAGAGCTCGGAAGGATACCTATGGGCCGCGTCACTGAGCTCTGTCTGCTCAATTCTGGCCATTACTCTGTTGTCGATTTCTGCTTTACCCAGGTTCGTGGTTTCCCGCAACGGCAAGGCAATATTGTCATAGACGGTCATGGAATCGAAAAGGGCATTGTCTTGAAACATATAGCTTATCTGGGCGAGGCTGGCAACCTTTTCGCTTTTTTTCATCTTATTGATGGGGTTGCCCCGAAAAAGAATGTCCCCCTCATCGGGCTTGAGCAGCCCGATGATATGCTTGAGGAGCACACTTTTGCCTGAACCACTGAGACCAATAATCGTCGTTACCTCCCCTTCATAGATCTGAAGGTTGACGTGCTCAAGAATCGTGTGCGATCCGAAGCGCTTGGTGACATCTTTAAATTCTATTAAAGGTATATCCATGGGGCTATCCTTTGGTGAGCAGCGACGTCACGATATAGTCTGACACCAGGATAAGAACGCAGGAAAGCACTACGGCCGCAGTAGTGGCGCGGCCCACGGCCTTGGCGCCATGGCTGTCCGTACGCAGGTGTGCAAAATAACCCTGGTAACAACAGACGGTGGAGACGATGACGGCAAAAACGGTAGCCTTGATAAGACCGTCGGTGACATCTTTCATATCCATACTGGCCTGCACACGATAAAAATAGGCGCTGGCGTCCGCACCCAGGAGCACCACCCCGGAGACGTAACCGCCCAGGATCCCGATGAGGTCAAACAACGCCGTAAGCAGGGGAAAGCTGACGATGGCAGCGGCGATTCTCGGGCTGATGAGATACCGGAGCGGATCAATGCGCATGGTATCGAGGGCGTCGATCTGCTCGGAAATGCGCTGGATGCCGATCTCCGCAGTAATGGCCGATCCCGCCCGGGCCGTAATCATGATGGCCGTTAGCACTGGCCCCAATTCCCTGACCAGGGACAAGCCGACCAAGGTGCCGAGAGCCCCTTGCGCGCCAAATTTGACCAAGGCATAATAAGATTGGAGGCCCAGAACCATGCCGGTGAACAGGCTGACGAGCATGATAATCGTCACGGACTGTGCCCCGATGGAGTAAACCTGTTGAACAATCTTAGGCAACTGTTTGGGACTTATGATCTTCAAGCAGGCCAAAAAGAGGAAAATAGTCGCGGCGCCCAGACTGTTGATCCAGCCAAGCACTGCTCTACCGAGAAAAGCAAAGGGCCTTGTCAATACCAAACCAATCATACTTTCACCAAGAGCATCCTCAGACAGATATGAACATAATTACTAAAACCGTGAGATAAATGCCCATTCCCTTCATAGCTTCTCTTTTCATTTAGTGCAACCTGAATGTGTTGCGGGAAGCAAAAAATCCTTACCGAGTGGTCATAGGGGTCAGCGTCTCTGCGGGAGCTTGCCTTCAAGCCATCGCTGGATGAGATAGTGAAGGTTGTTAAGGAGGTCTTTCCGGAGGACAGCCGGCTTGTAACAAAAGCCGCCATCTATGTCTGCCACCGTTATAGTGGGGCAAAGCTGAAAGAAATCGGCGATCTGTTTCAACTTACCGAGTCAGGGATAACTCGGGCGAGCCAACGATTTGCACAGGCGATTGAAAGTAGCGAAACGCTGAAGAGCATGTTGACGGAAATTAGCAAGAAAAGAAATCGGCGATCTGTTTCAACTTACCGAGTCAGGGATAACTCGGGCGAGCCAACGATTTGCACAGGCGATTGAAAGTAGCGAAACGCTGAAGAGCATGTTGACGGAAATTAGCAAGAAGCTGAAAACGTCAATTGCGTAGGCCTGACCCCTTATACTTAGACCCCTTATACTTATAGACCCCTTATAGACCTAACTTACACACCAGACTTCACTTTTTTATAACAAAGTTTGTCATTTTATGTTATCGTGTGGTCAAAGGAGGAGATATAAGAATGAACATTTCACTTACGCCACAACTTGAAACACTGGTAAAGAATAAGGTGGAGAGCGGGCTTTATGGTTCCGCAAGCGAAGTTATGCGCGATGCCTTGCGCCTTCTTGAAGAACGAGACCGGAGACAATTATTGCGTGTTGAAGAACTTAGGGCCGAAATCAAAAAAGGCTTGGATAGCGGCGAGTCAACACCTTTAGACGTGGGAGCCATCAAGGCGCGAGGCCGTAAACGGCTTGATGCGCAACAAAGCAAGGCAAACGTCTGATGTTGAAAATCTACAAGAGTCCTTTGGCTGAAAACGACCTTGATGAAATATGGTGGTATATAGCCCAAGACAACCCCGACAATGCTGACAAACTCCTTGACGAAATTGAGGAAACATGCCGGAAACTCGCTCGGTTCACGAGCATGGGTAGAAAACGGGATGAACTCCATTCCGGTTTGCAAAGTTTCCCGGTTGGTAAGTACCTGATATTTTATACGCCGATTAACAACGGCATAGAGATTATCAGGGTTTTGCATGGCATGATGGATATCGATGCTTTCTTTTAAAAATGTTTTGGTTGACTAAAAACGTTGCAGGCCTGCCTGCCCATTTGAAAATTACACCTACGAGTCCTTACCAAGAGTTTACGGATCACCCAACAATTACAAAAAGAAATGTTCAAAGATAAAGTTCATTGGAATGAGGAAAAAACCTCCTGAAATCTCAAAATATTTAACACATAAAAACGACATCTCATGTTGTCAGAGAATGGTGAGGAAAAATCTACTGTTTTTTCCGCAGTATTATCCATTATTGGATTTTGGCGAAAGCTATTGGGTAGCAGATCACAACTCGAACTAAATAGAGGTGATCAAAGAAATAATGAATTGAGCTGGGGCCTCGCCTCCACCTACAAACATACGATAGAGCATTATCATCATTGAAACAATGAATGCCAGTCGAAAGCTTCAGTTTCTTCTATCTGATTCCTGCCGTTTTCTGAAGAATGTAGACGATATCTCCCATCCCGATTTTATTATTTTTGCCAATCCCGTTTTCGAGATGCAGGGAGACTCGCGGCTGTATGCCTGTCATTACCTGAAATGCCAGTATGCAATCAGCCAAATCCACGGGACCGTTACCATCAAGATCACCAAGTAATGCGGCAATGGTCAAAGTTCCATCAACATAGGTTATCGCGTAGTTGGCAGCACTGCCGTTGCTGAATACCGCGCCACCCGGAGTTATGGCATGGGTGGTGCCTACGCCGGCTGTCGAAGTTGCCGTTGTCGCGTAGGTATAGGTCACACCGGAAATGGCGTCGCCTGAGATCAGACCCGGAGCAGAGAAACCGGGAGTTGCAGGGTTAACCGCACCATAGGCACGGCTGGCGTTGTTGGCGGTGATCGTGATCGCCTTGGCTGATACCGCAATGGTCTGCTGAACATCAGCGGCAGCCGAGTAGTTTGCGTTGCCTGCCTGGCTGGCCTTCACGACGATGCTGCCCATGCCGGTAATCGACAGGATGTCGCCGCTCAGGCCGGCAGGACCGCTTACCAGGGAAAAATTCACTGGCAACCCGGAGCTTGCAGTGGCTGATAATGCAAAGGGCGCATCACCGAACATCTGGCCACTCAGCGCGCCAAACGAGATGAACTGCAGCACTTTATCCACTATAAAACTGATCTGCACGTCCGCCGCGGGATTGAAGTTGGCGTTGCCGGATTGAGACGCGCGCACGACCACAGCTCCCCCACCAGTCAGCGTCACGACGTTGCTGCTCACGGTGGCCGGGCCAGAAACGATGCTAAACGTCACCGGCAGCCCGGAACTAGCCGTAGCGTTCACGGCGAACGGCGCGTCGTTCACCAATTTATCCGGCAGTTGTGTAAACGAGATGCCTTGGTCCGCCTTGGCCACGGTAAAACTCACGTCAATCGGCAGAGCCGGATTGAAGAAATCATCCCCCGGTTGGTTGGCCTGCACGGCCACGACCCCAACGCCGAGCAGAGTGAGCACGTTGTTGGATAAACTCGCCGGACCGGAAACGATGCTGAAGTTCACTGGCAGACCGGAACTGGCGCCTGCCGCGAGCACGAACGGTGCATCGCCAAACGTCTGGTCGGCAATTGCTGGAAACGTGATGGACTGACTCTGCTTCGGCGGCTGGTAGGTCACCGTCAGCGTGTCGCTGCCACTGTTCCCCGCCGCGTCATAGGCGGTGACGGTTAGTTCGTTTGTGCCCGGTTGGAGCGCGATGCCGGCGACGAACCAGTTGTCCGTGCCGTCAGCCTCGCCGCCCCCACCCCGGCTGTTCGTCCAAGTGACTCGCGTCACGCCGACAATGTCGGAGGCACCTCCGCCAAGACTCAACGTGCTTGTTGGGCTCGGGTAAACTGGCGAGAGACCGGGAAACACTGGGTTCGTGATGAAAGCCTTCGGGGACTCGGTGTCAGGGATCGTCAGAATGAGAAGACCGCCGTAACCGTCGGCGACGTAGAGTGCGGAGCCGTTCACTGCTATTCCTCTGGCGCTTCCCGGCGTGTCGTATGAGCGAACCAGCATCGGGTTGGCTCGGTCTTTGATGTCGAGAACCACCACGCCCTTTGAGCCGGCAGCGACATACGCAAGGTCGCCGACAACCTCTGTGCTGTATGCTCCTTGGGAGTAACTCGCGACAAGTCGCGGATTGCTCGAATCACGCACGTCCAAGATCTTCAAAGCGGCGTCGCAGGCCACCAAGGCGTGCGTCCCGTCTGCCGACAGAGCCACCGAGTTGGGGGAGCCCAATCCAGTGAGCACTCCACGTAGCTGGGGTAAACCCGGATTGCTCACGTCCACGATCCTCATTGCACCGGCGTTCTTCAGAATGATGTAGGCGAAGTTCCCACGCAATACGATTCCGTAGCCGGAATCGTATTGAGATGCTAATTCCAGAGAAGATCGCTCAGTTGGTGCAGACGGCTTGGTCAAGTCGAGAACTCTCAGTGTTGGACGCCCCCCGTCAGCCATCGCGCTGCTAGTCAAGTATCCCAACGATCCTGAGACAGCAATGTCGCCAATCACAGTCATGCTTGGCTGAATGGTCCCCAGCAGCCCTACGCTTTGCGGGTTCGAGATGTCCACAATCTGCACGGCGTTTCCCTCCAGGATGTACGCTCGATTGCCGAAAACCCTGACAGCTTGCGCTTGGCCTGCTGGAGAGAATGGCGATCGCGGGACAGGGGCAAGGGAATCAAGCACGTCCAGAATTTCCAAGCTCTTGCCGCTGGCAGCGTAGAGCGTGTTGTTGGCCAACGCCAAACCGCCTGCATAGCCGGTGCCGGCACCGGCTAAGTCGAGGTATTGGCCGCGCTGCGTCGGTACGGTGCGGTTGGACACGTCGATGATCCGCAATCCATCCGTCCCGGCAGACACAAGGGCGGTTGTGCCAACCACCGCGATTTGCGCAAACGGGCCGGCAGAAAAGCCCGGCAGTGTGCCCACTTCGTTCGGCGAGCCAGGAGTCGCGACATCGACTATCCGCAGGCCAGCATTCCCAACTGTGAAGATGTAGCCACTGGAATAAGCGATCCCCTGCCCGGCCCCGTTGCTGAAGGTTCCCAACGTCGTGAGATTTGTGTTGTTGTCGACGCCAACGATTACGCATTGCTCGAGTGTGCCCACGTACACTCGATTCGCGGCGTAAACAGCGGAGTAGAGATTCGCGTCAATGCTCAACGAGCCGACGACTGAAGCCGATGCAGGGTCAGTGACGTTCAAAACCTTCAAAGTGCCAAAGAGGTTGGCGACGTACGCGAACACACCCTGAGCGGAGACGTTGACGGAGACATCGGACGCCCAACCGTCGGTGGAGACTGACCCGACCAGACGCAGATTGGCCGGGTCGGAAACATCCACGATTTGCAGCCCCGCTTCCTTTGCTGCGATGTAAGCCCGCCCACCGAGAACAGCCACCGCCTGCGCCGTTGCTGGTGTGTTGAACGTCCCCACGAGGACCGGTTGTTCGGGATTGGCGATGTTGACGACCTGAAGCCCCTCCTCTGCGTTCGCAATGTAGAGGTAGTTCCCGACGATCTTGATGTTGTTCACCAATCCGGCAAACAGCAGTTCAGGCTCGACCGGAGCCGGGCTGGACGGATTCATGATATTCAGTACGACCAGCCGGCTGCCTTGGCCGATGAAGGCGTAGTTGCCCTTGATGGCAGCCGTGAGCACAGCGCCCCCCAGTTCAGTATGGAGTTTCAGATCCGTTCCGCGCACGGCTCCATATGTAAATCCGTTTGAACTTGTTGTTGTGCCCCCGGCCGCTTGCACGCTGACTGGCACCGTCTTTTTGTAAGTCGGTTGCGGCGGAGTCCGGAAAGTAACACGTGTGGAACTGACGACCGTCACGTTGCTCGCCGCCTTCGCGTCAATTGTGACGCTTACTGGTGGGTTGAAGTTTGCGCCGTCGATGGTTACCAACGTTCCTCCAACCACGCTGCCAAGACTTGGACGGATGCTGCCAATGACGGGCTGACCTGTAGCGGGAATGTAGTTGCCGCTGGCCAGCATCGTCTGGCCCGCTTGAATCGTCACGGGCTGGCTTGCGGGTGTGGTCCAGCCCGAAGCCATATCAAATGAGACGGTGTAGTTGCCTGGAGGCAAAGAGAGCGGCGCCGCGTTGTTCTGTGGGCCGCTTCCGCCAACACGCCATTTCGCGCCGGCTGTCACCGCATCCGATGGGGTGAGCGTGACGATGAGCGTGCCGGCCGTGGCGTCCTGCGTGTAGGCGCCCGTGAGGTTCGTCGCGCCCCGAACGAAGTCGCCGTTGAAGGCCGCAGGCCGGAACCAGCCAGGCGCGTCGGCAAATTCAATGTAGTGGTCGCCGAGAAACTGGCCGGTGAGCGGCTGGTCGCTATATTGCCAAGTCCCGCCATCAATGCGCCAACGCGCGCCGGCAGCAATGGCTTCGGGGGGGGTGAGCGTCATGGTGATGGTGACAAGGCTGGCATCGCCCGAAGCCCAGTTAGCAGTCACGGTTTTGTCGCGGTCCATGACGACGTCAATGGCGCTGGCCGTGGTTGTGCCCGGGACGTCGCCACTCCAGTAGTCGAAGTGCCACCCAGCGTTGTTGTTGGTGGAGAGGCGGACGGTTTCGCCGGGGGAGAAAGTGCTCTTGTTCGGATTGCGATAGACTAGGCCGTGGTCGCTGTTGGTGTTGAGTGCGTAAGTGGTCGCGACGATGGGCGTGTAGGTGGCGGAGTCGGAAGTCGTCGCACCGCTGGTGATGGTGACGGTCTTGTCCGCGGGCGTGGTGTAGCCAGCCACGGTTTTAAAGGAGACGGTGTGTGGACCCGGTGTCAAGCCGGTGGCGGTGTCGCCGTTGTTGCGGTAGTTCCCACTGTCCACGCGCCACTGCGCACCCGTGGAAACAGCGCCGGCAGGGGAAAGGGTGATGTTGAGCAGGCCGGTTTCAACAGGCTGTTGATTGGGACTATAGTTTATTGTAATTTTGCTGGTGCTAAAGTTACCGGCGTTATCTATTGCCCAAACCGTGATCGCGTTCGCCCCTTGGACTAAGTTAATGGCTGACGATGTCCAATTGTAACTATTGGGACTTACAGTAACTCCACCGCTGTTGCCGTGGTCATCTGCCCATATGATAGAGCTTATGCCACTGCCGTTTGAATTATCGGCTGCGTTCCCAGATAAAACAATCGGTGATGCTTGAGCGGTATAAGTAGAGGAAACTGTAGGGCTCGTTATAGCAATAGTTGGCGGTGTCACATCATATTTAAAAACCACAGACGCCGAGTTGCGAAAGTCGGTATTGCTCGAACCATCCTCCAACCATACATAAACGACATTTGTCCCTTCGCTTGCCACAGAAATTGGTAACGGCTTGAATGATGGTAAATCTTGTACTGTTCCATCAGATCGGGAAGTAGGAGGGTAGCCAAGTTTCCACCAAACTTTGCTGATGCCTGACTCGTCACTCGGATTGATCCAGTCAATGTAGAACAAGCTACCGTTTGTCCAACCTGCTGGAGCGACAGTTATGCCAGTTGGTGCAGGGGGCGCCACCGTATCACTAACGGCAGCCAATGTTGTAACGGCCTGCTGAACAGAATAATTTCCCGCGGAAGTATCATTAAATGCCATTACTTGCCAATAATACGTGGTATTCGGCTTGAGAATATTAGCTTTGCCAATGTTGGAAAATGGATTGGGTGGTGTGTAACTGTGTTGAGTTGTCGACCCGCTAATTATGCACTTTGGACAGCCGGTAGAAGTAGTATCCGTAGGCAAATCAGATTGATTGGTTGCCACCATAAGCCAATATTCATTGGCCCCAGCTACCTGATCCCAAGAAAAGGTCGGCGTGGTTGACGTCGGCACCCCAATAAGTGATGAAGAAAGTATCGGCGCTGGAAGCAAATTGCTTTGGCCGGATGAGAGTAATGGACCAGGATTGTTCGCAACAGCTAAATCATTAAAGCTACTTTCTATACCAAGTTTCATATCTACCACTATCGCCCGGTCGCTGTCGCTAAGATCAGACATATTATCTATAGAACCACAAGAGTGATAAAAGGAAAATAGCGAATTACTAATTGAATTCCACGAGTTAATCTTACTTGTAAGGTCAGTTATTACCCATAAATCAAGTGCATTAATGAAAGTAGTTCCAAGTTTGATAGTCAAAGCCGCTGCAAAATCCGCAGGATTCGTATAGAATTTATTAATTTCGGCCACTCCATCGGTAATCTCTTTAGCTATTAAAAAGGCGTTATCACCAAATTTTGTGTAATTTAACTTCATGGCATTACTGGCACTTTTAATAGCACCACCCAAAATATCCTGTGCTTGTTTTTCCCCAATAGTCTTTCCCATAGCCACAAATGATTCGCCTAACGTAATGAAATTCTCATACATTGTTATAGATTGATCAAAACCAAAAAGTTGGGCCTGTAATACGTCTGTATAGAGTTTTATGGTAGGGAAATAATAATTATTGATATACAAAAACATTTTACGATTCCAAACTGGATCATCGCAAAGCGTGCGTGCAGACATTGTTGCCGGAGTATAGCTCGGTGAGGGTGCGGCCTTTGTCGCGAATGTCGCTGACACACTCTTGGCCGAAGTCATGGATACGGTGCAGCTACCGGTTCCACTGCACTCTCCTCCCCAACCGCCAAAGCTCCAGCCAGAGTCAGGGGTGGCAGTCAAGGTGACCGACGTACCGCTTGTGTAACTCTCTGAACAATCACTTCCGCAGCTTATCCCTGCCGGATTGCTTGATACGGTGCCGCTGCCTGTCTTTGTTGCCATAATAGCGTAGCTGGTAGTTGCCCCCGGGATGTAAGTAACGGCACTGGCGAGTATCCAACCATCCGCCTGAGAGGCTTTCTGAGGAGTGAAAACGTGATACCATCCGGACGTCGACTCAAACGACACAAATTGTTGTCCTTCAATCAGCGCGCCGCATTGGGATAGGGAACACGTCTGACCGTGGGTAACCGCAAGTATTGAGCTGGCTGTACTGGGGCTTGCATAAAGGTAGGCAGAATCAAGATTCACTTTGATCTGATTCAGAGTATTATTTTCTCGTGAGTAAATTGTTCCACTAAGGTTTCCAGCAATCCATCCCGCTGCGCTCCAGCCCTCGCTGGTTGCGTTTGGCAGAAATACTTGATACCACTCACCCCCCCCCACGCTTCGCGTAGCTGCGAAAGCGGGCAGCTTTCCATCACCTCGCGATGTGACCTGAGAGATAATTAGCGACAGGGAACTGTCAGTGCTCGGAAAATCACGAATATAGACACTTGCCGACAGTTCGATGGACAGCGGCTGGGCAAGCTTGGTCACAGTTTGAGTGAGGAAGATATTTGGATCGTGATAACCATAAAAATTGGGATGGCCCGGCTTTTCGATAGCACCAGGGGCTGATGCCGCAATATAGCCCCACCCCAACTCTGGACCACCCTCGTCTGTTCGCCCTGTGCTCAAGACGCCACGCTCTTTGGCTTCAAAATGAATGTGTGGCCCAAACCCACTTGAATCTGCTGTAATGAGGCTGCTCCAAGAATAGCCGGGAGGAGGACTACCTTGCGGAGTTGGCGGAGTGCCAACGGCTGTGGGGCTCCGCCGCAGAAACTGCTCGTAAGAGTTCCCCATCTTGCCAATCACAGCGCCAGCTGAAATGGTCTGTCCGGGTGCAAGACCCGCGACAACTGCGTCCATGTGACCGTAGAGCGTGTAAAGTTGCAAGTCCGAGTGATAAATGATCACGCAAATACCCAAGCCTTTATTATCCGTACCATAGGGCTGGCTAAGTCGATCCGTTGTTGGCTGCGCATCCCAACTGTATGTGCCCGTCGAAGGATTCCAGCGACGCAGATTAGTGGATGAAGGCAGGTTGTAAATCCCGAAAATTTTGTGCACGGTGCCAGCATGTGCGGCCATTACGGTTGTTGTGTAGTTGTAGTTTCCGTCACCGATGTCCATTCCGGTGTGATATTTGTTCGCCGAACCGTTATCGTAGGCGGCGTAGGGCTGTCCAACTGGGTGCGTGGCGACGGGCCACGTAAAACTCTGGGCTGCTGAATGCTGAACAGTGACACATAGAAGAAAGACTACGGCAATGATTTCGAAAATGGATAATCTATTCTTTCCCATTCTCTTTGTCCTTCTAAGGAATAATCTATTCAGACTACAATATTGTAATCTTCTCGGATTTCAATTATCCAACGAGTTCCTGGAAGTTACAATAATAATTACGAATTTTCAATTATTTGTTTCAAGGGGGCAGTCCTTATTATTGTATTTATATCGAACTCCCAATAAAATTCTTATTATCTGTTGTCGCGGATTCTGACTTAATCTTTTCCTTATCGTTCCTTCGTCAACGCCTAATTGTTTGACTATCTTTCTATTGTAGAACCCTTCTAACCGCATTATCCTTGCCTACTCGTCTATGCCTACTGATGACATTGGCTATTGAATACCATTCGAAAGAGTGCATGCCTATAAAAAACGCCGTATGCTTTGTTTCAAGAAGAAACACTCGCGCCCACCCCTCCGAAAGATCACCCTCCAAAAACCGAACATTTCAATTGGTTATCATCAAAATTGACGGCCCAGTCTATAACACATACGTCGAGAAAAGTAATGCGGAAAAATCTAATGTTTTTTCCGCAGTCTCTTGTTGTCACGCAAGTAGCTGATTATTCTGACTTTTAAAAAGCAATTTTAAACGGTTTTTTTCCTCACCCACTTATGAATATTCAAGCATTTGAAATATATACCCGAGCATCCATGAGTTTAAGAAACAGAAATAGGGATAAGGTTTTATCCGCCATATTTAGAATTACGATGAATGGCCTCTACTCTTGGCTGTTGAATGCCAATCGTAATCTTGGATATCAGGAGCAAGTGCCAAAATCTCTCTTTCAGGAAGTAAAGAAATAAACCATCCTCCGATTTACGCGGACGCACTTTTTCGCATATTAACGTCCTGGCGCTCACTATGAATTAAAAGGTTGGTGCGGCAGCGGGGCTCTTCCAACTATCCTGTGTCTTGTTGGCAATATCGGGGAATCAGGTGCCGTTCCCATGCTCCATAGTTTTCATGAAGGTAAGCTGGGGCCATTGCTTCATCGTGTCTTGCAGGCGCCATTCGTTGGCGGCCAGATAGGCCAGATTGCCCGCCCCGTCGATCGCCAGATGATCCTTCATGGCCTTCTCGAATTCTTTCAGCTTGTTGCGGTCGGGGCCGGTCACCCAGCGCACCGCCTGCAGATTGACGACGTCGTAGGTCGCCTCCACGCCGTATTCACTGAAAAGTCGGGCCATGATCACCTCAAACTGCAATTCGCCCACGGCGCCCAGGACAAAATAACTGCTATTCAAAGGGCGGAAGAGCTGCACGGCCCCTTCTTCGGCCAATTGCACCAACCCCTTTTCCAACTGTTTGGCCTTCATGGGATTTCTCAGCCGGACCCGGCGAAAATATTCCGCCGCAAAGTTGGGGATGCCGGTAAAGCGGAGCGCCTCTTTTTCCGTAAAAGTGTCGGCTATTTTGATGGTGCCATGGTTATGCAGGCCGATAATGTCGCCCGGATAGGCCTCCTCGGCATGGGAGCGTTCCTGGGCCATGAAAACAATCGCGTTATTGATCTGGATGTCCTTGCCCAAGCGGTGGTGCCGCACGCGGATCCCCGGATAATAACGGCCGGAACAGATGCGTAAAAAGGCGATGCGGTCCCGGTGGGCCGGATCCATATTCGCCTGTATCTTAAAAACAAAACCGGAAAAGTCCTCCTCGTAGGGGGACACCAAGCGGGTGGTAGTAGGCCGCATAATGGGGGAAGGGGCCAACTCCACAAAGGCATCCAGCATTTCCCGGACGCCGAAGTTGTTGACGGCGCTGCCGAAAAACACCGGCGTCTGGTTTCCCTTTAGGTATTCTTCCCGGCTGAAAGGGTTGGCGGCGCCAGCCAAGAGGGCCACGTCGCTTCTCAAATCCCCGGCCTGACTGTCCAGGAGTTCGTCAAGACGGGGGTCTTGCAGATCCTTAAAGAGCATGCCTTCTTTGATGCGGCCGCTGTGGGTCGGAGAGAAGAGGTGCAATTGCCGCCGGTAGAGATCGTAGGTGCCGCGGAAGGATTTCCCCATCCCGATCGGCCAAGTCATGGGCACGCACTCGATCTGGAGCGTTTCTTCGATGTCGGAAAGCAGGTCGAGCGGCGGCAGACCATCGCGGTCCAGCTTGTTGATAAAAGTTATGATGGGGGTATTACGCAGACGGCAAACCTCCATGAGCTTGCGTGTCTGGGCTTCCACCCCCTTGCCGCTGTCGATCACCATCAAGGCACTGTCCACAGCCGTAAGCACCCGGTAAGTATCTTCGGAAAAATCCTCGTGGCCGGGGGTATCCAACAGATTTATTTCGTAACCGCGATAACCAAAGGACATGACGGAGGAGGAGACGGAGATGCCCCGCTCCCGTTCCATGGCCATCCAGTCACTGGTGGTATGGCGCGTCGCCCGGCGGGCCTTCACGGCGCCTGCCATTTGTATCGCCCCGCCGAAAAGGAGGAGCTTTTCCGTCAATGTCGTCTTGCCGGCGTCCGGATGGCTGATGATGCCGAAGGTACGCCGGCGGTCGATTTCTTTCTTGATATTGGTATCCAAATAGTTTCCTTTGTAACTTTTTCACCAGGTAAAAAACGGGCTGTGATGGATAGCCAGTTTTCTCAGGAGAGCTACGCTCGCTTGATATTTCCCATGCGTGCGCCCCCTATACAAGAAATAAAAGCAATGGTCAATAGAGTGCGATTTAGAGGACGTGAGCCATCGGGAAAGTTGTAAATGGAAAGAACGTCCGGCGCTATCAACCCCCAAACCAAGATCGCGCACAGGCAAACCGGAGATTATCTAAATAACGGCAGGGGAAATAAGGGCTCTTATCCCAATTACTGAACTCCCCCGCCCTTAAGGCTGACGCTTGGCCTCTTCATACAGCGGCAGCACTGTAGGAATCAGCCCTTGCAGATCGCTGATGCGCGACTCTCCTGAGGGGTGGGTGCTGAGAAATTCCGGCTGTTTGGCGCCACCTGCGGCGGTCATTTTACGCCAGAGGGAAACGGCGGCTTGAGGATCGTAACCGGCACGGGCCGCCAGCTCCAATCCCATCCGATCCGCCTCCCGCTCCTGTTCACGGCTGTGTGGCAGGGTAAGCCCTATCGTGGTAACAAGCGACGCAATTTCCATAGTGGCGGCGGCTTTTTGTTCGTCCTTGGCGGTGGCCCCTACCAGTGCGGCCAGGCCAAACATGCCGATCTGCTGGACATAGGCTTCCGACATGCGTTCGCGTCCATGTTCCCGGAGAGCATGGGCAATTTCGTGCCCCATCACTGCCGCCAGTTCATCATCAGTGGCATTAAGCTTACTGATGAGGCCTTTAAAAACCATGATCTTGCCTCCCGGCATACAGTAGGCGTTGACTTCAGCGCTGTCCTGTACATTAACTTCCCATTTCCAGCTTGCCGCATCGGTACGGAAGGTGACGGTGGGCACAATCAAACGATTGGCAATCGTGCGCACCCTTTGCAGTTGCTGCGCATCGGTATTCAGCGTTTTGTTTTTGCCGGCTTCCTGAAGCGTTGCCAGATAACTTTCGGCCGACATGCTCTCCACCTGCTTTTCCGAAAGCAACATAAATTGCCGGCGCTGGACGCCGACGACGCCGGCTTGGGTAGTCTGCGCCGTAGCGCAACCGGTGAACAGCATGACCGCCGCCAACAGGGACAACAACAGCTTCTTCATAGGTCCGTTTCCTTTCTTCAACGTCAAATCTCTTAAAAATAATAATCCCAGGAGGCCCGATACTCGCCATGCCAGTAATCGTAGGTTACCTCCCCGGACAGACTTAG
>Ga0080064_1002846_pt1 | contig 27562 bp, 26 predicted proteins | sample Subgrocontami54m_FD_69260 | JGI IMG/M metagenome (GOLD analysis project Ga0080064, IMG submission 69260) | Subsurface groundwater microbial communities from S. Glens Falls, New York, USA - GMW46 contaminated, 5.4 m (SPADES assembly) (version 2) ...
CATGCACTGAATCATGTTTCTCTTCCCACCACAGTCGACATAGACGATAGTTTTACTTTTTGCTGGATTAGAAAAACTTTTTAACATTAAGATATTTTTTATACTTACTTGAGCGACGAGATTTTCTTTATTTGGATCGTAGTACGGAATATCATTTCCAAAAACTATTTTTCCGAGCATAGATCCTTCATCACGAAGCTTTTCTGTAAGATTTCGTGTGTTCTTTACTTCAAGAGCCGGAATGTCTTCGTCTTGGAGCCACTGTGAGAGCGTTCGGAGAGATCCAAAGTGCGATGGTGTCTCATTGTAGTTACTCACAATGAGTCCGGACACTTTAATACCTGATGACTCAAAAAACGAGGGATCTGGAACGCCATAGTTACCGATAAGCGGGTAAGTTAAGGTGAGGATTTGTCCTTGGTATGAGGGGTCGGTTATTCCTTCAGGGTATCCGACCATCCCGGTCGAAAAAACGACTTCACCTGCTCGTGATGTCTGTGCGCCGAAACTTTCTCCTTCAAGAGTAGTACCGTCTTGTAAATGTAACTTACCAATCATAATCTCGTTTGTCATCCTGAGCAGAGCGAAGGATCTTATGTGTAGTGGAGAACAGGAGAAGATTCTTCACTCGTTCAGAAAGACAGCTTACGTATCTCTTCCTAGCACTAGTGATAATAATGCCATTCGTACATACTTTCCATTTCTCATCTGTGTTCGAAGATAGAGTGACCGTGGATCGGCATCGACAGCAGTATCAATCTCCCCCACCCGTGGGAGTGGGTGCATAAAAATGGTTTCTTTTCCGGCACATTTTTCGATAAGCGATGGTGTTAACACATAGGAGTGTTTTACTTTCTCATATGCTGCTTGGTCGGTAAAACGTTCTTTTTGCACACGTGTCCAATACCAAAAATCTGCATCTTTCGGGATATCTTTTTCGTTCTCGATCTCGATAAGCTTGATTCCACGATCTCTAAAATGCTGAAAATCTTCTCTTGAGAGCTTTAACTCCTTAGGTGAAAGTAGATAAAGAGAATTGTTTTTATAAAGAGAGAGGCCTCGGATGAGGGAGTGAACGGGTCGACCATTGAGGATGTCTCCTACAAAAACGCCTGTTAGGTTAGAAAGTCTTCCGAAACGTTCCTGTATGGTATACATATCTAAAAGAGCTTGTGTTGGATGCTCGCCTGTTCCATTTCCTGCGTTAATGATTGGTATAGATGCTGCTTCTGCAGCTCTCCGCATCGACTCGATTTCAGGATGACGCATAACAATCGCATCAGTGTATGATTCAAACGTCCGTATGGTATCTTCCAGCGTCTCCCCTTTTGCCACAGATGAAACTTTTATCGGATCCTGAATTTCAAGTGTCTGTCCTCCTATTTGCTTTACAGCAGTACTGAATGAGCCAAATGTTCGACTTGAGGGCTCAAAAAAAATAAGGGCTACGATGTAGCCCTTAAGAATATCAGTTGGCTCATGCTTCTTTGCAAGTGCAGACATCTTTTCTGTTTTTGCGAAGAGGAGTTTAATGGAGTCGGTATCAAATTGGTCAAGAGAGAGTATATCTTTCCCGGTAAATTTTCCTGAAATCGTATCTGTATAAGCAGTCTTCCCCATAAAAAAATCCCAGTAGGCTCTGGGATTTTACTCTAACAAACCTCAAGAATGTTGTCAACCCGTATTTACCGTATCAACGGTTATTTCGCTGCATCAAGAACATTTTTCAAAAGGCATGCAACGTTCACGGGACCGATACCTCCGGGAACTGGTGTGTAATACGAAGCGATGGATTCGACAGCCGATGCTTCATAATCTCCATGGAGCTTACCGTCTTCACCACGGAACATGCCAATGCAGACAAGAATCACGCCTTTTTTTAAGGATTTGGTATCAAGTATGCCTGGTTTTCCGATACACGATATGACGATATCTGAAGTATTTAACAGTTCTTTTTGATTTTTTGTTTTACTATCAATAACCTGTACCGTACATCCCATCGCTTCTAAACTATTGATAATCGGTTTTCCACCTGTTTCCCCTTTTCCTGCAACGGTAATTGTTTTTTTTTGTAGCCATAACTCAAAGGTGTCTGATTCGTTCTCTTTTGCAAAGACGTCTTTGAGTATCGTTATTGCGGCGTCAGCAATTGGTGGCTGGAAGCTTGATGCTTCATGAAAGCCATCGACATCTTTTCTTTGGTCTGTTGCTTGAATCAGTGTCTTTATATCAACGTGAGAAGGTAATGGCTGCTGGATAATGATGCCATGGACGGATGTAGTAGCATTTAATTCTTCTATTTTCATTCGTATCTCAGCAGTAGATATTGTTGGAGGGTACTGATGAATAGTAACCATCATACCTATCTCTTCTCCTCGAAGTTTTTTCTGCCGAACGTATGCCTGAGATGCAGGGTCATCTCCCACAAGGATTACCGCTAAGTGAGGGATTATCTTCTTGAGTTTTAGATCATGTACTCGTTGGCGAAGCGTTGTGTAGATTTCTTCAGCAATCACTTTTCCGTCGATTTTCATAGGAAGCCTTATACACTTTCTTCAACACAGGTTGCAGCGACGACTTTATCTGCTTTATCTGAGAAGCGCATGAGGATAACCCCTTGGGTATCACGTGAGAGCTTTGGCACGGACTTTATATCAAGTTTTACGACTTGTCCTTTTCTCGATGTAATAATGACTTCGTTTGTCTTTGTCGGAATGACCTGAGCCATTGCAACTTTTCCTGTCTTCTCGGTGACCTTTGCTACTTTTATTCCCTGTCCTCCCCTACTCTGACCTCTGAAGAGATCAACACTTGTTTTTTTGCCCAGACCATTTTCCATGATCGTTAAAAGGTCTGGTTTATCTCCCTCTGCAATCACGTCCATACCGATTACTTCGTCTTCAGCTACAAGTTTTATGCCCCGAACCCCAGTAGTCGCACGACCCATCGGTCTGACAGATCGTTCATGGAAGCGTATAACTTTTCCATCTCTAGTTACAATAAAGACGTCATCATTACCCGTCGTTAAGTTACTCCAGACGAGTTCATCACCACTGTCAAGTTTGATTGCGATGATACCTGACCGTTTTATATTTGCGAATTCTGTCAGTGATGATTTTTTTACTGTTCCCTTTTTTGTCGTTAAGAAAACATGATTTGCTTTCTGATCCTTAAGATTATAGGTAATCATCGACTCAACTTTCTCACCCGATTCGATATTCAGTAAGTTTACGACTGCTGTTCCCTTACTTGTTCGGCTGCTCTCAGAGATTTCAAAAGCACGCAGTTGATAGACTTTTCCTTTATTAGTAAAGAAAAGAATATTATCATGCGTTTGGGTGTAACGGATATGGAAGATAGCATCTTCTTCCTTGGTTGTCATTCCTTTGACTCCCTTCCCTCCCCTATTTTGGGTGTGGAAGCTGTTCATCGATTGACGTTTGATATACCCTGTTTGCGTTAAGGTGATGACAGTCGGCTCATTTGGAATGAGATCTTCTTCTGAGAATTCTCCAACCTTACTCTTATAGACCTTGGTTCGTCGTGGATCGGCATACTTCTCTTTCAGATTAAGGAGCTCTTCTTTAATAACACTTAGAATTTTTTCCGGATGGGCCAAGAGGTCTTCGAGATAAGCAATAGTCTCTTTTACCATAAGTAACTCGTCTTCAATCTTTTGTCGTTCAAGTGCAGCGAGTCTTCGAAGCTGTAAATCCAGAATTGCCACCGACTGGATTTCAGAGAGTTTGAATTTCTCCATTAAGTTTTTCTTCGCATCGTCTTGTGTTTTTGATTCTCGAATCGTTTTTATGACCGCATCGATATGGTCAACGGCAATTTTGAGTCCTTCTAAGATATGTAGTCGCGCTTTCGCTTGTCGTAATTCGAACTCAGACCGTTTTTTAACAACAAAGTATCGGTGTTTGAGATACTCTTCCAAAATGACTTTAAGATTGAGGGTCTGTGGTGTCCCATTAACGAGAGCTACCATATTGACAGGAAATGATGTTTGAAGGGAGGTATGCTTGAAGAGATTATTAAGTACTTTTTTTGGTGTAACATCACGTTTCAATTCGACGTAGACACGGAGTCCTCGTCTGTCCGATTCGTCACGAAGGTCTGAGATTCCTTCTATTTTTTTCTCTTTTGCGAGATCGGCAATTCTGGCAACGAGAAGTGCCTTATTTACCTGGTATGGAAGTTCGGTAATGACGATTGCCGATTTTCCTTGTCCGATATCTTCAATATCTGCTTTACCCCTGATCATTATTTTTCCACGTCCCGTAACATAGGCATTTTTAATCTCGGTGTTATCATATATGCTTCCTGCTGTTGGGAAATCGGGGCCCTTGATGAATTCGAGTAGTTCATCGATTGCTGCATCGCTGGTGAGAGAGAATTTTGACTCGGCTGTTGTGACCTTCGTTTTACCAATCATATAGACAATGGCATCGATTACTTCACCTAGATTATGTGGGGGAATTTTCGTTGCCATACCGACCGCGATACCTTCAGAACCCATCAGGAGGAGGTTTGGTAATTTTGCGGGAAGGTAGACAGGCTCTTTCAGATTCGCGTCGAAGTTATCCATGAATTCGACTGTCTCTTTATCGATATCAACGAGTAATTCGGCAGAAATAGCAGCCATTCGAGCTTCGGTATAACGCATAGCTGCCGGTGGGTCACCGTCGATTGACCCGAAGTTTCCTTGGCCGTCAACAAGCGGATAGCGCATCGCAAAATCTTGCGCCAGTCGAACAAGTGCATCATAGATCGGCATATCGCCATGGGGATGATACTTTCCCATAACTTCTCCGACAACGGTGGCACTTTTTTTATACTTAGCAGAGTGCGTCAGATTAAGCTCGTGCATCGCATACAGGATGCGTCGGTGGACCGGTTTAAGACCGTCTTTCACATCCGGAAGCGCTCGAGCGACAATAACAGACATCGCGTAGTTGAGATACGCTTTTTTAACTTCCTCTGTAATACTGGTTGGTTGTAATCTACCGATATTCATAATGAGCCTGAGTATAACAAAACCACAAAACCCACCTAGCCATTTCTGGCTGGGCAGTGTTTTTTGCTATTTTATTCCATTCTTAATTGCTTCAAGTGCTTTGTCTTTCCCGTGCCAGTCTTTTACTTTCACCCATTTATTTGGTTCAAGCGTTTTGTAGTTCTCGAAGAAATGTTTTACCTTGTTTTTAATTGCTTCCGGAACATCAGCAATATCGGTAAAACTTCCAAAGAATGGATCAATTTTTTTTGTCGGAACAGCGAGCAGCTTTGCATCGATACCTTCTTCATCTTCCATCTCAAGAACTCCTATGACAACAGATGGAATAACGACACCAGGCATGACAGCATGCTCACTCATCACAAGGACATCGACTGGATCACCATCTTCCGCAATTGTTCCCGGAATAAAACCGTAATTGAAAGGATAACTCATCGCTGTGTGTAAAAATCTATCAACGAAGATTATCTCTGAGTCTTTATCAATCTCATACTTAATGTTAGAATCTTTCGGGATCTCAATGAGAACATTAATTTCTCCAGCTTGTGGGTTTTTACCTGATGATACTTTTTGTAAACTCATACAATGTCACCCCCTTATATATCCAAAGTGGCCGTAATGGCATTTGTTTGAATAAAGTGTTTTCGTGGTGGTACTTGGTCTCCCATGAGCATGGTAAAGACTGCATCAGCTTCTTCAGCATCAGCGACATTCACATGTTTTAATAGTCTATTGGTGGGATTCATTGTCGTCTCCCAAAGCTGTTCAGGATTCATTTCTCCAAGACCTTTATATCGCTGAACACTGACTGTCGCATTTCCTGTTTTCATCTCTTTAAGAACTGTGTCCCGTTCATCATCATTATACGCATATTTTACATCTTTTCCACGTTGTAGTTTGTAAAGAGGTGGCATAGCAACATACAAATAGCCCTTATTGATAACTTCTGGGAAATGGCGATAGAAGAACGTGAGGATGAGCGTCTCGATGTGCTCTCCATCGACGTCGGCATCAGTCATAATGATGATACGGTGATAACGAAGTTTGTCAAAATTCACTGTTTCACCAATTCCCATGCCGAGTGCGATGATAAGGTTTTTTAATTCTTCATGCTCGATGATCTTATCCAGACGGGCTCTCTCAGTATTTAGAATTTTTCCTCCAATAGGAAGAATTGCCTGGAATTTTCGATCCCTTCCCTGTTTTGCCGATCCACCTGCTGAGTCTCCTTCTACAAGATAGAGTTCTGAGGCTGCGGGATCTTTCTCCTGGCAATCTGCAAGTTTTCCTGGTAGCGTTGATCCTTCAAGGGCACCCTTTCTGATGATTGCCTCTTTTGCAGCCTTTGCTGCGAGACGAGCTCTAGCTGCCAGGTAGACTTTTTCTAGAATGCGTCGTCCCTCACTAGGATTTTCTTCAAAGAAAAGCGTTAGTCCTTCTTTTACAATCGTTTGAACGAGGGGCTGTATCTCTGAATTCCCAAGTTTTCCTTTCGTCTGACCCTCGAACTGAATTCGATCCTGCGGCATCTTAATAAAGACTACAGCGGTTAAACCTTCTCGCGTATCATCTCCGACGATTGAATCCTCTTCTGATTTAAAACTGCCTATCTTTTTACCGTAGTCGTTTACAGCTCGTGTTAATGCCATACGAAATCCCGTCAGATGCGTTCCTCCATTGACGGTATTTATAACGTTTACGTAGGACTCCACATTCTCAGTATACGTGCCGTTATACTGGACTGAGACTTCGACTTCGACATCCCCTGTTTGTTTGGTGATGTAAATGACTTTGTGTAACGGGTCTTTGTTCTCATTTATTTTCTCAACTAAGGATTTGATACCTCCTTCAAAGTAGTAATTTACTTCTTTGACCTCTTCTTTCCGTTTATCGATAAGATGAAAATAGAGCTTTGGTACGAGATAAGCACGTTCCCGTATGGCTTTCTTCACTGTTTCAAAATCGAATTCTGTTGTTTGGAAGATTGTACCGTCTGGCATGAAAGTTGATGTCGTACCACTGACTGTGGGTAGTTCGAAGCTGAGTTTTGAGCTTGTGACGACTTTTACCTCTGTTTGGGGTGTGCCTGTTTTGTATTCCTGGCGATAGATTTTTTTGTCTCTTCGTACTTCTACCCACAGCCATTCGGAGAGAGCATTCACGACAGATGAACCGACTCCGTGAAGACCTCCTGAGATTTTATACGCACTGCCGCCGAATTTTCCTCCTGCATGCAACTTGGTCATGACTATTTCAAGAGCAGACTTCTTAAATTGCGGCATGATATCCACAGGAATACCTCGGCCATCATCAGCAACAGTTGCCGACCCATCGGCATTGAAGATAATCCAGACATTTTTTGCGTATCCCGCGAGCGCTTCATCAACTGAGTTGTCGATAATTTCGCGTAAAGATTCATGAAGTCCTATGACATCGGTGGAGCCAATGTACATTCCCGGACGTTTTCTGACTGGTTCTAATCCTTCGAGGACTTGGATATGTTCGCTTGTGTATTCTGGGGTTTTAGCTTTTGGCATTGGTATTTATTATAGCTGTATTCTCGAACAATTTCAACCAAATGAAGCTCAAAAAAACAGTATCCAGACACTATACCTGAAAGCAATCGAGTTTGTAAAGACTTAGCGTCGAGAAGCATACCTACGGAGAGTCCTTAACCAACCAGGGCCAGTTGTTTGTGCATCTCGGGTGGGTGGCATTACTACTGGATTTTTCTGTGCTGTTTCAGCAGTAGGTGCAGGGATTGGAGTCGGTGCTGCTGGAGTCTCATTGAGAGTGGAGGCTGGTGCAGGAAGATTTGCATCTTGTATATACGGTTTATTGGTTACAGGGTCGAGGATGGGTTTATAGTCGCCTCTTACAACATTGTCTTCTTGTTGATTGACTGCTGACATAGGCCAGTTACTCATTTGATCAGCGGTGAGCTGTGGCATCTGAGGCGTGCGATCTTTTGTAGCGGGTATATTACCTACTTCTCCGTCTGGTGTAGGCAATAACGTAGGATGTTCTGCTGGTGATTGTGTCGTTGGCGTAGTGATGTGTGCATCAAGTGGTTGTATGCCTCCTGAGTCAAGAGGTTTTACCGTAACATCTCCGTTGACACCTGTCCTTAGTTCCGTAGTACCATCATTTCCCATAGGAATAACTTTAGTAGATTTTACTAGCAAAATGCAAGTCCTTACTTATTTTTTTGTAAGATGATCGGAGATAAATCGGGATCTGGTTTTAAAACTCTTTACCGTATCTGCAAGCACCAGAGTACCAAAGATTGCTTGGAGAGCAATAAGTATGACGTGCATATTATTTTTCAGAAAGATACCGGGGAACAAATAAATCGCCAAAAACGATCCGATATTAAAAAGTAGTGCAAGCGGGACATACACTTTAAGTTCGAAAAGTTGCCTTTTCACGATGTGTAGATACATATTTTTTTGTGACGGTGTTTCTGCAAATCGGTTTTTACGATTTTTTATCATTGAGAAGTCCACAATATACAGAATCGCAGCCACAATCAGAAACACACTTACAAAACCAAACCAGCGAAGTGGGTCATTGATATTTGAAAACGCCATTACCTCGATAAAGCCTGCCAGGAAGTAGAGGAAACTATGCGACAGGTCCAGAGGCCAGTCGATAAAGCTAATAGCATGAATAATGGCGGCAGCCCAGAAGTTAAGAATCAAAACAAAGCCTGAAAGAATATAAGGAAATGCAAGAAACTCCATATGAGAGAGAGGTCCGTGGGAACTGGTTGCCAAAGTTGCGAGTGCGAGCCCCTGCACTACGCTGATAAGTAAAAACTCAATATCAAGCGTGAACTGGTCAAGGCGCTCCTTGGTAAAGTGTTCTATTCTTTTCACGGTCAAGTCTTATTATAGCATCTTGTAGTAGTAGCCTGGCTTTGATATACTATCGGTTCTACTGTCCCGCAAGTTCATGTTAAAGAAATTACTTCATATTCGATCTGATGTGATGTATCTTAACTCGCTTTTTGGTATGGCGAGTACCTTTGTCATATCATTTTTTGGCTTCTTTTTCTGGATTTTTTGCGCAAAACTTTTTAGCACGGAGCAAGTCGGACTTGCGACGACGCTCGTGGCGTCGATGGCTTTGATTCTCCAGCTCAGTAATATCGGGCTTGATAACGGTCTTATTCGTTTTCTGCCAAAGTCAACGAAGAGAAACGAAATGATTAACGCAAGTCTCGTTATCATAGGTGGCTTAGGGCTTATTATCTCAACAGGTTTTATTCTTGGTCTTCACATCTTTTCTCCACGTCTCTTATTCGTTCGAGAAAATGTGTGGTTTGGAGCATTCTATATCGTTTCTATGACTATCGCCTGTGTCACCGTCATGACTGAGAGTGTTTTTACCGCACTTCGATCACAAAAATACATTTTTTACAAAAATAGTATCTTTAGCGTTCTGCGAATGATTTTTCCGTTTATTCTTCTTGGTTTTGGTGCCTTTGGTATGTTTGCCGCCTGGATGTTAGCCACAGCGATCTGTTTTGTTTTTAGCCTCGTCATCCTGAAGCGAAGATACGGATTTACCCCGCGTATATCATTCAATATCCCGGTCGTTAAAAGTATTGCACGGTATTCATTTGGTAATTATCTAATAGGTTTCATGGGGCTCCTCCCGACACTTTTGTTACCACTTATTATCACCAACACCTTAGGCCCGAAACAAAGTGCATATTATTACATAGCAACAATGATCGCCAATTTACTCTATGTCATTCCTTTCGCGACATCCCAGTCACTGTATGCCGAAGGATCCCACGATGAAGAAAAGCTGATGCACCATCTCAGAAAGGCAATAAAGATGATCACCCTTTCACTTCTTCCTTCAGTCCTGTTCCTCGTCTTTTTCGGCAACTACATCCTCATGTTTTTTGGGAAAGAGTACACGAGAGAAGGATTCCGCCTTCTCCAGCTGTTTTCAGTAGCCGGCATCTTTGTCTCTATCAATTACCTCTTTTTAACACTTTTGAATGTCAAGCGAAAAATGAAGGAGCTTGTGGCTGTCAATGCAATAGGTATGGTAAGCCTTATCGGACTTAGTTTGGCACTTCTCCCCTACTCTTTAACAGGCGTTGGGATTGCTTGGATAATTGGTCAGATAGTGATGAATATCTGTTATGTTTTTGTTTATTTCTTAAAACCAGCACTGAATTTTTTCCGTAAGCCAGTACTTGTCAGAGCGTAATATGTATACAAAACTGATTGATCTCTATTACACTTCACGTTTTTTAAGCGCCAGGCTTCGTTCTATCATGAAAGGATTTCAGATCGGGAACTTTAAGAAGAAGATCTACATTATGCCGCACTGTATTTTCGAGAACTATCGAAATGTGCAGTTTGGTAACTATGTCTTTATCAATCATCACACGCTTTTTTCTACCCCCTTTGGCATAAAAATCGGTAACTTCGTTATGATTGGACCACATTGTATCTTCACGACCGTTGAGCACGGGTACTCGGATTGGAAGACACCGATGATATTTCAAAAGACGAAGTATAAAGAAATTGCAATCGAAGATGATGTCTGGATCGGGGCAAATGTAACGGTAGTCGGAGGAGTGACGATCGGTCGTGGCGCTGTGATTGCGGCAGGGTCAGTCGTCACGAAAGATGTACCTGCTTATGCCATAGTCGGTGGTGTCCCAGCAAAGGTCATTAAGTATCGTTTTAACGAAGCAACACGAGAGAAAGCACGTAAATCCGCCTTTGAAAATGCTGAGAGTCTGTACAAAAATCACCTCTGGAAAGCTAGATAACGTGAAGAAATGACAGAACGAGGCCTACGATAATTGCCACAACCAGAAGGCTGGATAGTCCTCCAAAAGCAAGAATACCTAAGACCGATAAAATCCAAAGAAGCAGTAATACCGCAGCAATCTCACGAATAGGACTTGGAAGGATACTAATAGCCCAGGACACGACTGCAAGAATAAGCAGATTCCAAAGTGTAATTGGTTGACCGTTTATATTGAAGAGGACAAGGTCAGGAATGAAGCCGATTATATTCACATAACCAAAAACCCAGAGAATAATGAGGATGACGATTATTAATCCAAGCATAGATGTAGTATCTAACTCTACAATAATAAACTCATGAGAAAATTGCAAGAGTAATGCAAGAGCTACAGAGTTAGCGTATCAGAAAACGTTGCTTCATATCGTTTTATAAACTCATCCGAACTGAACGTATGTGACTGTGTTCCTTGCTCTTCGATCGTAAACGTTGCTGCTAGTGCGCCCATCTGTCCCGATTGTTTGAGGCTTTGTTTTTGAGCAAAGCCAGCGATAAAGCCGGCAACGTATGAATCCCCTGCTCCTGTTGGATCGATGAGAGCACGTGGTTTTACAGCACCTATTTTTATCACTCCATCATGAGTTTCTATCTCTGATCCGAGGCTGCCAAGTGTTACGATAAATACCTTCGTCTGATTTACGATGTCTGAACGCTTCCAGCCGGTCTTTTTTGTAATCATAGCAAGTTCATAGTCATTTACCAGAACAACATCGGCGCCACGAATACCGGCTTTCAGCTGATCGGAAGGTAAGTAAGTAATTTCTTGTCCGGGTGTATAGAGATATGGTATATGAAGCATAATTGCTTCTTCAGTTAATTTTCCAATCGAATCTGCGACCTGAGGTCCTATGACAAGATAGGAGTAGTCTTGACCAAATGACAGTTCCTCTAAGGAGAACAATATGTTTTTCTTAAGCGCGCCAGGATAAAAAGCCCAAAGTTGTGCGCTGTTCTTATCAGTAATACCGAAAGCACTTGCCGTATGTTCTGAAGCGATACGTTTTACGTACTGTGTCCCGATTCCATACTTTGCGAGGTGATCATTGTAGTTTTGAAAATCTTCTTTTCCTACTGAGGTGAGAATTTCCGTTTTTGTTTTCAGGAGGGCGAGTGTATAGGCTATATTTCCTGCATTACCACCAAAATTTTTATGAAGACTCGTTACATCAAATGTTAATGAAAGTGTTTTTAGCTTTTCAGGAATAATGTGTTCGGCAAATGCCTCAGGATATGTCATGAGGTAGTCGAAAGCGAGTGATCCGGTAATAAGGATAGTGTTGGTCATATCAGGCATACTGTACAAATGATAAAAAGATATGCTCACTCAGAAGTCGAGGATGGACATTTGTTGTTTTCGCTTGAAATAACGCCTGTTGCAATGCTCTCAAGTAGAAAACTGTGCGGTATGTTATTACTCCATCTTTTGGTGCTTGGTCTATGAGGGATCGATGAAGCATGAGGATACAGCCATGGAACCACGCTTGAGCCTGGTTTTTGTCTTTACTTACTTGTTCCGCATACTCTAAAGCATCTGAGAGACGAAACGTCTTCAAAGATGCTAAAAACTGAGAAAACGATGCTTCGTCTTCTGATGAAAATAATGCTTCTCTGGTACCGATCTCAGCTATAACACAGCGAGAAAGGACTGTTGAAAGTAGCGCTTCTTTTGATGAGGTGGTTAAAAAGATTGTTGTTTGTGGTGGTGGTTCTTCAAGGATTTTCAAGAGAGCATTTTGTGCTTCAGGAGTTAACAGTTCCGCGTCATGAATAATGACCGCTTTCTGTTTTCCTTTAAGGGGGGATAAAAAGAGACTTTTTTGGAGTGTTTTGATTGTATCGATTCCGATTGAAACTGTTTGTTCCTTTTTCCCTTGTGTTCCTGTATGGAGTATGGTGATGTCCAAAGGATCGATATGAAGAGACAGACACATTCTTTTTGCTTCTTCTTCACGTGCGTTTTTATCCTGAGAAACAATGCAATAACTTATCATAACGTACCTTGCATTATAGCTCTTTATTCTTTACTATAAAAGGAATGCAAATAAACCTGCCCGGCGCACAAAAACCTCCTTTTCCTGGGACTCCCTCCCCTCCTCCAAACGTGCCTGTTTCACCGCAAACGGACGTGAGCGATGAAGTATCGCTTATTGATATGTTGTTGGCAGAAAAGTTGATTACGCAGGAGCAGTACAATGAAATTAAGGTTAAGAGCGCTACGCAGGGACAGTCACCCACCGTAGTTCTTACAGCGATGAATGTAGTGCCTGAGGCAAAGTTGTCAGAGATGAAAGCAAAACTCTTAGGCGTTCCATTCGTTTCGCTTGCTAACGCATCATTCTCCCCACAAGCACTGAGTTTTCTTCCACGAGCGGTAGTTGAACGTTTTTCTCTGATCCCCTTTTTATATGATGAAGCGACAAAAACACTCTCTGTTGCTATGGCAAACCCTGTGGATCTTGACGCGATTGGATTTATTAGACAAAAAACAGGATTGACCATAAAATCATTTGCCGCGTCACCAAGTGACGTACAAAACGCGATCAATTTACAGTATCGACAAGAACTCGTTGGTGAAGTGGGTGAAGCGATAAAAGAAACAGAAGAATATGGCAAGCAAAAGACTGTCGACAGTGCTCAGATTTCACAGCTTATAAAAGAAGCACCTATCGCCAAAATCGTTTCAACGATTCTGGAGTATGCTGTTACCAGTCGGGCTTCGGATGTTCATATTGAGCCACAGGAAGATCGGCTTCGCGTACGATATCGTATTGATGGTATTTTGTATGATAAATTAAGTCTCCCAAAAAACGTCCAGGAAGCGCTCATTTCACGAATAAAAATCTTATCGGAAATGAAGATTGATGAACATCGTATTCCTCAAGACGGACGATTTAATTTTAAGGTCTCAAATAGCGAAGTAGATCTCCGTATTTCTATCGTTCCAACTGTCGATGGTGAGAAAATTGTTATGCGTTTGTTGAGAAAATCAGGAGGAATACCGACGCTTCCTGAATTAGGGTTGGCAGGTATTGCTCTAAAAAATCTTGAGACGGCAATTTTACGTCCGCATGGTATTATTCTCGTCTGCGGACCCACCGGTTCCGGAAAAACCACGACGCTTTATGCTGTCCTTTCACGACTAAATACAACCAGGGTAAATATTGTCTCGCTTGAAGATCCGGTTGAGTATCAAATCGCTGGTGTTAATCAAGTACAGATCAACCCTGCAGTCGGTTTGACTTTTGCATCAGGACTTCGTTCATTCCTTCGACAAGATCCTAATATTATTTTGGTCGGAGAAATTCGTGATAAAGAAACGACGGATCTAGCGTTACAGGCTTCGTTAACCGGCCATTTAGTCTTTTCAACTCTGCATACGTCTAGTGCCGCGGGCGCACTTCCTCGTCTTATCGATCTTGGGGCTGAAAGCTTTCTTTTGGCGTCGACAATTAATGCAATTGTTGGTCAGCGTATTGTGAGAAAGATTTGTGATGATTGTAAAGAAGGATATCTACCTCCTCAGCAAATGCTTGAAGAGATAAAAAAGGTGCTTGGGAATCTGTATACGATGAAAGATCCTGAAGTGAAATTTTCCCGTGGAAAGGGTTGTGATGTTTGTGGCCATTCTGGGTATAAGGGCAGGCTTGGTATTTTCGAAGTATTGCCGGTAACGCAAAAAGTAGCTCATCTTGTACTGCAAAAATCAGATAGTTCGACTATTGAGAGACAAGCAGTCGAGGAAAGTATGATTACAATGAAACAAGACGGGTATTTGAAGGTATTACAAGGTGTTACCACTGTTGAAGAAGTTATTCGTGTCGCGCAGGAATAAGATCGTTTTCACCTATCTATGGACATTCAACAATTATTAGATTTTACGGTAAAGAATAAGGCATCCGACCTGCACCTTTTGGCGGGCATCCCTCCATCAGTTCGTATCGATGGCTCTCTTCAGTACGTACCAAATACCTCTCCCTTAAAGCCGGAAGATATCGAAAAAATGTTATTTTCTATGGTAACGCCTGAACAGCGTGAGCTCTTGCTCGCAAATAAAGAGCTCGATTTTTCTCGAGGTTTTGGAGGGGGTACCTATGGTGATCTCGGTCGATTTCGGATCAATGCATACTTTCAGAGAAATTATCTTGCGGCAGCGCTTCGTTTTCTTCCTCCTAATATTCGGACGATAGATCAACTGCAACTACCGAAAATACTTCATAACTTCGCTCAGTTAAAACAGGGATTTGTGCTCGTTACCGGTCCTACAGGACATGGGAAATCCAGTACACTTGCTGCGATTCTGAATGAGATCAATCTTCAGAAAGCGGTGCACATTTTAACTGTTGAAGATCCCATAGAGTATGTTTACCCGACAGGACGAAGTATTATTTCCCAAAGAGAGCTTGGGACAGATACTCACTCCTGGGCGATGGCGTTAAAATCAGCTCTTCGAGAAGATCCGGATGTTGTCCTTATAGGCGAGATGCGGGATCCTGAAACGATGCAAGCGGCTATCACAATCGCTGAGACAGGACATCTTGTGTTCGCGACACTGCATACAAATTCTGCTTCGCAAAGTATTGATCGTATTGTCGATGCCTTTCCTGAACATGCACGATCACAAGTGCGAGTACAACTTTCAGAGACATTAAAAGGAATTGTCTCTCAACGGCTGGTTCCTCGTATGGGTGGTGGCCGGGCTGCTGCTGTTGAGATTTTAATAGGAACACCTGCTGTTGCCAGTAATATTCGGGACGGGAAATCACATCTTATCGACTCAGTTATCCAAACATCAAAAGAAATCGGCATGCTCACCATAGAGGATTCTCTCGCACAGCTAATTTTGGCAGGAATTGTTTCATATGAAGAAGCCAAGGGTTATGCCATTCGTGAGGATGAGCTGCTTCGACTCATAGGACAAATGAATGTAAAGTAATGTATGAAACTGTACTACAAAGCGGTGACTCAAGATGGAAAAATGATCAGAGGTATTCTTGAGGCGAGGGATATTCACGAAGGAGCTCTTTATCTTCGAAAGCATCAATTTTTGCCAATCACTGTTCAATCGACTCCTGAAAGAGGACTGATGGACCTCCTTGCCAAACGGAAGAAGTTCGGAAGTGGAGACCTCGTTTTTTTTACCAGGCAACTTTCATCAATGCTATCCTCTGGGCTCACATTGATGCAATCCCTCTCAATTCTACGCAATCAGGTACAGAATGAGCGGGTTCGCGAAGTCATAGAAGGGATAGTTGCCCAAGTAGAAGAAGGAAAGCCCTTCTATGGGGCTTTATCAAAATATCCTCATGTTTTTTCAGACATCTATGTATCGTTGATAAAAGCAGCGGAAGAATCAGGGTTACTTGATAAAGTGCTTCTTCGTCTTGCCGATAATTTGGAAAAACAGGCAAAGCTACGAAGTACGGTAAAATCTGCTCTTATGTATCCTATTATTGTTGTTTCCTTAATGATTGTGGTGGTCGTTGTTATGATGATCTTTGTTATACCTCAGCTTAGCGTGCTTTACACGAACTTAAACATTCCTCTCCCCTTGCCTACTCAGATTGTTATTGGACTTTCCGCGTTCACCATAACTTTTTGGCCGGGTATTCTAGGACTGATTTTTGCTTTTCTTTATTTCTATAGAAGATGGCATAAGACTACAGCCGGACGTAAGGCTGTCGACATACTTATTTTAAGAGTACCAATCTTCGGTAAGCTTATTACACAGTCGATCATGACAGAATTTACGAGAACGCTGGGTCTGTTAATAGGCACAGGGACGCTTGTTGTCGATGGTTTGTCAAAAAGTGCCGATGTAGTCGGTAACGTCGTCTATAGGACCGCACTTTTGGATGTCGGAAGAAGAGTCGAAAAAGGTGTTTCCATAGGTAATGCCCTTGAAGCCAACAATATTTTCCCGCCTATTCTCGTCGAGATGACAAAAATAGGTGAGCAGACAGGAAAGCTTGACGAATCATTGACGAGAGTTTCGGAGTATTTTGAGCGTGAAGTAGAACAGATGGTAAAAAATTTGACGACTGCAATGGAACCGATCATTATCGTTACGCTTGCCTGCGGGGTCGGTTTCTTAATTATTTCGATCATTACACCGATTTACAACTTGATCTCTCAGATATCATGATGAGTAGTTATAAAGAAGGCCGTGGCTTATTGTTATTGACTTCCGGTGAGGACATTCTTACACTGGAATAGTGAGAAAGTATGAAAGTACAAGAATTAATTGAAGGAGTGATTCTCGCTCTTTTAACATTAGTTATTTACCTCTTTACAGTAAATCCGGTAACAAATCATTATGCGATTTATGCTTTAGGGATAAGTTTGGTACTTCTTGTTGGTGCATATATCTTCAGCATTCGTCATAGATCAGCTCATAACTATAAAATGAGCTCACGCATATTTAAGATTCTTGCTTTTTCGTTCACTACAGCAATCCTTCTGTGGGTTGGAACAACAGGATGGTACTTCTCTCGATTCTTCTATTTATTGTACTTACTTGGTATCTCTCTTGCATTTCTCTTTAGTACTTCAGCTGCATTTTCCTTCATTATTGTTCTCGTGGCAATTCTTCTTCCTAATATTAGTGATGTAAATGCGTCTTTTGATATCATCACTGTCATTTCCCTTCTCCTCATTGTTCCTCTGTCCTATTTCTTGAGCAGGACGTATCTGAAAGTAAAAGAAAAAGAGAAAAAAATCCTTATTCTTGAAACGGAAAACAAACTCTATAGTGGAAAGGTTGAGGAACTTCTTCGTAATGTTGTAACAAAAGTCTCGGTTGACTTACGGGAACCCTTAAATGATATTAAACAGTTAGCCTATTATTCTCCAAAGTTGACAACGACAAAAGAACGCGAAGAATACAGAAAGCGAATTATTAAGTCAAGTGAAAAGGCGTTACAGATTTTAAAGGGATTTGAGGAAGAAACAACAGGGAGAAAACTTCTACGAAATCCTAAATAGCTAGCTGATCTGCTTCTTAACATTTTCAACAAATTGATCAGGATTCATTGAGTCTTTTACCATATACGATGTTGCACCTTTCTGCATTGCTTCTTTAATGATTGGATCATGACCCAGATTAGTAACGAGGATAATAGGGCCATTTTTTTCTACGGGTGGGTTTGCATTTAAAGCTGAAAGTACTCCTAATCCATCTCTTTTCGGCATCATGACATCAAGGAGTATTAAGTCATATCCCCCTTTTTGCATCAAGGCGAGGCCCTCTTCCCCATCAACAGCTGTCTCAACGGTATATCCTGCCTCCTTGAGTACCTCTTCATAAAGTTCTCGGATGTACTGGTCATCGTCGACAACAAGAATTTTCTTTGCCATACACTATACGTATCAAATCGATGGAGTAAAGTCAAGGATACTACTCACAGTAAAGTGTTGCTTTTTTGACAGTTGCAAAAAATCTGATTACTATTAATAGCATGAATACGTCTTCAACAAGTAACTTACTACCTTCTCCTCTGGTTCCTCCTGTCCAAAGCACTCACAATGTTGATCCAGAAAATCTCAATCTGGAGATGTACAAAAAAAATGCGGAACTTGTTGAGCGAAATAAAATGCTCTCTCTTCTTCGAAAAATCGATCAAATTATTCTTTCATCGGTTACCAACATACAGGAAATAGCTCAACAAGTAACTCGATTGCTAGTGCTCGAGTCTGATTTTAAACTTGCAAGCATTATTCTCGTTGCACCGGGAAAAAAGAATTTGGTAAGAATAAGCTTGGCAGAGTCTGAAGATGTTCAGGAAAGTAAGCATCATACGCTTGAGCAATCCAGTTTCGTCTTTTATTTTCCAATGGAGAATAAAAAAAATATGATTGTTCAGTCTGTTGAAGAGCGAGTGAAAAAAGTGACCAACTCTTATTATGATGTAACGTTTCATACCTTAAGCTCTCAAGAAGCGCTTGATATTCAGCAATCGTCAGGAATACAATCATTTGTTATTTATCCGCTTATCGTACGTGGACAAGTCATAGGGGCCATTTGTATAGGACTCGCGCAAAACGAGAATGCACTCTCCGAATATCAACACGATCTTCTCGAGCAGTTAGTTGGAGTTGTCGGTATTGCAATGGATAACGCGCTTCTTTATAACCAGGTTCGTTTCACTAATGATAAACTTACGGCGCTCGACGAGTTAAAGACTGAGTTTGTTTCACTTGCCTCTCATGAGCTACGAACGCCGATGACCGCTATTAAATCCTATCTCTGGATGGCTCTTGCCGGCAAGGGCGGACAGTTAACAGAGAAACAGAAGTACTATCTGGACCGTGCATACTCCTCTGTTGATCGTTTAATTAAATTAGTTAATGACATGCTCAATATATCCCGTATCGAGTCAGGTCGATTGACGCTGGATGTAAAATCGGTGAATCTTCAAACGCTTGCAAAAGATGTTATTGATGAGCTAACTCCTCGTGCCCAGGAGTTGGGGGTTGCTATCTCACTGAAGCCTTCTCAAGCACTTCCTGAGGTGACTGCGGATCCTGATAAGATAAAAGAGGTATTCATCAATCTTATCGCTAATTCGTTGAAATTTACTCCGAAAGGAGGACTCATTACCGTTACGATGCAGCAAAAAGAGCAATTTGTAGAGACGAGAATAAGTGATAGTGGTGTAGGGATAGATAAGGAAGAAATGTCAAAACTGTTTCACAAGTTTGGTTTTATCCAAGGGTCATACACGGTAAATCAGTCTGCATCTCAAGGGACAGGTCTTGGACTTTACATTGTGAAGTCAATCGTAGAGCTACATGAAGGGACTGTTGCTGTCTACTCCGAAGGAAAAGGGAAAGGAGCAACGTTCTCATTCTCCCTAAAAGTATTTAAAGAAGAGGATCTTAAAAGTTTTGAGCATACTGCATCCAAGGACAGTGATATTGTTGGCTTAGAACATACAGTAATTTAGCCTTGAAAGACGAGCTAAAAATGACCCCTTGACAGTAGTCAAAATATATGGTCATAATGGTGATAGAGCTAAACAAAAAAGAAAGCGGTACATAGTTAAAAATATGAAAAATCAGTTACAGAAAATCTTCGGAACAGTAAAAGTAAATGCAGGTTTTACTTTGATTGAACTCCTTGTCGTTATCGGTATTCTTGGTATCCTCGCGGCAGCACTTATCGCTACTATTGATCCATTTGAACAATTGAAGAAAGCACAAGATGCTAATAGTAAAAATACTTCGGCGGAGTTTCAGAGCGCTGTCATTCGATACTACACAACACATAGTGCATTCCCATGGTCTAAAGACTCATCATGCACGACCCAAGCGGGAACAGCGTTTACGGGAACAGCGCTAACGAGTATAGGCAATTGTATGGCTGCGCTCGTTACTGACGGTGAATTAAAGTCAGGATTTACCTCTGCTACTGATTTGCTCAGCGGTATTCTTGTAACAGGTAATTCTTCGGATGTCGTAGCTTGCTTCAAGCCAGTTTCGAAATCACAACTTCGTGACCCAAATACGAAATATAACACAGCAGGTGTACTATCTTCAGGGTGTGCATCAACCTCAGGACAAACAGGTGCATGCTACTGGTGCGCAAAATAAACATTCGATGTTTCTTACACCAAAGTGGAGAGCAATTCTGCTTCCACTTTTTTTATTTGTCATAGTTGTATCTTTATATATTCACCATCTCTCTCCGAGTGTCTATGGAGGTGATGTTGGAGATCTTGTATCCGCTATAACAGTAATCGGAGTTCCCCACCCCCCAGGATACCCTCTTTACACATTGCTCGGTATTCTTTTTAACACACTGCCATTCAATGAACCTCCTGCTTGGAAAATAGGATTAATTTCGGCTTTATCGGCAGCAGCAGCAGTCGTTGTTGTATACCTTATCGTTACTCTACTTCTGAAGAATAAAGTTCTCGGTGTTATGACAGCCCTAACACTAGGTTTTTATTATCTATTCTGGCTCTATGCTGAAGTTGCGGAGCTTTTTGCCTTAAATTATCTGATCTCCTTGATCCTTATTTTCCTAGGAGTTCTCTACTATACGTACAAGAAAAGGCTCTACCTTTATCTCTTATCACTTTTCCTAGGTCTTACCTTAACGCATCATCATTTCAGTATCTTACTTTTTCCATCAATAGGAATCATTGTTCTAGCGACAGATTGGAGAATTATCAAAAAACCAAAATTGTTACTGAAGTGTTTTTTGCTTTTTGTAGTAGGATTACTTCCCTATCTCTATGTTCCTCTTGCCGCATCGGGTAATCCTCCCATAAATTGGAACAATGCAAGCACATTCAATAATTTTTTACACCTTGTACTTCGAAAGGACTACAGTATTAATTTGAATACCGATGTCGATTTCACCATGAGATTTTTGTCATTAAAGGCATATGCTCTTGATGTGTTTTTTCAATTAACGCCCGCTGTTGTAGGATTAAGTTTTATTGGCATGATCGCGCTGCTTCTTAAAAGAAAATTTATTCTTTTTTTATATTTTTTCTTAGGTTTTTTTTTCAGTGGACCATTTTTTTTCGTTTATTCCAGTACACAGATTCAATCTGTTTTTACTCAAAGCGTTGTAGAGCGATTCTACGGTGTTTCGGTTGTTTTTCTCGTTCTTTTTTTTCCTTTCGGAGTTAGCTTTCTACTGGATTTCGTTACGAAATTATTTACTGCCGTTTCTACAAAAAAACGAGTTGCTTACTATCGTTATATATTTCTCGGAATATTTTTTATCATCCCTCTCCTTCTTTTTAAAAACAACTTTGTAAAAACTGATCTGCATACAGTCTTAATGGGTGACTATTTAGGCTATGATATTCTTGCATACGTACCAAGCAAAAGTGTTGTCTTCCTTGATAACGATACGACACTTTTTAATACTCTTTACATGAAGTACTCCCTAGGCATGCGAGAAGATGTAGAAATCATTAATTTTAATCGCTTGGGCGATTCTCCATTATTTATGTCTTATAAAGAGACACTACTGAAAAAAGAAAAAAACATTCACCTTGAAGATATAGATCTACAAACAATAATGCAGCTCTCAAAAGATAGAGATGTTTTCTCTATCTCAACAATTAAACATTCTGATCCGTCAAAAAATACGCTCAAATGGGTACCCTACGGTTTATTGCTAAAATTAGATAATGAAGGGTCGCTTTACAAAGACGAAGAGACATTTACCAAACAGCAGGGGGCACGATGGGGTAAGCTTCATCTCCCCGATCCTCATGAAACGAAGAAGTTTTCGCAGAGAAATTTAACGCTTGCAGATATTCCTTCTTATTACGCACAAGCAGCAGTAAACACTGCTAATCAGTATGTTTCCGTCTATGGGAATGCAGAACGTGCAAAAGAGTATTTTCAAAAGGCTATTGACCTCTATCCGAACGGGAAGAATGGTTATTTTGGTTTAGGATATTACTACCTTAATAAAAATGATTGTAAGGAAGCAGAGCGTTATTTTGCCAAAACAATAGAGCTGGCTCCCGGGGATAAATCTGCGTATGTACTTCTTTTTGCAACGTATGAGCTCTGTGCGAAAGATAAAGCAATGATGAATGCTTTAGAAAATGAGTTCTCGGAAAAATTTAAGACATCTATTTTTTCTGAACTGAAGAAAAAAATAAATGAACTGCAAAAAAAGAGTTAAGAAGACTTCAGAAGATACTTAGTTCCATCGATTAGCCCTTTTAGGTAACTTCTTCCTGCATTAAAATCTGCAAGACTAAATATATTATAGGGGAGCCGAATCGCGAATTGTCCTATAGCACCACTTAACGTAGGATACTTATTCTTTTTCATGAAAATAAAAGGATTTCTTGCATAGTAATATGCGCGAAGCGCATTCAGTTTATTCTCCCCTTTTATACCCGTTGAAGCTGATACTTTGTGGTAAACGAGGGGTTTGGTAATCACTTTTACTAAAAAACCATGCTGTTTTGCTCGTATGCAAAAATCAACATCCTCAAAATAGAGAAAGTAGGCATCAGAAAACAATCCGATCGTGTCAAATACTTCCCTTTTTATCATGAGAGCTGTACCGGTAATGAAGTCTGTGAAAGCATCCTGCTTAAAAGCGCTAATGGGTCTATTCATATTTGTATGTCTTGTAAAGCAGAAGAGTCGGTTAACATATCCTCCAGCAAACCATATTTTCTTTCGTTGTTTATAGTATGTTATTGTTGATCCGGTAATCCCTATTTTTGGATCATCCATCGGTTTAAGAAGTTTCTCTATGATATCTGAAGTAACGATAAGGTCATTACAAAGAATAAGGATATACGAACAGTTATCTTGGAGTGCTTTCTGAATTCCTCTGTTGCATCCAGCAGAAAACCCTTTATTTCTTTTTTCAGTAAGAAGTAATGCACTGGGAAGAAACTGCTGAATTTCAGCTTGTTTTAGTGTATTCGTTCCGTTGTCAACAACATAGTGCTTTGTGTGTGGGTATGTCGTTTTTTTTAGGGAGCGAAGGCACTCAAAGGTATCGTTCTTATCACCATAATGAACAATCACAATACCTACTTTCTTTTTTTGCACTGTTAGACAGCCCTCACGATCGTTTTTGTGCTTGGAGTGACTTCCCAGATAGTATGGTTTTTCAGTTTAAACTTGTAATCTAAAAAGCCAAGAACACGGCTTACAATCTCAAGGGCAACAACACAAGGTGTATACAAGATTGAACGAAATGACAACGTGAGGTTTTTTAAGAGAAGAAAAATAATGCGTATGCCGTTCATCGTTGCTACTTCATAACTATATTCATGTTTTGTTACGAGATGGCCAAAGTAGATATGTCTCCTTCGAGCTATAAACTCTCCAACCGTTTCAGGTCCTTTATTGTAGATTATCGCGTTTGGAACATACACTGCTTTATACCCCTGGCCTCTAATTAATGGCTCTATAGTTGCTTCATCCACAGCAGTTGAGACAGGAATACGCTTGAATATCTTTCGAAAGGCAATCATCTCCCCCATCTTAGGCGTTTTAAGCGCTACTTCATGATGTAATTGCCATAGTAAGTGAGCAGCAAACCCCATACAAGTGCTCGGGTCATTAACTGGTATTGGGTGTGCTCCTGTTATTCCTACGGAATGATTTTTAAAAGGAGTTATAAGATTATCGAGGGTACTGGCATCAATTGCGACGTCCGCACTGATGAGAACCAGAATGTTTTTTTTTGCTTTAGCGATAAAAATGTTAACAGCTGATGCTTTTCCTTTCCTTTTTTGCTCGACAATGAGTTTTATCCGTTTATCTTTCTTCGCTTGTTTTTTAACGATGTGATTAGTCATATCAGTTGAGCCGCTTGAAACGACAATAATTTCTTCTATTTTTGATTTTTCTGATCTATGTTTTAAAAGAGACTTAAGGAGGACGCCAATATTTTTCTCCTCATTAAACGCCATAATCCCAACGGAAACTGGAGTAATCATAGAAAATATTATATCATCTTAAAGAGACAGTGTTTTCCTACTTTTTTTATGATGATAGAATTGTATTTACTTTTATTACTTTTTTTTATCCTAGGTGCATCAATAGGTAGTTTTTTAACCGTTGTCATTGATCGTTCTCAAAAGCAAGAACAGCTAGTTCATGGGCGCTCACACTGTGATTACTGTAACCATGTACTGGTTTTTTTAGATCTTCTACCAATATTCTCTTATTTTCTTTTAAGAGGTAAATGTCGTTACTGCAAAAAAAGATTAAGTCTTTTTTATCCTTTGATAGAAGGAACAACAGGATTACTTTTCGCTGCAACAATACTCACCTTTTTCCCAATCTCTGGTAACTCTTCCCTTTTTGTCTTTGGAACGGTTTTTTATCTCCTCATGCTTATGACAGTATTCGTAGTGATATTTTTTAGTGATATGCGATATGGAATAATTCCTTTACCTGTAGTTATTGTTGGTGTAGTCAGCACACTTCTCTACTTAGTTTTTTTTCAGCAATCAGAGCTTTTAAATCATCTTCTCTCTTCTGTTATTTCATGCCTCTTTCTTTTTAGTATTTTTTTTATTACCAAAGGAAAAGGTATAGGTTTCGGAGATGTATTGTATGCATTTTTTATGGGATTAGTTCTTGGTTTTCCCCTCGTAGTAATTTCCTACTACATAGCTTTCTTGACAGGCGCAGGCGTATCTCTCATACTGATCTTAAGTAAGCGAAAAAAGATACGAGGAAGTACAATCGCGTTTGGCCCGTTTTTAGTTTTAGGAACAATAATGAACCTATTTTTCGGCGCCGTACTTCTTTCGTTTGCCATGTCTTTCTTCAGCTGAATATATTCATGCTGCCTAGAATACGATTACACATCCCGATGAAGGGGTTTTCACTCATTCAGCTCGTCATTGATCTTGCGATACTTTCAATTCTCCTTTTATTTTTGATTATTCTTATCGATCCAGCAAAACAGTTTCAAAAGGCCAAAGATACGACACGAAAACATGATGCTGAGCAGATTCGAAACGCACTGGATATTTTCTACAATGATCACATATGCTATCCACAATCTGTTCCTTTTTCCCTCGCCTTTGAAGAAGCAGAAACTGTCTATATGCAGAAGGTGCCTCAAGATCCTGACTGCCTGACAAATCCTTCGAGGTGTTATGCCTATCAAGCAAAGTCTTCAGATACGTGTCCTCAATGGAATGTTATTTATACGAAGATGTCAAAGCCTGTTGATGCTGTGGGTTGCCCACTACAATCCTTTGCTTCAGCGTGTTTGCCAACGAACTACGACGCGACATGGGCGTGTACGGTGTCGGGTAATGTTGATTGTTCCTATATATCGGCAAATCCTGTTATTTTCTCCTCACCTCCAGGTAGCACCCCTGGTCCATCGCCTATGCCATCCCCAACATCCGGCCCGCCCAGTCTTCCTACATCGACACCAACATCGCCACCAGGAGCGACGTTAACGCCAATGCCCTCACTTACACCCACTCCAACGACCATCTGTGCGTCAAAGAACTATTCATGTACGTCTGGTCCTCCTGCCCGTTGTAACGTAGTCCCGGAGGGTACAGGACAGTACTGTGGAGCAACCTGTGATGGATTCTGTAATTAAGCATAAAAAAAGATATCAGTTAGGCTTTACTTTGGTTGAGTTAGTAATGGTGCTTGGCATAGCGGGTGTTCTTTTGGCTACGACTATTGTTTTTTTTAAACCCTTAAGGCAGCTGGCTAAAACTTCGGATGCAAAAAGACTGTCTGATCTAAAACAGGTACAAGGAGCTCTTGATCTTTACTATAATGATATGAATTGCTACCCTCAGACTCTTGAGTTTGATACAGAGTTCGCCTCTGGAGCGGCTGTTTACATGCAGCATGTGCCTCAGAGTGATGACTGTGCCTCAAATCCGGCAATGTGTTATAAATACCAAGTATCAGGGTCATGTCCACAATGGTACGTACTGTATTCAAAATTGTCGGTAGTGCCACAAAATCCAGATGCAGTTTGTCCCCTGCGATCAATAGGTAACTGCACTCCAACCGATTACACCACTTCGGTAGCATGTTTTTCGCAAGGAGAAGTCAGTTGTCCTACGATTCATGCTTCAAGCATTGGTGTAAACCCAACACCCACAATCACACCGCCAGCCGTGACAACAACGCCTACCCCGACATCACCTCCGGGTGCCACACCCACGCCGACGAGGACACCGACCCCCACACCCACAACAGCATGTGCGTCAAAGAATTATTCATGTACAACAGGAAATCACTGTAACGTAGTTCCAGAAGGTACTGGGCAGTACTGTGGTCAAACATGTGATGGATTCTGCAATTAGTAGGTGCAAACGTATTCACAGACTGTTGGTAAAATCCGTACCATGCGTATGAAAAATATACTATGATAGTACTGTACAAATAATGAAAAATAGAGTAATAGTGAAAAGTAAAAATATACATCATAATCTCACCAGTTTTTTTAAAACGTCTCCTATAGGCGTAGGCTTTACGCTTGTAGAATTGATCGTCGTTATCGGTATTTTTAGTATTCTTGCTGCTGGTGTTTTGGTATCGATTCGACCTGCAGAGCAGTTTCAAAAGGCTGCAGATGCACGGAGAAAAGCGAATCTTAATCAAATCCAGAAGGCTCTGGAGGCTTACTATCAAGATAATGGACGGTACCCAGATAATCCTGCAACGACAGACTATCGCCTATCGGATAGTACGGGGGCGACGGTAGATTGGGGTGATTCATGGCAGCCTTATATGAATGTGCTTCCTAAAGATCCATCTACAGGGCGTACCTATATTTATTACTCCCCTGCCTCATCAAATGGACAAACCTATTACCTCTATGCTAGTCTTGAGAGAGGAAGTAAAGATCCACAGGTCTGTAATAGCGGCAATGAATGTGTTAGTGTACCTTCGCCAAATCTCTGCGGAAAAACGTGTAATTATGGACTTGCAAGTCCGAACGTACGCCCATGAAAACAATTATAATGAGTAAGCACTATTTGTTCCAGGTACAAAAGGGTTTTACCTTAATCGAACTGCTAATTGTTGTGGCTATCGTCGGGGTTTTAGCATCCCTTCTTATGGCTAATTTTGTGGGATTTCGTCAACGTGCTCGTGATGCTGCAAGGAAAGCAGATATTCGGCAGATACAAATTGCGTTGGAGATGTATCGGTCTGATCAAGGAAGTTACCCAACTGTTATTGCAAATTGTCCCGTAGGAACGCCTACGT
>Ga0080064_1002847_pt1 | contig 27541 bp, 34 predicted proteins | sample Subgrocontami54m_FD_69260 | JGI IMG/M metagenome (GOLD analysis project Ga0080064, IMG submission 69260) | Subsurface groundwater microbial communities from S. Glens Falls, New York, USA - GMW46 contaminated, 5.4 m (SPADES assembly) (version 2) ...
GATCCTGAATGCCGTCGCGAGGCTCAACAAGATGGTAGCATCCGTGATAGGATACGCGCCGATGTTCACCCCGGGAAAGGTGCGGGAGTTCAGGCACCCGGACTGGATCTGCGATAACGCTGCGTTCTGCCGGGTCGCCAACTGGACGCCAAAGGTGCGTTTGGAAGAAGGTCTGAGGCTCACTCTTGGTTTCCCGTTGCCAGGGCAAGGGGCGGGCGCATAATCTCATTCATGTTAGGCTAACTCACCGATGGCTCACTACGAGGCGATACTGTCGCAACTCTACGAGATCCTGCGGCCACATGGGCAGGAGGGACTGACCCTTTCAGAGGAGACCGGGCTCGTAGCCGATCTCGATCTCGATTCGCTGAAGGTCATGGAACTTCTGCTTGAATTGGAGGAACGGTTCGACATCTCCATTCCTCTAAACGTTGGGCTCCTCTCCCAAAAGTGTCAGGTGAGCTAATGGCCGAAAAGTAGATGCGCACCGGACATCTCGGGTATCCTCCTCGGGTAACCACACTCAGGAAAGGAGGCCGAGAGCCGATGCGCATGGAAACCTTTATCAGAAAATCGCTCAGATTGAAAGCCCACACCGTAGGCAAGGTCGAGGAGCGGGAGGGGGAGGGCGTGCTGGTCGTCTACCTCGAACGGCTGGGCTCCCGCCGTCTCCGCTGTGGCGAGTGCGGGCTGCAGACGCAACGGGTTGCCCCGACCCGACGCCCAGCGCGCCGGTGGCGGGATCTGGCCATGCGAGAGCACTTGGTCGAGTTGGTGTATGCCCCCTGCCGCGTCTAGTGCGCCCGCTGCGGACTGCGCGTGGAGCGGGTCCCGTGGGCCTGGCAGCGGGTGACCCACGCCCTGTGCCGGGCCGTGGCCACCCTGACCCGGGTCCTGGACTGGTCGTCGGTGGCCGCCCACTTCCGCCTCAACTGGAAGACCGTCGCAGCCATCGTCGAGGGCGCGGTCCTCTGGGGGCTTCAGCATCGCCCGTGGCGACCCCTGCACCGCCTGGGTCTCGATGAGGTGAGCCGCCGCAAGGGACAGCAGTACCTGACCATCGTCTATGACCTCGAACGGGGCCGCGTGCTTTTCATGATCTACGACGGCGTCCTGCGCAGGGCTGCTAATAATCCCTAGGTGGATTTCCTCGCCAGGCTCCGAAGTAACCTCGACCAACCACCATAATTTGAAGGAAGTTATCGAGAGGAGGCGTATTAATGACACCAAGATGGCCTTCCTGGGACAAGAAGAACGACATGCCAGGGCCGACGCGGTCCACACCGGTGCGCAAGCGCTGGTGGATTGTGGTCTTGGTGGTCTGTCTCTTGGCCATTGGGGCGTACGTCTTCCTGACGAAGTCTGGCAAGTCACAATCACACACCAGCAAGCAGGGCCTGGATCCCCCCGCACCCAAGGTGCCGGTGGTGGTAGCCGAAGCTAAGACTGGCGACGTTGGCGTGTATCTCACCGGCCTGGGATCGGTCACTCCGCTCAATACCGTTACCGTCAAGAGCCGCGTCGATGGACAACTGATGAGCGTCCGGTTCCGGGAGGGTCAGTTCGTCACCAGCGGGGAACTATTAGCACAAATTGACCCCCGCCCATTCGAAGTGCAGTTGGCCCAAGCCGAGGGACAGATGGCTCACGACCAGGCGCAACTGAAGAACGCCCAACTCGATCTGGAGCGCTTCAGGATGCTGTACAAGGAGGGTGCAATTGCGAAACAGCAGGTGGATGCTCAGGAGGCCTTGGTGCGCCAATTCGAAGGTTCCGTTAAGACCGATCAGGGGCAGATTGACAACGCCAAACTGCAATTGATCTACTCCCGCATCACTGCACCGATCAGCGGTCGAGTCGGATTGCGCCTCGTGGACCCGGGTAACATCGTTCACGCGAATGACGCCAACGGGCTGGTGGTCATTACGCAGCTGCAGCCCATTACTGTCATCTTTACTATCCCTGAAGATAGTCTCCCGCCGGTCCTGAGCAAGCTCAACGCCGGAGCTCGCTTGCCGGTCGAGGCCTATGATCGCGAGCAACGGCGAAGGCTTGCCACCGGATCCTTGCTGACGGTCGACAATCAGATCGACCCGAGCACCGGCACGGTCAGGCTGAAGGCCCTCTTCCCCAACAGCGACAATGCACTGTTCCCCAACCAGTTCATCAATGCCCGACTTCTGCTCGACGTCAAGCGCGGGGCGACGGTGGTGCCGACGGCGGCCATCCAGCGTGGCGCGCGGGGGCCGTTCGTGTACGTGGTGAAGCCTGATCAGATGGTCGGGGCGCGCCCGGTCACCGTCGGCGTCACCAACGGCGACGACGTCTCGATCGACACGGGACTGAGCGTCGGTGAGCAGGTCGTAGTGGATGGCGCGGACAGGCTTCGCGACGGCAGCCAGGTGGAGCTGCGGGCCCGGAGCGGCTCGTGAACCTGTCGCGTCCGTTCATCCTGCGGCCGGTCGCAACCACCCTGCTCATGGCCGCCATCCTGCTCGGCGGTGCACTGGCCTACCGCCTGCTGCCGGTCTCCGCCCTGCCCCAGGTAGACTACCCGACCATCCAGGTCCTCACGTTCTATCCCGGGGCGAGTCCCGACGTCATGGCGTCATCCGTTACGGCGCCGCTGGAGCGCCAGTTCGGGCAGATGCCCGGGCTGAATCAGATGACGTCGACGAGCTCCAGCGGCAGCTCGGTGATCACCCTGCAGTTCACCCTGAACCTCGGGCTCGACGTCGCCGAGCAGGAGGTGCAGGCGGCGATCAACGCGGCCTTCACGCTGCTGCCGAAGGACCTTCCGACTCCTCCCGTGTACAGCAAGGTAAACCCAGCCGACACGCCGATCCTCACGTTGGGGCTGACGTCGAGGAGCCTGCCGCTGCCTCAAGTCGAGGATCTCGCGGACACCCGGCTCGCCCAAAAGATCGCGCAACTGCCGGGCGTGGGGCTGGTCAGCATCAGCGGCGGGCAGCGGCCGGCCGTGCGGGTGCAGGCCAACCCGACCGCGCTGGCAGCCTACGGGCTGACCCTCGCGGACCTGCGGACGGCGGTGTCGGCCGCCAACGTCAACCAGGCGAAGGGCAGCTTCGACGGCCCCCAGCAATCCTCCGTGATCGGCGCGAACGACCAGTTGCTGACGAGCCGGGACTACCGGCCGCTGATCATCGCCTATCGCAACAACGCCCCGGTCACGCTCTCCGCCGTCGCCGACGTCATCGACGATACTGAGAACGTGCGGCAGGCGGCCTGGATGAACGCTGTGCCGGCGGTGATCCTCAACATCCAGCGGCAGCCGGGCGCCAACGTAATCGAGGTCGTCGACCGCATCAAGAAGCTGCTGCCGCAGTTGCAGGCCTCGTTGCCGGCCTCGATCCAGGTGGCCGTGCTCACCGACCGCACCGTGACCATTCGTGGCTCGGTCGAGGACGTCCAGTTCGAGCTGATGCTAGCGGTTGCGCTGGTCGTGATGGTGAACTTCCTGTTCCTGCGGACCCTGGCCGCGACCGTCATCCCGGGCGTCGCCGTGCCCCTGTCCCTCGTCGGCACCTTCGGCGCCATGTCGCTCTTGGGGTTCAGCCTGAACAACCTATCCCTGATGGCCCTCACGATTTCGACGGGCTTCGTGGTGGACGACGCCATCGTCATGATCGAGAACATTGTCCGATATATCGAGCAGGGCGATCCACCGCTGCAGGCCGCGCTCAAGGGGGCCGAGCAGATCGGTTTCACTATCCTGTCCCTGACCATCTCGCTCGTCGCCGTGCTCATCCCGCTGCTGTTCATGGCCGACGTGGTGGGCCGCCTATTCCGCGAGTTCGCGATCACCCTCGGCATCACCATCCTCATCTCGGCTGTCGTGTCGCTCACGCTGACCCCGATGATGTGTGCCAAGCTGCTGCGCCACACGCCCCCGGAACGGCAGGGACGCTTTTATCGCCTGTCCGAGCGGTGGTTCGATCGGATCATTGAGGGCTACGGGACAACCTTACGATGGGTGCTCGAACACCAGCCGGCAACGCTCCTGGTAGCGGTGGGCACGATGGTCCTTACGGTGATGCTGTACCTCGTAGTGCCGAAGGGCTTTTTCCCGATCCAGGACACCGGGGTGATTCAGGGCATCTCCGAAGCGCCGCAATCGGTCTCGTTCCCGGCGATGGCCACGCGGCAGCAAGCCCTGGCCGGGGTAATCCTCAAGGATCCAGCCGTCGAGAGCCTCTCGTCGTTCATCGGAGTCGACGGCACCAACGTGACGCTCAATAGCGGACGGATCCTCATCAACCTCAAGCCCCTGGCCCAGCGAAAGGTGAGCGCGAGCGACGTCATCCGGCGGCTGCAGCCCGAGCTGGCGACGGTCGAGGACATCACGCTGTTCATGCAGCCGGTGCAGGACCTCACCGTCGAGGATCGCGTGAGCCGCACGCAATACCAGTACAGCCTCGAGGATCCGAACGGCGCCGAGCTGAACGCCTGGGCACCGAGGCTGGTCGCCGCGTTGCGCGCGCTGCCGGAGTTGCGGGATGTCAGCAGCGACCAGCAGGACCAGGGGCTCGGGACGGCCGTGGTGATCGACCGCAGTACGGCGTCGCGGCTGGGCATTACGCCGCAGCTCATCGACGACACGCTCTACGACGCCTTCGGCCAGCGCCAGATCTCCACCATGTTCACGCAACTGAACCAGTACCGGGTCATCCTGGAGGTCAAGCCCGGCTTCCGGCAGAACTCCGACGGGCTCCGCGACATCTACGTGCGTGGCGCGGGCGGCGGGCAGGTGGTGCCGCTCAGCGCGGTGACGCGGGTAGGAGAGACGACGGCGCCGCTCGCCATCGCGCGCCAGGGCCAGTTCCCGTCGGTGACGCTGTCGTTCAACCTCGCCCCGGGGGCCGCGCTGGGCGAGGCGGTGACCGCGATCGAGGGCGCGACACGGCAGATGGGGCTACCGGCGAGTATCCGGGGCGGCTTCCAGGGGACGGCGCAGGCGTTCCAGGCCTCGCTGACGAACGAGCCGGTGCTGATCCTGGCGGCGCTGGTGGCGGTCTACCTCGTGCTCGGCGTGCTGTACGAGAGCTACATCCACCCGGTCACGATCCTGTCCACGCTGCCCTCGGCCGGGGTGGGCGCCCTCCTGGCGCTGCTGCTCTGCCGGACGGACCTGAGCGTGATTGCGCTGATCGGTATCATCCTGTTGATCGGCATCGTGAAGAAGAACGCGATCATGATGATCGACTTCGCGCTGGAGGCGGAGCGCCAGCAAGGCCAGAGCCCCGTCGACGCCATCTACCAGGCGTGCCTGCTGCGCTTCCGGCCGATCATGATGACGACGATGGCGGCGCTGCTGGGGGCGCTACCGCTGGCGCTGGGGACGGGGGTGGGGTCGGAGCTACGGCGGCCGCTCGGCATCGCCATCGTCGGCGGGCTGCTCGTGAGCCAACTGCTCACGCTCTACACGACGCCGGTGATCTACCTCGCGTTCGATCGATTGGCACGTCGGGTTCGCGCGAGATCTGCATGAACATCTCGGCGCTCTTCATCAGGAGGCCCGTGGCGACGACGCTCCTGACGATCGGCCTGGCGCTGGCCGGGGTGCTGGCCTTCGGCCTGCTCCCGGTGTCTCCGCTGCCACAGGTCGACTTCCCGACGATCCAGGTCTCGGCTGCGCTTCCGGGCGCGAGCCCGGAGACGATGGCGACGTCGGTCGCCGCGCCGCTGGAGCGGCAGTTCGGGCGGATCGCGGGCGTGACCGAGATGACCTCGACCAGCCTCCTCGGCTCGACCGGCATTGTCCTGCAGTTCGACCTCAACCGCAACATCGACGGCGCCGCCCGCGACGTTCAGGCGGCGATCAACGCGGCCCGGGGCTACCTGCCGCCGACGCTCCCGAATAACCCCACCTATCGTAAGGTGAATCCAGCCGACGCGCCGATTCTCATCCTGGCGCTGACCTCCGACACGCTCAGCCGCGGACGGATGTACGACGTGGCGTCGACCATCCTGCAGCAGAAGCTGTCCCAGGTGCAGGGCGTGGGCCAGGTGACCGTGGGCGGCAGCTCGCTGCCGGCCGTCCGCGTGGAGCTGAATCCCACCGCGCTGAGCAAGTATGGGATCGGGCTCGAGGACGTCCGCGGCATGCTGAGCGCGACCACCGTGAACCGGCCAAAGGGACAGCTCGCGGACGGCGCCAGGACCTGGGAGATCCTGACCAACGACCAGCTCCGCAAGGCCGAGGAGTATGCGCCGCTGATCATCGCCTATCGGTCCGGCCGGGCGGTGCGGCTGGCCGACCTGGCGGGCATCGACGACTCGGTCGAGGATCTCAGGACGATCGGGCTGGCGAACGGCAAGGCCGCCGTGCTACTGGTTCTCTACCGGCAGCCGGGCGCCAACATCATCGGCACGGTCGACCGCATCCGCGATCTGATCCCGCAGCTGCACGCCTCCATTCCCGCGGCCATCGACCTATCGGTCGTCCTCGACCGGACCACGACCATTCGCGCGTCGCTGCACGACGTCGAACGCACGCTTGTGATCTCGGTGCTGCTCGTGACCTTGGTGGTGTTCGTCTTCCTGCGGAGTCTCCGGGCCACGATCATCCCGGGCGTCGCGGTGTCGGTCTCGCTCGTCGGCACCTTCGGCGTGATGTACCTGCTCGGCTATAGCCTGGACAACCTCTCGCTCATGGCGCTCACGATCGCGACGGGGTTCGTCGTCGACGACGCCATCGTCGTCCTCGAGAACATCACCCGGCATCGGGAAGGAGGCCTTGCGCCACTCGAGGCGGCGCTGCGCGGGGCGAAGGAGGTCGGCTTCACCGTGCTGTCAATGAGCATCTCCCTGGTGGCGGTGTTCATCCCGATCTTGCTGATGGGCGGCGTGGTGGGCCGCCTCTTCAGGGAGTTCGCGGTCACGCTCTCGGCGGCAATCGCGATCTCGCTGCTGGTGTCGCTGACCACCACCCCGATGATGTGCGCGATGCTCCTGAAGCCGGAGCGGAGCCGCCGCCATGGCCGTCTCTACCGTGCGAACGAGCGGGGATTCGACTGGCTCTTGCGCCGGTACGACGCGAGCCTGTCCTGGGTGCTGCGACACCCACGCGGCGTGCTCGCGGTGACCCTCCTTACGATTGCGATCAACGGCTACCTGTTCGTCATCATTCCCAAGGGGTTCTTCCCGCAGCAAGACACCGGCCGGCTGACCGGCGCGATCCAGTCCGCGCAGGACATCTCGTTCCAGGCGATGCGGGAGAAGCTGTCCGAGGTCGTCGGGATCATCAAGAGCGATCCTGCTGTCGAAAACGTGATGGGATTCACGGGCGGCGGTGGTGGTGGCGCCACCACCAACACCGCGCGCATGTTCATCGCGCTGAAGCCCCTCGGAGAGCGGAAGTTCAGCGCAGATCAGGTGATCGCCCAACTCCGCGGGCGTCTAGCCGGGGTGCCGGGGGCACCGGCGTATCTCCAGGCGTTCCAAGATCTCCGTATCGGCGGACGAGCCAGCAACTTGCAGTATCAGTACACGCTCCAGGGAGACAATGCCGGGGAGCTCGACACGTGGGGACCGCGTGTCGCCCAGCGCCTCCGTACGCTCCCGCAGCTAGTCGACGTGAGCACCGATCAGCAAGACAGGGGGCGCCAGTCCTCGCTGGTAATCGACCGCAGCACGGCGTCGCGGCTGGGCATTACGCCGCAGCTCATCGACGACACCCTCTACGACGCCTTCGGCCAGCGGCAGGTGTCAACCACATACACCCTGCTGAACCAGTACCACGTCGTCATGGAGGTCGAGCCGCGCTTCTGGCAACGCCCCGAGACGCTGTGGGACATCTACGTACGCTCGCCCACCGGGGCTCTGGTGCCGTTGAGCACGTTTAGCCACTACGAGCCCGCGTCGACGGCGCTTGCGGTGAACCACCAGGGCCAGTTCCCGTCGGTGACGCTGTCGTTCAACCTCGCCCCGGGGGCCGCGCTGGGCGAGGCGGTGACCGCGATCGAGGGCGCGACACGGCAGATGGGGCTACCGGCGAGTATCCGGGGCGGCTTCCAGGGGACGGCGCAGGCGTTCCAGGCCTCGCTGACGAACGAGCCGGTGCTGATCCTGGCGGCGCTGGTGGCGGTCTACCTCGTGCTCGGCGTGCTGTACGAGAGCTACATCCACCCGGTCACGATCCTGTCCACGCTGCCCTCGGCCGGGGTGGGCGCCCTCCTGGCGCTGCTGCTCTGCCGGACGGACCTGAGCGTGATTGCGCTGATCGGTATCATCCTGTTGATCGGCATCGTGAAGAAGAACGCGATCATGATGATCGACTTCGCGCTGGAGGCGGAGCGCCAGCAAGGCCAGAGCCCCGTCGACGCCATCTACCAGGCGTGCCTGCTGCGCTTCCGGCCGATCATGATGACGACGATGGCGGCGCTGCTGGGGGCGCTACCGCTGGCGCTGGGGACGGGGGTGGGGTCGGAGCTACGGCGGCCGCTCGGCATCGCCATCGTCGGCGGGCTGCTCGTGAGCCAACTGCTCACGCTCTACACGACGCCGGTGATCTACCTCTACCTGGACCGCTTCAGACTGTGGGTTGAACGTCTGCGAGGAGGCCGTGGGCAACGCATGGCGCAGGATACGCCTCTGAGCCTAACGGGTGTGGATGCTTCGGTGTGAAGACGATGCGCTCTTCGGCTGTGCGCATGATGAACATGGAGGGTGGTACCACAACTGGGGGCAGGTTAGACCTCGCAACGGGAATTCGCATCGCCCTGCGCGCCCTGGCGTGCAACAAGCTGCGCAGCGGTCTCACCATGCTGGGCATCATGATCGGCGTGGGGGCCTTTATCTGCAGTGTCGCGGTCGGGCAAGGCGCGTCGAGTCAAATCGAGGAGCAACTCCGCAGCCTGGGGGATAACCTGATCTGGATCGAAGCCGGGAACCGCAACGTGAATGGCGTGCGCACGGGCACGCACGGCACCAAGAGCCTCACCCTGGAAGACGCGCGAGCCATGCAGCAGCAAATCCCCCTGGTAGTGAATATATCCCCGCACGTCGACATGCGCGTCCAGGTCGTGTACCACAACCAGAATTGGTCCACCCAGGTGCGTGGGGTGGCCCCGGCGTACTTGGCGATCCGGCGCTGGCGCATTGCAAGCGGGAGCGTCTTCTCGCAAGACGACGTGGCGTTCGCCGCGAAGGTCTGTGTGCTCGGCCAGACGGTCGCGGCGAACCTGTTTGGACCGGAAGATCCGGTCGGCCAGACCATCCGCGTGCAGAAGCTCCCGTGCCGGGTCATTGGCGTGCTGGACTTCAAAGGGCAATCGGCCATTGGCCAGGACCAAGATGACGTCCTCCTCATGCCCTTCACCACGGTGCAGAAGAAGATCAAAGGGATTGCTTGGCTCGACGACATCATGTGTTCCGCGAGCTCGTCGGCGGACCTCCCGACGGCCGAGGAAGAGATCACCGCGTTGCTACGCGAGCGGCACCGCGTGTTGGGGGGCCAGGAGGACGATTTCAACCTGCGCCACCCCTCCGATATCGCGCAGGCACGCGTCGAGTCCCAGCGCACCATGACGCTTCTTCTGGCGAGCATCGCCGCGGTCGCCCTGGTGGTAGCCGGCATCGGGATCATGAACATCATGCTCGTGTCCGTCACGGAGCGCACGCGGGAGATCGGCATCCGTCTGGCGGTTGGCGCACGCGGGCGCGACATCCGCTTCCAGTTCCTGGTGGAGGCCGTCACCTTGGCGCTGATCGGCGGCGGGATCGGGGTCGGACTCGGGTTGGTCGGCTCTTACGGCATCGCCTATGTCACCGAGTGGCGCACCCCGATTCGGCTCGGCACGATCGTCGTGGCCTTCGGCTTCGCCGGCGCAGTGGGCATCTTCTTCGGCTACTACCCGGCCCAGAAGGCCTCGCGCCTCGACCCCGTCGAGGCCCTCAGCAGATAAAGGGCATCCTGAATCACTGTCAGGCCCTAAAACAGAGAACTGAACTGGCCACATCCCTACTCGTCATCGGGGACCCAAAATTCCCCACCTGCGGGGCCTGACAATCCTTGCCCTCCGCCTCCTACCCGTGCCATGCTCCCCGCAATCCGAATGATGCTGCCGTCCCTCGGCGAGGGCCTTCACTTAGGTCGAGAACCTCCCACTCCGGCCGCACCGTCCGCCAGGAAAGGCCCGTAGAGGAGGTCTGGCTGCACACCGCTCGTAATGGCAAAGTGCGTGGGGTTGGGAGTATGAATTACACCTCCGTAGTCGGCACATCCGTCGCTGCGCCGATCACTTGGCACACCCGCTCACCCATAGAGGACGTCCATCCAGCGGAGGGCTCTGCATCCATCACGCGTCCGAGATAGACCTGCGCGAAGGGGACAGAGAGCCCCAGGCGAACGGAGGCCGAACGCGACGGCGCCGCATGCCCTCAAAGTCCTACCGAGCGCGGTCACTCCATCCTCCGTAGGGCATTGAGACAACGCTCCCTTGACCGTGTCAATGGCCCGTGAGAGAATACCCTGGCGTGGAGTGATTCACCGGTACCACCATCCTACCGTCCAAGGAGAATGACATGTCAAAGCAAGCAGCAGAACATCACCGCAAGGCCGCTGAACACTACGAGCACGCCGCGCACCATCATAAGGAAGCGGCAAAACACCATGAGGCCGGCAACCACGAGAAAGCCGCGCACCATGCCCACCTCGCGCACGGACACCATCTCCATGCGACCCACCATGCTGAGGAGGCAGCCAAAGCCCACACGGAACATCACTGCGAGCACTAGACTCCTCGAGTCAGGACCATCCTGCCTTCCTGGGCATGGGTCGGCCCGGGAGGGTTTTTCCATGCCCTCTGGCCGACGCGGGAAAGGAAGAGTCATGCCGGTGGACATCGGGGTGGAGGTTCGGGTACGTGTCCCGCTCCTGCGCGGGGACATGAGGCAGGCCGAATGCTACGGGACGCGCTCCTCAAGGCGGGGAGGGCCATCGCACTCGTGATCTCCCGAAGGCGTCTCGCCTCTTCGGCCAGGGCCCGGCTTCTGGATGGCGCGCGGAAGGACCCGTGAGAGGCGTCATCTAGGGCCTCGATGAGAAGGCGAGGCGGGATCCGTGGAACTGGCCCCTCGCGTGCCTCAGAAATACCTCATCGCTGTCCCCTGACACTCGCCACCGAAACTGCAGATTAACCAGAAAGCGGCCCTGGGACGACGACCATCAGGTCATACTGCCTCCGGGGAGTTGGAGCACCAATCGAATCGCCGACCTTCGCCCGACTCCGCCCCATGGTAGCACATCGCTTTCCATCTGACGCCGGTGGGCGGTCGCCCATGGACATTACACCCCCGTAATCTTGAGTCTCATGTATTGGTCACAGCGCCCTGTCTCCCCCACGCTTGGTTCACTACCCTTAATCGAGGCGTCTTGGACCAGCATCCTGCTCGCGAGGCAACTGGCGATCATCGACCAGAATGGGTGGCGGATTTGATCGGAATACGCAAAGGGAACGATTCTAGGGACATCGAGCGGCAAGGGCAGTTTTGAGCGAGGCGAATATGCTGAAAGGGGTCGTCAATCGCGGAAAGTGGTGGAATAATTTTCGCTCAGGTCGAGGCTACCATCATTGTTTCGCATGTTCTCCCAATACTTTGTCAAATACTCATCCCACTCCTCCCGGGCTCTCTCGCGCTGGCAACAGCACTGAGGCTCCCGCCAGCGCCGCCGCCCCACGCGCATAAGGATCAGGCCCACTAGGATCGCGTACACCACTGAGAAGCCCACCTGCCAAGCTAGAAGCTCACGTCCACGCAGGATGTACTCCTTATTGAACCCCTCAAAGAACGCCTGGAAGGCATGCGGCCAGAACCCGCCCGCCACAAGCAAGACGAGCCCAGGGCCACCACTTCGGCTCAAGCGCCCCTTGCCCCTTCGCTCTCTTAGGCGCGCTCTGCTGATCGGTCCTGCTCATCCACCCTCGCCACGTCGGCTCGGGCTCAATTTGGTCCGGCGTTCCCTTTGGCTGATCGGTCATCGACGTCTCCTCTTTTCTCGACAGCGCCAACAGCACCCGGTTGAATAAACTCCTCAAAAATCACGCGTCCCATATGGGACCAGGCGGATTCGGGCACGGGACTCCTGGAGAACAACCAAGCTCCCTGGCGAGATGTCAATCCTTCTTTTCAGAAACTGTCGCATCACCGTAATGACATTTGGCGCTCGTTGATCCCTCAGGCGAAGGTAGATGACCCCATAGCAAGGCTCCTGGCGGGCTATGGCCAGCTTCCCGAAATCCCGATCGTGACTGATCACGCACCGCTGGGAACCCCATGCCCTCTGAAACAGAAAGGCGTCGTCCTTGCCTTGCCACCCCTCTTCCTTCACGTCCTGCACATCATGTCCCTGCTCACGCAAGAACGCCACGAGGCGAGGAGAGACATTCTCGTCGGTTAAGAACCGGAGCCCACTAGGCCTCACCCGGCCTTCTCCAGATCCACGTATATCTCATTCTGCGAAGACCGGGCTGCATACTGCAGGCACGCCTTGATGTCGCTCGGCTTCAGGTGTGGGTAGTCTTCTAAGATTTCGGATTCAGTGGCCCCTGATGCAAGCAGTTCCAGAATAAACTCCACCGATATTCTGGTTCCCCGGATGACTGGCTTCCCTCCCAAGATGTGTGGATTGGCCGTAATGCGCTCTAGTAAGTCTACTGGCCTGCTTCTCTTCTCTTCTGTACTCTTACTCATCACGATCCTCCGTCCGTCTGACCTGCCTCACCGCCTCCTCTCGAAGCTCTCTGAGAAACTCCTCGGCCGGCCGGCTCTTGCCAGTCAAATGCTCCTCATGGCTCGTGCGGATGTGCTCCCTCACGGTCGGGTCCTGCAGTTCGAGGTAGTCCTCGTTCGCCATTCCCTCCATCTCCAGTCTCCCCTTACCGTCCCTCATAACGCTCCGCATGCGCCCGATGCATCTCAACGTTCTCCCGGTACCGCCGGAGCAATCCGGCATCTCCCCGGAGCACCAGCAGATTCTCCGCGTTCCGCTCCTGGGCCGCTTTAGTGAAGTTGAACGAGCCGGTCACCAGTGTGGTCCCGTCGACGAGCATCACCTTATTGTGTGCAATCGCATGCGCGGCGTCAGTAAAGAACCCCCCAGCAAGCTGGGGGGCATTAAAAATCAAAACCTAACTGCCTGGGATCATGCTGATGCTTGATGTAATGGCGAATCACCTCAGCCGTCACCTTATCTCCCACGCTACGGACAAAGAATCCATCGTTCCACAGCTCTCCACCCCACAGTTGTTTCTTCACCTCAGGGAACTCCTGAAACACCAACCGGGCAGAAATGCTCTTCAAGGTCTGCACGACTTGCGACGGACCATATCGGGGTGGAGCGGACAGAAAAATATGCACGTGATCCTCCATCACCTCCTGCGTGTCGATCTCAAACTCGTAGCGCTCCGCAATCCCCTGAAAAATCTCTCGCAAGCGCTTGACCACACGCCCCCTCAAGACCATGCGCCGGTACTTCGGCACCCAGCCCACATGGTACTTCAGATCGTACACTGCCCCCCGAGACCGCTTCAGCCCCATACATGGCAGTTTACCAAATTTGACCCGCTTCGGGGGCTGGCCCTTTTCCTCCCCCCAGCAAGCTGGGGGGTATCCAAGGGCCGGTTTTTATGAAAACCGGGATCCCGGCATGCGCCAGGAAATCCGCCGACGAATACCGCTCGCTCCGCAGGGACTTGTCGAGGATCACAGTGACGGCCACGCCCCGCTTGTGGGCGTCTCGAAGCGCCTTGGCAATCGGCGCAGACGTAAACGAATAGGCTTGGACCAGGATCTCGCGTTGCGCCCCATCCAGGAACCGCACCAACCGCTCCGTGCAATCCTCGCCGGGCGTGAAGCACGCCTCGGCCGAGAGCGACTCGGCCGCCCGGGCCAGCTCCGGAGACGGGAGCACAGTCCACAGACCGCAGGCCAGAACAGCCGCCACCAGCACCGCCATCAAGCGCTTGCCGACGATCGCTGCAGCCTTCTGGAGCGTGTCGAGATCGACGCTATCGTTTTCGGGGTCGAGAACACGCTGAACCTGCGCGCGGCTGGTGTGCATCCGGCGGGCCATTTCCGCTTTGGAGATCTTCTGTGCCTGCATCGCCTCGGCAAGTTGCCACGCGATCACGCGCGTGATAGCGTGGCTGGTGGCCTCCTCAAACAGGCCTTCCTCCTTCAGGAAGTCGTCGAAGGACGATCCGATATGCTTCTTGCTCATCGTTCAATCTCCCGTTGTCGTGTATCGTAGCGGAGCGAGCGTATAGCTCGTGCTCCGCCCGCCTTTCGGGTTGCGGACAAGAAGACCGCGCTCAACGAGTGGCAGAATGTCACGGAGGGCGGTGTCCTGGGAACACTTGGCGAGCTTCGCATATGTCGATGTCGTGAGCTTCCCCTCGAAGCCATCGAGGAGACGGTTGAGCACACGGCGTTGCCGGTCGTTGATCGCCACATCGGTGAGCACTCCCCAGAAGCGGGCCTTAGCGAGGACTGTGGCCAGAGTGGTTTGTGACCCGTCAATGGCGCGGCCCAGGCAGCCGAGGAACCATTCCATCCAGGGCGTGATGTGCATCGTCCCCTTCTGTGTCTCTTCAAGAATGCCGTAATACGCGTTCCGCTCCTGCCGGATTTGCGCTGACATGCTGTAGAAGCGTTGCGGACTGTTTTCTGAGCGCGCCAGGGCCATGTCGGTGATGGCGCGCGCCATGCGGCCGTTGCCGTTATCAAACGGGTGGATGGTGACGAACCAGAGATGGGCCAGCCCAGCGTTCAAGACCGGATCCATGTCGGTATTAGCATTGAACCACTCCAGGAACGTACGCATATTTCCATCGACCTGTGGCGCCGGGGGCGCTTGATAATGGATGTGCTCTTTCCCAACCGGGCCAGAGACGACTACCATCGGGCCGGTACTGTCGTCACGCCAGGCCCCTGCCCTGATTTTGGTCATGCCGCTGCGCCCGGTGGGAAAGAGGGATGCGTGCCACGAATAGAGTCTTTCCGTTGTGAGCGGCTGGTCGGAGTGATGGGTGGCGTCGAGCATCATTTCAACGATGCCCTCGACATGTCGGTCTGCGGGCTTGAGCGCCCCGATATCTATGCCGAGGCGTTGGGCAATCGAGGATCGGACCTGTTCCGCGTCCAGCTTTTCCCCCTCGATCTCACTGCTTTTGAGCACGTCGGCGGTCAGGGTGTGCAGCACGGCTTCCCGGCGGAGGGTGAAGCCGAGAGCTTCCATGTGGCCGATCAGCCGGCCTTGCCGGTGGCGGACGGCGGCCAAAGGCTCGGCGAGGCGCTCGCGATTCCAATCAAAACGGGGCCAGTCAGGCAGTTCGTAGATATACATTCTCCGCACCTCTGCGGAGATTATAGCCCGTAATCGCCGCAAATGGCAAGTGTCCGCCGCAACAGTCCGGCGTCTCCCTGGGTTCGTTCGGGAATTGGTGATGAGTTATCGCGTGTTCTGGCCGATCGCGTCAAGAAGCTTTCGCGCGATGTCGGCTTCCTGGGAGTCGGGGTGGTTCTTAACCAGCGAGGAGCGCCCGTTCTTGTGTTGGAAGGCCTTGTAGAGGTCGTCGGAGTCGGGGATCAGTGCGTCCCGGCTAGACCATTGAGAGCCGGCGTGTTCGCTAGTCTGACCTTATATATCTAATATTACCGGGAGCGGTTTATAGATGACACCCGCGAGCCTCTACCTGGCTCGGCGGAGGACATCGCATAAGAGGGGAAGTGTAATCTATAAGGCGCTCCCATTAGTAACTTATTTGGAGGGGGGCGGTGTACGCCGGACGCCGCCCAGACCTACGTCCTTGCCTCGTGCGCGGCTGTGTCTCTCGGTCGCACGCGAACTTTCACCTCCACGCGCGAGCCGAGCCGGTTGATGATCGACATCAGGCGATCAACGGTGAACCGCCCGAGATCCGCATTGCGGATGCGCGAGAAGTCGGCCGCCGCAATGCCGGTTCGATCATGCGCGGTGCGCACGCTCAAGCCGTCCCGATCGAGCGCCCTGATGATTTCGGCGGCCAGGATGGCCTTGAAGTGTTCCACGTCCGCGTTCTTGTGCCCGAGGTCGCAGAATACATTCCCGCTCCCCCGCGTTACTTCCAGCTGTTTACCTTTCATCGCAATCTCTCCTTCAGCCTTGTCACACGGTCCTTTATCAGGTCGATCTCGCGTGTGGGCGTCTTGATGCCCTGCGTCGATTTCTTCTGAAACGCGTGCACGACCCAGATTTTATCGCCGAGCTGCACGGCGTACACCACGCGGAACGCATCGCCCCGGAACGAAAGCACAATCTCTAACACGCCGGATCCCAAGCCGTGCATTGGCTTCGCGATGTCGGCTTTCCCGCCTTCCGCCGCGATCGTGAGCGCCGCAAGACAGATCGACTGGGCCCCTTCCAGGGAACGTCTGGAATGCCTTCAGTGCCCATGAAACTGGCCGTGTTGTGCGGGTCATCAGTCATCCGCTAGTGTAGTGCGTCACAATTAACTTGACATATATGTGCGATCTACTGTATCCTACGGGGCATGAGAACCGCAGCCCCTATCCTTTTGTCTCCCGAGGAGCGCTCAGTCGTGGCCAGATGGGCGCATGGCCGGAGTGTCCCCTTCCGACTGGTGCAGCGTGGACGGATTATTCAGATGGCCTCGGATGGCGTCCTCAATCAGGACATCGCCCGGCAACTGGACATATCCAGGCCCACGGTGCAGCTGTGGAGAGAGCGGTTTCTGGCGCTTCGATTGGCGGGTCTGGAAAAAGACGCCCCTCGTGCTGGTCGTATCCCACGCATCTCCGAACGCAAAGTCCGGGCCGTCGTCGAGGCCACGCTGCACACGACACCGCCAGCCGCCACCCACTGGAGTACGCGGACCATGGCCAAGGCTCAAGGCCTCAGCGAGGCGACGGTTCGGCGTATCTGGAAGCAACATGGCCTCAAGCCCCATCGCATCAGGACCTTCAAGCTCAGCCGGGACAAGCAGTTTGTCGAGAAGCTCTACGATGTCGTCGGGCTCTACCTCAATCCCCCGGACAAGTCCTTGGTCCTGTGCATCGACGAGAAGGGCCAAGTCCAAGCCCTCGACCGCACCCAGCCGGGCCTCCCGTTGAAGAGGGGCCGCTGTGGCACCATGACGCACGACTACAAACGCCACGGCACGACCACCTTGTTCGCAGCCTTGAGCATGCTCGATGGGAAAGTTATCGGCGACTGCATGCCGCGGCATCGGCACCAGGAATTCATCCGGTTCCTCAAGAAGATCGACGCAACGACGCGGCCCGAACTCGATCTGCATCTGATTGTAGACAACTACGGGACCCACAAGCACCCTCGCGTGACATCCTGGCTTCGGCGGCATCCGCGGTTCCACCTGCATTTCATCCCGACGTCGAGTTCCTGGCTGAACTTGGTCGAGAGGTGGTTCCGCGAACTGACCGACAAGCGGATCCGTCGAGGCAGTTTCTGCAGCGTGCCGGAGCTTATCGCTGCGATCACACAGTACCTGGACAACCACAATCAGAACCCCCGGGTGTTCGTGTGGACCGCCTCGGTGGAGCGTATTTTGACCAAGGTCGCCAAATGTAAAGACGTGTTGGACGCACTACACTAGTTCATACCACTCATATCGGGCATGTTGTCATTTATGACAACGGTTGTCAAGACAAGCCCGCTGCGCCGCACATGGACGGTCGAGGGTCTTCCTCATAATGCCTCTCACGTTCACCGGTCATCTCGACATTCTTGGACAACTTGGTCATGCTGGGTCCGCCAAGGGATTGGTGATGAGTTATCGCGGGTTCTGGCCGAGAGTGCCAAGCATTTTCTGCGCCACGGCGGCTTCCTGCGAATCAGGGTAGTCTTTGGTTAATGCCGTGAAGCGCTGCTGGGCGTGTGGAATGTTGCCGGTGGTCTGGGCGATGAGCCCAAGCTTCAGGAGAATCGCTGGCACGCGCGCATCCAGCGCTGGTGGAATGGAATCGCGAGACCGGGCGTGGTTAGGTTCTCGGTAATGTGGTGAGGTGTCGCCTCAGCGCCGGGTCGCTGTCATGGAACGGCTGAGTGATGAAGAAGATACGCTTGAGTGTACCTCAGGCCATGTCGCCGCTCTTTGCGGCGGCAATAAACGCGAGGAGATCGTGAAAGCTGTACTCGCTATCGAGCAGGTCGATCGGGCGGTAGCCTCGAAGGAGGGGCTGCGCCGTCTGCAGGAACCTCGGGATCTCCTCCTTTGGCAAGGCTCGTCCGATGCGAGCGAGCAGCTTCCCGAATCTCTGGAGGCGTGCCGCCGTGTCGCTGCTTGGTTTGGCAATCTTTCGTTCCCATCGAGACACGCTGACCCAGGAGGTTCTGAGCAGCCGCGCCAGTTGCGCCTGCGAGAGACCTGTCTTCTCGCGAATGGTTTTCACGTTGACAGTCGTGACCATATGTAGCCCTCCGATGATGACCTAGCAGTAGCCGTCTCTACTTACAGGTCGACCGGTCCGGTTCGAACCGCCTCGGCACTAGAGCTCCCCTTCAGCTGAGCGAGCAGGACCACTAACCGCCGCCCGGCTGGTTGGTCTACGCGCGAGACCCGGATTGAGATCGACGAGCCACACGCCGCCTCGACTTGGCGCTCGCCCCGTCAACTGTTCTCCTGCGTATCACGAAGGGTCGCATCCCATTCCGCCCGCTCCTCCTGCTCTCGACGCCACCCTTTCGGGTCCTTGCGCAGTGCCTCAAAGGCGGCATTGGCGCTTTCTAAGAAGCGTGCTCGTCGGTAGGCCTCGATGGCATGTGTCAGGATGGCTTGCAGAGATTCTCCGCTCCGTTCGGCAATCTCACGAAGGGCTTTGTGGGACTGCTCCCCAATGCGTACCGTCACGCTGCCGCGGGTAACGCTTGACCCTGATCTTGGCTGCTCTGCTGCGAGCTTGGGCGATGTCATAGCTGGCCTACATCCGCATAATGGGCAGATTGCTGGAGCGGTCCACCCTTGGTCTTGCGGCGCTTGAGGGTCGGAAGCGCCTTGATCTGGCTTCCGGCCTTCTGTCCGGCAAGCCGCAGCTCATAGAGGCCCTGTAAACTGAGCCAAAATTGCGCGCTGGTTCCGAAGAAATGCGTCAGACGCAGAGCGATGTCCCCCGTAATAGCGCGCTGGCTGTTGAGGATCTCGGTGATGCGGTTGGTGGGGACTCTGAGCTGACGCGCGAGCTCGGCGGCGCTCATGTTGAGTGTGTCCAGCTCTTCGGCAAGATGTTCACCGGGATGGAGAGGGATGCGCGGCATGGTCAAGCTTATCGCAACATCTTCGTTCAGTCTTCGACTAGGCGTGCGCATGCTTTCTGCCTGTGGGCTTCGGCCCCAGATCATCCCCAGCAATGCCGGACAGCACAACCGGCTCACGGTCGGGGAATTCGGCCACAAGCGACAGACTCCCACCCATCGCCTCGACGGTCTTCCGGAGTGTCGATAGCAAGAGATCACTACGCTTTTCGAGGCGAGACACGCTGTCCTGGGTGATACCGAGCTTCTTGGCCATCCGGACCTGCGTGAGCTTGCGCGCGTGCCGCAGCTCGCGCAAGGTCATTTCCTCGGCAATCAGCTCAGCGGTGCGGGCCTCGACCTTCTTGCGTTGGGCGGGGCTCAGGGCGTTGAGAATGTCGTCCACATTCCTGGGCATGGTTACTTCCTCTCTTTCTGTTCCTTCTGTTTCAGTTGGATAAGATGCGCGTCAAAACGTTCATCGGCCTTGCGGATCAGCTCGCGATAGAACCGTTTTTCGCTGACGCCTGATTTATCCCCCGCCACGAGCAGGATTGCCTTGCGCGTTGTGTCGAAGGCAAAGGCGACTCTCCACTCCCCGTCGACCGCCCTGAACCGCAGCTCCTTCATGTTGGCGTGGCGGGACCCGTCGAGCGTATCGACGCGGGGCCGCCCCAATTGCGGCCCGAATTGTTGGAGAAGGCGTGTCAACGCCAAGATCTCCGTCCGCACGTCTTCGTGCAGCTCGTCGAACTCCGGCTCAAGCTCATCGCCAATCTCAACAACCCATCTCACTTTTCTACTATGCCATATAGTCCATAGGATGTCAAATCCATATACTGCTTTCCCCGGGTCGTAGGTTCGCGTCCTATACGGCCCTGGTGCGGTGTCTGGCACCCCACCCCAGCCTTCGCCCGCCTGGTTCTTCCCATCTTCCTCCTCCTACTCTCTTCTCCCGGTTTCTCCGATCTCCCCAAACAATTCTGCCTCCCCCAAAAAAAAGCGGACGGAAAAGTCGACCTCCCGGTGATCTATCTATAGCAGGCCGAAAACTCCAGATAGTGGCACCACCTGTCCACCTCGAGTGAGGGGCGGAACAGAATACTTGTCTGCACTGAGGAGATCCCGCAAGCCCGCGTCAGGAGCCAGCGGGCCTGTATTAACCGGGAGTTAGCGTAGAAGCATGAGTGAGATCACGTTATACCAAAGTGGGGCCTTTTGTGATGGGCTACTGGCACCACTACTGGCACCATACCGGAAGCCGTCCTCCCAACTGATATGGCTCCCCCTTCTCAAGGGGCTCTTCTATCGGGAGCTTTGTCACGGGAGGAGAGGTCTCCAGTGGCAGGATAAGGAGGCCCTGCAGGTGGCCATGGTAATTCAGGGAATCATAGGAGCCAACAGCCTCGTTGAGAACCGTCCTGTTGGGGGCTCAGGCGGAGGAGGTTCATGGCTCGGACTGGAGTCACTCGGATAAGCCTCTGGTGTCAAATTCAGTTCATCACCCTCGAAGCATACGGGCTCCCCAGATGCCTCCAGCGCGGGGACGTCTAAGCTTGGTCATCACCCAAAATAAATAACACCTCCCCTGATCTCCGAATAGCTTCCAAAATCACCAGATTCACAAACGTGCTATTGCCAGGGTTCTAACATGCCGGTACAAAATAATCTATGAAGATCGAGTTCATCTCTCCACGCAACGGAGCTGCGCCCGTAGCCGATTTAGGGCACACATGGCCCTGCCAGGCCCAGCTGCGGCCTTCACCGCCACTCTCCCTCGATGAGTTGGCTGTATGGTTGCGAGTGCCGAAGTCGACGTTATACAAATATTTGGCTCAGGGAATGCGCTCTGCTGGCGTCAAGGTAGGGAAACAGTGGCGATTTCAGGTCGAAGAAGTGTGGAGGTGGCTAAAAGATCGTGAACATCACAAACGGCAGGTGGCAGCCACTCAGAAGCATGCTAATCTCGCAAGGAGAGATAGCCTGACACGAACAATCACACACGTGATTCCGGCCCACCTCCTGCATCCCGTCCTTGGTAGGCGGCATCGAAAACAGCCCAGCATTCCATCATCAGCCAACTCGTGATCACTGTCGCAATCTGGCTCCTTCGTGATGCCGCTTACGCGGCGAACGCGAGCCTACCCTAGCGACTCTGGCATCTCCGCTATTGCGGGCCAACTTCGCACCACGCGACTGACGTCCTGCAAGTCCACTACCGTGTAATGCTGCAGCAACACCTGGACATCAGCGTGCCCGGTTGCAAGCCGGACCTTTTCGGGATGCACATTAGCTGCCGCAAGCGCAGAGGCATATAGTTTCCGCATGACCTTGAACGACAGCTTTCCCACCCCCGCCCGCGTCTGGGCACTCAGCAGTGCCTTCTTCAGCGACTGAATCGATCGGCCATCCGCATGGCAGAAGAGGAAGGACTGCTTCAGTGGATCCCGACGCCCAATCGCCCCAGTTCGTGGATTCACCCACCACGTTGCGAGCCACTCGAGCCAGGTCCGCACATCGGGTGGCAAGGGCACGAGGCGTTCCGCCCGGCCCTTCGTCGGCCGCTCCGGCGGGCTCCGAACGCGCAAGAACTCTCTGGCTTCACGAACATCCTCCACCTGCAGCCGTAGCGCCTCCCCTGGACGCAACCCACACTTTGCCACCACCAGAATCGCTACCTTGAGCAGCCGTCCAGCCGCTTCCAGTAAGCGGAACACCGGTTCCCACCCGAGCTGTGGGATTACCGGACGATCCTGCCGAAGCAATTTGAACGCCCGGGAAGCCGGGGAGAAAGCAAGATACCCATCGTCGACCGCCCGATTAAAGAACCCCTTGAGAATCCTCAAGTCCGCATTCACGGACCACGGCGAGAGTGGGCTCCTGCTTCGAGGATGCCGCTCTTGGGCTCTCTTGGTCTTATAGTCCTCCAAGTCGCCCTTTGTCACCATGCTCAGGAACCTCTCGCCATACATCGCCACCACTCGCTTCAACAGCCGCTCTTCCGCGCGTCGCGTCGCGGAGGCCTTGTGCGGCAAATATCGCTCACGGTAGATTTCGACCCACTCGCTGACGGTGACGTCCCGGGCAATCCCCAATAGTTTCGAGACCTCATCCATCGAGTGGGCCCGCTCCGCCTTTTTCAGCAGACGCATCGCCTCCGTTTTAGAGCAAGGTCCAAACCGCGCGACCGTCACCTGCCTCTCGCGCAAAAGCCAGCACGTACCCATGGCAGTCTTATACGACTTGAGGTTCATGATGCCCTCAACAGATGGAATAGAGGTGGAATAGAAGGAATTATCCGAGGAAACTTCAGGAGGAACTCTAGCAGATTTTATCGTGATCTGTCAATAGTTTAGCGATGGTGGGCCGTGTAGGAATCGAACCTACGACCCGCTGATTAAGAGTCAGCTGCTCTACCAACTGAGCTAACGGCCCACAGAGACAAGGTTTAGGGTTTACCTGTATTTTCGTGGTGCGCCCAGGGAGACTCGAACTCCCGACCTACTGCTTAGAAGGCAGCCGCTCTATCCGGCTGAGCTATGGGCGCCTCAAAGCAGGGTATGGGGGTAGACCCTCTACCCTAAACCCTGTATTTTTGTGGTGCGCCCAGGGAGATTCGAACTCCCGACCTACGGATTCGAAGTCCGGCGCTCTATCCAGCTGAGCTATGGGCGCAAGAAAACAGGGTGTAGGGGGTATAGCCAGTGCGGGCTCGGTTTCGGATTGTCATCGAGATCCAAAGGAGCCCCCGCAGCATTTCCGCTTCTTCCCTAGACCCTCTACCCTTGACCCTAAACCCTTCTTTCTTGGGGTGAACGAAGGGACTCGAACCCTCAACCCCTGGAGCCACAGTCCAGTGCTCTGCCATTGAGCTACGCTCACCATACGAGTGCTGTCAGCTTTCAGCCGCCAGCGATCAGATTCAACGCTTCAACGATTCTTTGGTGCGCCTGGCCCGATTTGAACGGGCGACACACGGCTTCGGAGGCCGTTGCTCTGTCCGGGCTGAGCTACAGGCGCGAATACCTTGCACCCTTTAGTGTGGTCGGGGCGAGAGGATTTGAACCTCCGACTCCCTGCTCCCAAAGCAGGTGCGCTACCAGGCTGCGCCACGCCCCGTCCTCCATCTTTCCCAACTCCAGCCGCCGACAATCAACCTCCGATCAGCTCAAGCCGCCGCAAGCGAGAGGCGCTGCAACAACGGTTTTATTTTCTCGATGGCACGCGCGCGATGACTGATTCGATTCTTGACGTCCGGTGGAAGCGAGGCCATCGTCACGCCGAGGTCGGGGACGATGAAAATAGGATCATAGCCGAATCCACCATTGCCGCAAGGAACCTCGGCGATGGTCCCATGGCAGCTCCCATGGGAAAGGGACAGCTCTCCTCCGGGGCCGGCCACGGCTACCACACATTGAAAACGCGCGCCGCGCCGCGGGAGCGGCATCCCCCCCAGCAACTCAAGGATCCGCTGATTACGCTCCTGATCAGTGACTGTCAGACCGAGGTAACGGCCGGAGCGAGCCCCGGGTTGTCCTCCGAGGGCTTCTACCTCAAGGCCAGAATCGTCCGCGAGAGCCCAGCAACCGCTGATCTCTGCGACTGCCTTTGCCTTGGCGCCGGCGTTCTCAGCGTACGTAGCGCCGGACTCGACCGGCGGAATATACCCGTGAAGCGAGGCGAGCGATAAAAAAGAAATCCTCAGATCGCTGAGGATGGCCATAATTTCCTGAAGCTTTCCTGCGTTTGCCGTAGCCAACACCAATTGCATTCTAGAAACCTCGCTTCCTGATGTCAAGCTACATCTTTAGGCCGTCTTCAGGCCGTTGATCTCAGCTCCTAAAAGTTGACGTTGAAGGTCAATGAGATTGTCGATGCCTCGCGTCGCCAGGTGGAGCATCTGGTCTAACTGGGCCTTATCGAAGGGAACCTCCTCGGCGGTCCCTTGGATCTCGACGAACTTCTTGGAGCCTGTCATCACCACATTCATATCCACCTCGGCCATGGAGTCTTCGGCATAGTTAAGGTCCAGCAAGAGTTCTCTATCCACATACCCGACGCTCACACCAGCCACGAAATCCTTCAGGAGTGGTCCCTTGAGTTGGCCGTTCTCTTGAAGACGGGAGAGGGCATCAGCCATTGCGACAAAGGCCCCTGTGATGGCGGTGGTTCGAGTCCCTCCGTCAGCCTGGATCACGTCACAATCGACCAGTACTGTCCGCTCTCCCAATCGTGTCAAATCGATCACCGCCCGCAGGGACCGGCCAATGAGACGCTGGATCTCGAATGTTCGGCCGCTAGCCCTCCCGGTCGCCGATTCCCGAGGTATCCTCGTCTTGGTCGAGCGGGGGAGCATCCCATATTCCGCAGTGACCCACCCCTGCCCGGTTCCACGCAGGAACAGCGGAACCTTTTCCTCCACCGTAGCTGTGCAGAGGACTTTGGTCTCACCAACCTCAATAAGCAGTGACCCTTCAGCATACTTGAGAAAGTCGCGGTCCACCTTTACCGGCCTATTCTCGTCCATCTTCCGACCATCACTCCTCACAGTCTCTCCTTTTGCGCGATCGTCCACCAGCCATTTCAAAAGACGTACTGGGGAGGCAAGGCCATTCGTGTATTAACATGTCCTGCCAATGTTGGAATCTCAGCCCCCTCCACAAGGATCTGCACACGCGTGATCTGGACGAAGTTCGAGGCGAGGGTATTCACAATAGAGAATACGGTGTAGAGCTCCCCTTGAGCACCTCCAGGCAGACCATCCCGTAACCCCCGACTGAAATCGACGTACGCAGTCCCGGATGAATCAATAAACAGATTGAGAAGCTGGGCATCCCGAGGGACCGTCGGCGCTAGACTACCACCCTTCGGCCCCTTCACGAGTTCGGTCAAGGTCCGCGTGGCGTCTTCTGTCGTCGTAGCTCCACTTCCAATCTCTCTGGTCTCCTCGTGAAACGAGTTGCCGTCACTGGCTAAAAAGAAGAGCGCTACGTTTTTCCTCCCACTTTCGAACGTCGACTTCATCGGCTCTGAGGCAGTACGCTGGACAGCAGGTCTGTTCACCGTGACCGATTCGTTACTCCAAAGAGCGATCGCACCGACGACCAGCAGCAGTAGAGCGATAAAGACAGCCGCAACCTTCATCTGACGCATAGTCATATTTCAACAACCCTCGTAACTACTCAGGTAGATAGACTGTAGTCTTTTAGACTGTAGGAACGCGCACGGATGAGCCAGGCGTTTCCGAATGCGACGCGAAAATGATGGAGACCGAAAAGGTTCTGGGCGCCTTGATTCGGTCCATACGCAACGACTAACAGCCTACAGCCTAAACACCTGAGTAGTTACCAACCCCTCTCATAATACTACTGGCGCGTCATTACGAGCGTCCGTTGGGTGCGCGGCAATCACACTTCCTTTCACTGCGAGATTGCTACGGCCGACCTTGTCGGCCTCGCAATGACAGGCGGAGGCGTAGACATCATACCTACCCGTTTCTCATACCTTGCCTTAAACTGGCCGATGCCGGCCAGCAGAGCCTCTGCGACCTGTTGTCGATACGCCTCTTGCTCAAGTTTTTGCTCTTCCTGCAGGTTCGTGATAAAGGCCACCTCTACGAGGACCGACGGCATCGCCGCCCCGATTAGAACGAAGAAGGGTGCCGACTTTACCCCGCGATTATCTATCCTGAGACTCTGTCTGAGTTCGTTCAGGAGCAGTTCTGCTAACTCACTGGACTCCCTGACGTAGAACGTTTGGGCCAGATCCCAAAGAACGCTTTTCAAGCCTCGCTGCGCATCCTGGCCGACGCCCTCGAGGTTGAGGGCGGTATTTTCTCTGACGGCAGAAGCCTTTGCGCCCAGATCGGATGGTTCACGGCTCAAGAAATAGGTCTCAACGCCGACAGCACGACTCCCGGGAGCCGCGTTGACGTGCAAACTGATGAAAAAATCCGCTCGGTGTCGATTGGCGATCATTGTCCGGCTCTCAAGCGGGACAAAGACATCCTCCGTCCGAGTCATGATGACCTTCATCCCAAGGTTCTCTTCGATCAGTCGCTGTAACCTGAGGCCGATATTCAGGACGATATCTTTCTCCTTCACTCCAGACTGGCCGATCGCACCCGGGTCCCTTCCTCCATGGCCGGGATCGATCACCACCGTCTTGACGATGTGTTCTGGTGACAATGCGTCAGACGGCTCAGTCGGCTCGTCACTTCGAGCAATGGGTTTCGGGTGGTCTACTCGTCCAGGCGTCGTTTTCGTCACGGTATCGGTCTGTCGCGAATTACGCTCCTGCCCTTCGCGGGGGAAGAGATCGACCACAATCCGGTCAGGCCTTTCCACGGCGAATGCCTTGCTCCACAAACGGCGCCCTGCCCCATGGATCGTGATCTGGCTGTCACTACCAAGCTGCCGAGTTTCAATTGAGGCCACAAGGCCATCAGAGACTTGGCTGGATTGGATTGAGGGGCTCGCGACCGCGCGCTTCACCTCCAGCACAACTCGTCCTGATGCGCCATCCTCTCTGAGGACGAAATCGTGCGGTCGGGTTCCTTCTAAGACGACCCGGGTATGATCAGAGTATGTGCGAAACCGCAAGAGGCGCAGTGAGTACACTGTTTCGTCGATCCTGGCCACCCGCGCCTCAGGATCCCACTTGACCCGACTTTCACCGTATCGTGCGCTAAGCGCAATTGGCAGGAGCTCGAGTGGAACGATAACACTCCCTCCGAGCCTCCGAGGCGGCAGCGAGAGCGGGACGACGCTTTTTCCCACTCGAACTTCAGGAGAGCCAACTGTCACTGAAAGGGAGGATCCCCTAAGCTGAATTCGGTAGCTTCCGTGCGCTCGTAGTCGTTCCGGAGACTTTCCTACGGCCCTGGCAAGGCTCACTAGCGACAGATATTCGGCGCCGCGGACCCTAACTGAAGGAATGCTCAAGGATTCCTCCTCGAGATATACCCTCACCTGAGCCGCCTCTGCAGAGGAAAAGTGTGCAGCCGCAATAACCACGCCCCAAAACAAAACCGCTGGCTTTACCGGAGATAGTCGAACCCGCCACTTCAAGCTCAAACCAGTCCTCTCATCCTACAGCGCACCAGCAAGTTCGAGCATCCCTTGAAAGGAATCATGCCATTGCCTCTCGTTGTTTTGAAGCTCCCCACGGCTAAAGCCGGGGGATTCTGGTTCACACCAAAAGTTTCCTGCTTCATCGACTGCTGCCTTCCCACACTAGGTGCGGGCTGGTCTTATGCCATCTCCACAGGCTGAC
>Ga0080064_1002848_pt1 | contig 27532 bp, 24 predicted proteins | sample Subgrocontami54m_FD_69260 | JGI IMG/M metagenome (GOLD analysis project Ga0080064, IMG submission 69260) | Subsurface groundwater microbial communities from S. Glens Falls, New York, USA - GMW46 contaminated, 5.4 m (SPADES assembly) (version 2) ...
TCCCTTCAACGCGATTCCGCTAAGCCCGCGAGAAATGATTCGCCACGATGCGCCGCCAGGCATGGCACGACACAAACGCCGTGATAATCCCTCCCGCGCCGGTGGGAACCACACCGTTGTCGCAGATGTAAAGGTTCTCGATGTCATGGCACTCGAAGTCGGAATTGACGACGGAATTGCTGCGATCCTTTCCTGCCCGGCAACCTCCGCTGGTGCCGCCGGCCGGAGTGCTTCCGATATCGAACGGCTTGGTGATGTCGGAGGTCCTCTTGGCCCCCATCTTGAGCAGGATAGCCCTGGCGATTTCCCGTCCTTCCTGCGCGCGCTTCAGAATTTCCGGGTGATTCCGGTTGATGATATGTTGCCCCGTGGCGCTCACCTCTCCCGACACCAGCCGCTGGCGTTCCACATGAGGATTGATGGCGCCGAGGTGCATCCATTTTTTCATGTACTCCTTGTGTTCCTTGCCGAACTCGGGCGAAACCTCGTTCACGGCCAACTGGTAGAGGTAGTTGCCGATAAATCCGTGAAACGAAATCAAGTCGTTGATATCGAGATTCAGGTATCCATTGGGACCCCGGTCTTGAATCCGAAACGAGCTGCCCCAGGCGAGATCCCTCCTCTTGACCGGCTCGTCAAAGACGCCCCAAACCGCGTTCTGCAAACTCATGGTCGTATGCTTGCCGACGTGGACGTTCTCCACAATCAAGTCCTTGACCTTCTCTTTAGGCCCGTAGCCGCTCTTGTATAACAGTACCGAGGTGCCCGTGCTGTTGCAGCAAAGCATGACGTGGTCCGCGGTGGCCTGCTCGGTCTTTCCGGCCCGGGTATATACGACGCCCTTGGCAACCGCTCCGGCCCCTTTCTTCTCGATGAGGACCTTCTCCACCCAGGTGTTCGGAAGGATTTCCACGCCGTTGCGCTCGGCAATCGGAATATAGCGAACCAGGATGCCGCTTTTCGAATCGTACCTGCATCCATTCTCGGCGCAATGTCCGCACTCGATGCAGTTCAGGACGGCGCGGTGGTTTCGCCTTGGCGTGTAGCCCATCGCGATCACGGCGTCGCGGAACTTCAACGAACCGGGGCACATCACTGCTTCCGGAACCGGCTGGATGTGGAACATCTCGGTAATTTCGTTTCGGGCGTCCGTCAATTTCTCATAGGTCCAATCGACGCCGGTCTCGCTGATCCAATCCTCGTGATCTTCTTCGCTCGGCAGGTCGGCATCCGCTCCCCAATGCAGCGACTGTCCTCCGATCCCGGCGGACGTGCCCCAGGGCGTGGAGGAGACGAAATTGGTGTCGTCCACACCGGGCACGTTCGAGTAGACGGCTCTGCGAGCGGGATTTCCATAACCGGGGCGCGGGTCGCCCTTCAAATACGGTCCCATATCGATCAACGCAATTTTGAGTTTCTCTCCGGTCCGGGCGTTCACTCCGTGCTCTGCAATGCGGGCGGCCAGGATGCCTCCGCCCATTCCAGCCCCTACGATCAATACGTCATAATGTTCGGGCATGATTACCTCCTGCAAAAACTGGCTTTATGAATGTTGTTTTCCCGCCAGCTCTGTTGGTTATTATTGCCGTGGAAAATCCCGCTCGCGGCATCAGCCTTTTTTCGGCGTTTCCGCCTGATAGTCGATGGGGCTCCAGTTTTCGTGCCAGTGAATCTTCTTCACCACATTGCGGCGTCGTTCCTCTTCCTCCCAAGTTAAGGGACCGGGGTAGCCGACCTGATCCCACGCCGTCACCAACTGTTTCGTATTGGGGTTCATAATCTGATGCAGATCGCCGGGCTTCGGGATGGGAAATCCATCCTTGCCCCGCGGCCATTGATGCTCCGGAAAATTCGAGTAATAGAGCGTCATCACGCGCCGCCGCGTGTTGCGATAGACGCGCTGCAAGGTCTCCTTCTCCTTGGCGTCGCTCCCGGCGCTGCCGGCAATAATCTGGTGCAGGTACTCGGCCCGCTGCGCGCCGCTTAAATCCAGAAAGGACTTGCCGCCGAATTTTTCCTTGCTCTTTTCGTTGAACAACTCCACATCGGCATCGGAAACGCCGGGGAGAGCTTTCAACACCTCGTCGGTGATTCCGTGGCTCTCCAGGTCCTTGTAGCCCGGATCGCCAGGCTCGCTTGGGATCAACGTGTCTCCCAGCACCGCCACCACCGTCTTGCGGTCCACGCCAGGCGCTGCCGCCAAGTGAGCCGGGACCGCTCCGCTCGCGGCCACTGCTGCGGTGGTCACTGCCACGGTCTTCAAAAAGCCTCTCCGGGAACTGTTTTCCGTCTCCATCGTTGCCTCCTTATGATTTCGAAACGATCAGCGGAAATTTCCGGCCATCCGGATTCTTCCACTCAACATCATCGTAATTAAAACTTCAGATTTTTCTCCCGCTTTGCGGGATTAGAATGACGGGCCGAAAAAGTCTTGCAACAAACTATTGAATTAAATCGGGCATGGAAAATATGAACACTCCCGAAGTGCGGTTCAAAACAATCAGTTCCTTCGCCGCCCGGTTGATGGCGACTCGGGAAACGGAGCCGTGCATCTCAGTCTTCGACGAACTTGTCAGGATGCCCCAAGGCGGCACGTCTCCGTTATCGTCATAGTTCCAGATTTTCAGCGGGCCGCCGCCGGAAACAAAAATCTTCTTTCCTTCCGGATAAACCATCACCTTTAGCTCCGAGTTGCCTCCGCTGATTCCCGTCTTGGGGCCGGAGATAATCGCCCGCGGGGCGACGTCTCCGTTGTCGGTGCGATTGAAGATCCACAGCCCCTCCATCGTGGTCACCGCCAGAATATTGTTCACGGGATCGACGGAGACTTGTACGGGGCGATCCAATTTCGTTTTGGGACCGTGGATGACCCGGATCGGGGCTACGTCCCCGTTGGCTTCGCGGGAAAAGACCATCACCGAGTCGGTGCGGCGCTGCGAGGTGAACACTTCATTATGTACCGGGTCCACCGCCGCGTTGTCCGTATAGGTCAGCATGGTCTTCGGTCCCTGGATAATCCGAATGGGCTTTTCCTCTCCCGATCCTGCCGCGCGGAAGAACAAGAGCGCTTCGGCAAACGGATTCGGGACCACGATTTCGTCATGGACCGAGTCCAGAGAGAGCGTGTGCATGGTCCGCGCCAGCAGCGATGCCTGGCCCGTGATGACCCGGATCGGATCTACAATTCCTTTCGCCGAACCGGCGAATACCGAGATTCTCGGATGGCTCACTCAGTTGTTGATGAGAATCTCGTCTCGTTTCGGGTCGTAGGCCAGTCCGCCCGCCGTCGCAAATCCGGGCGCTGGAACGTCCTTTGGGGCGGTGCGAATCAAGCGTAGGGGAGCCACGTTCCCTTTGGCGTTCCTCGGGAAAACGGTGGCGGTATGGTTATCCCAATTCGTCACCCACAGCTCGTTGCGCTTCAGGTCAACCGAAATTCCGGTGGGACCCTTGATGTTGGTCAATGGTCCTTGCAGGACGCGGACCGGCGCAGCATTCCCAACAGCATCCCGGTCGAAGAAAAGAAGAGAATCGTCCCCGGCATTGGCGACGATTAATTGATTGCTGGCCGGGTCCAAGAGGATTCCGGATGGAACGTTCAGACGAGTGCGGGGCCCTTCGATCACGCGCAACGGAGCTACGTCTCCCTGTGCAGTTCGGGAGTAGACCGTAATAGAGGGCGGAAAGAACTGCCCGGTGGAGGGAGCTAAATCCTCGGGAACACCCGGATGACGCCGGCTGCCGTCGCCGCCCTTACGGCGCGCGTCGTCTTCTCCCGGCGCGGTCTCCCGCCAATGCCCATGATTCACGACAAAGATTTCATCCTTATCCGTGTCCACGTAAATGCCGTGCGAATCGGCCAGTTTGGTGCGAGAACCTTGAATCGTGCGGAGCGGTTTCTCCTCCCCTTGAGCCGTCCTTCGAAAGACCGTGATTTTGTTGACATGCTCCGTGGTAATAAACAACTCGTCGTGCTTGAGGTCGAGGTAGACACCGCCGGAACCATGAGCGACGGCCAATTGCCTAGCCGGAGGCACGTCCCCGTTGGCCTCCAGGGAGAATACGTCCATACTCTCCCCGTCGCCGTCCACAGCATAAAGCTCTTTGGCCTCCGGAGAGATGGCCAGCCCGCAGATCGCGCCGAGGTTCGTTTTTGGACCTGCAATGCGCCGCTTCGGTTCCATGACCTTGTCGGTCGGCGCAAAATCGAGCGGGTACGCCATGATGCTGGGCGGACTCATGATGTTGTCGTTGCCGACGAAAACTTCTCCGCGCTCCACGTCCACGGCAATGGCATGAAGCGTAGCGTTGGGATCTTCGAGTTTGCGAATCGGCGACCGGTCGAGGACGATGGACTTTCTATCGGCGGGCTTTTTCGAGTCCTGCGCCCAGACCGAGGATGAGAAATAGCTTCTTCCCGCTCCCGATACGATACAGGCCGATATGCCTGCCAGTGCCGCCAGCAGCGAGAAAGTTTTGTTCGCGCTCCACTGGTTCATCTGGAACTCCATTCTCATTTCTCCTCCGAAAATCAAAACAGCAGCTTCAACCCAAGCTGGATTTGCCGGGACGTGGAAACCGTCTGCGTGATGCGTCCTGCGGCCCATTTCGAAAGGATCGCCGCGTGCCGTCACGGATAATCCCCGGAGGGTCTGGTCTCCCCTGGGTTCCACAAATCCTGCCAGGGAGGAAAGAATTCCTTTCGCGCCGGCATTTCGATCTTCGGCAGACTCTTGGCGTCGAGAACGTCGCTCTCCAGGATGATGCGGTTCCGGAAGAGCAGAAAGGCGGTGACGGCGTACACTTCATCGGGCGCAAGCGATCCCCCTTGGTTGAAGGGCATGCTGCGGTTGACGGAGTCCCAGATGGTGGTTGCCAGCGGCCACCGCCGGAGATTTTCGACCAGACGCGTTGCGGGGCCCTCCGTCCCCGTTTTGCCGTGGCACGACGCGCACTTCTGCGCGTAGACTGGAGCGCCTTGTTCTGCGCTTCCGCTCCCCGGCGGCAGGTCTTTCCCCGACGGCGAGACCGAGAAACCCCAGGAACGAAGCTCTTCGGCACCCGGGGTCCTGCCCAATTTATAGGTGGGCGACTGCCCGAGGGCCGCCAACGGAGCAGCCGCGAGGATTATTGCCGATGCAAACAGTTTAAGAAAACAACCCATACTGCACGCTGCCATCACGGGCCACCTTCCAGGAATGAATGGGATTAAAGTGATTCGAAACATTGGGAGGCGGAACGCGCACGTCGACGCCGCGGAGTTTGCCGAACTCGGCCAGCGTCGGTTGCATGACGCCCTGATCGTCCGTGCAGCGGGACTGAATCAGGGTCTCTTCACCGTTCCAATTCCAGTCCAGGCGAAAGCGCGAATGCGCCTTGGGAAGCACCGGTCCCTGAAACTCGGCGTCGTTCCACGTGCGGCCGCCGTCGGTGGAGACTTCGACGCGGCGGACGGCGCCCGCACCGGACCAGGCCAAGCCCTTGATCTGGTAGAATCCCGGGCCAGGCAACCGGTGTGCGTCGGAAGGGAACGTGATTATCGACTTCGGTCCCATCTGGAATTGGAACCAGCGCTTCGAGCCGTCCGCCCTGGGACTGTTGTATCCGTTGGTTTCCCGGCTGTGCATTGGGGGCTGGTCCATCACCTGGATGCGCCGCAGCCACTTGACGTTGTTGATTCCTTCCCAGCCGGGAACCAGCAGCCGCAAGGGATAACCGTTATCGGGACGCACCGCCTCGCCATTTTGTCCATAGGCCACGATCACGTCGTCCATGGCCTTATCGAGCGGAATACTTTTTGCATGCTTCGCCGTCTCCGCCCCTTCCGCGGAGATCCATTTCGCCCCTGTTTGCACGCCGGCCTCCCGAAGCAGCAGGGACAAAAGGACTCCGGTCCATTCGCTGCAACTGGTGAACCCCATGACGCGCTGGATGATCGGCCCCTCGCCTTTATTCGTCAGCAAAACGTTCGGTGAGCCGTCTCCGGCACACTCCAGGAAATGAATCCGGGTGACGAACGGCAGGCGCTTCAACTCCTCCAGGGTAAAAATCAAAGGACGGTCCACCATGCCGTGGATCAGCAGACGATGCTGCCGTGGGTCGATGTCCGGCGGAACCGAGCCGGTGGAAACCACGTAGTGCAGCGACGACGGCGTGATGATCCCGACAGAATCCTGTAGCGGATTGAATACCGCCGGCCAGCTTTGGAAGGGCGCGACGCCCGGCGGCGGCGTCCCTTCGGCGTGGAAGGTCGTGCGGGTGGAACTCTCGAAGTGCGAGCGCTGGCCGTAGGGCTGGTATCCTTTGGGCACGGCAGCGGGCGTTTCCGGGCCGGGTGTCTGGCCGCTGGCGGAGCGGAGCGCTCCCACAGTCAAGCTTGCCAGCGCCGCGCCGTTTTTTAGGAATCTCCTGCGGCTGGCGCGCTTCGAATTCATGGGTCTCTCCCATTAAGTGTGTCGAGTAAATATCACGAGGGGCAACGAATGTCAAGGTATGTCGGTGCTTCTTGTTTGTGAGTGATTCATAGCCGGTTTGTGCTTGATCCTTCGAACCGACGAGCGTACTCTAAGTCGAGACCCAAAACTGGAATTAGCGGCAAGAAAGTTGACTTCAAATTGGCGGAGGCACGGCGTAGAACGGGGTGGCCCGGCAGCAAAATATTGAGACTTTGAGAACTGTAACGGACGTGTATAAAACTCAGAATTGGGGGGGGCCGGAAATGCGACGACGGCATTTTTTTTCACTATTCTCACTGGCAGGCGCTTCGTTAGCGGCTGCGGGATCTCTGCAGGCGCAAGGAACCCCGGCAACGGCGGGAACCGGCAAATCGGAAATTCAGGATCCGGGTCCATGGTCCGACTGGCCATGGGAGGAAGTTCGCATTCCCTATCGCGAAAGAAAAGCAAGAGTGAAGTGGCCCAACAACAGCCCCCTCTGGGTCTACATGTATATCACCGGCGAATGGGGCCGCCTGTTCCTGAACGATCCCAAGGGATTGTACAAGAGGGACCTCAGGGGCGAATCGGAAGGCGGCCAGTATGAACTGGAGGTGGCGATTTACCGGGCGATCAACCTGCTGGATAAGCATGGCCTGAAGGTTTCGGTTGCCCCGTATGCGGGCACGGTTGAGCACTATCCGGATTTGTTCCGGGAGCTTGTCAAAAGGGGACACGAGATTCAAGCGCGCCCCTACTCGGGGATTTCCACGACGCGAATGACTCCTACCGAAGAGCGGGCAGAGATCAAGAAAATTACTGCGGTGATTGAGAAGGTCACCGGCAAGCGTCCGATGGGTTTCGATAATCCCGGCGGAGTGTGCACAGATCAGACGCCTCATATCCTAGCGGAGGAAGGTTATCTCTACATGTGTGGATTAAAGGGCGATGATCTGCCGTACGGCATCAAGACCAGATCCGGCAAAACTCTCCTGGTCATCGGCAGCCGCCACACAACCACCAATGACAATGCCATTTTCGAGGGCCGCGGCATGAGGAGTCCCAGCATGGCCTTCGAGTACATGAAAGACATTTTCGACTGCTATTACAAGTTGGGCGTACAGGAATTTCCGGGCACTCTCAATTACGGTATTCACCCCAAGAATGGCCTCTTGCCCGAACGCGTCATCTATCAGGATCGCATCCTCGGTTATATGACTTCCCAAAAGGATGTTCGTTTCACTAACTACTTGGAGCTCGCCGAATATTGGCAAAAGACATACATCAACGCTTAACCGCCGTGCAGTTGGAGGGTCTCAAGCTACGAGCGGATGATCTAACGCCTAAAGAAGAAACACACGACGCCGGGTTCGTCCTACACCGCAACAATAACGATGCCGGCCTCTGCCGATAATTCGACCGCAGCGGCCGACATGCTTTGGACGGAAACGGAGACTGGTTGCAGAGAAATGGCAGCCGGTTTGGATTCAGTTGGGACCTCCAATTGGCGGTTGACAGTTTATACCGCTGATGAGACCAGAGCAGTCACCGCACCGCTCGCCACAGCCGGCTCAATCGACAGAACGCTGGGTTCGGCACGCCAGATCCAGTTCGCTTTGAAATTGATTTTTTGACCTTTGAACTCCCGCGCACTGCCGGTTATGCGCTCTCAGGGTGCTCGAGTTCTGGAGGATGGAGACGAGATGGGACGTATTGCAGTAATGCTTTTTATTGGTTTGATAGTGGCTGGCACGGCGAATACACTGTTCTCGCAAGGAAACGGAACAAATCATAACGTCACCCAGTCGGACATGGAGCGCTGGAAAAAAGATCTGTCCAATTGGGGACGGTGGGGAAAAGACGATCAACTGGGCACCGTCAATCTCATCACGCCCGCCAAGCGGAAGCAGGCAGCAGCCTTGGTGAAGGACGGAATTACCGTTTCGCTGGCGCACGACGCGGAAACGGAAAAGCAGCCTGACGTTCCTCAGCCCTATGAGCACAAGATGGTGTCCGACGGTTCGGGCAGGCCCTCGGCGGGGGATCGCATCGCCATCCAATTCCACGGCATTTCAACTACACATCTGGATTCTCTCGGCCATCACTTCATGTATGACAAAATGTACAATGGCTACGAGCGAAAAGAATTCGTTTCCATGCAGACCGGACTCGCGAAGAATTCTGTCTACAACATGAAAAATGGCGTTGTTACACGTGGGATTCTCATGGATATTCCTCGTCTGAAGGGAGTGGAATATCTGGAGCCGGGAACGCCCATCTATGTGGAGGACTTGGAGGCCTGGGAAAAGAAAGCGGGCGTGAAGGTGTCCGCCGGCGACGCGGTATTCATTCGCACCGGCCGGTGGGTGCTACGCGCCAAGATGGGGCCGCCGCCAGAAGCGGAACCCAGGAAAATGGCGGGTCTCGATCCCTCCGTGCTGCCCTGGCTGAGGAAGCGGGATATCGCGGTCCTCGGCAGCGAGGCGTCATTGAGCGTTGAACCGAATCCGCCGACTGCCGTCATCACAAATCCCGACGACTACTCACCCGTGCATAACTTCGTTCTGGTGGTTCTGGGAATGCCGTTGCTGGATGCGTGCGATCTCACGGCCGTCAGCGAAGCCGCAGCCGCGCACAACCGGTGGGAATTCATGGTGACATTCGCACCGCTGCCGTTGAAAAGAGCCACGGGATCACCGATAAACCCGATTGCGGCGTTTTGACACCGGTTTCGATTACGGGCGCTTCGCTTGTCGGGACAGATTCGATGAAGAAAATTCAAACTCCCAGCAGGCGCCTGGCGTTGCCGTACAGGATTTTGGCTTTATCTTCAGCACCGACAATGGAATTCTTGACAATCTCTAAGGTTGTAGTCGCTCTCCTGTAAGACGGTCGCGAGGCGTACAAATCGCTTCCCAAAAGTAGCCTGTCCGGACCGATCAATTTCACGAAAGCTTCTACTCCCTTTTCTCTGGTGTAAATCACCGGTCCAGTATCAAAGAGGATATTCTTCTGCCTCCTGCCGACGTTCAGGGCTTCGTCGGCGTCGTCGGATCTTGCCAGTGCCGCCAGAGCAACGAATGTAACTTGCGGAAACTCTTCGGCCAGCACCTCCAATTTTGATAAGGACTCATAAGGCTTCAGCCCCACGTGTATGAAAGGTATAAGACGCAACGCCGCTACTTGCTTCAATATCGGCCGCATAAAGGCATCGTCCACCTGCACGCCGGAGTGAGTGTGGTGCCAAACCACGCCGCGAAACTTCAAATCTTTAGCCATCCGCTCCAGCTCTTTCAGGCTGGCCTCGCCGTGAGTCACCTCCACCGTGCCAACGCCAACGGGAAAACGGTCGGAGTGTCGTGCCACATACTCCGCAACGAGATCGTTTACCTGCATCGTATTCTTGATGCCTTCGGTCCGTCTGTACTGAGTGCTGACCATCATCACGGATTGGCCAATGCCGTTCTCGTCCATGATCTTGGTGCGGATGGCGAAGTCTTTCCCGATCAGTTCGTCAAATGCCCGAAGCGGAGAGTAGCTCGCATCTGTCGACTCCAGGTGCTGGTGGATATCGAAAGGAGCGCTCGCAAACCTTTGCGCCGCTTGAGCCGCCGCGCTCAGCGGTTCAGCGAGCAAACCGGACGCCGCTAACAGTGCGCCGCCGGTTATATCCGCCAACAGTTTGCGTCGCGTGATCGGTTCGTTCATGATTACATACTCCTCCCCTCTGCCGTCAAAGCTGCATCAAACGATTCCACAAACATTGGAGGGAATCCATCTCCGATTAGAAAACCAGTTTCAGTCCGAACTGAATTTCCCGCGACGTCGTGCTGGTATTTGAAATTCTTCCCACGTTGCCGATCAGCTTTCCACTGGGATCGAAAAGCAGCGATTGAGGCAAGCCCAGGTTGGAATGGTTTAGGATGTTAAAGAACTCGGCTTTGAACTCGGTGCGAACTTTTTCCGAGATGCCGGTGTTCTTCACCAGCGAAAAATCGAGAACGGCAACTCCGGGTCCTTCCACGGTATTCCTTGCCAGATTACCAAACGTTCCCGCCGGGGGGAGCGCGAAGGCCGTAGGATCGAACCACAACGTAGACTTCCCAACAGTCGGATTGTTACTGCGCCCAGGAAGAAGATTGGGACGATCGGGAGCGCGGGTATCGCGGTTTCTCGATTGATTGAATCCCACGGCGGCCGTGAATGGAACTCCCGAACTTGCCGAGAGGATGCTGTTCACTTGCCAGCCACCCGCGATTTTGCCTGCTACCCCCTTCACGTCGAGCGCCTTGCCGGGGCCGACGGGTAGCTCATAGCCGAAGTTCGCCGAAAGATTATGGCGCGCATCGATGATGGAACGTCCCCGGTCACTGTTCCTGACGTCCGGGTCCAATAGAAAACCGCCGTCCTGCTGATTATCCGCGCCAGCCAGCGACGACTGGTCGTCGAGCGCCTTAGCGTGGGTATAAGAAATTTGCATCTGAACGCCGCGCGCGGATCGGCGGATTATGCTCAATTCGAATGCGTTATAGAAGGAATTCGCGTCGGTGAAATACCAGAGGATGTCTCCCATTCTGGGATTCCGGACCGGCAATCCAGCAGGGAAGAACTTGCTGCCGTCTGCCAGAATCTGGGGATAGGCGGTGTTGCCGCTGGACTTTCCAACCAAGTGGCGACCTCCCGATCCGGTGTATCCTGCTCGAACAACCGTCCCGCCCCAGATCTGCCGCTCCAAATTCAAGTTGTAGTGGTAGACTGTCGGCACCTTCAAATGCTCAGACCATCCGCTGGGTCGGGGCAGCCCGCTTACACCCACTAATGGGAGTGCCACGGAAGAGGGAAACGGTGGGTTACTGGCCTGGAAGGTTCCGCCATAAGGTGGGTTTCGGGTCAGGCCGATTGATTCGGCGCGCCCTACCAGCAGGTTGTGGAACACTCCAGCCCCGCCTCGCAGAGATGTCTTTCCATTTCCGGAAATATCCCAAGCGAAGCCAAATCGAGGAGCGAGGTTCTTCATTCCAACCTTGTACATGGAATCGAGAACGGAGATGGTTGGCGCCAGAGTATTGGTGATAACGGCATTGCGGCCAAAAGTATCCTTGTGCGGCGTAGCGAACTCCCATCTCAAGCCAAGGTTGAGCGTAAGGTTGCGCATCGCCTTCCAATCGTCCTGAAGGTACAGCCCAAACGTGGTTTGACGCCAAGCGCGCGGGCTGTTGGGGTCTTCCACTGTAAATCGCGTGGGGCGGGCTTGCAGAAACCGCGCCAGGCTGGCGAACTGCATGGCTCCGTTGAAGTCACCCTGAAAGACGTTGTAATGCTGCCTCTCCACGTAGACCCCAGACTTAAGGCTGTGTTCTCCGTGGATATAGTTCAAGTCGTCTCGTACTTGATACGAGTTGGTCACCCAAAGGCCACCGTCAAGATTGCGCGGACCAATTTCCGTGATGGCTCCGCCCGCCGAGCCGGCGGCGCCTCCTTCAATACCAGAGATCGTAATCCTGGCGATCTTGAGGCCTGGCGCGGTCGCCAGCGACGCATCGATGGGAATCTGCTCCCGCGAATTCAGGCGCGGCGAAGCACGGTTGAAGCCCACATTCCCCGTGTTGATGACGTTGGGGGAGAACATGTGCGTCTCCTGCAACGTAATCATCTGCTGCCGGGAGGTCGTTATATCGGCGAAGATGCCTGCCGAGCGCGTCTCGCCGCGGTCGGCATCGCTGAATTGATAGCGGGCAAATAGGAAGTCGTTGTCGGAGAAGTGGTGGTCAACTCGAGCCGTAAGGAAATCTTCGTTGGTAGGCGCGCTGTAGGCGTATGTGTAGACGCCGGAACCATCCCCCAAGTCCTCACCATTAGGCAAGGGATATAAATCGAGAAACGGCTTGACGCGCGGATCCACCTGCACGCGAGTACCCGTCGCGGGGTCGTTCAGCAGGCCATTGCGAGCGGCCACTGTAGGGGTGTATGAGGTATTTGTGGTGCCGCGGCGTTCGCGGAATCCTTCGTATGCTCCAAAATAGAAGGTTCTCTCCTTAACGATCGGACCGCCAACGGAGCCGCCAAATTGATTGCGCTTGAACTCCGGGGGAGCTCCTTCATCAAAGAAATTTCTGGCATCGAAGTTGTCGTTGCGATGGAAGTAGAACACGCTGCCGTGAAGGTCGTTGGTTCCAGAGCGCGTCACGGCCGTAATGATCGCCCCGGCATTCTGTCCAAATTCCGCACTGAAGTTGTGCGTGAGCACGCGGAATTCCTGAATGGCATCGACTCCGAGCTGTACGCCGGCAACGCTTCCGGTGGTGGTGCCGCCGAACTCATTCTTTCGCGTACCGTCGATCAGGAAATTGTTGTAGTTCATGCGTGCCCCGCCAGCGGAAATGCGGGAGCCAGAGCCAGTGTTGGGCGACTGCAGCGCATACCGCTGCTGGATTACGCCCGGCTGGAGAAAGATCAACTGAGTGAAGTCGCGGCCATTGAGCGGCAAGTCGCGAATTTGTTTGTCGTTCACCAAGCCGCCAATCTCCGATGTGCCGGTTTGAATCAAAGGCGCCTCGCCAACAACCTCAACGCTTTGGCTCACTTCACCGACTTGCAGATGAGCATCGACGACAGCTTCTCGCCCGACACTCAGCGAAATTCCCTTACGGATTGCGGTGCCAAATCCGGAGAGTTCAACCTGTACCTCGTAATTTCCCGGGCCGAGCTGAGGAACCTGGTAGCGTCCGGTCTCATCGGTGTTCGTGGTACGGGCGATTCCCGTTTCCACACTGCGTACCGTAATTTTAGCGCGCGGCAAAATGGCCCCGGTCTGATCTGTCACCGTTCCTACGATCGTTCCCGAGTTTACCTGCGCAACGGCGCCTGTAGCCGAGATAATCGCGCTGCATAGAAGCATCACTCCAATTGCTAGAATCCGTTGCCACTTATCTTGCCATATCATGTGCTCTTCTCCTTTTCGTACACGCAAGGTTAACGTCGAAGCCTCCCGGTAACACTCTCATACCGAATTCCCATTGTTCTCCGCAGCATACAGTTGCGGCTAGGGGTTTAAGCTTTCATGTAATTCTTCGTCCAATAATCGGCTACATCCACGCATCTTGCAAACCAGACATCCTTGTACCTCAGCATGTAATCGAGGAAGCGCTCCTGATAGCTTGTTCGTTCCGGAATTAGGCCGTTATGGGGATGAATGCCATAGTTAAAGGCGGTGGGATATTCCTCCATGCCAAGCCGGTAATAGGCATCGAAAATATCTTTCATGTATTCGAATGCGGCGGTGGGGCCTCGCAATCCCCGGCCCTCAAAAATGGCGTTGTCATTGGATGTGGTATGTCGGCTACCGACTACAACCAGGTTCTTGCCACTCCTCGTCTTGATGCCATATGGCAGGTCGTCTCCCTTGAGCCCTCCCATCCACGTATATCCTTCGTCGGCGAGGATGTGAGGAGTCTCATCCGTGAGTACTCCGCCGGGATTGTCGAAACCAACTGGCCGTTTTCCTGTCACTTTTTCAATTAGTGCCGTGCAGCGCTGAATCTCGGCACGCTCTTCGGCTGGAGTCAGCCGCGTGGTAGGCTCGCCCGTAAAGGGCCGAGCGATGATCTCATGTCCTTTGCTATGCAATTCTCGAAACAAATCTGGAAACGGTTCGATCATTCCTGCATGAGCAAAGATGGAGACCTTTAATCCAAATTTATCGAGCAGTCGAACCGCTCGCCAAATTCCGACGTTCATTTCATATTGACCTTGTTCAGACTCAGTTCTCAAATCGCGCTTGAACTTGGCCTTGGAATCCGCCAGGGTCGCATGACCTCCCCATTCTGTGGTGACATATGTATATACGCAAAGCGGTCCGCCGTTTGGCCACTTGATCTTCCCGAACCGTTCGCGGTAGGGAATTCGAATCTCCTCGAACGGCCAGTGAGGCCAAGGCCCAGTGTGTCCATCCTCAATTTTTACATAGGATTGTTGCGAATCACCCTTCCAGCTCTGAGCAGAGGCAAAATTAGCCGCAGCGAACGCCGCGCCTCCTGCCGACAGGTTTCGAAAAAAATCTCTTCTCTGCATTATTTCCTCCATGACAATGGCAGCCTGAGATCGAAACGTGAACTTCGTTTCGATTCCCAACTGGACCACACTATACACCCTTTGGAGGATTCTCTTGAACAGGTGTTTCCGTCGCCGTGTGGTCCGGTCACTACCAGAAATCTGGTGCTTCCGCAAATAATGTTTTCAAGGCGATAGTAACCCATTCATGTGGTATGGATTAAGACCTATTCCTGAGTTCATCGGATTTACTGACGAGGGGGTCCCGGTTCCAAATCGAAATCCAGCGAATAACCAGTGAAATGACCGTAAGCACGAAGATGTGGGCGCGCAATCCGCATTACGCATCCTCCTCGCCGGAGAGGCGGGAAACGAGCCGCGGCTCAAGCCGAGTGAACCGAAAATACTCCTTGACAACATGATATTCGACGCTCTAAGGTTGCACTCAGAAACGGCTGGATAAAGAGTAACGGCGGAATCATTCAAGCTGCAAGAAGTCATGCAGGCAGAACTTCGGAAGACGACAGGAATTCGGCATTAAGGCTGGCTGGAGCAGCGTAATAAAGGTGTTACCCGACCCATATTGACCGCAGCATGCTATGGGGAAGTGTTATCAGCAGCAGCGAAAACTCGGCTGCGTACCGGATTCAATTCAACGATAGTACAAAAGGCATGCTTCACTTTGAATTGGCGGGTCCTTCGGTATAGTTCAACCCAGCAGAGAAGCAGGATTTGAAATTGGACGCTTCAGATGCGAGTCGGCAAAGGAGGCCTACATGATTTCAGCGATGTGCCGCTCAAAGAGATATGTTCAACCGCTTGTGTTTCTGTTTGTCTTCGTGACCGCTGGAATTTCCACAGCGATCGCTCAACTGCCGACCGCAACGATTCTTGGCGTTGTAAAAGACGCATCCGGCGCCGTAATACCCGATGCGAGTGTCGCCGCACGCAATGTGGAGACGGGCCAAACACGCACAGCAACGACCGGTAGTGAGGGGTCGTATCGGTTTTCTGCGCTTCCCGTCGGCAATTACGAATTGCGTGTGGAACACCCCGGCTTCCAAATTGCGATTCGGAGCGGCCTGACGTTGGCCGTTGCTCAGGAAGCGGTTGTGAATTTCACCCTGCAACTAGGCGGTGTGGAACAGACCGTATCTGTCACTGCCGAGGCGCCACTGGTGGAAACCACCAGCGGTTCGCTCGGCGGATTAGTCGATGAGCGGAAGGTTTCGGAGCTACCCCTAAATGGCCGAAACTATATTGACCTGACGCTGCTTCAAACGGGAGTGAATCAGCACTCCCGCCACGGCGACACGGCCGGCGCCACGGGAACATGGTTCAGCAGCAGCGGAGCGCCTGTCCGGTCAAACAGTTTCTTGCTCGACGGAGCTTCCATGTTAACCGTGTGGGGTGCATCGTCGGCTTCGATTGGTAACACGACGCTGGGCGTTGAAGGGATTCGGGAGTTTCGGGTAGTGACGAATTCCTTCAGCGCAGAGTATGGGATGACGATGGGGAGTCAAACGGTAATCGTCAGTAAGAGCGGAGCTAATAATTACCACGGTTCCCTGTTTGAATACCTGCGCAACAGCGCGTTGGACGCGCGGAATTTCTTCGATTATAAGACACTCGCCAGCAATCGCCGTTTGCCCGCGTTCACGCGAAATCAGTTTGGCGGCTCCATCGGCGGACCCATCCAGCACGACAAGATGTTTTTCCATGCGACCTTTGAAGCCCTGCGTGAGCGGTTAGGCATCACCAAAATCGCGAACGTGATCCCGGTGAGCAACAAGGTGGACGGAGGGTTGGTGCCGCAGATTCATCCGAATATCAGACCGCTACTCTCGCTCTTCCCAGGGCCGAACCTGCCCGGCAATCAGTTCACTTTCCCTTTTACTCAGCCCACGCGCGAAGACTACGGCCAGACTCGTGTGGATCGGAACATCTCCGCGGCGGATTCAATATTCGGCCGCTACACGATCGATGACGCCGAGAAAATCGGCGGCATTGAATATCCGCAGTGGCGAGAACCGCGTAGGAGCCGCAGCCAATTTGCGACGCTGTCCGAGACTCACATCTTCTCTCCGGCGGTGTTGAGTACCTTTCGGTTCTCTTATAGCCGCACGCTTGTTGATCAGAAGACGTCGTCTGGAGTCAGCGGCCCACAGTTTTCGTTTGTGGAGGGGCAGGAATTATCGCAACTCGCCGTCACGGGCCTCACCAGTTTTTCTGGGGACAATGCCAGCCCATCGCTAGGCAAGCAGAATATCTTCACGTGGAGTGGCGATCTTTTCTATACAAAGGGCAACCACTCGTTCAAGTTCGGGACGCTGATCAACGGATTCCAGCAGTACATGAAGATCAGTTTACAGACCCGGGGCAACATCACATTTGCCAGCCAGCGGGATTTTTTGCTCGGCAATGTTCAAAGCTTCACCCGGCTCACGGCCGGCGGCAGACAGGAGCGCTCCATCGGATACAAGTCGCTGGGATTTTATACGCAGGATGATTGGCGCGTGAAGCCAACACTAACGCTGAATCTGGGGATGCGGTATGAATTTATCACCATTCCACAGGAATCAATGGATCCCAGTATCGGTTCCGCAGTTCGGGACTTGCGTCGGGACTCTCAAGCGACACTCGGTCGCGGTCTTCTGGGCGAGAACCCATCGCTGAAAAACTTCGGCCCTCGGCTTGGCTTCGCGTGGGATGTATGGGGCGATGGCAAAACGGCAGTCCGAGGTGGCTTTGGGCTGCTCTATGACCTGAACAGCCAATTTGGGACCTCATTGCTTTCCGCTGCCGGCGCTACACCTCCGTTTTCCAGTTTGAGTGCGATTTTCGATTTCCGGTTGGATCAATGTTGCCCAATACCTGTGCCGCCAGAGGCCGTTGGGAGGTCGGTCCGGTTATTGGATTACCATTTGCAGCAGCCCCACATTTTGCATTACAACTTGACGGCACAACGAGAGCTGCCATGGAGCATGGCCGTTACGCTCGCTTACGCGGGCTCTCGGGGGCTCAATCTGGTGCGGCACGTCGACGGGAACCCAACATTTCCCGCAGTATTGCCCGATGGGCGGAAGTTCTGGACAGGCCGAGAGCAGCGCGTCAACACGGCCTTTGACTATATCCGATTGAACACCGCATCGGGGGATTCCTGGTACAACTCCTTTCAATTTGGTCTGCAGAAGCGGATGCACCGCGGCTTGCAGCTTCAGAGTTCCTACACTTGGTCGAGGACCGTTGATACAACCCAAGGCGTGGTACCGGCCGATTCCAGCGGCGACATCTCGCCGGTGGATGCGTTGGATAACAGAACAGATAAAGCCCCCGCGGCTTTTGATATCCTGCACAATTGGCGATTCAATGCGATATACAAGATACCTGGATTGCCAACGACGGGAATCGCAGGCAAGTTGCTGGGCGGATGGTGGATGAGCGGGATTCTCTCGCTTCAGAGCGGATATCCGTTCAGCGCCACGCTTCAGCGCAACCGGTCGCGCTCAAAATACAATGACAATGGCTCAGACCGGCCTGATCTCGCGCCTGGCGTGAAGGCGAGCGACATCGTCAAAGGTGTATCGAGAGGCTGCGGGAACCTGCCGGCCGGAACGCCGATCCGCGCTCCAGAACGATACTTTGATCCTTGTGCGTTTACAATCCAACCAGCAGGATTTCTGGGGAATGCCGGGCGTAATATCTTGCGGGGTCCGGGACGTGCTACCCTCGATTTCTCATTGGCGAAGGATACAAATCTGGGATTCTTGGGTGAGGGTGGCAAGCTGGAATTTCGGGCAGAGATCTTTAACATCCTGAATCACGCGAACTTCCTTACACCGTCGAGCAGTTCCGCAAGTCCGAGTGCAGTGTTTGTGGGCGCGGCAGACGTGGAGAACCCGATAGCGAACGTAGGAAGAATCACGGCCACGGCCACGGCCTCCCGACAAATTCAGTTGGCTTTAAGAATCGTGTTTTAGGTTCGTTCAATCGGTGCAATATGCGAATGCTCGCTCACGGCACCGATTACCCGGAGGAAAATGATGCGACTAAGATGGTTAGTGATGGCTGTCGCGGCGGTGTTTCTAGCGGGGCTGCCGCTATTTGGTCAGATGGGATCGAAGTCGAGTGCGCTGAGTGACAAAGAGCAAAACGGAAAGAAGATGTTCCAACAGCGGTGTTCCGTTTGCCATACTCCGCCGCTCGCGGGCGATAAGACCTACGGCCCCATGTTGAACTCGGACACTGTCTCCGGTAAAGAAGCGGCTGCACGCGACATCATTATGAAGGGAACTGCGCGCATGCCTGGTTTTCAATATGGCCTCCGGAGGGAAGAAATCGACAATATCGTCGCCTATTTGAAAACCGTAAAATCCACCGGCCAGGTTGGGAAACCGTCCAGCATTGCTGATGCAGCTAAAGGACAACAAGACTAAGGAGGACCCATGCTAAGCGAAAGGAACCTATTGCTGATTGCAATTGTTGCCGCAATTTGCGCCGTGGGAGTGCTGAAGGCAGCTCCCCAGAAGAGTACGAAAGCGCCGAATATTTCCGGAGCTCTGCTGGGAGGCACGATCCGTTCTGCGGGTGGAAGCCCGCTGGAGGGCGTGACGGTATCGGCGAAGTCCGATGGCAAGACAATCAGCACCACCGTTTTTACTGACGAAGCCGGAGCATACATATTTCCGCCGCTCGACAAAGGCACGTACCGCGTTTGGGCGCAAGCCGTCGGCTTTGACACCGGCCGCGCGCGCGTCGAATGGACCGGCGCGCAATCCATTCACCAGGACTTTGTCCTAAAGACCGCCGACGATCCAACACGACAGATGACCGGCTCCGACTGGTTTGCTACTCTCCCAGACGACACAGTGCAAGAGCGCAGGGTGAAAGATGTATTGAAGACCAGTTGCACGGGATGCCATCAGACGAGTTACATTCTTCAGAATCGTTTCGACAAGGCGGGCTGGTTAGCAATTATCAACCTGATGAAAATGGTGAATGTTTATGGCACTTATCTTTCAAGCCGTCCGCCATGGCCGATTATTGAATACCACAAGGAGCAGCTCGCGGATTATTTGGCTAAAGCACGCGGCCCATCGCAGACAGCGAAGCTAAAGTTCCTGCCACGGCCCAAAGGGGAAGCGGCTCTCGCGGTCATCACCGAATATGATATTGAGCCTGCGGAAACCCCAGGGGAACATCCACTGCAAGACGGCAGCGACTGGTCTGAGGGAGTGCCCTCCAGCCTCAACGGCGTCCGCGGAACTCACGATGCGGAGATCGACTTCTCAGGAAATATCTGGGTGGTGAATTCGACCGACAATCCCAATCGCACCTACGCCAAGATCGACGCAAAAACTGGCGAAGTCACTTCTTACAAAGCAATGGATAGTAAGGGCAAGGTACGGACCAGCCACGGGATTCGGAAGGATCAGAATGGCGTCCTGTGGTTCAACTTGTCCGGAGAAGCAGAAGGCGAAGGCGAGTTGGGCAGCTTGGCTCGGCTGGACCCGATGACCGGGAAATTGGATGTCTATACTCCGCCGAAAGGCATGAGCGGAGTCGGCGGCGCCATCGACGTGGACGGAAAAGGAAAAATATGGGCGTCCACTCGCGGTGGCGGAATCCGTTTTGATCCGGATACCGGCAAGTTCCTGGATTTCAAGTCGGTCCACTTCAAGACCGATGCGGGAACGGGAACCACCTATGGGGTTGCGGCGGATTCGGAAGGCAACGGCTATTGGGCTCAGATGGCCATTGACATTGTTGGAAAGAGCGATATTGCCACCGGGAAATCGCTCGAAATTCAGATACCTCCCCGGCGCGAAAAAATGGAGATTGCGACGGAGGATGAACGTAAATTGTACGCACAGTCCGGCTCGGACTGGAATTCGGCGATTCCGTGGACGCAGGGTCCGCGACGGCTCGGCGGCGATCATACAGGCAATGCGGTTTGGGTTGCTGACTGGTGGGGCGACAACTTGGCCAAAATAGACATCCACACGAACAAGGTCACCCAATATCCAGCTCCCAGCAAAGACTCCGGTCCCTACGCCGTGGTAGTGGATAAGAACCACACTGTGTGGGTGAACATGACTCTCAATGACAGCGTGGCCAAATTCGATCCCACAACGGAGAAATGGACCGAATATATGCTGCCCACACACGGCGCAGAGACGCGCCACATCGCCGTGCTCGACCGCCAGTATCCACCCACTGTGGTTGTGCCGTACTGGAGAACCAGCAAAGTGGCGCGATTGCAGTTCCGATCCAAAAAAGAATTGCTGGCGCTGAAGCAACAATTCCAAGGAGAGCGAATACAGGCTCAGAATCGATAGCGAAGGCCGCGTCCGTTTCTGCGATTGCTGGCTGGACGAAGTGGGAGACTCCTGGCCCTAAACACATTGGTTCAGAGTCCCGCTGAATGGACGGGGAACTGGGAAAGCGAAACGCGTTTCCGACCTGATCGTCGTGAACGGCGCTTCCGATTCGGCTACGGGATGTACGACCGTACTCCGATTACTTGTAAATGCACTACCCTCGCGTCACTGTGATAGCCCTTGTCTGTCACCACCTCATTCCAGCCGGATTACTCCCGAAGCGGTCGCCACGGCATGTCTTTTATGCCGTGGGCACGTTCCGGAACAAACCCACGGCACTAAGAAACGTGCCGTGGCAACGCGCTGTGACGCCAGTAAAGAAAATCTCAGATTGGTAAAGCTATCGCAGCGCCAGCAGGGCGATACCCACATAAACCAGATTTGGAAGATAAGTCGCAAAGTGAGCCACGATACCCGGCCAGGTGCTCTTCGTCCGTTGCGCGACAAATGCCAATGCCAAAGTGCCCGGCAGTATCTCTACCAACCGCCAGTAAAAGAACGAATGAAAAAGGGTCCAGAGCAGTCCGTGGACGAGCCAAGTCCATTTGCCGTGCGTGAGTTCCTGCCGAGGCAGGATATAGCCACGCCACCAGAGCTCCTCACCGACGACACTGGAAAATGCAAAGGCAACAACGCCCGTCCGAGGGCTGCTCAGTGAATATATAATGCTCCTGCCCCGACCCTACCCATTTTCCTCATCCGCGTTTCCGGGCCCGCGGGGGCGGCCGAGCAGCTCGAAGAAAACGTCTTCGAGGCTCGCGCCGGATACTTCGAAGTTCGAGACGGGCCAGCGCTGGGCGAGCGAGGCGAGCCAAGCCAGGGCCTCGGCTTCGGAGGCGTGCAGCGTCATCTCGACGAGATTGCGCTTGACTTCCAAGCGCGTGGGAGCGGCGCGGCGGAAGTGCTCAAGCAGATCCTCTCCCACCGAGGGGAAGGTCAGCGTGACGTTGTAATAGCCGTGCGAGAGGCGCTTCAGTCCGGCGAGGTCTCCTTCGGCGGCGATCTTGCCGCCATTGACGATGACGATGTGGTCGCAAAGCTCCTCGGCCTCGCTCAGCACCTGAGTGGTGAGGAAGATGGTGCGTCCGCCGCGGGCCTGCTCGCGGATGGTCGAGAGCAGCTCGCGCCGGACGAATGGGTCCATGCCGATGGAAGGCTCGTCGAGAAACAGGACGGGCGAGTCAACCATGAACATCTTGGCCACTTGCAGGCGGCGGCGCGTGCCGATGCTCAGTTCCTGGGCTTTTTTGGAGGCGTGCTCTTCTAGATGAAACTGCGCGAGGATACGCTCGGCGCGGCGGCGGCTTTCTTCGAGGGAGATGCCGTGGAAATTCCCGAAGGTGATGAAGTTGTCGCGGACCGTCAGATACAGCTCAACGGCGAACTGCTGGAGCACCACGGCTATGGAGCGGCGGACGGCGAGCGAGTCGTGGACCACGTCGTGTCCCATCACGGAGGCGTGGCCGGAGGTGGGCGTCGTCAGCGTCGTGAGCACGTTGACCAGCGTGGTTTTTCCCGCGCCGTTGGGGCCGAGCATTCCGAAGATCTCGCCGCGGCGGACGTGGAACGAAATGTCATCCACGGCGCGCACCTCGTCCGCGCGGCCGGGATGATAGACCTTGGTGAGTTGTTCGACGACCACGGCGTCGGCGCCGGACGGAGGTCCCATGACGTTTTCCATTTTACATCGGGCGGAAGGGAATCGACCGGCAGCAAACGGATTTCCCCGCGAAAATTCCGCCGAGGGCGGAGGTTCCGTTACAGTGTAGCAGGATGAGATCGTGCGGAGGTACAATGATCGTTTCGGGTGACTGATACAGGACACACGCTACCCGTTATACCGGTCGAGATCGGCATGCCCACTGCTTTAGAGCGATGGTGTATTCAGGGGATATACATTGATTTACGGCACGCTATTGTCCGGGCCGCTTTCGGGACGAAGCATACCGCCAGACGACCAGTCCAACCAGCAAGAGAAGATCCACGGCTAACTCTTGCTCGTTGAGAGGTTTGTTCGACGGCCGCCGGTTCGCCTGGCGCACATCCGCATACAGGATTGCCAGCGCGAACATTACGATAATAAAATAGATCCTGAATGCCCGAGTCGGGCGAAACCTGTCCGCTTCAACGGTCTCATTTTTCTTCGAAACTGCCCTCCACACGCCGATACCAATCAGAATGGCGCCACCGACAATGAACCCAGGACCAATCGCCAAGCTCCAGAATTTCTCCTGGCTCGTCATCTGGGCCATGTGGGGTCCGGTCAGCCAGAAGAAAAAAGTCCCAGCCGAGAGTGGCAGCAATCCTAATACAGCGATCCAAATCGGACGGATAAGGGGGTCCTTGTCCGGATCGTAATTGAAATTCTTCGGGCCTGGGTAGAAAAGCGGCATTTACAGCCTCGGAGCCTCTATTCCGGAATTAACTTTTTGGGATTCCGGCGGTTCCTACTATACATCCATCTCGTTCCAACCGAGGATTATTTTTTCTCTGGGTGCGTCATCGGCTCCGAACCGGCCTTCCGGAAGTCCTCGCAGGCCACTGTCGCCACCGCCGAAACCGGATTTGTACGACACCAATTCCTCCGGGGTCTTTCCTCCAGAAAAGAGAGGAATGGCATCCACGTCGGCTGGTTGTCCGTTATTCGGTGGTTTGCGCCGCATCGGACAAAGCCAGCGTGACGGCCCGGCCGGATGCTGGGCGGGCTGGAGCAAAAGGTATCGTTGCGGAAACGGCCGATGAGAAAATTCGCGGAACTTTTTGTGATATTATCAATTCCAAACTAGGAGGACTGCGATGCCGTATTTGTATGTAGTGGGGGCGATCGTACTTCGGCTGTTGCCGCATCCGTGGAACCTGTCGCCGCTGGGCGCCATGTTTCTGTTCAGCGGGGCGACGTTCCGGAGCAAGAGGGATTCGCTGCTGGTTCCGATGGCGGCGCTGCTGGTGAGCGACTTTGCGGCCAGCCGGTTTCTTCACGGCGCGACGGTGGCGTGGTTCAGTCCATGGAAGTGCGCGGCGTTTCTGCTGATTGCGCTGATCGGATGGGCGCTGCGCGACCGCATCACGTTGGGCGGCGTGCTGGGAGCGTCGATGACGGGCGCGGTGGCATTCTTTCTCATCACCAACTTTGGAGTATGGGCGTCGTGGACGATGTATCCTCCCACGTGGAGCGGTCTCGTGGCGTGCTATACGGCGGGACTGCCATTTTTCCGTGAGACCCTCGTGGGCGACCTGGGATACAGCGCGCTGCTTTTCGGGTCCTACGAGTGGCTGAGACGGCGGCGTCCGGCGCTGGCGGCGGCCCGATAACGACGTCGGGACCTGGCGACATAACCATGCGAATCTGCTCGCTGATTCCCAGTGCCACGGAGATGGTGTTCGGATTGGGAAAGGGGAGCTGGCTCGCCGGTGTGTCGCACGAATGCGATTATCCCTCCGAGGCAACGAAACTTCCAAAGGTAACCCACAGCAAAATTCCAGAGGGTCTATCGAGCTCCGAGATCGAACGGGCAGTCCGCTCGGCGCTCGATTCCACCGGTTCGCTCTACGATCTCGATCTCGAACTGCTGGAGAGCTTGCGGCCCGATCTCATCCTGACGCAAAGCCTGTGCGACGTGTGCGCGGTTTCCTATGACGCGGTCCGGGAGGCCGCCGCGCGGCTTCGCTCGAAGCCAGCCGTCTTCGACCTGAATCCTCATTCGCTGGAGGACGTTTTCAGCGACATCGGCAGGTTGGGTGAGGCGCTCGGTTGCGAGGACGCGGCGGAATCGCTCGTCGGGCAACTGCAATTGCGCGTCGAGGCTGTCGTGCGGAGGACGAAGGACCTGGACGCGAGACCGCGCGTGTTTTGCATGGAGTGGGTGGACCCTCCTTTCTGCGGCGGCCATTGGATGAAAGAACTGGTGGAGATGGCGGGAGGACGGGACGATCTGGCGCAGCTTCACGGGCCGTCGCGCCAAATCGAATGGAGCCGGGTGCTGGATTTTTCTCCGGAAGTCCTGGTGCTGACGTGCTGCGGTTTTTCCTTGGAACGCTGCCGGGAGGAGGGAGCGATCCTGGCGCAATACGAGGGATTCGCGAAATTGCCGGCGGCGCGGGCGGGGCGTATTTATGCGACGGACGGGTCGTCGTATTTCAGCCGGCCCGGGCCGCGCCTAGTAGATAGCCTGGAAATCCTGGCGCATTTGATTCATCCGGAGCGGTTCGCGGCGCCGCCGCTCCGGGAAGCGTTCGCTCCGCTTCCGATTCCACGCGTAGCCAGTTCCCGCGCGTGAGAAAAAGGATGATGACGCGGCCTGTCGATTGCCGTTGTCGTGTTGTCGAAACGCGGTGGTGACATACCGGTTTCTGAAAGACCGCGCAGTTCCGGCTGTCCCGTTTTTCATGAATCCCCATCCATCACCTTGCATTCCGCAATTCTGGCTGCGATAATCTCGCTGTTTCGACGGAGGTTCAGAAATGCCTACAATTCCCGCCAGGGTCTATGATCGACTAGTTTCTTCCCTCAAACGCTTCCAGCCAATCCTCAGCGCCGCAAAGTCACGTGATGCTGGCGAAGCGGATACGTCCACCGTCGCCAAGGATTTGCTCGCCGACATGTTCGGCTACGACAAATATTCGGAAATCACGTCGGAGTTTATGATCAAGAGTACTTATTGTGACCTTGCTGTCAAGTTCGATGGAAAGCTTCAGCTGCTGATCGAAGTCAAGGCCATCGGGTCAGAACTCAAGGACACCCACGCAAAACAAGCCGTTGACTATGCTGCAAACCAAGGCGTCGAGTGGGTAATTTTGACCAATGGCAGCACTTGGCGCATCTACCGCGTTTTCTTCGGGCAACCGATCACCCAGGAACTTGTATATGAGTGCGACCTGCTTTCAATGAATCCGAAAAATCGCAGTGAGATTGAATCACTATTCCTCTTGGCCAAGGAAGGCCAGAACAAGTCCGTTTTGGCTGAATACCACGCTCAGCGGCAAGCCATGAGCCGCCATTATTTGGGCGCGGTCATCCTCGACGATGCAGTTTTGGACGTAATCCGGAGAGAACTTCGTCGGCTCTCGCCCGATGTGAAAATTGACCGGGACGATCTGCGTACTGTGCTGGTTGACGAAGTCTTGAAACGAGAGGTTACGGAAGGCGAAAAAGCCGAGGAAGCTCGCAAAAAAGTTGCCAAGGTCCGGGGCAAAGCCTTGCACGCGAAAACGAAAAAGAATGACTCACAGGTCGTCGTAACCAGCCCTAAGGACACGGTGGGGGCATGAGGTATTGGTTGGGGGAAATGCCCGTAGCCACGGCACGTTTCTTGTGCCGTGGTTTGTCGCCGGAACGAGAACGGAGCGAACCCGCTGCAAGCCGCGAGGCGGGACCGCGGCGGGCGCGCTGGTTACGCGGCGGAGTCGATTCTCGACACCGAGACCCTGACGCTATACCCCAGGGAACCGAGAATACGGATCAGGAGGTCGCTGGAGACGTTCTCGACTCTGTCGTTCAGGATGGCGGTTACTCTGGTCCGGGACGTTCCTGCCCGCTCTGCGATCGAGGCGTGAGTGAGCTTTCTCTTCCGAACGATCTGTTTCAGATGCTTCAAGAGCGCATGGCGGACCTGCCATTCCCTGGCGTCGGCCGGCGAAAGGCCAAGAATTTCAGCCAATGCTTCGGGAGTTCTTGCAACCACGGGTTTGACTCTAGGCATCGAGAAGCTCCTTCAAACGTTTTCTTGCGAGTTTGATTTCCGGGGCCGGGGTTTGCCGAGTCTTCTTGACGAAGGCATGGAAGACGAGAATCCCTTCCGGCGACGGTGTGAAGTAGAACGCGCGATAGGCGCCGTCCTCGCCCTGAACACGGAGTTCCGAGACACCGGCGGCCACGCTGGGCATCGGCCGCGAGTGCGGCATTCCCAACTGCTCGCCCATCTGGAGCTGAAAAAGGCGTCTGCCTAAGCGGTTGCGGATCTCTTTTGGAAATCGACGGATCGCGTCTCGCGCTCCTGGATGGAAGAGAATCGGCCTCACATTTGCGAATGTATCATATTTGAGACATGCGTGCAAGGAATCAGCGGGTTCGTCACCGTAACGAGAACGGAACGAACCCGCGGCAAACCGAAAGGCGGGAGAGTTGCGGACGCCTCACTTGCCTTTGTAGCGGGGATTGGCCGGGGGATTATCTTCGTCCCAGCAGCATTTCTCCTTGAGATAGGTCATCAAGTCGGAGAGGTCCTTGTCGCTGAGGCCCCATTTATACGCCGGCATCCGGGCGCTGCCCTCTTTGATCTGGTTCAATACGCTGTCTTCGGTGACGGGCTGGCCGGTCATCAGCTTGGCGCGCTGGTAGAGGCCCTTGAGCGTCGGCGCGGCCTGCGGGTCCACCTTGCGGGTGTAGTCGTTGTGGCACATCCAGCACTTCATGTAGTAGATTTCCTGGCCGCGGTCGGCGCCGGCCTTGCCCATCCGGGTCATGTAGAGGACCTGCGCGGAGCGCTGATAGTCGTCGGGCGGCAACTCCTTGGGCGGCTCCTTGCTCTCGGGCTTGGCGCCTCTTCGGCCTTGGGCCGGGGCCGCCGGAGCGGAAGGCTCCTGCGCCGACGCCTGTTTGATGGCGACCCCTCCGGCGCAAACTAACAACGCCAAAACCAAAACCACCAGCGTTTCTCGCGTCCTCATTCG
>Ga0080064_1002850_pt1 | contig 27506 bp, 30 predicted proteins | sample Subgrocontami54m_FD_69260 | JGI IMG/M metagenome (GOLD analysis project Ga0080064, IMG submission 69260) | Subsurface groundwater microbial communities from S. Glens Falls, New York, USA - GMW46 contaminated, 5.4 m (SPADES assembly) (version 2) ...
CGTGCGGCCGGCGGGGGGGGGGGGGGGGAGGGGGGGAGGAGGAGGGCGGGGGGCCGGGGGGCGGGGCGGGCGTGTCCTCACATCCGGATTCGCGGCGGCGCCCCCTCCCCCGACGCGCTTTGCGCGTCGACCTCTCCCCGCGCGCGGGGAGAGATGAAAGGAAATCGTGTTGCATAGCACCCAAAACTCTTTCCCCTCACCTTACGATCAGCGCCGGCACCTTGCTGTGGGAGAGCACTTCATAAGCCTGGCTGCCGAGCAGCAGCCGCCCGAGCCCGCGCCGGCCATGCGATGCCATCACGATCAGGTCGCAGCCCGTTTTCTGAGCGGTCGCAATAATGCCTTCCGCGGCGTGCTGGTCGGGCACATGCACCACGTCATGGGAAACGCCCGCCGCCTTCGCCTTCGCCGCCGCGGCGTCCAGAATCTGCTTCGCGTGGGCGGTCGCCATGGCCTCGAACTGGTGCAACGGGTCCGGCTGATGCTTGCGCGCTTTTTCGGCCATATCGAACGCCGACCAGCGTTCCGTGACAGTCACCAATGTCACCGGCGCGTTGACGTGCTTGGCCAGTTTGAGGCCGTGGTCCACGGCCCGGCCGCCCATCTCGGAGCCGTCGGTAGCGATCAGAATGTGTTTGTACATGAACCGTCTCCTTCATTGAATACGAGAAGACTAGGGCGCGGCGCGCGGGCGCGCTTTGCCCCAGATCAAATTTGGGCATATCCGCCCTGCCCGGTCAATTTCGCGGCGCCGATCGATGCGCTACACTGCCGCCGTGCCTTCCCCGGTCCGCAACAACACCGCGCTTGAGCGCTTCGAGCTGGGTGTCGGCGAACATGTCGCCGTCGCCAACTACCGGCTCGCGCCCGGCGCGATCACGTTCTTCCACACCGAGGTCCCGCAGCCATTGCGCGAGCGCGGCATCGCCTCGCAGCTGGTGCAGGGCGCGCTGGAACAGGTGCGCGCCCAGGGGCTGAAGGTCGTGCCGCGCTGTTCCTTCGTGCGCCACTACATCGCCACCCATCCGGAATTCCAGGATCTGCTGGCGTAAACCCCACTTCCGACATGAAAAAACCCGATATGTACGGTAGATTACAGATTGTTGGGGGCGATTCTCCGGCGCTTAAAGCGCCTTGAAAGTTGCGGCGCGGCCCTCGATCCGCAACGGATAAATCATTTGCAGAACAGACAGAGCGTCGAGACGACAACCGCGCAAGCGCGCGGCTGGCTCCCCATTCTCAATCGCTATCGCGAGCCGAGCACCGCGCGCAGCGTCATCGAGATCGTCATCACCGCCCTGCCGCTCGTGCTGTTGTGGATCGCCATGTGGGCGCTGCTGCCGCTCGGCTATTGGCTCTCGCTGCTGATCGCCATCCCGGCCGCCGGCTTTCTCGTGCGGCTGTTCATGATCCAGCACGATTGCGGCCACGGCTCCTTCTTCCGCCATCGCCTGGCGAATGATTGGGTCGGCCGCGTCGTCGGCGTGCTCACGTTGACGCCGTACGATTTCTGGCGGCGCACCCATGCGGTGCATCACGCCACCTCCGGCAATCTCGACAGCCGCGGCGTGGGCGATATCGACACCCTGACGGTCGACGAATATCTCGCCCGCTCGCGCTGGGGCCGGCTGCAATACCGCCTCTATCGCCACCCGGTCGTGATGTTCGGAATCGGGCCAGCTTATCTCTTCATCCTGCAGCACCGTTTGCCGATCGGGCTGATGACCGCCGGCTGGCGGCCGTGGCTCAGCACCATGGCGACCAATGCCGCCATCGCGCTCATCGCCGCCACGCTGATCTGGGCGATCGGGCTGAAGGCCTTCCTGCTGGTGCAATTGCCGATCACGTTGCTCGCCGGCTCGGTCGGCGTGTGGCTGTTCTACGTGCAGCATCAATTCGAGCAGACATCGTGGAACCGTTCGAGCGCCTGGAATCTGCACGAGGCGGCGCTGCGAGGCAGTTCGCATTACGATCTTCCGCCCATCCTGCGCTGGTTCACCGCCAATATCGGCATCCACCATGTGCATCATCTGTGCAGCCGCCTCCCCTTCTACCGGCTATCGCGGGTGCTGCGCGATCATCCCGAATTGGGCGAGGTCGGCCGGCTTACTTTGGGCGAAAGCTTCCGCTGTATCCGTCTCGTGCTGTGGCACGAAAACTGGCAGCGGCTTGTCTCATTCCGCGAGCTGTCGCCGCGCACGGCGTAATTCCGCGCGCACAAAAGAAAACGCCCGGCTTGCGGCCGGGCGTCCGTAACCGTCCGCGAAGGACGATTTCGATTTAGGCGTTCTGCAGATTCGCCGCCGCCTGCTTGCCGCGCTCGGTCACGACGTCATAGCTGACGCGCTGACCTTCGTTGAGCGTGGACATGCCGGCGCGCTCGACCGCGCTCACATGCACGAACACGTCGCGCGAGCCGTCGGACGGGGTGATAAATCCGAAGCCCTTTTGCGTATTGAAGAACTTAACCGTACCTGTGGCCATACTGGCCTCCTTGCGTTTGTCGCCTATGGCGAAAACCGGCCACACGAACCATTCGTGCGCCGGCCTTAACATCCGAGTTTTGGGGGTTGCTTGAGAGCCCAAAGTCGGGGCGAGCAAGGCAGCCGAAAACTGGTTGCGTTGCTTATATAGCACGCGAGGCGCTATTCCGCAACGGACCCGGCGAGGTGATTAGCGGCGCGCGCCAGCGGATATTCGGCATTGTCGTAAAGTTCGCGAATTCTCCTGCCCTCAATTCGCTGTTCATTAACCTCAAGCACAGTTCCAAGCAGAAGATCGTCCGACATCTGCTCGATCGCAAAGCGGATTGCCTCCGCTGCGGTATCGAAGCGGCGATAGCTGACCGGGCGCTTTCCCTTTTTGCTGCGGCTCGGGAACAGGTCGGCTGGTGCGCTGTAGTCGAAATCCATGCCTTATTAGAGCACATCCCGCCGTCGAACGCGAGGACGCTCTGCGCGCGCCCGCCGATGCGCTATCTCCCTTCTCTTCCCATTTGCTCTACTTGTTTCAGCAATTGGCTACGCTTTTTCGCCGAGGTATTGCCGATCAGGCCGAAGAAGGTATCGCGCACCGGCTTGATGCCGATGAATTGCAAGATGTTGCGGCGGAGCAGTTTCAGCGCATGCGCGCCGCGCGGCGAGGGCTTGATCTGGATCAACGGCCGCCATCGCCATATCTCTAAAGTGATTTAGTGTCGCACCGTTCTCGAGAGGAGGACGCCATGGCCACCGCGCTCAACAAGGCCGACATGCTGGCCAATCTCAAATCGCAGGCCGCCGCTCTCGGCTTGCGCGTGAATGACGAAGACGGCGACGGGCTCTCCGCCCAAATGGAATCGATCGGCGCGAAATGGTTTCTTGGCGGACGTAAGGTTTCCTACAAAGCCTCATGCCGCCTGGCTGACGTCGAACACATCGTACATTTCCGCGACATGGTCACTGAGCGGTCGTGGGGAATACCTCCGCCGACGCTCAGCGTGGAAACCACGACGACGAAAGGCTGGGAGCGCTCCGGCTCGCGCACCGACCGATCCGTGGGCGGCGGCGGCCGCATCGATTACGCGCGGGTGCGCGACAAAGTGAAGGAAGCCGTGTCCGCCGCCGGCTGGCAGTTCCACCTGGAAGGAGGACGTGTACCCTGACGAGCGAATGCTCTGCCTCAACGCTAGCGGCGGCGGCAGATGTCATTTCGCTATGAAAAATGGAGATGTGCCATGACATCCACCATCTCGTCTGCACGCATGTCGCGTCGCATGGAATTGGCTGCCTCCGGCTGGGCGTTGTCCGCCGCGCTGGTGGCGCTGTTCGTTCTCTGCCTTATTGTTGCGGTGCTTTGGCCGACACCGGCCTTCAGCCATGCATGGATCCAGCTATTCACTTCGGCGCCGATCGGTTCCCTCGCCAATCTGATCGAAGGTGTGGCGGCCAGCGTGGCGGCCGCTTGGGTGACAGCTGGCATCTTCGTGCCGATTTATAATTGGCTGGCGCGAGATTGAGAAAACACACCCAAAGGGGGCAAACCATTTTTGGCGCTGAAGCGAAGCGGAGACACGCCGCCGCTGCCTGTCATGTAACCAAACCGGTTCCTGCGCGTTATCCTCGAGCCCTGGGAGGGGCAACGTCAGGGAGGTATTGCCATGGCGCATCTCCACATCATCGCGGGCGCGGACGCCCGCATGGCTCACCCTACAATCCGAACCATCTCCATCTCCGACCTGTTCGACGCGTTGGCGCGCGGTTACGCGGACTTCTCGGCCATGCCGAGCCACGCGCTGTTTCTGTGTCTCATCTATCCGGTCGTCGCCATCGTCGCCGCCGGTGTGACGATGGATTACAACATCCTACCGCTGGCCTGGCCGCTGATGGGCGGCTTCGCGCTTCTCGGCCCCCTTGCCGCCATCGGTCTGTATGAAATGAGCCGGCGGCGGGAGGCCGGGCTGGAAGCCGATCCGAGCCACGCCTTCGATGTACTTCGCTCACCGTCTTTGCCGGCGATTGCCATGCTCGGCGCGCTGCTGCTGGCGATCTTTCTGACCTGGGTCGGCACGGCGCAGACGATCTATCAATCCTTGTTCGGTTACCTGCCGCCGGAGTCATTTCCGCGTTTCTTCCGTAACGTGGTCAACACTCCCGAGGGCTGGCAACTGATCATGATCGGCAACGCGGCCGGCTTCCTCTTCGCCGTGGTCGCCTTCGTCCTCAGCGTCATATCGTTTCCGATGTTGCTCGATCGGGACGTCGGCGTGCTGGCGGCGATCACGACGTCGGTCAGAGCCGTACTCGCAAACCCCATCACCATGGGTGTGTGGGGATTGATCGTCGCCGGGCTGTTGCTGCTGGGTTCGCTGCCTGCATTCATCGGCCTGGCGGTGGTGATCCCGGTGCTCGGTCATGCGACCTGGCATCTCTATCGCAAGATCGTGCAACACTAAGGGCGCGTCAGGGAATGCCCGCTGCGCGCACCAGCGCGGCGGCTGCAACTCCCGCCGCGACGCCCAGAAAGCTGTTGCCGCGCCACGCCATCGCCGCTGCCGCAGCGGCAAGGGCGATGGTCGCCGCCAGGCCGCCCTTTGCCGCGATGGGCAAGACCGTCGCCGCGACGATGGAGCCCGGCAGCGCCTCCAGCATCCGCCGCATGCGCAGCGTGAGCGGCACGTGCGCCATCACCCAGAAGCCGGCCGCGCGCATCAGATAATTCATCGTTGCCATCACGAAGATGGCGAGCAGCGCCATCGGGTCAGCGCTCATCGATGAAGCCTCCCGCGACGCTGCCGGCAATCGCGCCGACGATGATGAACCACCAACCCGGCACGATGGCCGCCACCAGCAAAGCCACCGCTCCGGCGATCGCCCAAGGAATCGCCGCGCGGGCGCCGCGCCACATCGGCACCAACATCACCACGAAGAAAGTGGGCATGATGACATCAAGGCCGAAGCGCTTGGGATCGGTCACCATCGCGCCGAGCAGATAGCCAGGCACGCAGGAGGCGATCCACAACAGCCAGAATGCCAATCCGCCGCCGACCAGGATGGAAGCATCCCGCCCGCCCTTTGAGTGGTAATGCATCGCGATCAGCCAACCGGGATCGGTGATCGTGAACAGCGACGGATAGCTCTGCCAAGCCGGCAGGCTGCCGAACCATGGCCGCAGCGCCGCCGTCATCAATATGAAGCGCATGTTCACGGTGGCGGTGACGAGACCGAGCGTGACGATCCCGCCCAGCGTCAGAATGTCGGACCACATTTCCAGCGCGACGAATTGCGAGGCGCCCGCATAGACGAGGCTGCTCATCAGCACGGCCTCAAGCAAAGTGAGCCCTTTCTGCGCGGCCAGCGCGCCAAAGGCGGCTCCGAAGATCACCATGCCCGGCATCACCGGCGCGGCGAGCCGCGCGCCCTCGACCAGGCCGGCCAGCGAGAAATAAGCCGCGCGGCCCTCTTTCGGGGCGACGGTCATGTGAGCCTCAAATGGTCAGACGGGATGCTATGACCAAGGTCTAGCAGCCCGGCGGGCACGGTCAATGCTCCCTACGGTCTGACATGATAAGCTGGCAATATTGCTTACATGGGAGGCGACAATGCGATTGAAAGCGGAACTGGCCGATATCCGCACGGCGCTGAGGCCGCTCAACTTTTACCAGAAATTCGAGCATATCAGCATCCTGATCCTGAGCGGCCTGATCGCAATCATCGTCGCTTTCGCGATCTGGAACTTGGCGCTGAAAATTATTTTCAGCATCTTTTCCAGCAGCTTCGATCCTACCGATTATGCCGTGTTTCAGTCCGTGTTCGGCATGATCTTCACGGTCATCATCGCGCTTGAGTTCAAACGTTCGCTGCTGGTGCTGGCGGAACGCAACAGCAGCATCGTGCAGGCGCGCACGGTAATTCTGATCGCCCTACTGGCGGTGGTGAGGAAGCTAATTCTGCTGGATCCGGCTTCGCACGACGCGCCGTATCTGATCGCGCTGGCGGCAACCACGCTCGCGCTCGGCGCGGGCTATTGGCTCGTCGGCCATTCGGACAGGCGTGAGCCGCGAACTTCATCCCTCCCCTGAAGGGGAGGGTCGGCGCGCAGCGCCGGGGTGGGGTGAACAAGGGCTTCTACTACAATCCCCACCCGACCTCGCTTCGCTCGGCCACCCTCCCCGCAAGCGGGGAGGGATAAACAAGCTACACCGTAACCGCTTTGCCCTTTTCCGGCACGATCACTTTGGTGGATGCGCCCTTCATCTCGGCGACGAATTTGTCCGCGCTCTGATCGACGAAGGGGAATGAGGCGTAGTGACAGGGAATCACGGCATCCAGCTTGAAGAAGCGCTTGACCGCGAAGGCCGCCGATTTCGCGCCCATGGTGAAGCGGTCGCCGATCGGCACCATCGCCACCTTCGGCTGGTGCAGTTCATTAATAAGGGCCATATCCCCGAACACGTCGGTGTCGCCCATGTGGTAGACGGTCGGCTCGCCCTCAGCCTTGACGATGATGCCGCCGGGATTGCCGAGATAGACGGACTGGCCGTCCTGGATGTCGCCCGACGAATGATCCGCGCGCACCAGCGTCACGGAGAACGCGCCCAGGTCCACCGTGCCGCCGATATTCATGGGATTGAATTTCTCCAGCCCCTTGCCGACCAGCCACATGCCGAGATCGTAATTCGCCGTCACCGTGGCGCCCGTGCTTTTCGCGATATCGAGGGTGTCGCCCACATGGTCGCTATGACCATGGGTGAGCAGGATATGGCTGACCCCTTTGGACGCGGCGGCCTTGTCCGAGCCGAAGGCCGGGTTGCCGGTGAAGAAAGGATCGATCAGCACCGCCTGCCCCTTGAAATCCAGGCGGAATGCGGAATGTCCGTACCAGGTGATCTGCATGGCAATATCCTATGTAGGTGGAAATGGTCGGGCCGCAGGATACCCGCGGCGATGACGGGATCAACTGCCGCGATTGGTTAGCCGCCTTCGGCATGATAGGCAACCGCATGCCCGCACCGATCGTTCCCCTTGTCGAAGCCGCCGGTCAATGGCCATCGCGCGGGTCTCTTATCGGTCTCGACCTCGGCACCAAGACCATCGGAGTGGCGGTCTGCGACCCCGACCGCAAATTGGCCACCGGCGTTGAAACCATCGCGCGCAAAAATTTTACCGCCGACGCCAAACGGGTGCTTGAGCTTTCAGCCGAGCGCCGGACGGTAGGCTTTGTCCTTGGCCTGCCGGTCAACATGGACGGCAGCGAAGGCCCGCGCGCGCAATCCACCCGCGCCTTCGCGCGCAATTTCGCGAAGCTGACCGATCTTCCCATTGCGCTGTGGGACGAGCGGCTCTCCACCGCTGCCGTGGAGCGCGAGTTGATCGCCGCCGACGCCAGCCGCGCCAAGCGCGCAGCGGTCATCGACCAGCACGCCGCCGCCTACATATTGCAAGGCGCGCTCGACAGGTTGGCGAGATTAGGTTTCTAGAACTCGATATTCCGCTCGTCCCCGCGCAAGCGGGGACCCAGTTCTGTGTTTTTGGCCTCTGGATTCCCGCTTTCGCGGGAATGAGCGGAAGGTGCTCAGGCGGGCAACGCGCGTTCCAACAGCATCTCCGCCTCACTCTCGCTGATGTCGCTCGTGCCAAACATCGCCCCGCGCCGCCCCGACAGCCGCGTGCGGGCGAAGACTTCGGCGACAGCCGGCGCGCTCTTTGTCAAAGCAGCAGCGGCAGCGAGCAGCGCAATACGCTCCACCGCAGCGCGTGCTTGAGCTTCCGCATTATCGGCAGCCAGCGTGCGGGCGATGAAATCCACCGCATCACGCGCGCCCGGCAACCCGGCGGCCTGTTGAATAACTTCCGCCATCGTCGCCTGAAGGCTTTCCCCTTCGCGGCCGATGGCGCGCAGTACATCGAGACACATCACATTCCCGGAGCCTTCCCAGATCGCGTTCACCGGCGCTTCGCGATAGAGCCGCGCGAGCACGCCGTCCTCCACGTAGCCGTTGCCGCCGAGGCTCTCCATCGCTTCATAGGCGAACGGCGGCGCCGTCTTGCAGATCCAGTATTTAGCTGCCGGCGTCAGCAGCCGCGCCAGCCGCGCTTCGCTTTCGTCACTCGCCGAAAGATCGACAGCGCGACACAGCCGCATGATGAGCGCGACGGCTCCCTCAACTTCCAGCGCCATGTCCGCCAGCACGAGGCGCATCATCGGCTGATCGGCGAGCGGCTTGCCAAACACTTGGCGGTGGCGCGCATTGTGCAGGGCCCGCACCAGTGCCGCCCGCATCAGCCCGCCGGAGGCGATCGCGCAATCGAGCCGCGTCAACTGCACCATCTTCAAAATGGTGCGGATACCCTTCCCCTCATCGCCCACGCGCAACGCAAATGCATCCCTGAACTCGACTTCCGTGGAGGCATTGGAGCGATTGCCGAGCTTGTTCTTCAATCGCTGAAAATGCAGCGCGTTGACGCCGCCGTCCGGCCGGAAGCGCGGCATGAAAAAGCAGGTGAGCCCGCCCGGCGCCTGCGCCAGCACTAAAAAAGCATCCGACATCGGCGCCGACATGAACCATTTGTGGCCGGTGATCGCGTAGCCTTCGCCCTCGCGCACCGCCTTGGTCGTATTGGCGCGCACGTCGGTGCCGCCCTGCTTCTCCGTCATACCCATGCCGACGGTCATGGCGGACTTCTCCCACCACGGCCGGAAGCTCGGGTCGTATTGCCGCCCGCCGATCTTCGGCATCACACGTTTGATGAGATCAGGCTCGCCCGCGAGCGCCGCGACCGATGCGCGGGTCATGGTGATCGGGCACATGTGCCCGTTCTCCACCTGCGCGACCATGTAATAGCGCGCGGCCCGCGCCACTTCCGCCGGAGCGGGCGTGGGTGTCGCATCGGGTTGCCAAGTCATGACATGCAGACCCGCCGCCATGCTTTCGCTCATGAAGCGGTGGTAGGCCGGATGGAATTCCACCACGTCGCGGCGATAGCCTCGGGCATCGAAGGTCTGAAGTTTTGGCAGGTTCTCGTCGGCAAGCCGTGCCTGCTCGGCCAGTTCCGCCGTACCCCAATGCTGCCCAAAGGACGACAGCGCTTCGGCGTCCTGCCCTGCCCCGTTTACCGCCACCGCTTCCCGGAGGGGCAGGTCCGCCGCGAACAGGTCAAAATCCCCCAGTGGGGGCGCCTGGTTGAACACCTCATGCGTCTCGAAGCGGGTCGAGCCGGCCATGGCGATTCACCACGTTTCCCAAGAGGCTATCACGGATATTCACGTTCCCGGCACGAAAGGGTGAGGACACTTTTCCCCCGCGGGCATTCGCTGCCTTGCGTTCAGCCGCCTCAGCGCCTATGAAACCGCTTTAATGAACATTGCGCCGAAGTCCTCCTTCGTCCTCAGCCAGCGGCATTTGCTGGGCATTGAAGGGCTTTCCCAGGAGGAGATTTTAGGCCTCCTCGACCTCTCCGAAGAATTCGTCGATCTCAACCGCCAAATCGAGAAGAAAACCGCGTCCTTGCGCGGCCGGACGCTGGTCAACCTGTTCTTCGAGGTCTCTACCCGCACCCAGGCTTCGTTCGAGCTGGCGGGCAAGCGGCTGGGCGCCGACGTCATGAACATGTCGGTCAATTCGTCCTCCATGCGAAAGGGCGAGACGCTGATCGACACCGCGATCACCCTCAACGCCATGCGGCCCGACATTATAGTGGTGCGTCACCACGCCTCCGGCGCCGTGGAGCTGCTCGCACGCAAGGTCGATTGCTCGGTCATCAATGCCGGCGACGGCTCCCACGAGCACCCCACCCAGGCGCTGCTGGACGCGCTCACCATCCGCCGCAACAAGGGCCGGATCGAAGGGCTGACCGTGGCCATCTGCGGCGACATCCTGCATTCACGGGTCGCACGCTCCAACATCATCCTGCTCAATGCTCTCGGCGCGCGCGTGCGCGTGGTCGCGCCGTCCACGCTATTGCCGCCCGGCATCGAGCGCTTCGGCGTCGAAGTGACGCGCGACATGCGCGAAGGCCTGGCCGGCGCGGATATCGTCATGATGCTGCGCCTGCAGCGCGAGCGCATGAACGGCTCCTTCGTGCCGTCGGTGAGCGAATACTTCCACTACTTCGGCCTCGACGAGAAGAAGCTCGCCTATGCCAAGCCCGATGCGCTGGTCATGCATCCCGGCCCGATGAACCGCGGCGTCGAGATCGACACCGCCGTTGCCGACGGCGCGCATTCCATGATCCGCGAGCAAGTCGAAATGGGCGTCGCTGTCCGCATGGCGGTGCTCGAAGCCCTCTCGCGCCATTTGCCCAATGCATAATGACTTTATTTTCATGTCATTCCGGGACGGTGCGCAGCACCGGACCCGGAATCCAGATGCAGGCTCTGCGTCTCTGTCTGGATTCCGGGTTCGCTCGCCACGCTCGCGCCCCGGAATGACGGAGTAGGTGTTGATGCTCTCCGAACGCCGCCCGATCCTCCTCGCCAACGCCCGGATCGTCGATCCGTCGCGCGACCTCGACACCGCGGGCGATGTGCTCATTGCCGACGGGACGATCCGCGAGGCCAAGCGCGGCATCGGCGCGGCCGGCGTGCCGGAGGGCACGGAAGTCGTCGATTGCCGGGGCCGCATCGTCGCGCCCGGCCTGATCGACATGCGCGCCTTCATCGGCGAGCCGGGCGCGGGCCACCGCGAAACGCTCGCGTCCGCCAGCCAGGCCGCCGCCGCGGGCGGCGTCACCACCATCATCTGCCAGCCCGACACGACCCCCGTGATCGACGATCCCGCCATTGTCGATTTCATCCTGCGCCGCGCGCGCGACACCGCGATCGTCCATGTGCATCCCATGGCCGCGCTGACCAAGGGTCTGCACGGCAAGGAGATGACGGAGATCGGCCTGCTCAAGGCTTCCGGCGCTGTCGGCTTCACCGACGGAGAAAAAAGCGTCGTCAACGCCCAGGTCATGCGTCGCGCCCTCACCTATGCGCGCGACTTCGACGCGCTGATCGTGCATCACACCGAGGATCCCGATCTGGTCGGCGAAGGCGTGATGAACGAGGGCGAATATGCCGCCCGCCTCGGCCTCCTGGGCGTGCCGAATGCCGCGGAAACCGTGATGCTTGAGCGCGACATCCGTCTGCTGGCGCTCACGGGCGGGCGTTATCACGCCGCCTCTCTTACTTGCGCGGAGTCACTTGAGGTGCTGCGCCGTGCGAAGGATGCAGGGCTTGCGGTGACGGCATCGGCGTCGATCAATCACCTCACGCTGAACGAAATCGACGTCGGGCCTTACCGCACCTTTCTCAAGCTCGCCCCTCCCCTGCGCGCCGAGGAAGACCGCGCCGCGCTCGCCGCCGCCGTCGCCTCCGGCCTGATCGACGTCATCATGTCCGATCACAATCCGCAGGACGTGGAGACCAAGCGCCTGCCCTTCGCCGAGGCCGCGCCCGGCGCGATCGGGATCGAGACGATGTTGTCCGCGGGTCTCCGCCTTGTCCACAGCGGCGAGGTCAAGCTGATGACATTGCTGAAGGCCATGTCCACGCGGCCTGCGGAACTGCTCGGCCTGCCGGGCGGGACATTGCGGCCCGGTTCGCGCGCCGACGTGATCGTGATCGATACGGATATGCCCTGGGTGCTGGACCCCGCCGAGCTGAAATCGAAATGCAAGAACACACCGTTCGATGAAGCCAAGATGCAGGGGCGCGTCGTGCGCACCATCGTCGCGGGCCGCACGGTGTATGAGTACGTCTGATGCCCCGCATAACCCCCCCGCGAGTCATTCCGGGGCGCGCCAAAGGCGCGAACCCGGAATCCAGCAACAAGCTCCATGATCGCATCTGGATTCCGGGTTCGCGGGCCAAGCCCGCGCCCCGGAATGACGGAAATCTTGGGCGCGGCCTACCATGCTGAGCGCGCCTTATCCTCACATCCTCGCCGCCCTGGCATTCGGGTATTTGCTTGGCTCGATTCCGTTCGGCCTGGTGTTGACCAAGCTCACCGGCGGGCCCGACCCCCGCGCGATCGGCTCGGGCAATATCGGCGCGACCAATGTATTACGCACCGGCAACAAGACGTTGGCGGCGGCGACACTCATCGGCGATATACTGAAGGGCACCATCGCGGTTCTACTCGCGGAGCGTTTCGGGCTTGGCGCCGCCATAGCCGGCGGTCTGGCTGCCGGTCTCGGCGCATTCCTCGGTCATCTTTTTCCGGTCTGGACGCGCTTCAAGGGCGGCAAAGGGGTCGCTACCTATATCGGCGTGCTGCTCGGCCTTGCCTGGCCGGCGGCCATTGTTTTCTGCCTGATCTGGGCGGCGGTAGCGGCAGCGACGCGCTATTCATCGCTTTCGGCCCTGGTCGCCAGCGCCGCCACGCCGGCTTTCCTGCTGACGACCGGCCATTACCCGGAAGCACTGCTTTTCCTCGTCCTGACCGCCCTGCTCTGGTTCATGCACCGGGCGAATATGGCGCGTTTGATTAACGGCACCGAGGGTCGCATCGGCCGCTGAGGTTTACCTAAACCGCATCGTCCGTTCGCCCGCCCGGCCCGATCCTGTAAGTTGCCAAGCGGCCAGCCGGGGGAGAGATGGACAGCAAATCCAGAGGTAGCGTCCGCCTGACCGATGAGCAGCGGCTCGACTGGCTGCGTCTCATCCGCAGCGAGAATGTCGGCCCGCGCACGTTCCGCACGCTGGTCAATCATTGCGGCGGCGCCGGCCCTGCCCTCGCCGCCCTGCCCGATCTTGCGCGGCGCGGCGGCGCGTCCGGTCCCGCCCGCATCTGCCCGCGCGACGAGGCGGAGCGCGAGATTGCCGCCGCGCGCAAGCTCGGCATCGCCTTCGTCGCCTTGGGTGAACCGGAATATCCGCTCAGGCTTCAGCAGATCGATGACGCGCCGCCGCTGCTTGCCGTGCGCGGAAACATTTCGGCGCTCGCGACGCCGCTGGTCGCGATCGTCGGCGCGCGCAATGCCTCCGCCGCGGGCGTGAAATTCACCGACCGGGTGGCGCGCGAGCTTGGCAATGCCGGGTTCGGTATCGTCTCGGGTCTCGCGCGCGGCATCGATGCCGCTGCGCACAAGGCGAGCATCGCGACCGGCACCGTCGCCGTGTTGGCCGGTGGGCATGACCGCATCTATCCGCCCGAACACGCCGGCCTGCTGCAATCGATTTTGGATGAAGGCGCCGCCGTTTCTGAAATGCCGCTCGGCTGGGAGCCGCGCGCGCGCGACTTCCCCCGCCGCAACCGCCTGATCTCCGGCCTTGCTCTCGCCGTGGTCGTGGTGGAAGCAGCCAAGCGCTCCGGCTCGCTTATCACCGCGCGTCTTGCGCTTGAACAGGGGCGCGAGGTTTTCGCAGTGCCCGGTTCGCCGCTCGATCCGCGCACCGAAGGAACCAACGGATTGCTGAAACAGGGTGCCATCCTGGTGACGGAAGCTGCCGACATCATCCCGGTGCTGCGGCCGATCATGGGCCACGCCGCGGACCTGCCCATGGAAGAGCCGGAAGCGGACTTCCCCGGTACGCCATTCGCGGAGCCCGCCCCCGGCGAGCGCGCACGCATCCTGTCGCTGCTCGGCCCCACGCCGGTCGCCATCGACGACCTCATCCGTCTTGCCGCCAGTTCGCCGGCGGCGGTGCGGATCGTCCTGCTGGAACTCGAGCTTGCCGGCCGCATCGAGCGTCACGGCAGCGGGCTCGTCTCACTCGTATAAGGTGACACAATGATTCTGCGTAAGCTTCTCCTGTTGATGCTGGCGTTGACGATCGGCGGCACCACCGCGCGCGCGCAGGCGCAAGAACCAAAAGAGACCTTCGCCGCGTTTCTCCAACAGCTTTGGCTGGATGCGAAGGCCAAGGACATCAAGCGCGCGACGTTCGACCTGGCCTTCGCCGGGATGACGCCCGATCCGCGCGTCATGCCCATCACCGCCCGCCAGCCGGAATACATCAAGCCGGCGGGCGCCTATGTGAATTCCATCGCTTCCGCCAACCGCGCCTCCGCCGGCCTGAAGAAGGAAAAGGAATGGAGCAAGACCTTCGATCGCATTGAAAAAGAATTTGGCGTCGACCGCTGGCTGATCCTTTCAATCTGGGGCATGGAAACGTCTTTCGGCGCGATGAAGGACAAATGGGACGTGATCCGCTCGCTGGCGACGCTGGCGCATGCCCAATTCCGCGCACCGTATTTCCGCAACGAGTTGCTGATCGCTTTGAAAATCCTGCAAGACGGCCATGTGGCGCGCGATGCCTTCGTCGGCTCTTGGGCCGGCGCCATGGGTCAGACGCAATTCATGCCGACGAATTTCATGGACTATGCGGTGGATTTCTCCGGCGACGGCCGCAAGGACATCTGGAACAACGTCCCGGACGTACTCGCTTCCACGGCGAATTATTTCATCAAGGAAAAGTGGACCCCGGGGATGCCCTGGGGCTTCGAGGTCTCGGTGCCGAAGGAATTTGATTACAAGCAGAGCCGCGGCACATTCGCCGAATGGAAAGAACGCGGCGTCAAACGCACTGACGGCGGCGTTTTCCCCGCAAATGGCGATGCTATTTTATTTTTCCCCACCGGTTCAGTTGGTCCGGCGTTCCTGATCACGGAGAATTTCAACGCCATCAAGCGCTATAACAATTCCGACGTCTATGCGCTCGCCATCGGCATCCTCTCCGACAAGATGCACGGCGGCGGTCAGATCCGCGCAAAATGGCCGGAGCAGGCAACGCAGCCTTCGCGCGAGGATCGCATTGCGCTGCAAAAGAAGCTCGCATCGCTCGGCTACAAGGTGCGCAACTTCACCGGCCATCTGGATTTCGATCTGCGCGACCACATCCGGACGGAGCAGGTGAAGCTCGGCATGCTGCCGGACGGTCATCCGAGTCCGGAATTCCTGCAAAAGCTCGGAGCCAAGGCGCAGTGACGGTCCGTTGCGTGTCGCTGGAATCTGACCAATACAGATCGATGCGCTTGCTTCGATGTTACGGCGACGACAGTGCGCTCCCTCTCCCCTGTGGGGAGAGGGGGTTCCGATCTATCGATAGGCTGTACGCCCTCACCCGCCTCGCTTCGCGAGGCGACCTCTCCCCACGGGAGAGGTGAAGCGCGCATCGATTCCACGTTACTGAATGTCCGCTAGCGCCGCTTCACGCCGCGCAGCGCGTTTTCCGCTTCGAGCTTGGCCATTTCCAGAATGTAGCCGAGCGTATCGAGGCCTTGAGCCCGCGCCATATAGGCCAAGCTGCCCGACAGTTCTGCTACGTAAGTAGCGGTGGATTCGGGATCGTTTGGTTGCTGTTCTTCCGCGGGCAGCGCTGGATTCGCATTCCCCATGATGTCAGCCTCGGATCCTGGCGCGATCAAATGAAAGCCCGTCGGCACACGCGCGGGGCTACCTGCCGCCAGACATTAAAAGTAGTAATAGTACAATTGTACTAATCTACGGTTGCATTCTGGCACCCCCAGCTAACCTTTCCGGGGGGCCGTCAATTGACAGGCCGGGTCCCTTTACCCATGTTCCCGGCGACTCGCGGGGTCGCGAGTCCGGCCGCGAAGCGGCCGAAAATACCCCCTAAACCCTTGGGCCAGAATGAAAATCGTCGTTGTGGAGTCGCCCGCCAAGGCGAAGACGATCAATAAATATCTCGGCCCCGGCTATGAGGTGATCGCCTCCTTTGGCCATGTCCGCGACCTCCCGCCGAAAGACGGCTCGGTCGATCCGGAGCATGATTTCCGGATGATCTGGGAGGTGGATGGCAAGGCTGCCAAGCGCCTCGCCGACATCGCCCGGGCGGTAAAGGGCGCCGATAGCCTCATTCTGGCAACCGACCCGGATCGCGAAGGCGAAGCGATCTCCTGGCATGTGCTCGAAGTCCTCAAGGAAAAGCACGCCATCAAGGATCAGAAGATCGAGCGCGTGGTCTTCAACGCCATCACCAAGCATGCGGTGACCGAGGCGATGAAGAATCCGCGCCAAATCGACGGCGCGCTGGTGGATGCCTATCTGGCCCGCCGCGCTCTCGACTATCTGGTGGGCTTCACGCTCTCCCCGGTGCTGTGGCGCAAGCTGCCCGGCGCGCGTTCCGCCGGCCGCGTGCAGTCCGTGGCGCTGCGGCTGGTTTGCGACCGCGAATTGGAAATCGAGCGTTTCATTACGCGCGAATATTGGTCGCTTGCCGCCACGCTGGCGACGCCGCGCAATGAAACCTTCGAAGCGCGTCTGGTCGGCGCCGACGGCAAGAAGATTCAACGCCTCGACATCGGCTCGGGCGCGGAAGCGGAAGCGTTCAAGCAGGCGCTGGAGCAGGCCCGCTTCACCGTCGCCGCGGTCGAAGCAAAACCGGCGCGCCGCAATCCGCCGCCGCCCTTCACCACCTCGACCTTGCAGCAGGAAGCCAGCCGCAAGCTCGGATTCTCGCCCGCCCATACCATGCGCCTGGCACAGCGGCTCTATGAAGGCATCGACATCGGCGGCGAGACCGTCGGCCTCATCACCTATATGCGCACCGACGGTATCGACATGGCGGAAGAAGCCATCGGCGAGATCCGCCGCATGATCGGCAGCGACTACGGCAAGTCCTACGTCCCCGATGCGCCGCGCAAATATCAGAACAAATCAAAGAACGCGCAGGAAGCGCATGAGGCGATCCGCCCGACCGATCCGAACCGCTCCCCGCGCGAGGTCGCATCCTCCGTCGACCGGGACCAATCGCGCCTTTACGAGCTGATCTGGAACCGCGCTGTCGCGAGCCAGATGCAGTCGGCGGAACTGGAACGCACCACCGTGGATGTTTCCGCCAAGGTGAACGGCCGCGAGATCGAGCTGCGCGCCACCGGGCAAGTCATCAAGTTCGACGGCTTCCTGACGCTTTATCAGGAAGGCCAGGACGAGGATTCCGAGGACGAGGAATCCCGCCGCCTGCCCGCCGTGAGCGCCGGCGAGGCCTTGGCCAGGCAGGCTATCAGTTCCACGCAGCATTTCACCGAGCCGCCACCGCGCTATTCCGAAGCGGCGCTGGTCAAGCGCATGGAAGAGCTCGGCATCGGCCGGCCGTCCACCTATGCCGCCATCCTGCAAGTGCTCAAGGATCGCGGCTATGTGCGCATCGACAAGAAGCGGCTCTATCCGGAAGACAAGGGCCGCGTGGTCGTCGCCTTCCTGGAAAGCTTCTTCACCCGCTACGTGGAATACGATTTCACCGCTTCGCTGGAGGAGCAGCTCGACCGCATCTCCAACAACGAGATCGAGTGGAAGCAGGTGTTGCAGGATTTCTGGGTGGACTTCATCGGCGCGGTCACCGACATCAAGGATCTGCGCGTCACGGAAGTCCTCGACGCGCTCAACGACTTGCTCGCGCCGCACATTTTCCCCCCACGCGCCGACGGCGCCGAGGCGCGGAAATGCCCGAGCTGCGAAACCGGCAAGCTTTCGCTCAAGCTCGGAAAGTTCGGCGCCTTCATCGGCTGCTCGAATTATCCCGACTGCCGCTTCACGCGCCAGATGTCGATCCCTGCGGGCGGAGATGGAACCGAAAGCGGCACGAAGGTTTTGGGCAAGGATCCGAAGACCGGCTTGGACGTCACGCTGCGCAGCGGCCGCTTCGGCCCATACGTGCAGCTCGGCGAAGCCGTGGAAAAAGAGAAGCCGAAACGCGCGGGTCTGCCCAAGGGCACCGAGCTTTCCTCGGTCGATCTCGATTTCGCGCTCGCCCTGCTGTCATTGCCGCGCGAGGTCGGGCTCCATCCGGAATCCGGCCAGCCCATTCTCGCGGGCGTCGGCCGCTATGGGCCTTACGTGCAGCATGAAAAGACCTACGCCAATCTCGAAGATGGCGACGAGGTGTTCACCATCGGCCTCAACCGCGCCGTCACGCTGATCGAAGAAAAGAAGCTCAAGCCTTCGCGCGGCCGCCGCTTCGGCGGCGATCCGGGTAAGACGCTCGGCGATCATCCGGTCAAGGGCGGGCCGATCGTGGTGAAGAACGGCCGCTATGGTCCTTACGTCAGTCACGCGGGCGTCAACGCCACCTTGCCGGGCGACAAGACGCCGGAGACCATTACACTGGAAGAGGCGGTGGGGCTGATCGACGCCCGCGCGGAGTCCGGCGGCGGATCGCGCGCGCGGCGCAAAGCCCCCGCGCGCAAGGCTGCGCCCAAAAAAGCCGCCGCCAGCCCGGCCAAGAAACCCGCCGCCCGGAAGGCGCCGAAGAAAACCGCCGCCGCGGCCAAGAAGCCGAATGCGAAGAAATCGGCGGCGAAGGCTTGAACGGCTTACCAGCATGACCTGCTTATGAGCACCGGTCTTCCGGGCTTTTTCCAAGGAACCGAAATGCCGACTGCCGGATGGTGGGAGGCATTGTGGCCCGACCCGGCCGGAGTGCTTGCTGCGGTCGGAGTCAAACCAGGCATGGACATCGTCGATCTATGCTCGGGGGACGGCTGGTTTACCCTGCAAATGGCGAAAATTGTGCGTCATGTCATTGCGATCGACATCGATCGCGATTTGCTGGAAGTAGCGCGGCATCGTCTCGCAGAGAACGGCGTGACGAATTGCGACTTTGTAGAAGGTGACGCCTATGAAGTCGCCAAGCTCGCGCCGGCGCCGGTTGACTTCGTGTTTATGGCGAATGCCTTTCATGGCGTTCCTGATCGGCCGCGACTGGCGCGTGCTGTACGCGAAGTCCTCAAACCGAACGGCCGGTTTGCCATCATCAACTGGCATCAGCGCCCGCGCGAGGAAACGACCATTTTGGGCGAGCCGCGTGGGCCGAGGACGGAATTGAGGCTGTCGCCCGAACAGACCATCAAAGCCATGGAATTGGGCGGTCTGTCCCTCGCTCAGCTTGTCGAAATTCCGCCCTATCACTATGGCGCGGTGTTCCAGCGGCCGCAGACCTAGTTGCACTCCGGCGCAGCTAGTGTCTTGATGGCGCATGTTTGCGCTGGACCAAAAGGCGCTGCAAAGACGATCGCTCGCCCGCAACGAGGCGCTGTTCCGGCAGGGCGACAAGGTCGCGGCAATTTATTTCATTGAGGAAGGACGTCTGCGCCTTGAGCGCCGCACCTTCGATGGCCGGACCTTGATTCTCGGCACGACGCCGGTCAACCAATTCTTCGTTGAGGCGGCGCTCTTTGCCGACATATTCCATTGCGATGCCGTGGCAACGGAACCGTCGCGGGTGCGCATCTATCCCAAGGCAACGGTGCTGGATGTTCTGCGGACCGAGCCGGCTAGCACGCTATCGTTCCTTTCAGACGTGGCGCATGAAGTCATCAAGCTGCGGCAGCAGCTTGAACTCATGAAAGTTCGTTCAGCCAAAGAGCGGGTGCTGCTCTATCTTGACCTCAACACTGGACCTGACGGCCACACGGTCACCTTGAAAGGTCAGCTTCAGGACATAGCCGGAGAATTGGGCCTCACCCGCGAGGCGCTCTACCGCACGCTTGCAGGCCTTGAGCAAGCAGGGGCGATCAAACGTGACGGCCCCTGCATCCTGCTCAAGAGATCAGCCGGCATGTGACTTCGATTAGAATACCAGGACCTTGTCGGCCTGCCCTGTCGCCTGTGCAAGCTCGTCCATGCTGCTGCGGTGCGCGCCGTCCATGAGTTCAGCGTCACTTATACCGCGTGCATCCATGCATGCGCCGCACAGGAGAACCCTTCCATTGCTGCTGAGCACACGCTTCAGCATTCGCTCGATATTGTAGTAGCCTTCAGGCGTTTTCTGCCCGGCCTTGGCTGCAAGCACGGCATCCGCCATCAGAAAGACAGTTACCGCGCTTGCAGAATCTTGCTTGAGCATCGCCTGCGCCAGTCTGAGAGCATTGTAGACGCGCTCCGTCCCATAAGGCGGGTCGTTGATGATGAACAAGCTCGTCACAATCATACTCCATCACGAGCAACGGCCTCATTTGTGGATTATTTTGTCACAGAGAAGCTCAGTGATGCGCATTGATTCAGGTCAATCAACAGATCTGCTCTGGACGACTTGGCTGAGTCCTTCTCTGATGGAAGCAACCGTACACACGATTTTTTGAATCTGCTGGCGGCTACTTGCTTTCCCTGAAGACGGGAGTTGCATGGTGCGAAACCATCAGCCAGCGACCGTCTCGCTTTTCAAACACGTTGGTCACGAAAGCATCGAAGCTGAGCGTATCGCCGGTTTTTCGTAACAACTGAACTTTTTCCATGCCGACGACCCAGGCAACATCGCCATTCGAGCGGACGTGTGATCCTGCTAACGAGATAGTCACCCGGTCGAATTGGCCGAAACGCATTTGCCAAGCCTTTCTGACGCCCTCCCAGCCGGCCACGACAGTCGTGCTGAGCGGACCGATGAATGTTGCGTGGGGCACGTGCGCCCAAATCTTGTCCATGGCGTCTATGTCGCGCGCAGCGATTGACGCGATGAACGCTTGGCTCGCGGTATTCACGCTTTCGATATCAGTGGGCTGTTGCGCCTTTGGTTGGCCGACGATTTCGTCCGAAAAAACGAAGAGACCGACGATCAGCAGCGACACGGAGGAGGAGGCGAGAATGTAAAGTCGTTTCATGGCGTTTCTCCTCAATTGGGAAATGACGCCGCATCCTAGGGCTGAGTAGCGCGAGACTATATGATTGCGGTCATGCGGCCAGGCCGCAAGAACGCACATGAGAATGGGCCGCAACAGCGGTATACCGACAATGGGCGATGGCCATGTGGAGTCAGGTGCATCTCTCAGGTGAGAGACGCATCTCACTGTAAACGTGATTGTATAACGTCCTCTCCCTTCACTATACCGAGGCCGAGATTGGAGGCCGAAAATGGGCGTCGATTGTTGCGGCCATGATGCCGGTCCTCAGGGCCAGGGGAGCAATGCAACCCACCAGCGTGTCCTGTGGACGGTACTTTGGTTGAACGCCGGTATGTTCGTCATCGAAGTTGCGGCCGGCTTGGCGGCAGGGTCGGCTTCCTTACAGGCGGACGCGCTGGATTTCTTTGGCGACGCGGCAAACTACGCCATCAGCCTGTTCGTGGTTGGCATGGTGCTGCGCTATCGCGCGATGGCCGCGATGGCCAAGGGTATCAGCATGGGACTCTTTGGGCTTTGGGTGCTCGGCACCGTCGTCTTGCACGCGCTGCGCGGCACAGTCCCCGAACCACTGACCATGGGTGCGATCGGCTTCCTTGCGCTGGCGGTGAATGCCGCCGCCTTTGCATTGTTATATGCATTCCGAGAAGGCGACGCTAACATGCGCTCGGCCTGGATTTGCACGCGCAATGACGTGATCGGCAATCTCGCTGTGTTATGCGCTGCGGCTGGCGTGCTTGGCACCGGGACGGGATGGCCCGATCTGATCGTCGCCGCGATTATGGCAACGCTAGCACTTCAAGGCGCGTGGACCGTGTTGCGCCAAGCCCTAGGTGAATTGCAAGTTGGTATCCCGCATGCTGCGGAATGACGATGCCGCTCGCTTACATCCATCGTTGCGGCGTACATGCGGGGCAGATGACCGATAGCGGGAAGGTTCGCAATGCATAATCACTCCATTCAGGATTGGCGGCATACGCACGTATTTTTGGGCGCCGCCCACGGCAAGCACGAACGGCAGACCTGGGTCGTGGTAGGGCTCACCGCCGTCATGATGATCGCCGAGATCATCGCGGGCGCCGTTTATGGGTCGATGGCGCTGATGGCTGACGGTTGGCATATGGCAACGCATGCGGCGGCGTTGACCATATCGGCTCTCGCCTATCGATTTGCGCGCGCACACGCGAACGATCCCCGGTTCACCTTCGGGACCGGAAAAGTCGGCGAGCTTGCCGCATTCGCGAGCGCGATCATCCTGGCTTTGATCGCCATCCTCATCGGATACGAAAGCGCGGTCCGTTTGTTCGCCCCACAGCCCATACGGTTCGACGAGGCGCTGTTCGTCGCCGTAATCGGGCTTGCGGTTAATCTTCTGAGTGCTTGGCTTCTTTGGGAAGGCCATGGACACGGCGATGATCACCACCTCGAAGGCAATCACCACCGCCACGGGCACGACACGAACATCCGGGCGGCTTTCATGCATGTGTCTGCCGATGCACTGACATCGGTTCTTGCCATCCTCGCCTTGCTCGGCGGCAGGCTTTACGGATGGACGTGGCTCGATTCCGCTATCGGTCTCCTGGGGGCAGTGGTCATCGCCCGATGGTCCTATGGATTGATCGTGTCGTCGGGAGCTACGCTTCTCGACACGCTCGACCAGACCCTCGAACAGGAAATTCGGGCTCGACTTGAGGTCGACGGCGACCGTCTCGGCGATCTGCACTTATGGCGTCTAGGACCGGGGCATGTCGGCGTGATTGCCGCGGTGGTGTCAGATCGTCCGCAGGGGCCGGAGGCCTATAAGCGGCGGCTTTCCGGTATTGTGGAATTGTCGCACGTCACCATTGAAGTGCATCAGTGCCGAGAGCATGCGGGCGCGACTCTCTGACGGCCGAGGCGGCCACAAGCCAGCGCGGCATTCCACAAAGTTCAAGCTGCCGGTACTGACGCACCGGGGAAAGCGGCCGGCTTAACGGTTAGGGCGTCAGATGGTTCCCGCCGCTGCCCATCGCCGCCACAATTCCCCCTAGAAGCCCCAGGAAGTCCACAAAACCGTCCGGATCGGGCTTCACAAAGCCGTGACATCGCGGGGGGAGGTTCTCCTTCAATCACAGGCTCTTTCGAGGACGCCGTTGGCCGGTGTCCTTTTGGGGTGGGATTCTGCATGCGGACATTTTTGCTCGCTCTGGCTTTCTATCTTGTGATCGCGCTTCCGCTTCCCGATTCCGGCGATACCCTGCCCTCGGCAGCCACATGGGCACTGGCCAGACCCGCGCCGGCGAATAACGCTACGGCCGGGACTCCCGCGAGGGATGAAACCGCCTCGCCGTTCGAACCGGCGGATCAACCGGAAACAACACAGTCCGTTCTGGAGCCCGCGCTCCAAGATGCTGCGGTTGACGTCGCACCGGCATTGTTCAGCGCCGAAACATTCGAGGAGCTGAGGAAAGCGCTGCTTGAGCTTGCGCGTCCCGCGGGCAAGCCGACGAAGGCCGAAATGTGCGAGACGCTTGTCGCCTCAGCTCTTGCGCACGATCTGCCGGTCGGATTCTTCGTGCGCCTGATCCAGCAGGAGAGCGGGTTTAATCCCGAAGTGGTGAGCTCCGCCGGCGCCCAGGGCGTCGCGCAATTCATGCCTGCGGTTGCGGAGGAATGGGGTCTGAAAGATCCCTTCGATCCGCATCAGGCGCTGCCTGCCTCCGCGCGCTTCTTGCGTTCGCTTCGCCAGCAATTCGGCAATTGGGGCCTCGCGGCCGCCGCTTACAATGGCGGCAGCGGCCGGCTGCAAAAGTGGCTCGACAAGCGCGGCAAGCTGCCGGAAGAGACGCGCAAATACGTTTTGAGCATCACCGGCATTCCCGCGGAGAAATGGGTCGGCGACGGGAAAAAGGTGAACTTCACGATTCCAGAGCGCGCGCCGTGCAAGGACATCGCGCTGCCGGCCGATTTCGACGATGACGACGATGACGACTTTCCCTTGCCGCGACCGCGCGTGACACCGACCATCATCGCCGAGGCTCGTTCTCCCAAGCCCCAGAATCCCGGCAAGGCTCAGCTAGCCGTCAAGCTGGCGGAGAAGTCTCCCGCCAAGTCTTCGGCGAAGACGGCTGCCAAGAACGGAAAGAAATCGGTAGGCAAGGGCCGGGTGCAAGTGGCCGACGCACGCGCCTCACGGAAATAGGCGGCTGAGGCTGCTTCTTTCGGCCCGGTGGCTAAAACAGGCCGGGTCGCTTAGATATGGGGGGCAGATTCATCCCCCGATATCCCATTGCCCAAGCATCCCCCCAAAAAGCGCCCGAGCTTCCCCTCCAAGGACGAATTGGTCGCCTTCATTGGCTCCCAGCCGGGCAAGGTCGGGACCAAGGAGATCGCGCGCGCCTTTCACCTCAAGAACAACGACCGCGCCGCGCTCAAGCGCATATTGCGCGAACTGGGCGATGAAGGCCGCCTGGAGCAGCGCCGCAAGAAGCTGCATCCGGCCGGCGCCCTGCCCTCGGTCGTGCTGGCCGACATCACCGGGCGCGACCGCGACGGCGAGCTGATCGCGGTCCCCACCGAATGGGACGAGGAAGCGCACGGCATCGCTCCGAAAATCCGCCTCACGACGCCGCGCCGCGCGCGTCCGCATGAAATCGCGGGCGTCGGCGACCGCGTGCTGCTGCGCACGGAAGAGACCGAGGAAGACGGCGGCATCCGCCACAGCGGCCGCGTCATCAAGGTCATCGACCGCGCCAAGCTGCGCGTGCTCGGCATTTTTAGGCCGATGCCGGACGGCGGCGGGCGCCTGGTGCCGATCGACAAGAAGCAGATGGGCCGGGAACTGACGATCCCCGCCAATGCCACCGGCGGCGCGCAGGACGGCGACCTCGTCGCCGTGGAGGTCGGGCGGCCGGCCCGCCTCGGCCTGCCGGTCGGCCACGTCAAGGAAAAGCTCGGCTCGCTGAAGACCGAGAAGGCGGTCAGCATGATCGCCATTCACGCCCACGAGCTTCCGCATGTCTTTCCGCGCGAGGCTTTGGCCGAGGCGGAGGCGGCGAAACCCGCCGCGCTTGCCGCCGGCCGCGAGGATTGGCGCGATCTGCCCCTCGTCACCATCGACCCGCCCGACGCCAAGGACCACGACGACGCCGTGCATGCGGTGGCGGATTCCGATCCGAACAATCGTGGCGGCTTCATCCTCACCGTCGCCATCGCCGACGTCGGGCATTATGTGCGCCCCGGCTCGGCGCTCGACCGCGAGGCGGTCAACCGCGGCAACTCGGTCTATTTCCCCGACCGCGTGGTGCCGATGCTGCCCGAGCGCATCTCCAATGACCTCTGTTCGCTCAAGCCGGAGGACGACCGCGCCGCGCTTGCCGTGCGCATGGTGATCGACGCGGGTGGCCGCAAGCGCTCGCACACCTTTCATCGCATCCTGATGCGCTCGCAGGCCAAGCTGCATTATGTGCAGGCGCAGGCCGCCATCGACGGCCAGCCCGACGCGGTGACCGCGCCGCTGGTCTCTTCCATTCTCCAGCCGCTCTATGCCGCCTATGCCGCGCTGAAGAAGGAGCGCGCCGAGCGCGAGCCGCTCGATCTCGACCTGCCGGAGCGCAAGCTCATTCTCACCGCCGCGGACACGCTTGATCGCGTCGTCACCGCCGAGCGGCTCGATGCTCATCGCTTGATCGAGGAATTCATGATCCTCGCCAACGTCGCCGCCGCCGAGACATTGGAGCGCGCCAAGACGCCGCTGGTCTATCGCGTGCACGACGAGCCCTCGCCGGAGAAGGTGCACGCGCTGCACGAGTTTTTGGAGACGATCGACATCCCCTTCCCGAAGACCGGCGCGCTGCGCCCGCACCTGTTCAACCGCATCCTTGCGCGCGTGAAGGGCGGCGACAACGAAACGCTGGTGAACGAGGTGGTGCTGCGCAGCCAGGCCCAGGCGGAATACGCCGCCGAGAACTACGGGCATTTCGGACTGAACCTGCGCCGCTACGCGCATTTCACCTCGCCCATCCGCCGCTATGCAGACCTGATCGTGCACCGCGGCCTCATCCGCGCGCTGAAACTCGGCGGCGACGACGCGCTGCCGCCGTCGGAGGATGCCGTCACGCTTGGAGAGACCGCCGCGCGCATTTCCGCCGCCGAGCGCCGCGCCATGAAGGCCGAGCGCGAGACCTTCGACCGCCTGGTCGCGCATTTCCTCGCCGACCGCGTCGGCGCCACCTTCGAAGGCCGCATCAGCGGCGTCACCCGCGCGGGTCTCTTCATCAAGCTTGCCGACACCGGAGCCGACGGCCTCGTGCCCGCGCGCACCATCGGCGATGAATTTTTCCATTACGACGAGCGCGCGCACGCGCTGGTCGGCAGCCGCAGCGGCACGAGCTTTCGCCTGGGCGATGCCGTCACCGTGAAGCTGGTGGAAGCCGCGCCCGTCGCCGGCGCGCTGCGCTTCGAATTGCTGTCCGAAGGCAAGCCCGGCAGCGGCGCGCGCCGCCGCCACGCACGCCCGCACAAAGAGCGCCCGCCCAAGCCCGGCGGCCCGCGCGGCGGCACTTCCAGAAAACCAGGCAAACGGCGGCGATGATGCCCGGCGACGCGATCGAACGCCTCAATGCCCGCGCGAAATCCGAAGCCAAGGGCGATCTGCCGGATGTGCAGCCGAAGGACGCGGCCACGCTCATTATCATTGATCGCTCCGCGCCTGAGCCGAAGGTGCTGTTCGGCCGCCGCCATGAGGGCCACAAATTCCTGCCCGGCAAGTTCGTCTTTCCCGGCGGCGCGGTGGAATTCGCCGACCGCCTGATGCCGGCGGCGAGCGAGCTCGATCCGCGCACCGCCGCGCGCCTCGCCCACGGCGGCGTCGGCGCCGATGACGCGCGCGCCTTGGCGCTCACCGCCGTCCGCGAAACGTTTGAAGAAACCGGCCTGATGCTCGGCGTCCGCCGCGACGACACGCCGGAGGCGCCCGGCGGTCTCTGGTCGGCCTTCGCCGAGGCGAAAATCCTGCCCGATCTCGCCGCCATGCATTATGTCGCGCGCGCCATCACGCCGCCCGGTCCGCCCCGGCGTTTCGACACGCGCTTTTTCGCCGTCGATGCGAACCGCATCGCCCATCGTGTGGACGGCGTCACCGGCCCGCAGGCCGAGCTGGTGGAGCTGGTCTGGGTGCCGATCGCGCAGACTGGGCCGCTCGGCCTTCTCACCATCACATCCGTGGTGCTGGAGGACCTGGAAGCCCGCGCCCGCGAGGGCATGGGCCACGCCCTGCCCGTGCCCTTCTACCGCATGGTGAACGGCCGCTTCGTGCGGGAATTGCTGTAGTTCTTTCTTCCCCTCTCCCCTTGCGGGAGAGGGTGGATCGCCGAGCGAAGCGCAGGCGAGCCGGGTGAGGGGTCTGACTTCCAAGCATGCGGCATCGTTGACCCCCCCCCCCCCCCCCCCCCCCACCACGCCCCCGACCCCCCCCCCCCCCACGCCG
>Ga0080064_1002851_pt1 | contig 27502 bp, 27 predicted proteins | sample Subgrocontami54m_FD_69260 | JGI IMG/M metagenome (GOLD analysis project Ga0080064, IMG submission 69260) | Subsurface groundwater microbial communities from S. Glens Falls, New York, USA - GMW46 contaminated, 5.4 m (SPADES assembly) (version 2) ...
CTACTTTAGGTTTTCGACATAAACAGTTATCTTCTGGTATATGGGGACAAAAATAAATATCATCTAAAATGACCCCACTTTTTAAAAGCAGATCTGTTAATTTCTGGTGGATTTTTTCAAGCGTTGCTAAATCAAAATATTTTCGTCCTATCCCTGATTGATTCGTTATTATCAGGAGTCCTAATCCCAATTTCCGGAGCTTTTTTAAAGCATCTATGACTCCAGGAAGGAATTTGATATCATCAGGATTTGATAAGTAATTCTTTTCAACTATTATTGTTCCATCTCGATCAAGTAAAACATATCTCTTTTTTTTCATAATTGATATTGAGCAAAGAATTGCTCAGCTTGAGCATAATCCCCAGATGTTCCTATGTCTATAAAATTATGATTACCCATATATCCATAAAATCCTTTATCTATCCAATTGGGGAATATGTCTTTTTCTATTGATATTTGCTTGCCCTCAGGAGTTTTTGCGATAAAGGCTTTATTAATGAGGTAAATTCCGGCATTGACAAACCCTGCTCCGCCTTCAGATTTTTTTTCTTGGAATCCAATAATGCTATCATCAATTCCTAACTTTACTTTTCCGAAACGGCTGGTATCAGAAACCCATGAGAGGACTACAGTCGCTTTAGATTTTTTGCTTAAATGGAACTGCCAAAATTTTTTAAAATCTACCTCACAAAAAGAATCCCCATTCATAACCAATATAGTTTCTGAAGTAAAAAGAGGTAAAGCATACCGTAGACTACCTGCTGTGCCTAAAGCGATTTGTTCTGATGAATATAAAAGATGAAGATTCTTATACTTTTTCCTAAACGTTTTCTCAACTTGATCGCTCAAATATCCTGTACAAAGAACTATTTTTTTAAAATGAGCATTATTTAATTGGTTCAATAAATATTCTAAAAAGGGATGTCTTTTAACTTCTGCTAAAACCTTAGGTTTTCCTGAAACTACCGGCCGAAGCCTAGTCCCAAGCCCCCCTGCTAAAATTGCTACACTAATTTCTGAAAGATTAGAAATTTGAATATTCATCGACTTTAATAATTTGATAACCTTTGATTAACTCAGCAATACCGTGGTGGATAGAAGTTTTAGCTTTGAAGCCCTCGTTTTCGATTTTTTCAGAAGAAACAACATAATCACGTTTATCTGGATCTTTACCAATGGGAGATTCCAGATAAACAAAATTTGGAATTTGTTTTTTAATTTCTTCACATAGTTCTTTTTTGGTCAAATTTACATTTGAGAGTTTTATATTATAAATCTCTTCTTTTAGTTTTTTGAAATTTTTAAGACAAAAAATGAAAGCATCAACTACATCCCCAATATATACATAGTCTCTCCTAAAGTTTGCTTCAAATAATACTGTGAATTTGTCATATAAAGCTTTGTAGGTAAAATTATTGACCAAAAGGTCAAGTCTCATTCTTGGACTTAAACCAAAAACAGTAGCTAGCCTAAAAAGTATCCAGTTTTGGGTTTCGAAAATTACCTTTTCTGCATCCACCTTAAGTGATGAATAGAGAGAAAGGGGTGCGGGCACTGTTTCTTCTCTACAGATTTCAGTTTGATGACCATAGACACTTTGGGTAGACGGAAATATTAATAGTTGATTTTTGCTTTTTAATTTAACAATCAAATTTATCGCATCTAAATTAATTGTTTTTGCTCCTATAGGATCAAAGTTTGATATGGGCGCGCCGGTTAAACAGGCCAAAGGAAAAATTACTTCGGCTGTTTTAAGCTGCTGTTTGATTAAACTTTCATTTCTTGCATCACCCCTAATAATTTCTAGTTTTTTGTTCTTACAATGTTCGAGAAGGGAAGTTTGATGGTATCGAAAGTTATCTATAACCGTAACCTTAAACCCATGTTTTAAAAGTTTGGGAACTAAAATAGAGCCAATATAACCTGCGCCACCAGTCACCAAAATCTTCATAATAATTTAGTTTGTTTATACCAACGAATAGTTTTTTGAATTCCTTCATTCAGTGAGGTTTTAGGAACGAAGTCTAGAATTTTTTTAGCTTTTGAAATATTAATTAATCTGATAGGAATCATTGTGGGTTTTGAGTCGTTAAAAACAATTTTTGGGCTTTTAAAATTATCTGCTTTTAAGATTGCTTTTAAAATTTGCCTTATGGTGACAGGCTTTCCTCCGGCTATATTAATTTGGTCAAATTGGTTAATTCTTTCCATTGCTAAAATTAGTCCTTCAACCAAGTCCTCCACATAAATAAAATCCTTGATATCGCGACCTGTGCCCCATACTTCTAAGGGTTTTTGTCTTTCTACCACTTTTCTTATGAGAGCAGGAATTACATGTGAGCTTTCCCATCCAAAGTCATCATGGGGGCCGTATACGTTGCCAGGTCTTACTATAATTGTTGTCATTGGATTTTTGATTTTGGTAGAGTACATTTCACACATTTTTTCAGTAAAAAGTTTCATCCATCCAACAGGAAAATATTTCTCATAAAGTGTATGATTTACGTCATTTTCTTTAACTGCATAATCTGTTAAAGGATAAACAGTATTACTAGAGATAAATAGAAATTTTTTTACATTTGCCTTATGGGCCGCTTCGAGCATTAAAGAGTTCATGATTACATTTGGAGTTACATGAACAAGGGGAGTTTTTTCAATTACAGCTGCACCCGATGTATTGGCAGCACACATAAATATGTAGTCAATCCCTTGAACAACTTTTTTGCAATCAGATTGTTTGGTCAAATTAGCTTTTATGAATTCAACTTTTGAATTTTTAATTTGAGGTAGTCTTTTGTGGATTGTCGCTCTTACAGACGCTTCCTTTTCAAGTAGTTTTAAAATTAGATTTGTCCCTACAAAACCAGCGCCACCTGTTACCAGTACTTTTTTCTTATTAAAAAATTGATTATTTTCTTCTGCCTGTTTCATCTCTTAATGAGACTATTGGATTTTTTATTGGCCACCAAATTTTAAATTTTGGATCATTCCATTTAATCGTAAATTGATTTCCTGGATCGTAGTAGATAGATTGTTTGTAATGGTATATATCATATTCAGATAAGACTAAATGTCCATTGCCATACAGTGGTGGAATCAAAACTTGAAGTCTATTTTTGTCCGATAAAGTAAATGCTTCCCACTTACCATAATCTTTGGATTTGAGATTGTAGTTCAATACAACAAGATAAAATTTTCCAAATAAGCATTGAACTAGTTTCCATGTCTTGGTGTCTCCGTGTATTCCTTTTATAACCCCGCGACATCCAGTTGAAATATCATCCTCAACAAAATGTAACATTAAAACCTGCTTTTGATAAATAGTTCCTTTTAAATTTTTGGCAATTTTTTCAGAGTATCTTTTTTCATTAAATGTTTCAACATACTCTCCACGAAAATCCTCGAAAGGCTCGGGCTTAATAAGCAAAACACCTTCTAATTTAGTTTTAGAGACCTTAATCATTTTTGTTTATTCAACTACAAAATATGATGTACGAGAAGTAAACTTATGTCTTTTTAACCTAACATTATTTAATCCAAAAACCTCATCTAAAGCCAAAGTTTCACCGGGAGAATCGGGATCATTTAGTTCATCAAAACCCAGAATACTTCCTTTTACTAAATGCGGCTTTATAGCTTGTAAACACCTTTTTGTAGGTTTATAAACATCAAAATCGAAGAAAGCTAAAGCCACAATTGTTTCAGGATGTTCTTTGAAATATTTATCAATTTCTACATTAGCATCTCCTTTGATTAGCTCATATTTTTTGATATGCGAGAGAGGATTTTCTTGTTCATGATATTCCATAATTTCTGTCAAATATTCAAAGTAACCCTTAGTTAATGTCAAATTTCCTTTCAGCATCATCTCTGACGTTCCATCTTTTGAGCTAATTTCTGGAAAACCTATAAAAGTATCAAATCCGATAATTTTTCTGTGTCTATTAAACGGGTCATAAATTCCCCGAAGTGCAGAAAAAAGTGCTATATTTTGCCCCCATCTTGTACCAAACTCAATGATAACTCCGGGAACGTCCACTATCTGTTTGAAGATATGATCGATAAAAAGTATTCGGGATAAATTTTTAGAATTTAAAAAAAGACCTAAATTGGACGTTAATTGATCCTCCGGAATAGGACATTTTTTTAGGAGCTCAACAATTTTTTGTCGGACTCCTATTTCGTGGTTACTGCTATATGCTTTAATTTTAATTAAATCTTTTTTTGCCATTTTAATCCTCAATTATCGCAGGAATGGGTTTTTTGCCTTTGAAAGCAATGACCCATGCCCAGTACCGTATTCTACCATTTAATAATTCATATTCAAGGATACCGTCCTTTTTTTGTAATTTCCTTACCCTAACGGGCTTCAGAAAATCTCCTTTTTGTATATCTTCAGAAAGCATTTTTGGACTAGGAAAGAAGTTTAACTTATTGCTTAGGGCTTCTTCAACTGTTTTGTATGCAGCATGGTCAGCAATGGTTATAATTTTAATTTTTCCGGTATCTATATTCATTACTTTTGTAGTGAATGTTCTTGCAAGAAGGTCAATATCTGCTTTTTTCAACACAAATTCAGCAGCATTTGCGTTTTCCTCTAAATGATTAACGTTCGTTGTTGCCGGTATGGCAATGACAGGTGGATGAGAAATTAAAAAGTTTAATATTATTTGAGAGGCAGACATGTTATATTTTTTAGAAAGATTTAAAAATATCTTAGAATACTTTTCTGTTTTTAAAATGCTACCTGAGTTTAGTGGTGTATAAGCGATAACTGTAATCCCATTTTTTTCACAATAGGGAAGTAGATCATGTTCCATTGAACGTTCAAGTAAATTGAACTCTGTTTGCAAAGAGATAATAGGGAATTTAGATATTTTTTGAATATCTTTTAATTGTCTAAGAGAAAAATTGCATGCACCAATATACTTTATTTTTCCATCTTTATTTAATTTTTCTAAACCTTTTAATGTTTCCTCAAAAGAAACAATGGGATTTGGCCAGTGGATTTGATAAAGGTCGATATAATCAGTTTGTAATCTTTTTAAACTATCTTCTGCGGCTTTCAAAACCTGTCTACAACTTGAGTGTTCCGGTGAAAACTTGGTAGCGATAAAAACATTTTCTCGTTTTTTTTTAAAAGCTTTTCCAATTATCTTTTCTGCGTGACCATCAAAATATACTTCTGCAGTATCAATAAAGTTGATCCCGAAATCCACTGCTCTTTGTAGTATATAAATTAATTTCTGGTCTCTTTTTTTATCTATATATTTAAAGCCAGTTCCAGTTCCCAAACCAATTGAGGAAATTTTTGTTTTAGTATCCCCAAGATTTTTAAATCTTAAATTAATCGACATGTATATCCCATCCTTTCAAATCATCTGTCTCAACATTTGTTCTTTTTTTGCCTGGATCTTTATCCCCAATTTCCTCTGAAATCTTATTTTTCATAGAATTACGTATTCCATTTAGCTGATGAGCATGTTTTAATAATTTGGAATAATTTTCTGGAGTCTCTTTTTGCATCTTGTCTTTATTCTCCCAAATGTAAAGATTAAGTTGAGCTATAAGAATAATTATCCTAATAAGCTTAGAATTTATTTTAACTTTTTTTTCATCAATAATAAGATCAATATCATGACATATTTTTTTTATCTCTTTAGTATAGGCTACTTTTTTGTCACTAAATTTTATTTCCTTGATCTGGTTAATTGTCAGGATATCAATTAAATCAGCAAATGTCGGTAAATATTTACGTTCTATATTCGTTTTTATTTTTTTCATACCAGTCGGACTTGAGATACCATTCTACAGTTTTTTTCATACCATCTTCAAGAGAGGTTTTTGCTTTAAATCCAAGTAAGTTCTCTGCTCTTTTCGTAGAAAGTATTCGGACTGGATCACCTGTTGGTTTACTCGTATCCCAACTAAGCTTTGGTTTAGTAGGAATAGTGCTGACAATGATTTGGGCGAGCTTTTTAATCGTAACTCCTGACCCACTTCCTAGATTGATAGGAAGACATGTTGGGGCCAATTCTTGCGCCATAAGCATTCCTTCTACAACATCATCTACAAAGATAAAATCGCGAATAGTGCTGCCATCCCCCCAAATCCTCACAGGATTTTCACCATTTACCATCCTGGCAATTAATGCTGGAATCACTTGAGCTGTTTGTGGATTAAAATCATCATATGGGCCATAAACGTTTGAAGGGCGGACGATTTTGGGGGCTTGCCAACCATATTCAAGCATATAGCTATCAGCTTGTACCTCACCGATTCTTTTGGCCAGTCCCGGGATGCGGTCATTTTGTTTTGGCTGTCCATCCCAGACACTATCCTCGATTTTAGGTTTATCAGATTGTGGGTATGCACATATACTGCTGACAAAAAGAAAACCTTTTACATCATTTTTAAATGCCCCGTCCATTAAATTAGTTTGAAAACGAAGCATTGGAACTAAAAAACTGGCGGTTTTTGTTTGCCCAATGCCCACCGATCCTTTAATCCCAACAAGATTAAGAACTAGTTCTTGCCCTTTTGTTGCTTTCAAACAATTATTAAAATCTGTCAGATCGGTATGAATAAATTTAACTCTTTTTCCAAATAGTTTTTCTGCATATTTTTTTGACTCCAAAGATGCGATAGTAATTTCACAACCGAATTGCAATAGTTTATTTACCATACAAATTCCAATCATTCCCGTACCTCCGGCTACTAGTACTTTTTTTCCTTTATAAAAAGCATTCATGTTATAGTGGTTTCCAAACGATATACGTATATCCTTCGTGATAAAAAGAACCAAACGTCCTTTTGACTTCAAGGATTTTAATTCTCTTTTCTGCCTCCAGTTTTTTTAAAAAAGGTAAAAAACCTTTTAAATAATTTCTTTGTTCCAAATATTTTACTGCTAAATAATCCAATAAATTATTCTGATCATAAAGTTCATATAAGGTTTCCATGTGGATACAAACCTTTGGTTTATTTTTCAGCAAGTAGTTTATAAAGGGCTTAAAATTTCCTCCCAATTGTTCAAGTGTGCCAATGGTTAAAACTGCAGAATCTTTATCAAGTAAATATTTTTTATCTGGATCAAAGAGATCAAATCTTTTCGCGGAAATATTTATGTTAAGTTTCTTTTTTAAAGAATTCATAATTTCTATGGATGAATTTGCCCAATCCAACCCAACTAATTTCATTTTAGGAGAAACTTCTGATGCCGCAACTAAATTTAATCCGGTTCCTTCGCCAAATTCATAGAGTGTACTTGTTTCTTTATAGTATGTATTAAAAAGGTAGTATCTCATTACAGTAACAAAGTCAGTTTCAAATGAATTGCTTTCTGGCTCAATAAGATTACCTTGGAATCTAATATAGGCGTCTTTTTTTACAAATTTAGGAATCAACTGATTTAAATCGAAATTAGTTTGTTTAAACTCTTGTAAATTCTCATGCCAACCACTTTCCCAGTCACTTTGTCTGTGAGGCCCAGCAACTTTTAAAGTTTTTGAATCTAAGGTTTTGATTATCCTTAAAATTGCCTCTTCATATTCTTTACCTTCAAGGATTTGATATTTAAAATTTGCTTTTTTGATTGCCTCTTTTACGAGAAGGAGGAGGTTATTATGCTCGACGCCAAAAATTTTAGCAAATGATTCAGATGTTAAGTTGTAAACTTTGTTCTTTTTCATTTATCTTTTAAAAATTTTTCAATCTTTCTAATAATTTGAGGGTAAGATATTCCAATTTGCTCGTGCATATAGTTTCTATCACCATATACAAAGAAATTTTCATCCGGCAATCCTATTCTTAAAAATTCTTTATTGAGAGAATAATCTGCCAGCACATCAGCAACAATTGTTGCCAAACCTCCATAAGAAAGATGTTCTTCTAAAACAATGACTTTTTTATAAGGGGAGAGGAGTTTATGTATTTTTTTTTCATTTAATGGCTTCAGTTGATAGATATCTATTACTCCAATATTCGATTTAAATTGATTTGCAATTTTTACAGCCTCATGAACCATTACCCCTGTAGAGATAATTACCGTATCTATTCCTTTTATAATCTCGCCTATCCCATCAAGAAAATTATGGTTTTTATCGTAAAGGACGGGAAAGTTACCTTTTTCAAATCGGATACATGTTAATTTGGGAACTTGATATGCTATGTGAGGAAAAACAGACGTGTTTACATTATCTGAAGCATTTAAGATTCTTATGCCCGGAATTGCTCGCATTGCGGCTATATCCTGATTAGAATGGTGTGTAGGACCATCGCTTCCATAAGTAAACCCTGCGCCGATTCCGGCAATTGTAACGGGTAACTTCATAATACTTAAGTCCACCTTGATCTGTTCGTAACAACGCAGTGTCAAGAAAGTCAAAATTGTATGCACAAAAACTTTTTTTCCCGCTAGTGCCAATCCTGCGGCGACACTTATCATATTCTGTTCAGCAATACCCACATTAATTATTTGTTTAGGAATATCTGTGTAAAATTTTTTAAACGTTAAAGCACCCTGATCTGCATAAAGTAAGATCACGTCTTTATCTGACTTTGCTATTTGAAAAAGCTCCTCAAAAAAGGCATCCCTCATATCTGCATGTGTTAAGTGTGGTTTAAGTTTGATGTTCATTATAGTAATCCTAAATCTTTTTTTGCTATTTCTATTTGTTCTCCCTTGGCCACGCCATGATGCCAATGAGGGTCGTTTTCCATAAAAGAGACTCCTTTACCTTTTATAGTATTAGCAATGATAACAAGGGGTTTTGAACGGTTCTTTTGTTTGACTTTTTTGAGAGAATTTAATATTTGTTTGAAGTTATGTCCATCAACTTGAATTACATTCCAGCCAAATGATCTCCATTTTGCTGCCCATGGGTAATTACCGGTAAAATTTTTTGTAAAAGTAGTAGCAGCCACTTTATTACTATCAACTATGGCAATTAAATTAGATAGTTTCTGTTGGGTAGCAAATGACGCTGCTTCCCAAATAGAGCCTTCGCTGCACTCTCCGTCTCCCAATATGACTAAGGTAGAGAAATCGTGTCCACTTAATTTTGCGGCAAGGGTGATTCCACAGCCAATTCCTAAACCATGTCCAAGTGAACCAGTGGTAATCTCCACTCCTGGAATAAGATGGTCAGAATGACCTCCCAATATTGTTCCATTTTGTCCATGTTTATCTAGCTCTGACTTAGGGAAGTAACCCTTATCGGCAAGCACACAATAAAGGGCTAAACAAGCGTGACCTTTGCTTAAAATAACTCTATCGCGATTTGATTCTTTTTGTTTTTTAGGAGATAACTTAAATATTCCTGAATAATAAATGGCTACTAGAATATCTGTGATTGAAAACGCACCGCCTAAATGTCCTTTGCCAGCGTTTATTTGCATTTGAAAGGATTTTTGTCTGACCCATGAAGCTTTTTGTTTTAGAGTATTAATATCCATTAAAAAGGTCCCCTAAATTTATTTTCGTAGCTATAAAAAGTTTCTTGCGACAAATCCATCTCTTTTAGCTTAAGTTTTTTTTCAACTGCCCTTATTAAGTTGATCGCATCCGTATAAAATTCATCTTCAAGCGGCCTTGTGCAGGGACAGTGCGTGGATGCAGAACCTAATCGCATAACCTCAGATTTTAATTTGTGAGATAACTTTTCGTAAATTCTGGTGGCTACTTCGGCGGAAAATCCGCAAAAAGTCCAATCGTAATCTGCAATAATACAATGGCCGGTTTTTTCAACAGATTTTATAATGAGTTCTTCATCTAAAGGAAAGATGGAACGCGGATCAACTACCTCTACGCTCACACCTATCTTTTCTAAAATTTGAGCTGCTTTTACTGCTTCAACTACAGAGTAAGAAGTAGCAACAATTGTAATATCTTTTCCTGTTTTAAGGATTTGTCCTTTGCCTAAAGGAGTAGGAATAGGTTTAATAGGTACCTCGCCTTCAACGTCATAAAGCATCCTATGTTCTAAAACCACAACAGGATTATTATCCCTCATAGCAGCTATTAACAATCCTTTCGCATCAGCAGGAGTTGTTGGCATGACCACTTTCAAGCCTGGGATATGAGCGAAAAATGATTGCAAACTTTTACTGTGCTGATATGATTGACCCCAACCTTTACCGATAATTGCTCGGATAACTAAAGGCACTTGTAATTTTCCATCTGAACCGTAGTGATAACTTGCAACCATATTGACAAGTTGGTTAATAGCTAAAAGTAGAAAATCAACTCTAATGTGAACGTTAATTGGCCGTAACCCGCTAATTGCTGCTCCTAGACCAAAACCCAGCAGTGCTTCTTCAGAGAGAGGTGTTGAGAAAACACGTTGGGGACCAAACTTTTCTAAAAGTCCCACTGTTGAGCCGAATATTCTTTTGTGGTCAGCAACATCAATTCCATAGATAAATATTGAATTATCCCGCTCCATTTCTTGATGAAGCGCTTGATTAATTGCAGTCCGGTAAGAAATTTTTTTTGTAGCTAGTTTAGGAAGTTTGTTCATAAAATGTATTTTTTAAAAGCTCCGAAGGATCGGGGAATGGAGCGCTTTGTGCTTTTTGTATACTTTCTTCTACTTGTTTTTTAATACGATCTTCAAGTTGGATGATATCTATATCCTTTACTTTTATGTCTTTTAATTTTCTCCTCAATAACTTAACTGAATCTTTTTTTTGCCACTTTATAAATTCTTTTTTACTTCGATACCCTGCATTAAAATCTTCATGGACACCAACATGCTCTAGATAGCGATAATATTTTAGTTGCAAGAAAGCTGGTTGGTGTTTTTTGGAGATCGAGGCGGTAGCTTGCAACGTTAGTTTGTAAATTTGCTCAGCGTCAGTAGAGTCCGTTTCAAAAACAGAACAAGAATATTGTTTAATTATATTAGCTAAACTTTTGTACCCACGTCGGACAGAGAGAGGAGTATGTACGGCATACCCATTATCTTCACAAACAAAAAGTACAGGAAGGCCTTTGGAACAGGCTATATTTAAGCTTTCCCAAAAAACGCCTTCATCAGTTGCCCCATCACCAAAAAATACAGTCGTTACCTGTTTTTTTTTAAGGTATACATTGGCAAACGCTGCTCCTACTGCCAATGGCAAAGTACTGCCAACAACCGCAGAAATCCCTAGTAAGCCATCATCTGGTGATAAAAGGTGCATGGAGCCTCCCTTTCCTTTTAAAACACCAGTAACTTTTCCGTACATTTCTGCAAAAAATTTATCAGTTTCTTCTGTAACTGCGAGGTATAAACCGTGACTCCTATACGTTCCAAAGGTTTTTGAGTTTTTCCCCAATGCAGTACAAACCCCAGCCACAATTGCTTCTTCTCCCATAGACATATGCATGGGAGTTTTCATTTGATTGGTATCATAATGAGTTACAATTGATTTTTCAGCGATTCTGATTAAAAAAGCTTTTTTATATAGCTCGAGTAATAGGTTTTTTCTGTTTGGTAATTTAGTCATATTTATCCATTTTTAGCATAATAATTTCTCCAGTAATTTAATAAATCTTTTAGAGTATCATCAAATTTATATTTAGGTTTCCAAGCAGTTTCCTGCACGAACTTTTCAACTGACGGAATTTGTAGTGTAACATCGGATGGTCTTAGCCGAGAAGGATCAATAGTAATTTTGATCTTTCTTTTATTTGATATTTTTATAAGTTTTTCAAGCATTGCGCCAACGGTCATAGTTTCTTTTCCCCCGATATTATAAACGTCTCCAGGGATGCACTTGTTGACGAGTAGCCAGTAAGCCTCAACGGCATCTCGAACATCCATAAATGTCCTCACGCTGTTTAGGTTGCCTACCTTCACTTCTGGTTTTTGCTTACCTATTTCAATTGCTGCAATTTGTTTTGCAAAATTGGAAGGTGCAAAAACTTCTCCACGTCTTGGTCCTTCATGGGTAAACATTCTCGTGCGAATTGTTTTTATGCCCCAAGAAATAAAATATTGCAGAGCTAACATATCCTCACCAACCTTAGAAACAGCATACGGTGAGGCAGGACGCAAGGGATTTGTTTCTTTGATTGGGAGTTCATCTTCTTTGACTTGTCCATAAACTTCAGAAGAACTACAAATATGAATGATCGGATCATATCCTACTTGCAATTTGAGAGTTTTAATGGACTCGAGTAAATTAGCTGTACCGATTACATTCGCCTGTAAAGTTGATATTGGGGAAATAAAACTAAAATCAACATATGATTGAGCAGCAAGATGAAAAATAACATCAGGTTTTACCGTTGTGAGAATTTTTTCTAAAGAGCTGTAGTCCTCTAAATCCCCGTAGCAAAAGTTAACATAATCTTGGATTCCTAAAATATTATTTTTAGGCGATCTCCACCTAACAAGTCCATAAATTTTTATACTTTTATGATACTTAAGAATATATTCTGTAAGATGACTTCCAACAAAACCTGTGATACCAGTAATTAAAACTTTCTTAAACATAGTTTGGAAATTATATTAAATGATTGCCTTATAGTTAATTATTTATATTTGTTTTATTTCTAATACATCTTCTAAAAAAATTTTTGCATATCCATTCTCAAACCAAGGTTCTGTAAATTTTTTATCGCTCAACAATTTTTCTATATTTTCAATGTAGCGATTATATCTATTTTCATCAATTGAGGCAAGGAAATTAAGTAATTTTTTATAGTCACCAAAGTCTCTAAAATCAATGAAGCAGTCTTTAGGAACATATTTTTCAATATCAGAAGCTCCCCAATATACAGGAATGCACCGAGCCTTAAAGCAGTCGAACATCTTTTCAGTTATAAATCCTTTAACCTCCGTTAAGTTTTCAAAACATAAGCAAAACTTAAAGTCTGATAGAAGTATGATTTTATCTTCTGCTTCTCCTTTGTATGTCGAATATTTTTTATAGCCAAAAATAAGTTCTATTAAATTATATTTCTTTGGTTTGTTCCAACCTCTACCATATAAATAAAATTTATTTGGAATTTTTTCTTCAAAGAATTCAATTGATTTAATTCTTTCGGAATATAATTCTTTACCAAAAGGGCGCAGTAGTTTAAATGGATAAAATGGAGATTTGTTTGAATTAATTAAAGTTAAAAATTTTTTCTCTTTAAATTGTTTAGCGCGAGTATTCATTCCAGTACTCACCTTCGGCAATCTAAATTTGAAGTATTTTTTGTTATCTATCAAATCATCATTCCATGTGTAAACTTTTATAAAAAAGGCATGGAATATTTTCATATAATTAAAGGGGTTTACTATAGGCGGCTCAGTACATATAAGGATGTTTTTCTTTCTATTTAAAAAGATGGTTTTCCAAATAAGGAAGTTTGAAGGAAAAGGATAAGGCATATCATAGTGGATATTTCTATGCGGAGGACTTTTTATGGAAATATCATAGGTGTTTATATATATATTTTTCTGTTTTAAGAAATTTCTTAATCTCGCAAAAATTGACACCTCAGCCATATTTTTTTTTTGCATATCAAACATTGAATTTCTGAGGGATGCTTGAACGTTATTATGGAAAATAGTTACAAATTTGTCTTTCATTCCTGCAATATTATAGCAGATATTTATGCTGTAAATCGTTACCATTGACAAAGATAAACTAAAAGGAATATCTTCATTAGGAAGAAAGTTTAAAATGAGCAGAATGAAGAATACAAATAATAGTCCTTTGGTTTCTGTCATAATGCCAGCATATAATACTGAAAAATATGTTGGGCAAGCTATAGAGAGCATTTTGAACGAAACATATAAAAAGTATGAATTCATCATTGTAGATGATGCAAGCACAGACTCAACTCCAACTATTCTAAGGGATTTTAAGAGGAAGGATAAAAGAATTATTATTTTGCGAAACAAAAATAATCTTGGGGTTACGAAAAGTTTAAATAGGGCACTAAAGAAAGCGAGGGGTAAATATATTGCTCGTATGGATGCAGACGATTGGGCCTATCCAGATCGCTTGAGACTGCAAGTAGACCAGATGGAAAAACACCCCAAGGTTACAGTAAGCGGTTCTTATATAGAGGTATGCGACAAGAATCTAAAAGTCAAATACACTCGAAAGTATCACTTAAGCGATGAAAATATTAGAAAACACATATTTCGGTATAGCCCATTTGCTCACCCGGTGACTATTTGGAGAGGCGACGTCATAAAAAAAGAGCGTTACGACGAAAGGCTTAAAATTAGTCAGGATTATGAACTCTATTTCCGTGTTGGAAAAAGGGGAAAGTTTATGAATCTAGATAAGCCACTATTAAAACTACGCATACACGGGACTTCAATTTCAGCTACAAAAAGTGATTTTCAACTAATAAACGCGGTTCTTATTCGTCTGAGCTCGGTTTTGTTTTTGGGATACAATATGACGAGATTTGATAAATTCTACAACTTCATACAAGAGGTACTTATTGGTTTAATGCCAGTTAAATGGAGATTCTACATATTTAATTTTCTTAGAAGGTTCGATTTTTATTGAGGATTTATCATATGTGCGGAATCGTTGGGTACGCTGGGTTCACTCAAAAAATTTCATTAACTCCGGCAATTAAAGTACTTCATCACCGAGGGCCTGACGATAACGGCATAGAGTACTTTGAAGGAGTTGGTTTGGGTAATTTGCGGCTTGCCATCATTGATCTTTCCAAAAACGGTCATCAGCCGATGTTTAATACTGATAAGACGCTCTGTATTACATATAATGGAGAGATTTACAACTTTCCTGAAGTGAGAAAGCTTTTGGAAAAAAAATATAGATTCAGATCTAATTCAGATACGGAGGTTATTTTGTATGCATATCAAGAGTGGGGGGTTCGGTGTTTGGATAAGCTTAGCGGGATGTTTAGCTTCGTGATCTACGACAAGGAAAAAAAACTGCTGTTTGGGGCACGAGATCGGTTAGGACAAAAGCCACTCAAGTACTATCTTGATAAAGGGAAATTGATTTTTGCATCAGAAATTAAAGCAATTGTTTCTTTGCTTCCTTTCAAACCAGAACTCGATGAAGTTGCTATAGATAACTTTCTAACTTTTCAATATGTTCCTTCCCAAAGAACTGGATTTAAGAAAATTTCTAAATTGCCGGCAGCTCACTATTTCATTTATAGAAACGGTAAGCTCTCAATTCAAAGATATTGGTCGCTCTCTTTTAGAAAGAAACTTACATTGTCACACGGAGAGTGGATGGAGTTAGTTTTTGAAGAAATTGAAAAGGCAGTACGATCACATTTGATTTCAGACGTTCCAGTTGGTGCACTTTTAAGTGGAGGATTGGACTCAAGCATGATCGTCGCCCTGATGGCACGAAACTCCTCTAGAAGAATTAAAACATTTAGCATAGGCTTTGATGATGTTAGATTTAATGAAGTGGAGTATGCCGCAAGGGTATCTAAAATGTATGATACTGAACATACACAATTTACTGTTAGATCAAGGGACCTGTTAGAAAATATTTCAAACATGGTAAACGCGTATGATGAACCGATTGGAGACAATTCGATTTTGCCGACCCTTTTGGTTTCCAGATTAACAGGATTGAAGGTAAAGGTAGCATTAACCGGAGACGGAGGAGATGAAAATTTTGCAGGATATGAACGGTATACATTTGTTAATCTAGCCTATTTGATGAGTCAATTGCCTCCTCTCCTGAAAAGCGCCCTCAGACTTCATGCAAACATGTCACTGGGTTTACACCCAAGTAAGTTCACGGAGAGAATGCAGAGGTTCATTCTTAGTCTAGATGACCAATTTTATAGAAAGTATGTTCGCTATAATTCATTCTTCGCAAACGAAACCAAGTCTGCCCTTTATTGCGATGATTTTAGACAAAGTGTAGAAGACAATGACAGCTATGAAATGTATCGGAAGTATTTTGATAAAACGTTAAACGACCTAGACAATGCGTTGAAAATCGATATCAACACTTATTTGCCAGATGACCTTTTGTATAAAACCGATACTGCATCTATGGCATATGGTTTAGAACTTCGATCGCCATTTTTAGATCACACACTTATGGAAAAGACAGCAGCCATGCCTTCACAATTAAAGCTTCAGTTTTTGACCAAAAAGAAGATACTAAAAGATATTGCATCCACACATAATTTACTACCGGAGGAAGTTATTTATAAGAAAAAACATGGATTTACCATACCGCAAAATAAGTGGTTCAAAGGTCCGCTAAAACGATACCTTACAGATCAAATTTTATCCTCGAGAATGGTCGAAATGATATTCGACAAAAGAAAAATGGAAATTTATCTGGCAGACTATTTCAACACAAGTCTAAACTACGATAACAATATTTTTGCGTTGCTTATTCTTAGTTTGTGGTTTGATAGATACTTCGAATGAAAAACTTTATGGTAAGAAATTTTTTGGAAAATATTTCCCGCCAATTACGGGATTATCTGTTGCTGTAGAGTTCTTGGCTAATCCTCCAACATTTGAGAATAAGACAGTGAGGCGGGAACTACGAATGAAAACAAGAAATTTTTGGGAGTGGATGCAAAAGCATTTTTCGTAAAGTATCAAATAGATAATTTGGGTTGACAAAAATTTTCTCTAATTTTTTAATAATACCTATTGGGTAAATCTTTGCTTTTTTTTTCCGAATTCCTGCGTCTAATGAATTTTGCAGGTATACCACCGACTAAAGTATATGGAGCAACATTTTTCGTTACTACTGCATTAGCTCCGATTACCGCACCTTTTCCAATTTTTATACCTTGTAAAACTACTGCGCCTGTTGCAATCCAGACATCCTCACCTATGCTAATTGGAGCACCATAATAGCCTTGTTCTCGAATCGTTTTGTTGGGATCTTCATACACATGATTAACAGAAATAATATTAACATTATGATTAATTATGGAGTTATCGCCAATTGTTACCCCTTGCTGTCCCGCAATTGTAACGTTTTTGCCAAGATAGACATCGTTGCCTAATTCTACATTTTGAGGGCTCATAATAGTTACACCCTTGCAAATATAAACCCGCTTACCTTTTTTTTTCAGAAAAAATCCATAGAAAAAACCTCTAAGCAGACTAATTTTAAAAAAATATTGATTGTAGAGTCTAACCGCAAGCCGTGTGCACAGTTGTTTCATTTTTTAAACATTTATTATGATATCATATCTAACATGAATGCACACGATCCCTACGAAATCTCTTTAAGGACAGACAATGGCAATCAATTTGATATTGTAGTAGTTGGTTCTGGTCCTTCGGGAGTACACGCAGCATACCCATTAATTAAAGCTGGACTTAATGTTGCAATGATTGATGGTGGTCTTGATAGTCAAAGGCAATCGAAAGAACTTCAAGAGTTTCCTGATGCAAAGCTTACTAAATCTGGCCATTACTATGGTTTTGTAAAAGAGAGTAGTTATGTTTTTAACAAAACTTTTGAGTTGCTACCGATTAAAAGTAACATCGATATAATTCAGAGTTTGGCTATGGGCGGTTTATCTGAAGTGTGGCACGGGATTTGTGATTTTTTTTCCGAAAATGAGCTTTTAGCAATTGGATTACCACCCGATGAGATAAAAAGAGAATATAAGGAAATTTCCAAACTCATAAAACTTAATTTTCGGACACCTCTGGATTTGCATAGTAGGTTATTGTTGGCAAAAGCTAAACGTAATATTCAGAGGGAAAATTCGATTTACCAGGCCCCTCTGGTATTTCCATATCGTACGAGTTCCTTTATTGAAAAATTAAAGCAATTTAAAAACTTTGTATACATTCCCAACCAATCAGTGTATAGGGTGAAGGAGAAAAAAGATCATGTAGAAATTCAAAGTTTTTCAATTGATAAGAAAGATGAATCCATTGCCAGGGCTTCTTTTTTGATCTTAGCAGCAGGCTCCATTAATACAACAAGAATTTTGCTCAGGAGCCGTAAATTATATAACTTCAAAACAAGTTTTTTGACAAAAGCAAACTATGTTGTTCCCTGTTTGCATCTATCCTCATTGGGTAAAAAAAATGATAGTAAAAAATCTAGATATGGACAGATAGTTATATCTACAAAAGAAACTGACCGTGGTGCAGACTCTTTTTTTATTCAACTATATAGATTTAATCCGCTCTTTTTACATAAAGCACTCCAGTACGTTGTTTTACCCAAAATAATCGCATTCCCATTGCTTTCTGCTTTAGCACCCTATGTTGTCATTGTAGATGTCAGATTTCCGGCTTTTGAATCTGATATGACATTTTGTAAACTAAAAAAAGAAAAGGGTAAAAGGGATACTTTGGAAATATTTTTCAAGGAAACGAGTGAGGAACTGCTAAGACATAGAATGGAATATGATAAAATCACACGACAACTGTGGTCTTTAGGGTTAGTTCCGTTACGGACAATCATCGGCTACACAACATCTCACTATGCTGGTGGTGTTTCGGTTGATAAAAATGGTAAATTTTATAATTCCCGTCGAATTTATGTTGCAGATTCTTCATCCTGGAAAATATTACCTGCCAAGCCGCCAACGTTGACAATAATGGCAAATGCTTCAAGGGTGGGAAAAAACGTTCTAAAAATTTTTAAGTGATTTGTAAAAGTTACTTTTCTATAAAAACTAACATTTGTCCTTTAAATTTATTGCCCAATATGTTGCATACGATCTTGTTTAATGCTGCAAACAGATTATTTCCAGAAAATGGGTAATGAGCGTAATCTATTTTTGAAATCTTCAGGCCGCATTTCTGGGCAAGTGTAGTCACAGTTTTCGGAGTCAGGTATAAAGTATGATCGGGATTCACTGGAGGGTCGTTAGTCATGAGTTGGAAAACTCTGACTAACCTCGGAACGGAGTAAGTGTTAGGGGTTGTAAGAATTATCTTTCCGCCTTTTGTTAAAGCTTTGCTACACCTCTTAAGAAAAACGCCGGGATTTGGTAGATGCTCTATCAGCTCACCAGCGAATATTGTGTCGAACTTATTAATGAAATTTATATTTTCCGCATCCATAACTTTAACATTAAATCCCGCCTTGCTCATAACCCGAATTGATTTTTCTTCAACGTCTATCCCTAAGCTATTTTTTGCTAGTTTATAGATAAACCAGTGATTCCAAGGCCTATCATGGTTGGCCCTTTCAATGTCATGGTCTACACAGCCCACATCCAAGACATTTTTGTCTCTTATATAAGGACTAATCTTTCGGTAATAGTCGTGACAAAGATATTCCGATAAAGGTTTTTCAAATTTTGTTTTATCTAACATACTTGAGCGATGATTAGTCTAGCAAAAAAAACGGGAAATGTAAAAAGAATACTCATTCATGCTACAATAATGCATTACAAAGAGAATTTGGTAAAAAATGAAAAATATATTAATTACTGGAGGAGCAGGATTTATTGGTAGTAATTTAGTAGATACTTTAATAAAAGACACACAGATAAAAATCACCTGTTTGGACAATTTCGATCCTTTCTATAATCCAGAAATTAAAAAACGCAACATAGCTCCTCACATAAAGAAGTTTAATTACACTTTTTTAAAAGGAGATATTCGTAGTATTAATCGGGTGAAAAGGAAGTTGTCTCATCATTATGATGCAATTATTCATTTAGCCGCAAAAGTAGGTGTAAAACCAAGCATTAGCGACCCTATTGTTTATACAGATGTAAACATTAATGGAACACAAAATATGTTGGAGTTTGCTAGGGATCTGGATTGCAAAAAATTTATCTTTGCTTCATCGAGTAGTATATATGGTATAAATCCTAAAGTTCCATGGAATGAAGATGATTATAATTTGTCTCCAATCAGTCCATATGCCTCGACTAAAATTTCCGCAGAACTACTTGGACGTGTATATGCTCATTTATATCATTTTCAATTTATTAGTCTTCGATTTTTTACTGTCTATGGTCCGCAAATGCGACCTGATTTGGCGATTCATAAATTTGCAAATTTAATTTTGCAAGGAAAGCCAATTACCATGTACGGAAATGGAAAAACAAAAAGAGATTATACATATATTGATGATATTGTTTCAGGCGTTATAGCTGCTTTAAATTACTCAAGTTCACAGTATGAGATTATTAATCTGGGCAACAATCATCCAGTTGAACTTCGCATACTCATTTCTTTACTTGAAAAAGCTTTGGGGAAAAAAGCCATTGTTAAAAAATTACCAGAGCAGCAGGGTGATGTACCAGTGACATGTGCAGACATTAAGAAAGCTCAAAAATTATTAGGATACATGCCTAAGACTAATTTACAGACTGGTTTGCAAAAATTTGTCAGCTGGTTTAAATCGCAGAAATGATTTATGCAACATGCATCAGTTAAAAAGTTATTTAAGGAGCAAATAAGACATTACTCTGAAAATGATCAATACAAACATTCACTTCTGTGAACTATTTTAAAACAATACGTTTTCATTTCTTTGCATTATTCTTTATTGTTATACTAGTTGGCTTTGCTTACTGGAGTCTGCCTAATACATTTTTTCAGCAAGATGAATGGCAAACTCAAGCTGTGGACATATATTTTATAAGCAAAGGCATCACAGGAGTAATAGAATCTTTTTTACCCACAGGTCCATTATCACACTTTACTCCTCTTGCAAGAGTTTTTTCTTGGTTTGAACATGTTTTTTATTACACCAATTTTGCCTCATATGCCTGGCAGAGTATTATTCTGCATATTAGTAATTCATTGTTGTTGTATTATTTTGTACTATCATGGCTTAGAAAAAGAAAGATCGCATGTATTACCGCACTTATTTTTGCCGTCAACAGCATTCCTTACCAAGCAGTAACATGGGTTGCAAACGAGAATAGCTATGAAATTCCCACGTGGTTAATAATTCTATCATTGATTTCATTCCATAGATTCCTTCTGCGTAAAGAACATAAGCGGAAGTATTTAGTATTTTCGTTATTAATGCTTTTTATTTCTCTATTATTTCATGAGATCGGAATTTTTTTATTCATATTCTATCCAATGATATTTTTTCTGCAGGAAAAATCACAGCGCAGAAAATTATTTTCCATTTTTTTATCCTCACTGATATTATTTATTTTTATCTTTTTTCTTATGAGAGCTCCTTTTTTCTTTGGTTTTAAATCGCCTTTGCCTGAGGCAATGGACATTTCTCATCCCTCTATTGCAGTTTTTCCATATAGATTACTTTCCATAAGCTTGAAGTCGTTTGCCGGCAACTTTTTTCCCGAAAAAATACTCATTGGTTTATCTGATCAAGCAGTAAGACTTGCGTATCCTCAATTTATAACTTCAGACAATGTGCCAAATCCGTTCATTACCCAGTCAGTTGTATTCGATCTCGTTTCTTGTATAATTTCTGTATGTATTATAAGCCTGATACTGCTCTTAGCTCCGCAAATGAAGGAGAAGAAGCTTTCAGAAGCGCTTGTATGGTCTTTATTGTTTATACCCGCAAGTCTTCTTCCCTATGCATTTGTTTTGGGCAAAGCAGGCTATGCTTCTATCCTAGAGCCGAAGTTTTTTTACGTTAGTAGCATTGGTGCGAGCATCATTATTGCGATTGCTTCGTATTCCTTGATTCGAACGTTTTCGAAGAAAAGAATTGTAAAAGCATGCCTTTATATTTTGTTAAGTTTATATATCATAAGTCATATATATGCAGTGCGGTCGAACATAAGTAATTTAGTAAAGATAAGCGTACAAAGGAAATTATTTCTTACAGAAATACAATCTTCGTATCCTCGCCTCCCTCAAAAGGTCATTTTTTTTACTCAAAGCGACACCGCATATTATGGTATGCCCGATAGCGAAAAGGGTTTGCCAGTACAGATTGGGTTTGGAAAAATTCTCATGATATGGTATCAAAAAACCGAACAGTTTCCAGGTTGTTTATATGAAGGACAATTCTTAATAAGAATGCTTGCACAGGGGTACAAGGATTGCGGCGGCCGCGGATTTGGTTACTTTAGAGACTATACTAAGCTTGTTGAGGCAGTAAAACAAAATGGTCTTTCTCCAGAAAGTGTTATCGCATATTCTTGGAGTGGAGAGACAGAACGGTTTACATCTATAACGGACAACATAAGACATACGTTAAAGGACATGTTAGGATTACAATAAATTATTATGCTTTCGCACCTGTTTTCCTCAATGTGGCAAGAAGCGATGAATCACAATGTTGAGAATATTCTTTCGCTACTTAGAAAAGATCCAAAAGCAAATGTTGTTGATATTGGTTGTGGTGATGGGAAGCTTACTATGCAGTTTAAGGAAAAAATACACTCTCGCAAAATGACCGGTGTCGATGGGCTTCGCGATAGGCTAAAAGCGGCAAAACAAAGAGGTATTGATGGAATAATACTTGCTAACCTAGAAAAAAAGTGGCCGTTGCCCAGCGGTTACTTTGATATAGTTATTGCAAATCAAGTTATTGAACATATTGTTGATATTGATCATTTCATAGAAGAAATTTATAGAGTGTTAAAACCTGGAGGGTATTGCATTATTTCAACGGAAAATTTATCGAGCTGGCATAATATCATTTCTTTGATGTTTGGTTTCCAGGATTTTTCTCATCATCTTCTTAGAAAAAAGCATGTCGGCAACCCTTTCTCTCCACATTACCGAGAAAAAACAGCCTCATGGAGTGCGAAAGATAACAGCGGTGTAGATGACTCTCTCCACCTTCATGTAAAAATATTTACCTACAGAAGTCTGATTGAGGCTTTCGAAGTATTTGGTTTTCGTTTTGAAAAAGGATGCGGAAGTGGGTATTATCCACTTTGCGGTGCGCTTGGGTTTTTTGCTTCGCGGGTTGATCCGTACCATTCGCACTTTATTTCCGTACAAATGAGAAAGCCATGAACCACATTCGTTTCATTTTTATTGTGACTTTTTGTTTTGGTGTGCTTGCCCTCGTAAACTACGGCAAACTTCCTAAAACTTTTTTTCAGCAGGATGAATGGGCAGTTTTTGGTTATCATATTTCTGCAGATAAATTAGGATTAAATCTCTATAACAGATTATTCATTCACGAACAGGAAACGCATATGGTGCCGTTAAGCAATCTTGCTACTCTTGTGCAGTATCGTCTTTTTGGGTTGCGGTTTGCTCCGTATGGATGGATCGCAGTTGGTTTGCATTTTGCAAATACCCTGTTGGTATTTTGGCTGGCAATGGTATTAATCAAAAGACGCTGGCTGGCGCTTTTAGCAGGTATTTTTTTTCTTATTAACTCAATTCCGCATCAGGCGATTACATGGGTAGCAACGACTACGGGCACTGCGGGCTCCACGACGGTTTTCCTTTTATCTTTCATAGCGTTTATTCAATATATCCAAAAAAAAGAGCGGCCAATATGGTTGCTTGGTTTAGTAATGTTGTTGTTTTTGGTATCGCTTGGTTTTAAAGAAACGACTGTGTTTGGTTTTTTTCTTTTTCCGGTTGTATGGGTACTGCTTATTAATAAACGCAGATTCCGTGCAGGTGCCCACGTAGGTGGGGCAATCTTTTTTAGTGGACTTTTCTACCTATTGGCAAGATTTTTTATTTTGATGCAACGACCCGCCATTTCGATTTCGCCGGAAGTCGTGGCACAGCCATCCTTGGGTGTCTACTTATTCCGAACTGTCGCCGTTCCAATACGAGTTTTCGTGCAGAGCTTTCTTCCGGAGCAGTTTCATTTAACGATGAGTAGATTGTTGCTGCGTCTTGCCTACCCGACGTTTATCATTGGAGGGGTTCCCAATCCCTATCTTGTCGAAAGTGTAGCTGCAGATATTGTTACCCTGTTTGCACTGTTGGGCATTGCAACAGTGGTAGCCGGAGTAGGACGATATTTTCAAAAGACTCGACAATCTCATCTCTCTAAGGCTTTATCTGTTGGATTTGTGTTTACCTTGCTCAGCGCTTTACCTTTTGTGTTTGTCCCAGGAAGAGCAGGATATAACGCACTGCTCGATGGTCGTCATCTGTACCTTACGAGTACCTTTACATCAATCCTTGCCGCCTCAATCCTGGTTGGTGCAACTCAGATTCTAGGGAAAAGAAAAATTCTCATCGTTGCGTTATTCGTAGTTGTCTTTACAATGAGTTTCTACCACATACGAAAAATTCGCAAAGACATTGATGATCAAATAGCGATCGGTAATTTGCGGCAGTCGATCCTTCGGACGGTTATTGCTTCTGCTCCGAATCTCCCTCGGCGTGCAGTTTTTTATGTCGAAAGTGATCGTCCTTATTATGGTTTGCAGGAGCCGATTGTGCCATTCCAATCCGGTTTTGGTCAGGTACTTTTGGTTTGGTATAATGCCAATGGCGCCGATTTTCCGGCATGTTTGTTTGATAGAGAATATCTCTATGTTCTTTTAGAAGAAAATTTCAAAGAGTGCCAAGGGAGGGGATTTGGTTATTTTCGCAAAACGTTAACGTTCAATAATGCGCTGAAAATATATCACTTTCAGCCCAATGAGATATTTGCGTTCAGATTCATTTCGGCAACCAATACATTTAAAGATATGACCATTGAAATTCGTAGTAAACTAGATAGATTCGGTAGCTTATGAAAAAAAAATTACTATTAGTATCTATTAATATTCCAACATACAATTCTGAAAAAACTCTTAGGGAAACCCTTGAGTCTATCAGGAGTCAATCCTATCCAAGAATAGAAGTTATTGTTGCCGACGGCTATAGTCGCGATTCTAGTGTTGCAATTGCGAAATCTTTTGGCGCGAAAATTTTTTATGCAGAGAAGCTTGCAGATGCACGGTATACTTGTTATCAGAACAGTCGAGGAAAATATGTTTTGATTTTAGACTCAGATCAGGTACTTCATCCAAAACTCGTTGCTGCTTGTGTGAAACTGTGTGAAGGTGGCAAGTATGATGCAGTGACTATTTCCGAAAGATCAATTATTTCCACCGGATCATTAGTTGAGAAATTGATTGCCTACGATAAATGGGTCGTTGACAAAAACCGAGATGCGGATGCAGTCTTCGGTACCGCGTTGCCTCGGTTCTTTAGTCGTAAAACATTGTCTACTATTTGCTGGCCAAGAAACCTTATCGTGTTTGACCATACGTACATTTATATGGAACTCGTACGCTTGGGCATACGTACAGCGTATTTGAATTCCGTATACATTTCCCATCATGAGGTTACTGATTGGGGTTCATTTGTTAAAAAATTCTATCGGTACGGGAGGGGCTACGTCGAGGCATTGCGTGGCCAACCGGGTCCTATCGCCGCGCATTCATTGCCTAGGCGGTCTTATTTCAGTAAAGCTTCCTTGGCTAAGCCGCACTATTTTCTGGGACTTTTGCTTTTATACTGTGTGAAAGTGATTGCGGCCGGTCTCGGAGTACTTTCCTATTTCATTGGGGAACTAAAACACATAGTGGTGAGCCGCGGGGATTGGGCCTATTATGTGACGCTTGGGAGGTATTTAAATGATGTGGAATCGGTGCTTGACGTGGGATGTGGAAGCAATTCTCCGCTTGCCAAAATTCAAAAACATTTTTATTCTATGGGGGTCGATATGTTCCAACCGAGCATTGAACAGAGCAAGAACACGGGCATTCACGATGCCTACAAACGGGGTGATGTGCTGGCAATTGACCGTATGTTTGGCAAGAAACAATTTGACGCAGTGATCGCCTTGGATCTTATTGAACACCTACAAAAAAAACAAGGGTATGATTTGGTTGGTAAAATGGGTAAATTGGCAAAGAAAAAAATTATCATCATGACTCCGAACGGATTTTATAAACAAGAACCGTATGAAGGAAATCCCTATCAGGTTCATCGATCCGGCTGGGACGTTGATGACTTTTTTAAACTTGGATTTACGGTACGAGGTATTCGAGGTATAAAGTGGTTGCGTGGAGAATATGCTACACTGAAATGGAAACCATGGGTTGTGTGGGGAGTTATCTCAGTTCTTTCTGAGCCCTTCGTATACTTTTTCCCACGATGGGCATATCAACTGTTTGCAGTAAAGGAGATCAAATCATGAGAATTCTTGTGACCGGAGCTGCTGGATTTATGGGGAGTCATGTAGTAGATGCATTGGTTGCGAAAGGTGGGCATGAGGTGCATGGCGTTGATGATCTGTCAGGAGGATACGAAACTAATGTAAATCCCGTCTCTCACTTCACCAAACTTGATTTGCGTAATAAAAAAGCCGTCGAGCAATACATAGCAAGCGTACGACCAGAGCTCCTTTATCATTTAGCAGCAGATGCCACAGAAGGGCGAAGTCAGTTTACTCCAATAAGCGCGACGGAAAGAAATTATCTCGCCTATCTGTACACATTAGTTCCAAGTATTAAATATGGACTGAAGAAAGTGGTGGTTACAAGCTCCATGAGCGTGTATGGTGCGCAGAAACCACCATTTACTGAAGAGATGAAACCTGCGCCGGAAGATATGTACGGTATAGCCAAGACTGCGATGGAAGAGGCGACAGAAATATTGGCAAACGTGTACAAATTCAAGTATATTATTATCCGTCCTCACAATGTCTATGGCCCAAAACAGAATCTATCTGATCCGTATCGAAATGTCATTGGTATATTTATTAATTGTCTTATGAATAACAAAAATTTTTATATCTATGGAGACGGGAATCAGAAGCGGTCATTTACCTATATTGATGACTTTAATCCATATTTTGTTAAAGCTGGTTTTTCTGATGCGGTGAATGGAGAGATTATAAATATTGGTCCAACCCAAGATCATACGATTAACGAACTAACTACCGTTGTATTGCAAACGTTTTTTCCACATGGTGACATTCCTCAACATCTTAAACCAAAATACCTGCCCATCAGGCCACAAGAAGTTATAGAGGCATATTGTTCGAATGATAAAGCGGTTCGAATGCTGGGATATAAAACAAACACATCATTGAAAGAGGGAGTTACTAAGATGGTTGCCTGGGCTAAAATCATGGGACCCCAGCCATTTCGATATCTTGATAAAGGACTCGAATTAGAAAACGATGATGTCCCTGCCACATGGAAGCAAAAACTTCTTTAGGATGAAGAATCCGTTGGTTTCTATCATTATCCTTAATTGGAATGGAAAAAAAAATGTCATCCGTTGTTTGCATTCTCTTGGCAAGATTACGTACAAACCTGTTGAAATTATTGTAGTGGATAATAACTCCACTGATGGATCACCAGAGTTTGTAAGAAGAAAGTTTCCAGACATAAGACTTATTGTGAACAGAAAAAATATTGGGTACAGCGGTGGGAATAATGTTGGCATACGGGCATCCAAGGGGAAGTATCTATTTATTTTAAATAATGATACAGAAGTAAAGAAAAATTTTTTGCAATCATTAGTAAAAAAATGTGAAGATGATATATCTATTGGATGTATTCAGCCAAAACTCGTTTATGCAACAAATCACAACCTCTTAAATGCTGTCGGATCATTTTTTACATCGACAGGGTTTTTATATCATTATGGTTACAGGAAATCATCATCACGTGCTCAATATAATCGAC
>Ga0080064_1002852_pt1 | contig 27496 bp, 27 predicted proteins | sample Subgrocontami54m_FD_69260 | JGI IMG/M metagenome (GOLD analysis project Ga0080064, IMG submission 69260) | Subsurface groundwater microbial communities from S. Glens Falls, New York, USA - GMW46 contaminated, 5.4 m (SPADES assembly) (version 2) ...
CGAAATCATCCGCATCTTCCTGAACACCCTCAACCGCCCGTTCAATATCACCAACGGCCCGCAGGGCATCACGCTGATCGACCCGCTGCAGATCGGCGACGTCGCGTTGAGCAAGACCTTTGTCATCGGCGGCGTTACGCTGGCTCCGGTGCACAGTTACTACTTCGTGTTCCTGCTGTGCGCGCTGCTGATCGTCGTCGTCTCGCTGCGGCTCGAGGATTCGCGCATCGGCCGCGCCTGGATCGCGATCCGCGAGGACGAGGGCGCGGCCCGCGCGATGGGAATCAACACGCGCAACATCAAACTGCTGGCATTCGCGATGGGTGCGACCTTCGGCGGCGTCTCGGGCGGGCTGTTCGCGGCGTTCCAGGGTTTCGTCAGTCCCGAAAGCTTCACTCTGCTCGATTCCATCATGATCCTGTGCATGGTGGTGCTGGGCGGCATGGGGCACGTGCCGGGTGTGGTGCTCGGCGCGGTGCTGCTGACGGCTCTTCCGGAAGCGCTGCGTTACGTCGGCCCGCTGCAGAAAGACTGGTTCGGGCAGGTGTTTGTCGACCCCTCGGATCTGCGCATGCTGCTGTTCGGCCTCGCGCTGGTGCTGATGATGTTGTTCCGTCCGGCCGGCCTGTGGCCGTCGAAAATCCGCAAGCGCGAGTGGACAGCATGAGCGGCCTGACGCGTGCGCTGCTCGAAGCGAAAAGCATCAGCAAGCGCTTCGGCGGCCTCGAGGCGCTGACTGATGTCACGCTGGCGATCAGCCGCGGCGAGATTTACGGATTGATCGGCCCCAACGGCGCCGGCAAGACCACGTTTTTCAACGTACTGACCGGTTTCTACCGGGCCGACCGCGGCGAATTCACGTTCGACGGCGCGCCCCTTTACGCCGGCGCGCCGCACCGGGTCGCGGCAGCCGGCATCGCGCGCACGTTCCAGAACATCCGCCTCTTCGGCAACATGACCGCGCTTGAGAATGTCATGGTCGGCCGCCATGTGCGCACGCGCTCCGGCGTGATCGGTGCGGTACTGCGCAACGCCGCGACCCGCGCCGAGGAGCGCGCGGTTCACGAACGCTCCTACGGGCTGCTCGAATATGTCGGCATCGCCGCGCGCCAGAGCGACCTCGCGCACAGCCTGCCGTATGGCGACCAGCGCCGGCTCGAGATCGCGCGCGCGCTCGCGACCGAGCCCAAGCTGCTCGCGCTCGATGAACCCGCCGCCGGCATGAACGCGACCGAGACCGCGACGCTGCGCCAGTTGCTCGAGCGCATCCGCACCGACGGCACGACAATATTGCTGATCGAACACGATGTAAAACTGGTGATGGGGCTGTGCGACCGCGTCGCCGTACTCGACTACGGCCTGAAAATCGCCGAAGGCAATCCGGCCGAGGTGCAACGCGATCCCGCTGTCATCGAGGCGTACCTGGGAGGCGCGCTTGCTTGAGGTAAGCGGACTGAAAGTCGCCTACGGCGGCATCAACGCCGTCAAGGGCATCGACTTCACGGTTAACGCCGGTGAAATGGTGACGCTGATCGGCGCCAACGGCGCCGGCAAGACCACCACGCTGAAGGCGCTGACCGGATTGGTCCGCCCGGCGGGCGGACGTGTTCACTACAATGGCGACGATGTCACCGCCATGCCGTCGCACCGGCTGGTCACGCGCGGAGTCGCGCTGGTGCCCGAAGGCCGCGGTGTATTTGCGCGCCTCACCGTGGCGGAAAACCTCGACATGGGCGCCTACTGCCGTAACGACAAAGCGGCGATCCGCGCCGACCTCGAGCATGTGTACGAACTGTTTCCGCGGCTCGCGGAGCGCCACCGCCAGGCCGCCGGCACGCTGTCAGGCGGCGAACAACAAATGCTCGCGATCGGGCGCGCGCTGATGAGCCGGCCCAAGCTGCTCTTGCTGGACGAGCCGAGCATGGGACTCGCGCCGCTGCTGGTGCAGAAGATCTTCGAGACCATCCGCGCCATCGCGGCCGCCGGCGTGACCATCCTGCTGGTCGAGCAGAACGCGAAGCTCGCGCTCGAAATCTGCAATCGCGGCTACGTGATGGAAAGCGGGGAAATCACCCTGCACGATAACGCCCCGGCGCTGCTCGCCAATCCGCAGGTGCGCCGCGCTTATCTGGGAGAATGATCAAGAGGATCGCAACGCGATACGGTCAGCATCCGTTCAGCCAGGCCTTCCCGATCAGAAAATCGCTGGTGAGCTTCGCTTCAGCGCTGCCGGGCTCCGGCTGCCAGTCGTAGCGCCAGCGCACGATCGGCGGCAGCGACACCAGGATCGCTTCGGTGCGCCCGCCCGATTGCAGGCCGAACAGCGTGCCGCGGTCATAGACCAGATTGAATTCAACGTAACGCCCGCGACGGTAGGCCTGCCAGTCGCGTTCGCGCTCGCCGTAGGACATGTCTTTGCGGCGCTCCAGTATCGGTATGTAGGCGTCGAGAAAACCGTCGCCGACGCTGCGCTGCAGTGCGAAGCACGTCTTGAAATCAGGTGTGCTGAGGTCGTCGAAGAATATGCCGCCGATGCCGCGCGGCTCCTGGCGATGTTTAAGGTAGAAATACTCGTCGCACCATTGCTTGTAGCGCGGATAGCACTCGGCGCCGAAGGCGCCAAGCGCATCACGGCACGCGCGGTGGAAATGGATCGCGTCCGCCTCAAAACCATAATAGGGCGTCAGATCCATACCGCCGCCGAACCACCACGCCGGCTGCGCGGCATCCGTCGGCGGATGCGCGACGAAGCAGCGCACGTTCATGTGCACCGTCGGCGCGTAAGGATTGCGTGGATGCAGCACCAGCGACACGCCCATGGCTTCGAAACTGCGGCCGGCGAGCTCGGGGCGCGACGCCGTCGCGGACGGCGGCAGGCTCTTGCCCGTCACGTGCGAAAAATTGACGCCGCCGCGCTCGAACACTCCGCCTTCTTCGATCACGCAGCTCACACCGCCGCCGCCCTCGGGACGCTGCCAGCTGTCGCTGCGGAAGGATTTGCCGTCGATCGCCGCGAGCCTCGCGACGATGCGGCTTTGCAGATCGGTTAAATACGCGCAGACCGCGGCAACGTCCATGCCGGTCGAGAAGCAAGCCGCGCGCGACATGGCGCGTTATTTCGCGCTTTTTTTCAAGCCGAGAGATTGCATCATCTGCGCAATCTCGGCGTCTTCCCGGGCGACCACCTTGGCGAATTCAGCCACCGGCAGGAACGCCGGGGTCACCGCCAGGCGCTCGCACGATTTCACGAATTCGGGGGTCGCGACGGTCTTGCGGACTGCGTCCTCGAGCCGGGCGATGATTTTCTTCGGCGTGCCTTTGGGAACCGCGATGCCGCGCCACAGCTCGGCCCCGACGTTGATGCCCTGCTCGCGGGCCGTCGGCACCTCCGGAAAAGCGGGGTCGCGCCTCGCGCTCAACGCAGCCAGCACCCGCAGATTTCCCGCCTTGACATGGGATATCAGTGCGCCCGGCAACTGCACTACCGCCTGCACGTGCGCGCCCAGCAGGCTCGGGATCACCTGGGCGGCGCCAAACGGCACATCGACCACCTGCGCGCCGGCTGTTTTGAACAGCGATATCGAGGTCATGTGCGTGTGGCTGCCCACGCCCGAATTGCCGACGGTAATCTTGCCCGGGTCCGCCTTGGCAGCGGCAACGAGCTCGCGCAGGCTTTTCCATGGTGCGTCAGCTTTGACCACCAGCAGTGGCGTCTCCACCTGCACCTGCGCCACCAGCTCGAATTGCCGGTAGTCGAGCGCGAGCATCCCGGAGTGATAACTGGTCGAGATCGAGTTCGAGTTCCATACGATGTGATGGCCGTCCGGCGTCTGCGCGGCCAGATATTTGTAGCCGATCGCGCCGCCTGCGCCGGGACGGTTCACCACCACGATGTTGGTGTTGAGCTGCCGCGACATTCCCTCGGCGAGCACGCGCGCGGTCACATCGGCCGAGGTGCCGGCCGGGAACAACACGATCATCTCAATCGGTTTGTTGCCGGGAAAATCTTCCTGCGCGGCTGCGGCCGCCGGTGCAGCGAGCACGATAACCGCGGCAGCGAATGCAATGAGCCTGCGCGATGCTGGTTTCGGTATAAGCATGATCTCTCCTCAGGTTTATGCTCTTATGATCGAACGGTGAACTCGCTACTCCCCCGGTCGTGACCGGCGCGCCGCATCAGTGGCGCATCTTGACTACTACCTTGATCGCGTCATCAACCCGCTCGCGCGAGTAGCGGATCGCGGTCGGCACTTCGTCCAGCGGAAACGTGTGCGTATGGATCAGGCTGGCGTCGAAACGCTTCTGCTGCATCAATGCGGCCGCGCGGTGAGTCGCGCTTTTGCCTTCGCCACGGATGCCAAACACGTAAATGTTGTTGCTCACGAGATACGCGAGGTCGACCCGTGCCGGCTCCTGCGGAAACGCCGCGAGGCAAATGCGGCCGCCGCGGTTCACCATGCGCGCCGCTTCGTTCACCGCGTCCGGCGCGCCCGAGCATTCGAGCACGTAATGGCACCCCTTGCCGTCCGTGATGCGCTTCACCGCTGCAACGGCATCTTCGGCGTGCACGTTGACGACGTGGTCGGCACCGAGTCTGCGGCCCAGTTCAAGGCGTCTCTGGTCCGCATGCGTGCCGGTCAGGATTACCGGTTGCGCGCCGAGCGCCTTGGCGACAGCCACGCCCATCAGCCCGATCGGTCCCGGCCCCGTTACCACCAGCGCCTGACCCGCGATCAGTCCGCCCATCACATCGAGCCCGTACATCGCGGTGCCAGCGGTGACGATAAGGGTTGCTTCCTCGTCGCTCATGCCGCCGGGAACCCGCACCAGCGTATTGACATGGTTGATCGCGTACTCGGCGAACCCGCCGTCGGTGGTGAAGCCGTTGGCGCGGTGTCCCTTGTCGCGGTCGCCGTAGTTCATGCCGTAATTCAGGCACGCGGTATACATGCCTTCGCGGCAGCGCTCGCAGCGGCCGCAGCCCGCGTGGACCTCGACGGCAACGCGCTCGCCGACTTCGAACTCGTCGACGCCCGGGCCGAGCCCGGCCACCGTGCCCATGTACTCATGGCCCGGCGTGAAGTTCTTGTTAAAAGGTTCCCCGCCCTGAATCAGCGCCGGCGGCCCGTGGTAGATGACTTCCAGATCAGTCGCGCACACCGCAATCGCATCGACGCGCACCAGCACTTCGGCGGCACCCGGCTGGGGAACCGGTTTTTCTGTCAGCTCGAGCGCGCCGGGATTGCCGAGCACCCACGCCTGCATCTTCGCGGGAATCACGGGACGGCTGGCCACGTTGACCATCTGCAAATCTCCATGCGGGTCAGACGCTCTCAATACGTGCCGCGGAAAGCATCGTGGCCGCGCACGTAGGCGGTGTTGGTCTGCGCCGGATTACGGTTGACGAGCGGCCGCGCATAAAGCGGGTTGCGCAGGCTGCGCACCTCGTGCTCGATCGTGAACAGCGGCTTGCCGCTGTCGAGGTCGACGAGTTCGCGAAAGCGATACTGGTGCTCGTTGCTTTCCTCGGTGATCAGTCCGCGTTCGCTCAGAAAGCGATGGGGGCCGGAAAAATCCGCGAGGTAAATCTGGATGTGATGGTTATCGTAAGGCGGCAGCGGAGCGCTGGTTTCGCGAAACAGCAACTGCTGGCAGGCGCCTGCGTCCACCCGCGCGAGCGCATCGCCACCGCGCTGCTCGATCGCCGCGGTCGCGCATAACGCCTCGCGGTAGAAGCGCGCGATCCCCCCGGTGGCGCCGCGCGGCACTTCGAATTCGACGTAGGCAAGCGCGAGATCGGCCGGGCCGAATTCCGGACCCGGCGCATGACAGCGGAAGCGGTTGCCCCACGGGCAGGTCGCCTCGATGCGGTCGGCGTGCATCTGAAAACCGAACTGCGTGTCCTTGAGCCAGGGCGTGACTTTCTTCAGGCGCTGTGCAAGCTCGCCGAGATCGGGCACCACGATGCCGATGGTGCCGCGCAAACGCTGCGGATTGCCGTTCGGAAGATGGCACTGGCTGCGGCCGATGTTGACCCACATATTTTCCAGCCCGACCTGCACATACGGGTCGCGCGTAAAACCCATGCCCGCGATGTAGAACGCGGTCGCGGGCCGCTGGTCCGGGACCGTCACGTTGACGTGTTCGAGCGCGACGATGTTGCCGAGATCCCCGCGCGTGCGGTCGTAGGTTTCTGCCATGGCTGAACTCCTCAAGCGCGCCGCTAACGGACGCGGTTCTTGCCGCGCGCCTCAATCGCGCGGTATCCGATATCGTGCCGCATCTGCATGCCGTCAAAGCGGATTTGCGCGGCGATCTCGTAGGCGCGGCTCTGCGCCACCTTGACATTATGGCCGAGCGCGGTCACGCACAGCACGCGGCCGCCGCTCACGACGACCTGCTCCCCGTTCAATGCGGTGCCGGAATGAAACACGTGATAATCGCCTTCCGCGGCTGCGCCCGGCCGCGCGAGGCCGCTGATCACATCCCCCTTGCGCGGCGCATCCGGATAGCCGTGCGCGGCGAGCACCACGCCCAGCGCCGTGCGGGGGTCCCATTCGGATTCGACTTTATCGAGCGTGCCGGCAAGCGCGTGTTCGAGCAGTACGACCAGGTCGCTTTTCAGGCGCAGGATGATGGGCTGCGTTTCCGGATCGCCCATGCGGCAGTTGAATTCGAGCACCCTGATCTGGCCGTCGTTGCCGATCATCAGGCCGGCGTAGAGAAATCCGACGAACGGCATTCCTTCCTGCTCCATGCCGGCGATCACCGGCTGGATCACTTCGCGCATCACTTTGGCGTGGAGGCTCGGCGTCACCATCGGCACCGGCGAGTACGCGCCCATGCCCCCGGTGTTGGGACCTTCGTCGCCGTCCCTCAGCCGCTTATGATCCTGGCTGGTGGCGAGCGGCAGCGCGTGCCTGCCGTCTACCATCGCGATGAAGCTCGCTTCCTCGCCGTCGAGGAAATCCTCGATCACGACGCGGCTGCCCGCGGCGCCCATTTTGTTATCGATGAGCATCATATCGACCGCGTCGTGCGCCTGCGCGGGATCGGCCGCGACCACCACGCCTTTGCCGGCGGCCAAACCGTCTGCCTTGATCACGACCGCACCGCCGCGCGACTCGATGTATTGATGCGCCGCCGGCGCATCGGTGAAAGTCCGGTAGCCGGCGGTCGGGATGCGGTGGCGCGCCATGAAGCTTTTCGCAAAATCCTTCGAGCTTTCGAGCCGGGCGGCGCGCTGACTCGGTCCGAATATTCTGAGCCCCGCGGCCTGGAACGCATCGACCAGGCCTGCCGCCAGCGGCGCCTCGGGCCCGACCACGGTCAGCGCGATCTGCTCGCTCCTGGCGAACTCGATGAGCTGCGCGTGCTCCGTGATGGCGACGTTATCGAGCCCGTCTTCGAGCGCGGTGCCGGCATTGCCGGGCGCGACGAATACCTTGAATACGCGCGGCGACTGCGCGAGCTTCCATGCCAGCGCGTGCTCGCGTCCGCCACTGCCGACGACGAGCAGTTTCATGATGCGATGGCGGGCGGGCTCACGCGCTCAGTGCCTGAAATGCCGGTAGCCGGTAAACACCATCGCGATCCCGCGCTCGTCGGCGGCGGCGATCACTTCCTCGTCGCGCAGGCTGCCGCCGGGCTGGATTACCGCGACCGCGCCGGAGTCGGCAACCACGTCGAGCCCGTCGCGGAACGGAAAGAACGCGTCCGAAGCGGCCACCGAGCCGGCCAGCGGCAGGCTGGCGTTCTTGGCCTTCATCGCGGCGATGCGCGCCGAGTCGACGCGGCTCATCTGTCCGGCGCCGACACCGAGCGTGCGGCCGCTGCCCGCGAAGACGATGGCGTTGGACTTGACGTACTTCGCGACGCGCCACGCAAACAGCAGGTCTTCCTGCTGCGCCGGTGTGGGTTTGATCCGGGTCACCACCTTGAGTTGCGCCGAGCCGACCGCAGCGCTGTCGGGAGTCTGCACCAGCAGCCCGCCGCCGACGCGCTTGTAATCACAACGCAACGCGTTCACGAAGTTCCCCTCTCCCGCCTGCGGGAGAGGGGCCAGGGGAGAGGGTAGCGGCACTTCGAGAACTCTTACGTTTTCTTTTTTCGCGAGCACTTCTTTCGCTTCCGCCGAAATCCCGGGCGCGATCAGCACTTCGACGAATTTTCCGGCCACGGCCGTGGCGGTCGCGGCGTCGAGTTCGCAATTGAACGCGATGATACCGCCGAAAGCGGAGGTCGGATCGGTCGCGAATGCACGCCGGTAGGCTTCCAGCGCGTTCGCCGCGACCGCCACCCCGCAGGGGTTGGCGTGCTTGATGATCACGCAGGCCGGCGCATCGAGCGTTTTGACGCACTCCCACGCCGCATCGGAGTCAGCGATGTTGTTGTACGACAGTTCCTTGCCCTGCAACTGGGTATAGCGCGCGAGGCTGCCCGGCGCGGGCGCGAGGTCGCGGTAAAACGCCGCGTGCTGGTGGGGGTTTTCGCCGTAGCGCAGCGCCTGCACCAGCTCGAAATTGAGATTGAGGCGCGCCGGAAACGCGGCGCGCGCGCCGCTCGCATCGATTGCGGTCAGGTAATTGCTGATCGAGGCATCATAGGCGGCGGTGTGTGAAAAGGCCTTCCGCGCGAGCTTGAAACGGGTCGGCAGGCCGATCGCGCCGCTCGCCTCCTGCATCTCCCTCAGGATCTCGGCGTAATCGCCGGGATCGGTGACGACCGCGACGTGCTGGTGGTTTTTCGCCGCGCTGCGCACCATCGCCGGACCGCCGATGTCGATGTTCTCGATCGCCTCCTCCAGCGTGCAGCCGGGGCGCGCGACGGTTTCGCTGAAGGGGTACAGGTTTACGACCACCAGGTCGATCGGCGCGATGCCGGCCGCGTCGAGCGCGCTGACGTGCGACGGCACATCGCGCCGCGCGAGGATGCCGCCGTGGACTTTCGGGTGCAGCGTCTTGACCCGGCCGTCGAGCATCTCGGGAAAGCCGGTGTGAGCGGAGACTTCGGTGACCTTGATCCCGTGCTCGCCGAGCAGCCTGGCGGTTCCGCCCGTTGACAGCAGCGCGACCCCAAAGCCGGCGAGGCCGCGCGCGAAATCAACCAGTCCGCCCTTGTCGGAGACGCTGATCAGCGCGGTCTTGATGACGGTCATCGGCGGAAAATCACCCTTTGATGCCGTGCGCCTTCATTTTCTTGCGCAGCGTGTTGCGATTGATACCGAGCACCTGCGCGGCGTGCGATTGATTGCCCTCCAGGCGGTGCAGCACGGTCTCGAGCAGCGGTTTCTCGACACAGTTGATCACCATGTCGTAGATCCCGCGCGCTTTCTCCCCATCGAGATCCTTGAAGTACCCGTCGATCGCCTTGCGCACGAAACGGGCCATTTCATTTTCATTCATCGTCATCATGCCGCCAGTTCCCCCAGATAAGTCAGTCGCCGGCCGTAGCCCGCAAGCTCGCCGAAAAAATCATTGACCGCCGCAAGCTGCTCGCCGCAGGTCTGCAACTGGTTCATCGCGCACCGGAATGCCGCCGAGCCGGCAAGCCCCTTCGTGTACCACGAAATGTGCTTGCGCGCGACGCGCATGCCGGTCGACTCGCCGTAGAACGAGTACAGCTCGTGCACATGCGCCACCAGCACGCGCTGGATTTCCTCGACTTCCGGCGGCGGCAGGTGCGCGCCGGCTGCAAGATAATGTCCGATCTCGCGGAAAATCCACGGCCGGCCCTGGGCGGCGCGCCCGATCATGACGGCATCGGCGCCGGTGCAGGCGAGCACGTGCCGCACTTTTTCGGGCGTGGTGAGGTCGCCGTTGGCGATCACCGGAATGTTCACCGCGGCTTTGACCTCGGCGATGGTGTCGTACTCCGCCTCTCCGCTGTAGCCGCAGGCGCGGGTACGACCGTGTACCGCCAGCGCCTGAATGCCGGAGTCCGCGGCAAGCTTTGCCACGCGCACCGCATTGCGGTGGCTGCGGTCCCAGCCCGTGCGGATCTTGAGCGTGACCGGCACCCGCACGGCGCGGACCACCGCCTCGATGATGCGCCTGACCAGCGGCTCATCCTGCAGCAGTGCCGAACCTGCCATTACGTTGCATATTTTCCTGGCGGGACAGCCCATGTTGATGTCGATGATCTGCGCGCCCTGGTCGACGTTGTATTGCGCGGCGGCCGCCATCATCACCGGATCGGCGCCCGCGATCTGCACGGAAATCGGGGCGACTTCGCCTTCGTGATTGGCGCGGCGGCGCGTTTTCTCGGAGCCCCACAGCAGTGAATTGCTGGCGACCATTTCCGACACTGCCATGCCCGCGCCCATGCGTTTGCACAATTGACGGAACGGACGATCGGTGACGCCGGCCATCGGCGCGACGATCAGGTTGTTCTTGAGTTGATACGGGCCGATATGCATCGCGCGAAATAGAACAGCGTCGTTACGGAACGTTCCGGGAAAGGGCGTAATTGTAGTCTCAGCGCAACGACAAGAAAAGCAACGCGGTCAATTAATTTTTTGGCTCAGCCGCGCGCGCCGAACATCATACGCCGCGCCAGAAAGTTTTTCGCGGCGGGAATGGCGCCGAATGCGGCAAGACCGAGGCCGCGGACGCCATTCGCGAGCGGGATGTCTTTGCAAAACAAACGGATCAGCGTATCCGTGAACAAAATGGTGGCGATTCGGTCGGGCCGCCGCTGCGAAAAAAATTCATTCAGCAACTCGCGGCCGCCGGGGTCGCGCCCGCCGCGCGCGAGTATCGCGCGCGCGAGTTCCCACGCATCACGCAGGCCAAGGTTGAATCCCTGACCGGCGACCGGATGCAGCGTCTGCGCCGCATTGCCGATCAGCAGTGTGCGCGGCGCAACCGGCCGCGTCGCAACCTTGAGCGCGAGCGGAAATACCTGGCGCCGGCCAGCCGCCGTAAAAACACCGGCCGCGGCTCCGAATCCGGCCTGCAGCTGCCCGCAGAATTCGGAGTCACTCAGTGTGGCGAGCTGTTGCGCGCGCTCCGGCTGAACAGTCCATACCAGCGACCAGCCGCGCGCCGATGGCAGAAGCGCGATCGGCCCATCGGGTGTGAAGCGCTCGAAAGCCCGGTTTTGGTGCAATTGCTCACTCATCACGTCGCACACCAGCGCGGATTGACGGTAATCGCGGGTTTTGACGCGGGCAATATCCAACTGCGCGCCACCATCTGCAATCGCGATCAGGCTCGTGGCCAGCTCCTCCGGCGTTCCGGACGCGTCGATGCTGACAACGGCCTGGTCCGCGTCGCCACTGACCGCCAGCACGGTGCAGCCCGCCAGTACGCGCACGGCAGTCCGCTCGAGCGCCCCCGCCAGCGCGCGTTGCAGCGCGGCATAGCCGGTCACATAACCGAGCGCAGGCACGTTGGCCTCCTCGGCGCGCAATTCGGTGCGTCCGAAGCTGCGCTGCTGCGAAATGCTGATGCGATGAATCGGGATTGTCTCAGCCGCCAGCGCCGGCCACACGCCGAGGCGCTCGAGAATCAGCCGGCTGCCGTACGCAAGCGCAATGGTGCGCGTATCGTCAACGAGGGTTCCGGGCCCGCGCGCCTCGATAAGCGTCACGCTCAAGCCGCTCGCGCGCAGGCCCAGCGCGAGCGCGGCGCCGACCGGCCCGCCGCCGGCAATCACGATATCCCGGTACTCAGCCACGCATCAATGCTTCAATGTCCTGGACCGATTTCGGCGCGGCGTGGGTAAGCACCTCGTTGCCCGACGCGGTCACCAGCACGTCGTCTTCGATGCGTATGCCCGTGTTGGCGAACCGGGCGGGTACGTCGTCGCCGCGAATATAACAGCCCGGCTCCACCGTCAGCACCATTCCCGGCTTGAGTTCGCGCCACTGGCCGTCGCGCTTGTATTCGCCGGCATCGTGCACGTCGAGCCCGAGCCAGTGTCCGGTGCGGTGCATGTAGAACCGCTTGTAATCCCCGGCCTCGATCACCTTGTCGACACTGCCCTGGCACAGGCCGAAATCGATCAAACCCCGCGCCAGCACCCGCAACGCGGCGTCGTGCGGCGCAGTCCACGCCGCACCCGGCTGCACCGCCGCGATCGCGGCGCCCTGCGCGGCGAGCACCATCTGATACACATCGCGCTGCGCCGGCGTGAATCTGCCGCTCACCGGATAAGTGCGCGTGATGTCGGCGGCATAGCCGTCGAGTTCGCAGCCGGCATCGACGAGCAACAGGTCACCGGCGTTGAGCACCGCGTCGTTGCTCACGTAATGCAGCACGCAGGCGTTGGCGCCGCCGGCAACAATCGACGTGTAGGCCGGCGCCTGGGCGCCGCGGCGGCGAAACTCGTGCAGCAGTTCGGCCTCGATTTCATATTCGGCGCGGCCGGGTTTCACGGCGCCCATCGCGCGCCGGTGAGCATCGGTCGAAATCTGCGCCGCGCGGCGCATGATGGCGAGCTCGTGCTCATCCTTGAGCAACCGCATTTCGTCGAGCGGCGTGCGCACGTCGTAAATCGCGGCGGGCGCCGTGACTCCGGTGCGGACCTGCGCGCGCACCGCATTCAGGGCTTGCAGCACGCGCTCATCCCAGCGCCCGTCGCTGCCGAGATGACAATGCAGCGCGGGCTGATCCGCGAGCAGTTTGGGCAGCAGGGTATCGAGTTCGCTGATCGAATGGCTCTCGTCGAAATGAAATTCAGCGCGCGCCCGCTCGAGTCCGTAGCGAAAACCGTCCCAGATTTCGCGTTCGGCGTTCTTGTCGCGACAAAACAGTATGCTGCGGACGGGATCGCCCGCAACCAGCACCAAGACCGCTTCCGGCTCGGGAAAACCGGTCAGATAGTAGAAATAGCTGTCGTAACGGTACGGATAATTCGAGTCCCGGTTGCGCGGGCGCTCCGGCGCGGTGGGAACCACCGCGACGCCACGTTGCATCAGTTGCGCAAGCCGCGCGCGCCGCCCGGCATACACCGCAGGAATTCTGCTCGCGATTTCAGTTTGTGTCATGCGGGAATTATAGACCTTGCACCGGGGACGCGGCTGCTATGCGCCGTGCGGGGCGTCGCCATAACCGCGCGCCGCGAGTTCGCGTTCAAGAACGGCCAGCCGCTCGGGAGTGCCGATATCGCGCCAGCATCCACGATAATGCTCGCCGCTCACGCGGCGCGCCGCGATGTGCCCGCGCAGCAGCGGCGCGAGAGGCTCCGTCGCCCCGCGCGCGATGCCGGCGAAAAGCGCCGGGTGATAGGCGGCGATGCCGCTGAAGGTGAGCCGTGCACCGTCGCACACGACCTCTCCCCCGCGCAACGCGAAATCGCCGCCCGGATGATGGCCGGGATTATCGACCAGCACCAGGTGCGCGAGACGCCCCGGCGGCTCGAGGCGGGTCACCGCGCGCGCCAGCTGCGCATAGTCGTAAGCGCTGAACACATCGGCATTGACCGCGGCGAAGGACGCGCCGCCGAGCAGCGGCAGCGCATGGGCGATGCCGCCGGCGGTCCCGAGCGCCGCGGCTTCGCGCGAGTAGACAATCGGGATGCCGAAGCGGCCGCCGTCGCCAAGCGCGCGCTCGATCAGCGCGCCAAGATGCGCGTGATTGATCACGACCTGCGTGAAACCTGCGGCGGCAAGTTTTTCGATATGCCAGACGATCAGCGGCTTGCCGCCGGCTTCGAGCAAGGGCTTGGGCACACGGTCGGTGAGGGGGCGCATGCGCTCACCGCGGCCGGCTGCGAGCAGGATCGCTTTCAAAACGTGTAACCGGCGCGGGCCCGGGGTTTGCTCTCGATCCCGTCGAGCAGCTTGAGCAGGGGATTGAGCGCTGAATAGCGTCCGGCGACGGCGCGCACGTAACCGGCGAAGCGCGCCGTATCTTCGAGGTAACCGCGCTTGCCGTCGCGGTAATACAGCCGCGCGAAGATGCCCAGCACTTTCAGGTGCCGCTGCAGCCCCATCCATTCGACGTCGCGGTAAAAGCTGCCGAAGTCGCTGTTGACCGGCAGTCCGGCGCGCCGGGCTTTTTCCCAGTAGCGCGCCGTCCAGTCGAGCACGCGTTCCTCGTCCCAGCTGACGAACGCATCCCTGAACAGCGATGCAACGTCATAAGTAATCGGGCCGTAGACCGCGTCCTGAAAATCGAGCACGCCGGGATTCGGTTCGCATACCATCAGGTTGCGCGGCATGTAGTCGCGGTGCACGTAAACGGCCGGTTGCGCGAGATTGTTGGCGAGTATCAGCGCGAACATCGCAGCGAGGGTGCGCTGCTGCGCGGGGTCGAGCGTGCAACCGAGGTGGCGCTGCAGATACCACTCCGGAAAGAGCTTCAGCTCGCGTGTAAGCAGCGCCTCGTCGTAGGGCGGCAGCACGTCCGGCCGGCTGGCGAGCTGCCAGCGCAGCAGCGCATCGATCGCGTCGCGGAACAGCTCATCGGCGTTCGCGTCGTTGAGCGCCCGCAGATAGCTCGTGATGCCGAGATCGGAGAGCAGCAGAAACCCCTGCTCGAAGTCCTCGGCGATCACGCGCGGCACATGCACGCCCGCGGCCGCCAGCAGGCCGGCAATGCGCACGAACGGCCGGCAATCCTCCTGCGCGGGCGGCGCGTCCATCGCAATCAGCGAGAGCCCCCCCGCGCGCACGCGGAAATAACGCCGGAAGCTCGCATCCGCGCTTGCCGGTTCGAGCACGAGCGGCGATGCATTCAACCGCATTTCGACCCAGCGCTGAAGTTGGCTCCGTCGATCCACGCGGCGCATTGCCTTATTCGGAAAATTGTGCGATTTTATCATCCCCTTCTCAAGCTACGGATAATGCGGATTCCCGGCGTCACACCGCTTGCGTTGCTGCTGTCGTTCGCCTGCGCCTGTGCCGGCGCCGCGGACGGCACCGCAATCGGCCTCAAGCCCAGCGCAGACGGGCTGCGGCTCAAACTTCAGCCGTCGTTTATCCGCATCCCGCCGGACAACCGGGATACGGTGCCGCTGTTTGTCGACGCGGAGCGGGTGCAGGGGCATCAGGACCAGGAAATAGAGGCCGAGGGTAGCGTGCGCCTGCGCCGGCGCGGCCAGGCGATCCACGCCGACTGGCTGCGCTACGACAAGCCCGAGGACGAAGTCAACGCGCAGGGCAACGTCCGCCTCGAACAACGCGGCGACGTGCTCGAAGGCACCGGGATGCGCCTCAATCTCGGCACCGCGCGCGGGGCGGTCGAGAAACCGCGCTACCAGGTCCAGGTCAACGCCACCCAGGGCCGCGGCGAGGGGGAGCGGCTCCTGCTGGAGGGACACAACAAGTATCGCGTGGTGGGCGGCAGTTACACCTCGTGCGAGGTCGGCACCGATGACTGGTTCGTGCGCGCCAGCGATTTCGAGATCGACAAGGACCGCCAGATCGGCACCGCGCGCAATGCGAGCGTCGTATTCCTCGGGCAGCCCATCCTGTATGCGCCGTACCTGAGCTTTTCGCTCGACCGCCGGCGCAAGTCGGGATTGCTGTCGCCGACCGTCGGCACCACCGGCAATTCCGGTTACGAATTCTCGATCCCTTATTACTGGAACATCGCGCCCAACCGCGACGCCACGATCACGCCGCGCACCATGTCGAAGCGCGGCGTGATGCTGAGCAACGAGTTCCGCTATCTGGATACCCGATATTCCGGCGAGGCGCGCTACGAAGTCATTCCCACGGACCGCGTCAAGGACAACGCCGGCCGGTTTGCGCTGAATCTGCGTCACAATCAGCTTTGGGACAACGGCTGGAACGGGAACCTGAACATTCAGAAAGTCTCGGACGACACGTATTTCACCGATCTGTCGACGCAAATCGCGGCGACCTCGCAATCCGTGTTGCCGCGCGAGGGTTCGCTGGCGAAAAACGGCACCTGGTGGAATGGCGGAACGTGGGGTCTCTCGACGCTGGTGCAGCGCTGGCAAACGCTGCAAACCGATCCGCTCAACCCGCTGGTTGCGCCCTACAACCGCTCGCAAGTCGCTTTTTCCGCCGCCAAACAAAACGTCGGACCCGCGGATCTCGAACTCTTCAGCAGCGCGGTGGACTTCACCCACCCGGCGTTGACCACGGGCAGGCGGGCGGTCGCGTATCCCAGCGTCAGCGTGCCGCTGCAAACGTCGTTTGCCTATCTGACGCCCAAAGCGGGTATGCACCTCACCCATTACAACCTGAGCCCGTTGACGCCTGCCGCATCGAGTCTGAACCGGGCGGTGCCGATTTTTTCAGCCGAAGGCGGCATGGTGTTCGAACGCGACACCGCGTGGTACGGTCAGAAACTGCTGCAGACCCTCGAGCCCAAGCTCAATTATGTCTATATTCCGACCCGCGCCCAGAATCTGATTCCCAATTTCGACAGCGCCGTGCAGGACGTCAACTTTGCCACGCTCTACTCCGAAAACCAGTTCAGCGGCAACGACCGCATCAATGATGCCAACCAGGTAACCATGGGCGCGACTTCCCGGCTGCTGCACCAGGACACGGGTGTCGAGCGGCTGCGCGTCGGCCTCGCGCAGCGTTATTACTTCAAGTCGCAGGAAGTCACGCTGCCGGGGGTCCCGGCGCGCGCGAGCACCAGTTCGGACCTGCTCGCCGCGCTTAGCGGGACGATCGCACCGCACTGGACCGCCGACGCAGGGTGGCAGTACAACACCGACTTCTCGCAGACGCAGAAGCTCTCGAGCGCCGTGCGCTATCAGCCGGAGGCGGGAAAAGTCGTGAATCTCAGCTATCGCTTCACTCACAACGCATTGCGCCAGGTCGATCTCTCGAGCCAATGGCCGCTGACCGGCCGTTTGAGCGGGGTCGCGCGCTGGAACTACTCAATTCAGGACAGCCGCATGATCGAAGGGCTCGCCGGACTCGAATATAATGGCGGCTGTTGGGCGTTTCGCGTCGTCGGCCACCACTTCGCAACCGCGACCCAGAACCAGGTCAGCTCCATCTTGATGCAACTCGAATTGAACGGAGTGTCAAAAATCGGCTCTAACCCGCTGGAACTGCTGCGGCGGAACATCGCCGGCTACTCCCGGCAGGAATCGCAATCCGCGCGCCCCGACGATCCGTTTCCGGGACGCTAACACCCACACGGCACACTCCGCATGAATGCACTCACGACACGCGCCGCAGCAGCGGCCGGCCTTGCCCTGCTCGCGCTCGCCGCCGCCCCGCACGCCTTCGCCCAGAAACCGCCCGCCAGCCGCGTCGTGCTGCTCGACCGGATTGTCGCGGTCGTCAACGACCAGGTCATCACCCGCCGCGCCCTCGACGAACGGGTCACGGTCGTGCTGACCCAGTTGCGCCAGCAGGGCACTCCTCCGCCGCCCCGTGACGTGCTCGAAAAGCAAGTGCTCGAACGCATGATCTTCAACCATGTGCAGCTTCAGTACGCGAAGGAAACCGGGCTTCGCATCGACGACGCGACGCTTGAAAAAACCCTCAGCCGCATCGCTGAAGACAGCAAACTCGCGCCGGCACAACTGCGCGCCGCCCTCGAAAAAGACGGCATCAGCTTCGCCAAGTTCCGTGAGGATATTCGCGACGAAATCACCATGGCCCGGCTGCGCGAGCGCGAGGTCGACAACAAGATTACGATCGCCGACAGCGAAATCGATAATTTCCTCAGTACGCGGCAGATTCAGGAGGGCAAGTCCGACGAGTACCACCTGTCGCACATCCTGGTCAGCGTGCCGGAGCAGGCAAGCCCGGAGCGCCTGCAGGAGCGGCGCGCGCGCGCCGAGCAGGCACTGGCGCAAATCCGGGGCGGCACCGACTTCCGCCAGGTTGCCGCCAGCTTTTCCGATGCGCCCGATGCGGTGCAGGGCGGTGCATTCGGCTGGCGCGAGATCACGCGCCTGCCGGCGATTTTTGCCGAGGCCGTGAAGGACCTCAGGGCCGGCGAGGTGAGCGGCGTATTGCGCAGCCCCAACGGTTTTCATATTGTACGCGTCAACGAGCGGCGCGGCCAGGCGGCGCCGCTGATCGTGTCCCAGACCCGCGCCCGCCACATCCTGATCAAAACCAGCGAGCTGGTCGCGGAGAGCGAAGCGAAGGACCGCGCGGTCAAGCTGAAGGAGCGACTCGATAACAACGCCGACTTTGCCGAACTCGCCCGGCTGCAGTCCGAGGACAGCAGCGCGGCGCGCGGCGGCGAGTTGGGCTGGCTGTCGCCCGGCGACACCGTCCCGGAATTCGAAAAAGCGATGAACGCCTTGAGGCCGGGACAGATCAGCGAGCCGGTGCGCTCGCCGTTCGGCTGGCACCTGATCCAGGTCCTCGAGCGCCGCAACCAGGACGTGTCGCAGCAGCAGCAACGGCTGCGCGCGCGTCAGGCGCTGCGCGAGCAAAAAGCCGACGAGGCGCACCAGGAATTTGTGCGCCAGCTGCGCGACCGGTCGTTTGTCGAATACCGGCTCGACGAAAAATAGTGTTGAATCCGGTAATCGCTGTCACCGCGGGAGAGCCCGCCGGAATCGGCCCCGACCTGTGCGTGATGCTCGCGCAGCGGCCGCAAACGGCGCGCCTGGTGGTGATTGCCGATCGCCAGTTGCTCGCGCAGCGCGCGCAGTCCCTGGGGCTGCCGTGGCGCAGCCTGCCGTTCAACCCCGCGGATGAGTCTGCGCCCGAGCGTGGCGCACTGCCCGTGGTGCATGTGCCGCTCGCAACCGCAGTGACTGCGGGCAAGCTCGAGCGCGCGAACGCGGCTTATGTATTGCGCACCCTTGAGATCGCGAGCGACGGTTGCCGCGATGGGAACTTCGCCGCGATGGTCACCGCGCCGGTACACAAGGGCATCATCAACGATGCCGGCATCGCTTTTACCGGCCACACCGAATTTCTGGCCGCACGCACCGGCGCCCCGCACGTCGTCATGATGCTCGCCGGCGGCGGCCTGCGGGTGGCGCTCGCCACTACGCACGTGGCGGTGAAAGACATCGCGCAGCACATCACGTCCGCCGGCCTGGAAAAAACGCTGCGCGTGCTGCACCACGATCTGCGCGTGCGTTTCGGCATTGCAGCGCCGCGGATCGCGGTGGCCGGCCTGAATCCTCACGCCGGGGAATCGGGGCACCTCGGACGTGAAGAAATCGAAGTCATCGCGCCGCTCATCGAACGCCTGCGCCGCGAAGGCGTGCTGGTGACCGGGCCGCTGCCCGCGGATACGCTTTTCAGCCGCGAACGGCTGCGCGATTTCGACTGCGTGCTCGCGATGTACCACGACCAGGGGCTGCCGGTGCTCAAGTATGCGAGCTTCGGCAGCGGCGTGAACGTTACGCTGGGACTGCCGATCATACGCACGTCTGTGGACCACGGCACCGCGCTCGATATCGCCGGCAGCGGCAAGGCCGACCCCGGCAGCCTGCGCACCGCCATCGACATGGCCGCAGCACTCGCGCGCGGCATGACCTGAACGGCCGCACCGGCCGCGATCGCGCCGCCCCGTGAAGCACCAGCCGCGCAAACGCTTCGGCCAGAACTTCCTCATCGACGCCGGCGTCATCGCCGCAATCGTCGCCGCGATCGCGCCGGCGCGTGATGACCGCTTCGTCGAAATCGGACCCGGGCGGGGGGCGCTGACACGCCCGCTGCTCGCTGTCGTGGAACACTTGCACGCGATTGAAATCGACCGCGACCTTGCCGCCGCGCTCACGCGTGAGTTTGCGCCACGCCTGACCGTGCACACCGCTGACGTGCTCGGTTTCGACTTCGCGACGCTCGGCAACGCCCTGCGCGTCGTCGGCAACCTGCCCTACAACATATCGACACCTCTGCTGTTTCATATCGACCGGTATGGCGAGCAGATCCGCGACATTCATGTCATGCTGCAAAAAGAAATCGTCGCGCGCATGGTGGCCGCACCCTCGAGCAGCGCCTACGGCCGGCTGTCGGTGATGCTGCAGTACCGCTTCGAACTGGAAAAGCTGATCGAGGTGCCGGCAACGGCGTTCGATCCCGCACCCAGGGTCGAGTCGGCGGTGGTGCGCCTGACGCCGCTGCGGCCGCCGCGCGTCGCCGCGCGCGATTATGCATGGTTCGCGCGCATCGTCAAGACCGCGTTCTCGCAGCGGCGCAAGACGCTGCGCAACTCGCTCAGTGTGTTTTTGGCGGAACCGGACTGGCGCTCGCTCGCCATTGCGCCGACGGCGCGCGCGCAGGAGTTATCGGTCGCGCAATTCGTCGCGATTGCCGACTATGTCAGCCGCCGCAGCACGGGCTGACTATCCCGCCTTTTTCTGGACAAATTCGATTTTGTAGCCGTCGGGATCTTCGACGAACGCGATGACGGTGGTGCCGTGCTTCATTGGCCCGGCTTCGCGCGTGACCTTGCCGCCACGCTTTTTGACTTCCTCGCACGCCCGGCACGCATCGTCGACTTCAATCGCCACGTGGCCATAGCCGCTGCCGAGGTCGTAGGTCCTGGTATCCCAGTTATGCGTCAATTCGAGCACGGCCGCGCTCGCTTCGTCGCCGTAGCCGACGAACACATTGGTGAAGCGTCCGCCGGGATAGTCCCTGCGCCGCAACTCCCGCATGCCCAGCACGTTAACGTAGAAATCCAGCGCGCGGTCCAGGTCCCCGACGCGCAGCATGGTATGCAGTATTCTCATCGCGTATCCTCCGCCATCAGATCCGGACCATTTCGAAATCTTCCTTGCGCGCGCCGCATTCGGGACACGTCCAGTTCATCGGCACCTCTTCCCAGCGCGTGCCGGGCGCGATCCCCTCGTCCGGCAAGCCGGCGGCCTCATCGTAGATAAAGCCGCAGATCAGACACATGTAGGTGTTGTAAACGGTGACGCCGGTTGTTGTCATTATGGCTTGCGAATTAAGCTAAAATGCCATTTTAGCGATACACCCCGCCTCTGAACAACCAATCCCGATCCTGATGGATCCCTCCGCGCCCTCGCAATTGCCGCCGACCGTGCTCGCATTCGCCGCGACCGACCCGAGCGGCGGCGCCGGCTTGCAGGCTGACATACTGACGCTTGCGAGCATGGGCTGCCATCCCTTGTCGGTGGTCACCGCGGTGACGATCCAGGACACCATGGGCGTCGAGGAGGTGATGGCGCTCGATGCGGAATGGGTCGCTGACCAGGCGCGCTGCGTGCTCGAGGACATGCCGGTCGCGGCGTTCAAGGTCGGCATGGTCGGCAGCATCGAAAACATCGCCGCGATCGCCGAAGTCGTGTCCGATTATCCCGAAATCCCGCTGATCCTCGATCCGGTGCTGGCATCAGGGCGGGGCGACGAACTCGTGACCGACGAGATGATCTCGGCCCTGCGCGAGTTGCTGGTGCCACAGAGCACCATCATTACTCCTAACAGCATCGAGGCGCGGCGTCTGACACAGGAAGAAGGCGAGGAGGACATCGATCTCGCCGAGTGCGCACGCCGGCTCCTGGCCACCGGCTGCGAATACGTGCTGATCACCGGCACCCACGAAAATACCACGCAGGTGACCAATACGCTTTACAGCCAGGACGGCGTCGTGCGCAGCGACCACTGGGAGCGTCTGCCGGGAAGCTATCACGGCTCCGGTTGCACGCTGGCCTCGGCGCTCGCGGCGACCATTGCCAACGGCCTGAACATCAGCGAGGCGGTGCAGGATGCGCAGGAATACACGTGGCAGACGCTGAAGGCGGCGTTTCGTCCCGGCATGGGCCAGCATATTCCCGACCGATTGTTCTGGGCACGCGAGGATGAGCCCGCCGATGAACCCGGCGATTAACGGGCTTTACGCGGTAACGCCCGAGCTCGCCGATACCGCCGTACTACTCGCCAGGACACACGCCGCGCTCGCCGGCGGCGCCCGGCTGCTGCAATACCGCAACAAGACCGATGATGAGAAGCTGCGCCGTGAACAAGCCGCGGCATTGCTCAAACTGTGCCGGCATCATGGTGCCCTGTTGATCATCAACGATCACGTCGATCTCGCACGCGAAATCGACGCCGACGGCGTGCATGTCGGTGCCGACGATGCAGGGGTGGCTGCCGCCCGCACCGCGCTCGGCCACGGCAAAATCATCGGCGCAACCTGTTACAGGGATCTGCAGCGCGCGCGGGTGGCAGTGGCCCAGGGCGCGGACTACGTCGCATTCGGCAGCTTCTACGCCTCCCCGGTCAAGCCTGGCGCAGTGCGGGCGCCGCTTGCGTTGCTGGCGCAGGCGCGGCGCGAGGTTACGGTCCCGGTGGTGGCGATCGGCGGCATCACGCTCGACAACGCAGCCGCGCTGATCGATGCGGGCGCCCACGCGGTTGCGGTAATATCCGCGCTGTTTGCGGTGCCTGACATCGAGGCCGCAGCACGCAAGTTCTGTCAGTTATTACGGGCAAAGATGATATGACGTCACGCAATGAAGAGTTATTCGCGGCCGCGCAGCGCGTGATCCCCGGCGGAGTCAATTCGCCGGTGCGCGCGTTTCGTGCCGTCGGCGGCACGCCGCGTTTTTTCGCGCGCGGCAGCGGCGCGCGCGCGTGGGACGCCGACGGCGCCGCCTACATCGATTACGTTGGCTCATGGGGCCCGCTGATTCTCGGCCACGCGCATCCCGCCGTAGTCCAGGCGGTGCAACAGGCGGCGGCGCAAGGGCTGAGCTTCGGCGCACCGACCGCCGCCGAAGTCGAGCTCGCGGAAACGCTGTGCCGGCGCGTGCCGGGTCTTGAGCAGGTGCGGTTGGTCAGTTCGGGCACGGAGGCGACGATGAGCGCAATCCGGCTTGCCCGCGGCCATACCGGCAGATCGAAAATCGTCAAGTTTGAAGGCTGCTACCACGGACACGCTGACGCGCTGCTGGTGAAAGCCGGTTCCGGTGCGCTGACCCTGGGCAATCCGAGTTCGGCCGGCGTGCCCCGCGAGACCGCGGCGCACACGCTGGTGCTCGAATACAACAATGTCGACGAGCTTGAGACCGCGTTCCGGCGCGACGGTGCGGCGATCGCCTGCGCGATCGTTGAGCCGGTCGCCGGCAATATGAACCTGGTGGCGCCCAAGCGCGAGTTTCTCGATGCGCTGCGCGCGTTGTGCACGCGGCACGGCGCGCTGCTCATTTTCGACGAAGTAATGACGGGATTCCGCGTGGGCCCGCAAGGCGCACAAGGCCTCTACGGCATTACCGCGGACGTGGTGACGCTTGGCAAAGTCGTCGGCGGCGGCATGCCGCTCGGCGCTTTCGGCGGACGCCGCGACGTAATGGCGAGCATTGCGCCGCTCGGTCCGGTATATCAGGCAGGCACACTATCCGGCAATCCCGTCGCGGTAGCAGCCGGCCTCGCGACGCTTGAACTCATCGCGGCTCCCGGATTCTTCGACCGGCTTGCCCTGGCCACGCGCGCCTTGACCGACGGTCTCGCCGCGGCCGCGCGTGAACAGGGCGTCGTGTTCTCGGCGCAGGCGGTGGGCGGCATGTTCGGGATTTACTTCCGCGCGACCGCGCCGCAGAGTTACGCTGAAGTCATGCAATGTGATACCGCAGCGTTCAAGCGCTTTTTCCACGCCATGCTTGCCGCAGGGATTTACTTCGCACCCTCCGCCTTTGAGGCGGGATTCGTGTCGGCGGCGCATGGCGGCGCCGAGATCGAGCAAACGCTCGCCGCCGCCCGGCATTGCTTCGCGGCGATGACTTGAGCGGGCCGCTCAGCGCAGGCCGGCGATGTATTCGGACACCGCCTTGATTTCCCGATCCGACAATCGGGCGGAAATCACGCGCATCATTTGATTCGGGTCATTGGTGCGTTCGCCGAGCCGGAATGCCTGCAGCTGCGCCAGCGTATACTCCGCGAACTGGCCGGCTACGCGCGGATACTGCGCCGGGATGCCGGCGCCGCCCGGGCCATGGCAGGAAGCGCATGCCGCAACGCCCCGGTCCATGATGCCGCCGCGGTAAATCTGGCGGCCCAGTTTGACCAGCTCGACGTCTTTGGCGGAACGCGTCTTGGGCTTCTGGGCCTCGAAATAAGCGCCCAGATTCTTCATGTCCTGAGGAGTCAGACTCGCCGTCATGCCCAGCATCACCGGGTTCTTGCGTTCGCCGGACTTGTAATTTGCAAGCTGCTTGGCGGTATAGTCGGCGTGTTGCCCTGCAAGCACCGGATTGGCCGGGCTCGCGCTATTCCCGTCGCTCGCATGACAGGCGGCGCAGACTTTGGTGACTAACGGCTGCGCCTGCGCCGGATCGGCCTTGGCCGCCGGCTGCGCAACTGCGAGCGGTGCGATCGCGGCACAAATCGCCGCCACCAGCGCCAAACGGAATCTCATGCGATCTCCTGACAACATTGCAACCTGGGGAAAACGCCGTATTCTAACGAAATCCCCATCGACAGGCTAGGTTCGACGGCTATGCGCACTCTCCACAACATCGAATTCGTCACCACAATCGCCGACACGCGCTTGCTGCCGCCTGCGCGCGGCGCGGAGGTTGCATTCGTCGGGCGTTCCAACGCCGGCAAATCGAGCGCGCTCAACGCGCTGGCACACCGCAAACGCATCGCTTTCGTAGCCAAGACCCCCGGCCGCACGCAGCATATCAATTTCTTCCGCGTCGGAGATGACCGTTATCTGGTCGACCTGCCGGGTTACGGCTATGCCGCCGTGCCGGCCGCGGTGCGCGCGCACTGGCACGAGTTGATCGGCGGCTATCTGCAAACGCGCTCCTCATTGCGCGGGGTGGTGCTGATCATGGATGCGCGCCATCCGCTGACCGAACTCGACTGGAAACTCATCGCTTGGCTCAAGCCGACCGGCAGACCGGTGCATGTGCTGCTCAGTAAGTCAGACAAGTTGAGCCGGCAAACAGCGAGTGCCACTTTGGGTAGCGTCGAAGCTGCGCTGCGGCGGGATTACGAGGGTTGCAGCGTGCAGCTTTTTTCGAGTACGCGCAAAATCGGGATCGCAGAGGCCGCCGCCAAGGTCCGGGAATGGCTTGGCGACGACCTGAATAAAAACCCCCGGTTAAAGGGGAGTAAAACCGGGGGCAAAAGCCTTAATAAAGATTAAGGCGCCCGCTCAGGGAGGAGAGGCGGGAGACGATTAAACATCGCCTGAAGATTAAGACGGTATCCCCAGGTGATTAGTTCCCGTACCCGGGCAAAATAAGATATGCTTGCCGTTTCAATAACTTGCCGAACCTACTATGGATTTCCTCGGAAGCTTTCCGCAACGCAGGATGCGCCGCAACCGGCACGACGAGTTCTCGCGGCGGCTGATGCGCGAACACCGTTTGAGCACCGACGATTTGATTTATCCGGTGTTTGTGATCGATGGCAAGCGCCGCACCGAACGCATCGCCTCGATGCCGGGAATCCAGCGCTATACCGTCGACAAGCTGCTGCCCCACGCCGAACAATGTTTGAAGCTCGGGATCCCGGCGCTGGCGATTTTTCCCGCGATTGAGCGCAGCCTCAAAACTGCCGACGGCCGCGAAGCCGTCAATCCGAAGGGGCTCGTGCCGCGCACCGTTGCCGCGCTGAAAAGACGCTTTCCCGAACTGGGCGTGATCACCGACGCCGCGCTCGATCCCTACACGACCCACGGCCACGATGGCCTGATCGATCCGTCGGGTTATGTGCTGAACGACGCTACCGTGGCCGTGCTGCAGCGCCAGGCGCTGATCAACGCGGCGGCCGGGGTCGATATCGTCGCGCCGTCGGACATGATGGACGGCCGCATCCGCGCGATCCGCGATGCGCTCGACGGCAAGGGTTTCGTTCACACGCGCATTCTCGCTTATGCCGCGAAGTACGCATCGGGTTTTTACGGTCCGTTTCGCGACGCGGTCAGTTCGGCAGCCAGCCTCGGCCGCGGCAACAAGTATACCTATCAGATGGATCCGGCCAACAGCGACGAAGCCCTGTGGGAAGTCGGCCTCGATCTCGCCGAAGGCGCCGACATGGTGATGGTGAAACCGGGCATGCCCTACCTTGACATCATTCGCCGCATCAAAGACAAGTTCAAGGCTCCGACCATCGCCTATCAGGTCAGCGGCGAATATTCGATGCTGAAGGCCGCGGCGCAAAACGGCTGGCTCGAAGAGCAGAGCTGCATGCTGGAGGCGCTGACCGCGTTCAAGCGCGCCGGCGCGGACGCCATTCTCACCTATTTTGCCGTCGCCGCCGCAACCTGGCTCAAACAGCGCGGCTGACCGCCCGCTCAGTCCGCCGTCAGCAACGCCTCGACCGCCTCACGCCTGGCGCGTTCGATCGGCTTGCCCTCCATGCTCGCTTTGAGCTGACACCGCAATTCGCGCGGCTCGAGCAGCGTGAGATGGATTTCGATGCCGTTGCGGGTGAAAGACAGCACCGGCGCAGCGAGTAGCGTATCGCCGGTATAAAGCCGTGCGCCGCCGCTGCGGTAATCAATATTGCGGTCGAGCAGATAATGCTCGACGCTTTTGCCATTGTCGGTAAAGAGCAGCAGATTGATGTCGGCATATTTGCCGGCGTTGCCATTGAGGACCGAACCGGTCAGATACGGATTGAAACGCGCCAGTTCATTCATTACCTCCAGCGCCAGTTGCCGCAATTCCCGCAACTGCGCAGGATGCTCCCGTTGATACAGTTCACGATACAGTCTCAACGCGGCGTCGATCTCGTCGTTATTTGGCAGCTGGCGCGTGTCCGGAACACCGGCCTGGCGCGCGGCTTTGCGCTTCGCCAGCGCGTGGTCCTCGATGCCATCCACCGCCATCAGGCGCGCTGCCAGGTGCGCGATTCTCTCGCGCGTAAAATTGCGGTCAGGTTCCCGTGCCATGGCTTGTCCGCGGTCAGAACAACTGGCTTTTGACTTCTTCCGGTGGTTTCGCGCCGCCGGACGCCCGCGGCGCGGCGGGCACGGTAGGCAATTGCTGCACCAGTGAAGTGGCGCCTTCTTCGGCGGGCAGAAACTCGTGATAGAAGTATTCGACGATGCCGCCGCCCGCGGAATCGCGCAGGCCCGTTTCGGGGTCGACACGCGCCTGGACCACCCCTTCCGGAACGCTGCGCGGCTGCGCCTCGACGCCCGCCATGACCTTGCCCATATAGGCCATCCACATCGGCAGCGCCGCCTGCGATCCGGTTTCGTTATGGCCGAGCGTGTGCGGGTTGTCGAAACCGATCCATGCCACTGCCACCAGACCGGTGCCGAAACCGCAGAACCAGGCGTCGATGAAATCGTTGGTGGTACCGGTCTTGCCGGCAAGATCGGTGCGCCCGAGCTTCATCGCGCGCGCGCCGGTGCCCATTTTCACCACGTCCTGCAGGAGGGTGGTCATGATGAACGCGTTGCGCGCATCGATCGCGCGTGGCGCGCTTTCTCCGGCGCGCTGGGGACGCGCCTGAGCAATGACGGTACCCCTTGCATCTTCGATGCGTGCGATGAAATACGGGGTGACGCGAAAACCCCCGTTAGCGAATACGGCGTAAGCGCCGACCATTTGCGCCGGTGTCACGTTGCCGGCGCCGAGCGCCATCGCCAGATACGGCGGATGATACTTGGCATCGAAGCCGAAGCGCGTGATGTAATCCCTCCTATAG
>Ga0080064_1002853_pt1 | contig 27494 bp, 32 predicted proteins | sample Subgrocontami54m_FD_69260 | JGI IMG/M metagenome (GOLD analysis project Ga0080064, IMG submission 69260) | Subsurface groundwater microbial communities from S. Glens Falls, New York, USA - GMW46 contaminated, 5.4 m (SPADES assembly) (version 2) ...
CATTGAACTTTTTGACAGACGGCGATACGGGGATACGGTAGCGTCGTTTTACAAAAACAGGTAGTGACTTCATTTTGTCATTCCCGAAGTGTTTTATCGGGAATCCGGTTTTCTTAAAGCATATCCACGACAGAAACATTCGGGGATGACAGAAAAGGATTTTCCTATGAAAAAACGCATAGCAGTTTACCCGGGAACCTTTGATCCTATAACAAATGGCCACCTTGATGTCATACAGAGGGGATTGAAACTCTTTGACGGGCTTATAGTGGCAATTGCAGAAAGCCAGACAAAGGAGCCCCTGTTTACCGTGGATGAGAGGATCAGGATGGTAAAGGAGTCGGTTAAGAAATATAAAAATGTGAATGTTGAAAGTTTCGACTGTCTGTTGATAGACTATCTGCATAAGAAAAAGGCCCATATTATTGTAAGGGGTTTGCGGGTCATCTCTGATTTTGAATATGAATTCCAGATGGCGCTTACCAACAGAAAACTTGCCCCGGACATTGAAACCGTATTTATGATGACCGCTGAAGATTATTCATATTTAAGCTCGCGGTTCATAAAGGAGATAGCGCGGCTTGGCGGCAGGTTTGATTGTTTTGTTCCGCCGAATGTGGCAAAGATGTTAAAGGAGAGGAATATCAGATGAGCGGATATGTTTTAAAACTCGCAAAACGTATGCAGGATGTGAAGGAATCGCCGACCCTTGCCATTACTGCAAAGGCAAAGGCAATGAAGGCAAAGGGATGGGATGTTATAGACTTCGGCGCAGGGGAACCCGATTTTGACACGCCTGATAATATAAAGGAAGCAGCCATAAAGGCAATAAAGGCCGGCTTTACAAAGTATACTGCCGTAGGAGGCATTGACGAACTCAAGGATGCCATAATAGAAAAATTCAAGAAAGATAATAATTTAAATTACACGCGGGAAGAGATTCTTGTTTCATGCGGCGGCAAACAATCATTTTTTAATCTATCGCTTGCCTTTTTTGAGAAAGGTGATGAGGTGATTATCCCGGCGCCGTACTGGGTGTCATATCCTGTGATGGTTGCAATAAGCGGGGCAAAACCTGTCATATTGCCCGCGCGCGAGGAGAACGGTTTCAAGATAACACCGGATGAACTTGAAGATGCTATAACCCCTTCAACAAAGGCTATTGTAATAAACAGCCCGTCAAATCCGACAGGCGCTGCATATATGCCTGAAGAATTAAAGGCCATTGCAGATGTGGCCGTAAAAAAGGGCGTGTTCATAATATCCGACGAGATATATGAAAAACTCTGTTACGACAATCACCCGTTTATTTCAGTGGCTTCATTTTCAGAAGAGATAAAAAGGCAGACCATTGTCTTAAACGGCGTATCAAAGACATATTCCATGACAGGCTGGAGAATAGGCTATGCAGCAGGGGCAAAAGAGCTTATCAAGGCAATGACAAATATCCAGAGCCAGTCCACATCAAACCCCGCATCCATCAGCCAGAAGGCGGCAGTGGAGGCTTTAAACGGGCCGCAGGAAAAAGTGGAGGAGATGAGAACGGAATTTGATAAAAGGCGGAAGGTTATTGTCCATGGCCTTAATGCAATAAAAGGCATCCGGTGCATGCTTCCTCCCGGGTCGTTTTATGTATTTCCAAACATTTCAAAACTTCTGAAAAAAAGGTTCAACGGAAAGGCGATAAATTCTTCAGGAGACCTTGCGGAATTCCTTCTCGAGGAGGCAGAGGTTGCGGTTGTTCCGGGCGAGGCGTTCGGCTGCGACGGTCATATCCGTTTATCCTATGCCACATCAATGGAAAATATAAAGGAAGGACTGAAGCGGATAGAAGAGGCAGTGAAGAAATTAGAATAATATTAGCGTTTAGCGGATAGCGTAGAGCCTGTAGTGTGGGCAGCGCCCACCGAACCATTGGCGGGCAATGCCCTCCCTATCTTGCTATGCGCTTCTCCTATACGCTATCCGCTATTTATGCAAATTATCACGGACATTAGAAAATTTAAAAGCATAAAACCGCCCATCGTTACCCTCGGCAATTTTGACGGTGTTCATAAGGGGCATAAAAAGGTTTTAAAGGCAGTAAAGGACAGGGCTGAAAAATTAAGGCTTCCGTCTGTTGTTTATACATTTGAACCCCATCCATTAAAGATAGTTGCGCCGCATAAGAGCCCGCCGCTGCTTACAACATTGAAAGAAAAGATAGAATTGATAAAGGCATCGGGCGTAGATTATCTAATCCTTGCCAGATTTACAAAAGAATTTGCCTCCCAGCATCCAGGGGAGTTTGTAGAAGGTGTGCTGGTAAAACAATTGAAGGCAAAAGAGGTCTGGGTAGGCCATGATTACGCATTTGGAAAAGGTAGAACAGGCACTATAGAATATCTGAAGGAACTTAGCAAAAAGTTTGGTTTTAAGGTGTCTGTAATCCCTGCCTGTAAAAAAAGAGGGATAATTATAAGCAGCTCAAAGATACGGGAATATATCAGGCACGGCAAGGTCAGAGAGGCTGCGGATTTTCTGGGAAGGCCGTATGCTGTGTCAGGAAAGGTGGTCAAAGGAAGAAATATCGGAAGACACCTCGGCTTCCCAACGGCAAACATTGAGATTCATAACGAACTCATACCAAAGGACGTGATATACGCAGTCCGGGCGCTGTTGGGTAATAAGATATACAAAGGGGCTGTCAATATAGGGATTGCCCCCACTTTCCATACAAATAAACGCGCTGTTGAGGCGCATATAATAAATTTTAAGCAAAACATTTATGGTAAAAAACTGAAAATTGAATTTATTCAAAGGCTCCGTGGTGAAAAGACCTTCAAAAGCGCAGAGGGGTTGGCGATTCAGATAAAAAGGGATGTTGAAAAGGTAAATAAAATACTGAAATGAATATCACTGCCAAAACAAAAATCTTAGGCATATTTGGATACCCTGTAAGACATACCATATCTCCGGCCATGCACAATGCCGTTATAAAGGCGCTTGGACTTGATATGATTTATCTGCCATTTGAAATAAAGCCTTCAAATTTGAGAGATGCGGTTAATGGAATAAAGGGATTCGGTATGTTGGGCGTAAATATCACCATACCACACAAAGAAGCTGTAATGAAATTACTTGATGATATTTCAGAAGATACAAGACTCATTGGAGCTGTAAATACAATTGTAAACAAAGACAGCCGACTTATAGGCCACAACACTGATGGTTATGGTTATGTTGCGTCAATAAAAGAGGATTGCAAATTTAATCCTAAAGATAAGATAATTATAATCCTTGGCGCAGGCGGGGCTGCAAGGGCAGTATTGGCAGCCCTTGCCAAAAGCGGAGCAAAAAAAATCATTATTGTAAACAGGACATTGTCAAGGGCCGACAATCTTATAAAAACATTTAAAAGAAAATTTCCGGATACAAAATTTGAGGCTATTGGGTTTGAGGAGGATATACTAAGGACATATTTTCAGGATATCAATCTGCTTGTAAATACAACATCTGTGGGTATGGAGAAAAACGAAATTTTAGAAATCCCATTGGAGGCCTTGCCAAAAACAGCAATAGTATCGGATATTGTGTATAACCCTTTACAAACCCTTTTGCTTAAAAAGGCGGATAAACTTGGATTGGCTGCTCATGGCGGTCTAAGCATGCTGATTCACCAGGGCGCAAAAAGTTTTAAACTCTGGACAGGGATTGATGCGCCGGTAAATGTTATGAGAAAGGCTGCTTTGAAGGCATTAAAGACAATATGAGAGCCATATTTATTGCAGACGCGCATCTGAAAGGCCTTAATGACCCAAATCAAAAACACCTCTGCTCATTTCTTAAAACACTAAAGGATGTTGACATACTTTTCGTACTGGGCGACCTTTTTGAATTCTGGACAGGCTATAATGAAACACTGGAGTATAATTATTCCCCTGTCTTAGCTCAGTTTAAAAGGCTTAAGAAGTCAGGTACAAATATAATATATGTTGAAGGCAATCATGATTTTTCTGTAGGGCCGTTTTTCAAAGATATATTAGGCGGTGAGGTTTATCCGAATTCAGCGGACATAACTTTGGATGGGAAAAGATTTTTTCTTGCACATGGCGATATTGCAGAGCATAGTATAAGTTATAAAATCTGGCGGAGGTTTTTAAGAAGTCCGGTTGTCAGTATAATTGTCAAAATTGTACCGTCTTTTCTTGTCTGGAAGGCTGCAATGATATTGTCAAAAAAAAGCCGCGGAAATCATAAAAGGGGTGACGTTCTGGATAACCTCCAGAGGGAATTTGCAAAGGAGAAGATAAAACAGGACTTTGATATTGTCATTTTTGCCCATTCCCATGTTCCGGAAATCTCAGAAATAGCCGCAAATGGCAAAAAGGGGGTTTATGCCAACCCGGGGGACTGGGTAAAGGAATTTAGTTATCTCGTTTATGAAGATGGGAATATCCGGTTGGAAAGTTACGGCCTTTCTTCTTAATTTTAAATATCTTTTTTACCTCATCCACGACCACTCCGGCCGCCTTTGGCACAACTGCTTTAAGTTCAGGGCTTAAGTCCATACCATACGCAACCTCTCCCGGCTCAATACCGATTATAATGACTTTTTCAGGCCTTTTCCCTTCTGATAAATCCAATAAGGCAAATACCTCCTGAAGTCCGAGCTCGTGAAGGGATGTCTTTTGCGCTATATTGACAGGGATGTCGTCAATTGTAAATCTGTAGATATTGCCAGGTCTTCCGCCGCCCTTAACAGCGTCTATTATAATGAGGCAATCTGCGTCTTTGATAATAGAGATAAGCTGTATGCCGCCGGTTCCCCCATCCACAACATCTATTTCGGGGGGAAGGAGCCTTTTTTCTTTTATATATTCTGCTACTCTTACACCTATACCTTCATCCTTTAACAAAATATTTCCCACACCAATGACCCGCACCTAACCATTATCCTCTTTTGTAAAAAGTATAAATGCCATGGCAGGCCTTTTGGATGCCTCGCGCATAGCAAAGTGTATGCCGTCAAGCGTCCAGCCTTGTTTTGTCCACTCGTTTATGGCAGATTCCAATTCCTCGTCTGTTACAGTGTTTATTTCAACGACTTTGTAGATTAGCATTTGATAAACCTTTCACTGTGCAATGTTACCGAAAGCTGCCAATAGGGTCAAGGAAAGTTTAATCTGGAGAAAGCATTTTAAAAATGAGCCAATTCTTCCCGGAGGTATGAATCATTGCATATCTTCCTTTTGCCTTTTTGCCATGTAGAATAAACACCAACTTATTCTTTTCCATTGATTCAAGCTCGTAATTTCCATTATCCCATATCTCAACAGCTCCTGCGCCGTATTGCCCTTCCGGTATAATCCCTTCAAAGTCAATATAATCAAGCTGGTGATCCTCCACAGCCACAGCAAGCCTCTTTACTCCTGCCTCTTCCGGCGCTCCTTTGGGAACAGCCCAGCTTTTCAGGACGCCTTCCATTTCCAGACGGAAATCAAAATGCAGATGAGTGGCTTTATGTTTATGTATAACGAAACGAGGCATGGTGGTTAGATAGTATAGCTAAGAGACAAAGAAAAACAAATAAATCAGTCCCCTTTTCCTATTCCAACAAGTGCAATCCAACCATAAAAACCCTTGAAAAGGTTGCAAAGATTTTTGGAAGACATCTGCACCTTGAGTTTGCGTAGCTCTTTACTCTTTAATAAAATCTTGAAAGAAAATAAGAAATATCCAGAGTTTCTTCTTGTTTACGATGACCGCCGAATAGCCTGCTTCCGGCCATCCTCGTCAACGTTTACAAAGGTGATGTTGGTCTCAAAGACCAGTTCCTTCTCCCCCGTCTCTATGGAGTCGCTGTAAACCTTTATATTATAACTGACCGAGGTATTCCCCAGCCGTGTCAGCTCCATATCAAACTTGAGGACAGAACCGAGGCGGATACTCTTCTTGAAAGCAACATTATCAAGCGCAATGGTTACAAAGCGATGCCCCGGGAAATCCAGGTTCGCAGCAATATAGCCGTATTCATCCACCCAATGAAGGAGATAACCGCCAAAGAGATATCCGTAATGATTCAGATGCTCCGGCAACACAAGCTTATGGTTTCGCATGATGACCTTCCTACTATCATTATTTTCCACTCAAATAGTCAGCAAGGAGCCCGCGGCTGTGCTCATCCTCATGGCAATATACGCACAGGTTTTCCCAGTTGGAGCCGTCAGAGGGATTATTAAGGTGGTTACCGTCTTTATGGTGCACTGTCAGCAAGCGCTGATTTTTGTAGGTGAACTCCCGGGCGCACTTGGCGCATATGAGTCCGTGGATTTTTAGTGAGCGTTCGCGGTAGTCGTTCTTCATTGTCTCTATCCTAAAATAGGCGCTGTCACTCATTGCACCTTGTTTTAAAAAATGGAGACGCTATCCCTTTATGTTTCCTTACTCAAGGAATTCAAGACTTGACCCTACTTTCACTTCTACCTTGTAGGTCAACATCTATTTCTGATGAGGGTTTAAGAATAGTAAATGCGGTTTGCCTGTTTATCAGTGTTTTTAAATGCGTCCATAAATAGGCAATTGCTTTATTTTTCCATATCAAAATCAACTCTAATCTTGAAAAATCTAACTGTAGGAAGATTTCTTACATCCTTTATCCCTGTCTTTTTTGAGATCTCTTTAAGCTTGTTTTCAATCTCTTCCATTGATTCTGCGATGAAAGTAAACCAGATATTGTATTCATTATCCCTTTCATAGTTGTGGGTTACGCCGGAGTAGGAATTAACAACCTCTACAAATTTCTTAATCTTATCGGATGGAACTTTAGCAGCACAAAGTGAGCTTACAAAACCGAGTTTTCTCGGGTCAAATGTCGCGCCTATCCTTCTGATAATTCCTTCTTTCTTCAGATTGCCAATGCGCAAAATTACATCTGTTTCGGAAGCGCCAACCTCTTTGCCAATTGCCTCGTACGGCCTTTTTACAATGGGAAACTTGGTCTGTATTATATTTAACATCTTTTTATCTACAGCATCCATTACTTTTCGCCTACTGCCTCCTTTCGTCTAACATGCGCATTTTTCGCCTCTTCACTGGGTTCGTATGTGCAAAACGGCTCTTCTTCCATATAGTTTCCGGTAAAGGCATGAGCCCTTGCCCTGCAGCCGCCGCATACCTTTCTGAATTCACAGTATCCGCATTTTCCGAGATAATCATCCCACGCCCGCATTTCTTTGAAGACCTTTGATGTCTCCCAGATTTTGCTGAACGGCTCTTTTCTTATATCCCCGCATTCAACATCCAGGAAACCGCATATCTGCACCTTTCCGGTATGAGACACAAATGCGAATGACTGGCCCCCCATGCACCCCTTGGTCATGGCGTCAAGGCCGTGGGTTTCCGGCTTTACGGTTATCCCCTTTTCTTTTTCATGCTGCCTGAATATCCTGTAATAATGCGGCGCGCATGTCGGCTTGAACTGGATCGGCACCTTGTCCCTCATGTTATAAAACCATGTTAGGGTTTTTTCATAGTCCTCAGGAGCTATCTCCATGTGCTTTAATTCAGCGCCCCTTCCTGTGGGAACCAGCAAAAACGGATGGTGAGCCTTGGCGCCGAGTTTAATAACCAAATCCAGAATAAGCGGCAGTTCCTTGAGGTTGTGTTTTGTAATTGTTGTATTTACCTGAAACTCAAGACCAACCTTTTTTACATTTTCAATTGCCTTCATTACACTGTCAAATGCGCCCTTGACCCTCCTGAAATTATCATGGCTTTCAGCAGTTGCGCCATCTATGGAAAAGCTGACCCTCTGGATGCCGGACTCTATCATCTTTTTGGCTGTCTCCTCTGTAACAAGAACGCCGCATGGGGCCATAACCATCCGCAGGCCAAGTTTGTGGCCGTGCGCCGCAATCTCCCATATATCTCCCCTCAACATTGGCTCGCCGCCTGTAAGGATGATGATACACGAAGGAAATGCCTTTGCCACATCATCAAGGAACGCAAGACACTCTTCTGTTTTGAGTTCATTGGGATATGGGCCAAACCTTGCCGCTGCCCTGCAGTGTATGCAGTTCAGATTGCATGACCTCGTTACCTCCCATGCAATCAGTTTTGGAAGCCACTTTTTTTCTGCTCCATGTTTTGTTTCCATCCCAGTAACTTCGTGGGGATGACCTTTTAGCATTGTGTGCATAACTATCTACCTTCCTAATATCTTTGCTGCTTCTTTCGCAAAGTATGTGAGTATTAAATCTGCCCCTGCCCTCTTTATAGAAATAAGGCTTTCCATCATTGCCTTTTCGCCATCCATCCATCCGAGCTCTGCCGCTGCCTTTATCATTGCAAATTCGCCGCTTACATTATATGCGGCAACAGGATAGTCAAATTCTTCCCGTATCCTCCTGATTATGTCAAGATACGGCAGCGCAGGCTTGACCATCACAATATCCGCGCCCTCTTCAATATCAAGCCTCACCTCTCTTATCGCCTCATCGCTATTTGCCGGATCCATCTGATAACTTCGTCTGTCTCCGAATTCAGGTGTTGATTCCGCTGCCTCCCTGAACGGCCCGTAAAATGCGCTGGCGTATTTTACGGCATAGCTCATAATCGGCATATTTTGAAAACCGCTTTCATCTAAAGCCTTTCTGATAGCTCCCACCCTTCCGTCCATCATATCTGACGGCGCCACCATATCAGCCCCTGCCTTTGCGTGAGACAAGGCCTCCTTTGCGAGAAGCTCAAGCGTTGCATCGTTATCCACATCATTATTCTTTATTATCCCGCAGTGCCCGTGTGATGTATATTCGCACATACATACATCTGTGATGACAACCAGTTCAGGCGCCTTATTCTTAATCGTTTTTATAGCCTGCTGAATTATACCTTTTGGATTATACGCCTCGCTGCCAATCTCGTCTTTATGCTCAGGGATGCCGAACAGAATCACGGCAGGGATGCCGAGGCTTTTTATCTCTTTCGCCTCTTTTGCAAGATTGTCCACCGACATCTGATAATGGCCGGGCATAGAGCCTATCGGCTTTTTTACATTTCTGCCGAATGTTACAAAGAGCGGCAATATCAGGTCGTCTATTGAGAGGGTTGTCTCCCTGACCATTCTTCTGAGCATTTCATTTTTTCTTAATCGTCTCGGACGGTATTGGGGGAATGGCATAAACTTACCTCTCTCCCACTGCTATTTTTTTACCAATAATCCCAATCTCTTCATCAGTCAAATAGCATGCAGGGTCGTGCATCCAGGGATCGTTGTAGACTCGGAGTGCCCTTACTCTGAAACTGCCTCCGCAAAGTTTTATCCACTGACAATTGGCGCATCTGCCTTTTAAGAGCGGCAGCCTGTTTTTAAGTCCTTTCATAAGCGCATCGGATGTGTCCATCCATATCTCGGAAAACGGTCTCTTTCTGATATTGCCGAATGTATAATCCTGCCAGAACTGATCTGCGTGGACATTGCCGAAGAAATCAATATTGCCGATGCCCACGCCAGAGGAATTAGCGCCGCCGCCGTTCCACACCATAAGCTGATATATCTCTTCGGCCCGCTTCGGATCAATCTCTTTCAGCTTCATATAAAGATAAGGCCCATCAACATGATTATCAACAGTAAGAATATCTTTCTTCAGGCCTCTTTTATGAAAGTCCATTGTCCTTTCAAGGATTATATCCAATGCGCGTCTGCTCTCTTCGTGAGAGAGGTCATCTTTCCTGATTTCACTGCCTCGCCCTGCGTAAACAAGGTGATAGAAGCAGACCCTCTGGATGCCTTCTTTTTCAACAAAGTCAAAGATATTGTTCAGGTCTTCGTAGTTTCTTTTGGTAAGCGTAAGCCGTAGCCCAACCTTCTGTTCAACCTCCATGCAGTTTCTTACCCCGCGCAACGCAAGGTCAAATGCGCCTTCCATACCTCTGAATTTATCATTTACCTCGCCGATGCCATCAAAGGATATACCCACATAACTAAAACCTGTTTCCTTTATCCTCTTTGCCATCTTCTGGTCTATCAAGGTACCGTTTGTTGAAAGCGTAAGCCGCATATTCAGACCTCTGGCATAATCCGCAAGCTCAAATAAATCCTTTCTCATGAGCGGCTCGCCGCCGGATAAAAGGAGCGCCGGTATCTTAAAATCCGCCAGATCTTTAATCATAGTCTTTGCTTCACCGTGAGTCAACTCGCCTGGATAGTCCTCATTGTGAGAATCCGTATAACAGTGTACACAGTTTAAATTGCATCTCCTTGACACGCTCCATACCACAACCGGCCTTCTTTCACTGGCAGATTTTGGAACCTCATGCTCCAGTTTTTCTGTTGCATGAGGTGTGCCGTGTCCATGTCCTGTTTTATGTCCGTATCTTAACGGGTCTCCTGTTGTATCAGCTCCGCAAAAAAGTTTTGTTATGTCTATCATAATGATTTCCCCTCCTGTTTCTTAAAATACTCTACTATCTCCTCTGCCAATGCCGGTATTGTGTATTTTTCAGGCATTATATCTGTCTTTATGCCCAATTTGGTTGCCGTATCCTTTGTTATCGGCCCTATGGAGGCGACTACTGCGCCGTTTAAAAGACCCGGCGCCTCTCCCTTTTTAAACATACCCACAAAATTTTCCACTGTTGAAGAAGATGTGAATGTTACTACATCAATCTTTTTTTCCTCAAACATTTTTCTGATTTCATCAGTCTTTTCCTTTGGCTTTATTGTCCTGTAAGTAGGCACAACATCAACTTTGCCGCCGAGCCTCTTTATCTCCTCAGGGAGTATCTCTCTTGCCTTTAATGCCCTGGGGAGTAAAAATCTCCTGCCTTTTATCCTGTTTTTACCAAGACCTTCTATTATCGCCTCTGCGCGATATTCTTTTGGCAGAAAGTCAACCTTTATGCCTAAATCCTCTATTGCTTTGGCTGTTGCAGGGCCGATGGCGCATATCTTAATGCCCTTTAGCTCCCTTATATCCTTACCCTGTTTTTTCAGTCGTTCCACAAAATATTTTACACCATTTACGCTGGTAAAGATAGCCCAATCATAATAATTCCCTCTCCCCTTGCGGGAGAGGGTAGGGTGAGGGGATGAAAGCCTTTTTATTGCCTTATCAACATCATCCCATTTTTTAGGAGGGACTATCTCTATTGTTGGGAACTCAATTACATCAGCGCCATTCTCTTTTAACAAATCTGCAAAATCAGAAGCCTGCTCCCTTGCCCTTGTAATAACAACCCTCTTGCCAAAAAGCGGCCTTTTATCAAACCACCTTAATTTATCCCTTAACGAAACGACCCCGCCCACAACAGTTATTGCAGGCGCCTTGAAATTTACAGCCTTTGCCTTTTCCGCAATGTCGGCAATAGTACCGACCAGCGTCTCCTGCTCCGGTGTTGTTCCCCAGCGGATTAAGGCAACAGGGGTATCTGGACTTCTGCCGTATTCCATGAGCTTTTTCATATTCGGCTCAAGGTTTCCAATGCCCATATAAAAAACCAGTGTGCCGATACCTGTTGAAATCTTGTCCCAGTATATATTTGATTCATCCTTTGTCGGATCTTCATGGCCTGTAATAAATGCCACAGTTGTTGTAAAATCCCTGTGCGTCAGAGGTATGCCTGCATATGCAGCAGCAGCTACCCCTGCTGTAACACCAGGCACAACTTCATAAGCAATACCTGCCCCTACAATCTCCTCAGCCTCTTCGCCGCCCCTTCCAAAGATAAAAGGGTCGCCGCCCTTAAGCCTTGCAATAACCTTTCCCTTTTTTGCTTTTTCAATAATGAGTTTATTTATATCTTCCTGCGGCAATGTATGCGCGCCGCCTATCTTGCCGACATAGATAATCTCTGCGCCCTTTCCGGCATACTCCAGAAACTTCTTATTTGCCAGATAGTCATAGACAACAACATCTGCTTCCTTAATACACTCTATGGCCTTAAGTGTAATAAGCCCGGGGTCCCCCGGGCCTGCGCCTATAAGATAAACTTTACCTTTATTCATGCGGTTTATTATATCCTTTCAATGGTTAAAATATTATTGATATGTTGTTAAATAATTTTAACCCGCCCCGCCCTGCATGGGCGGCGCAGTTTCATAAACCTCTTTCAATATATCCCATGCGCCCATACTGAGAAGTCTTTCCGCCAGTTCTATGCCGATAGCCTCTGCCCTGTCAATTTGGCCTGTAATAGAATCTTTAATAATCCTTTTTCCATCTATAGACGCGACCAGACCAATGAGTTTTAGCTGATTGTTTTTAACTTCTCCGTATGCGGCGATTGGCACCTGACATCCGCCTTCGAGTTTCTTTAAAAGCGCCCGTTCTGCCCTTACTGAAATAGAAGTAGCCGGGTGGTCAAAAAAGGCCGTCAGTTCATTTATCTCTTTATCATCTATCCTTGTCTCTATGCCAAGCGCGCCCTGACCTATGGCAGGAAGGCTAATTTCGGGTGAAAGGTATTCGGTAATCCTTTCAGACCATCCGAGTCTTTTAAGTCCCGCTGCTGCGAGGATGATTGCATCAAAGTGTCCTTCATTAAGTTTTCTTAAACGTGTGTTAAGGTTTCCTCTTAACTGCTCAATCTTTAAATCAGGTCTTACATTAAGCAATTGAGATGAACGTCTAAGGCTGCTTGTGCCGATACTTGCGCCGTAAGCCAGGTCTTTAAACTTTTGACTTTTGACTTTTAACTTTTGACTTATTATAAACGCATCCCTTGGGTCTTCCCTCTCTGTAATTGCAGCAAGGTGCAATCCGTTGGGAAAATCAGTCGGCACATCCTTCATGGAATGCACAGCCAGGTCAATCCTTTTTTCCAGCAGAGCTTCTTCAATCTCTTTTACAAAAAGCCCTTTGCCGCCGACCTTTGCAAGAGGCACATCAAGGATTTTGTCTCCTGTTGTTTTGATCTTTATTATCTCTACTTCAAGGTTCTTATATCTTTTTTCCAGCTCTGACTTTACCCAGTTTGCCTGCCACAATGCAAGCTGGCTGCCGCGTGAGCCGAGCTTAATCTTTCTTTTCAATTTATAATCTCCTCCTTGGAACTATCCTTCTTCAGCCTTTTTTGCCTCTTTATCTGCCTCTGCGTCCAGATCAAACAGTTTTCTTGCCGCCTCTATATAAAAATCCCCCTCCACCTTGTTTGCCTCTTTTTTAAGATGTGTTACAGGGTCGTGAACTACCTTGTTGATTATTGCCTTTGTCATGGCGTCTATTGTCTCTTTATCCTTTTCCTGCAGGTTATTCATTCCTGACAATGCCTTTTCCATCTCGCCCTTTCTTATCTCTTCAAATTTTTTCTTTAATGCCACAATGGTCGGCACCACATCAAGTGACTTGACCCATCTGTGAAAATTGCCCAATTCCTCATTGATAATTGCCTCAGCCTCTTTCGCCTCTTTTGCCCTTTCTTTTAAATTTGCCTCAACAACGCCCTGAAGGTCGTCAACATTATAAAGGTAGATGTTATCTATATTGTTTATAAGCGGGTCTATATTCCGGGGAACAGAGATGTCAATAAAAAACATTGACCGGTTCCTTCGCTCCTTTATTACCTCCTCTATCTGCTCAGGATGTATTATGAATTTAGGCGCGGCAGTTGAAGCAATGACAATATCAACCTTTTTAAGATAATGGGTAAACTCTCTGAACATGATAGGCGTGCCATTGAAGCCCTTGGCCATCTCTATAGCCTTTTCGTAGGTTCTGTTTGCAACGATTATCTCCTGCACTCCGCTTGAAAGGAGATGCATGGCTGCAAGTTCAGCCATCTCTCCGGCGCCTATAAGCATAGCTATCTTGCCCTCAAGCGTTCCAAATATCTTTTTTGCCAGCTCCACTGCTGCATAGCTTACGGAGACTGCGCTGGAGCCTATCTTTGTCTCTGTGCGGATCCTCTTTGCAACCGAGAATGCCTTGTGAAAAAGCTTATTCATTATAACGCCGGCGGTTTTGTGCTGGAGGGCGTAACCATAGGCATCCTTTACCTGACCCAGTATCTGCGGCTCTCCTATGATCATTGAATCAAGGCCTGAAGAAACCCGGAAGATATGCCTTACCGCATCTTCTGATGTATAGGCATAAAGATGCTTATCTAATCCTTCCAGAGGTATGTTGTGATATTCTGATAAGAACTTCTTTACCTGCCACAGCCCCTTTTCAATGTCCCTCGTAACAACAAATACCTCAACCCTGTTGCATGTGGATATAATAACCCCTTCGTTTATTTCATAGGCTGTGCATAGCCTGTTTAACGGCTCGCCTATTGTTTGGGCAGGAAATGAAAGCCTCTCCCTTATCTCAACAGGCGCTGTTTTATGACTGAGACCGACGACGATTAGATTCATTTGAAACCTCTGAAAAACTCACCGACAAAGAATTTTCTATCACTGGGGCAGTGTTTTGTAACCATTTCCCTAATTCCCAAACCCCTGCTTTTTGATGCTAATCCTTGCAAATCTTCTTTTACCCACCTGCAGCAAATAATTTTTATTGGCAGGAAGCCTTAAATTTATATCAGACACCCTTTTCCCGTCAATACTAACCCCGCCCTGCCGGATAAGTCTTCTTGCCTCTGAGCTTGAAGGAGCCAAACCAATTGTTTTTAAAATATCAACAACCCCTGCATAGTCGGTCTGAATGGCAATAACCTTTTCTTCTATATCCTCCGGGATATCTTTGGCCTTGAATACCTTATCAAATTCAGAGGCTGCCTTAATTGCAGAATCGCTTCCATAAAATCTTGTTGTCATCTCTTTTGCAAGTCTGACCTTGGCATCCTTTGGATGAACCGCGCCATTTTTTAAACCTTGTTTTAATTCTTCAAGTTCTGAGTCGGAGAGAGAGCTTAAAAGTTCATAATATCTGAGCATCAGTTCGTCTGATACAGACATTATCTTTCCAAATATTTCTCCGGGAGGTTCGGTAATCCCTATATAATTCCCAAGGGATTTGCTCATCTTCTGCACGCCGTCAGTTCCTTCAAGAAGCGGCATGGTGATGACAACCTGAGTCTCCTGCCCGAACTTTTTCTGCAAGGTTCTCCCCATGAGCAGATTGAAAAGCTGATCAGTGCCGCCCAGTTCCACATCAGCCTTCAAATATACTGAATCGTATGCCTGGAATAAGGGGTAATAAAATTCCAGTATGGTTATATCTTGATGATTATTGAACCTCTTCTTAAAATCTTCCCTCTCAAGCATCCTTGCTACAGTTTGCATTGAACCAAGTTTCACAACTTCCATCGCACTCATATTTGAAAGCCATTGACTATTAAATACAATCTGCGTCTTGTCAGGATCCAGTATCTTGAATATCTGCTTTTTATAGGTTTCTGCGTTTTTTATCACATCTTCTTTTGTAAGAGGTTTTCTGGTCTCGGACTTGCCTGTGGGGTCTCCTATCATGCCGGTAAAATCGCCGATGAGGAATATCACATGATGTCCTAATTCTTGAAACTGTTTCAATTTTTGAATGAGAACAGTATGACCAAGATGGAGGTCAGGGGCTGTAGGGTCGAAGCCTGCCTTGATGCGGAGGGGTTTGCCGTCTTTTGCGCTCTTTTGCAGTTTTTCTTTCAGTTCTTCTTCTGATATAAGATCAACAATCCCTCTTTTTATAATAGAAAGTTGTGTCGTAATATCTATCATGGTTTGCATCGGTCTTTAGTTTTTTCCTAACAGTTATAATCTGTTCTATAATGGCACATTTATTCTTTCAATAGCCGTTGCCCTGCCGTTCTTTGAATCTATAGACATAACAACCCCCTGCATCACTACATCTTTTACAGCCACTTCAAATTTCTTCGGCATCTGCGTAAGAAATCTTTCAAGAACAATCTCTTTTTGCATTCCAATCACTGAATTCAAGGAACCTGTCATGCCTGCGTCGGTTATAAATGCTGTTCCCTGAGGCAGTATTCTTTCATCAGCAGTCTGAACATGGGTATGCGTGCCTATCACAGCGCTTACCTTGCCATCCAGAAACCAAGCCATCGCAGCCTTTTCAGAGGTTGTCTCAGCGTGCATATCAAGAATAATTATGGGTGTTTCATGCGCTATCTGTTTCAGTATTTCACTGCCAACCCTGAACGGGCAATCAAGATTGTCCATAAAGACCCTTCCGCAAAGGTTGAAAATGCCTATCTTTATATCCGACCTTGTTTTCATTACTGCCCAACCGGAACCTGGAGCTCCTTCAGGATAGTTGGCAGGCCTCAGGAGCCATTTTTTATCCCTGATATAACCTATAATCTCCTTTTTATCCCAGATGTGATTGCCTGATGTTATCACATCAATATTAAGACCAATAAGCTCTTCTGCTATATTCGGCGTAATCCCGAACCCGCCCGCGGCATTTTCACCGTTCGCTATGACAAAATCTATTGCATATTTTTCTATTATATCCGGCAGAAGCCCCTTAACCGCATTCCTGCCCGGTCTTCCGATGATATCTCCAATAAAGAAAACTTTGACTGTCTCGGCCGTATTGTTATTTTGCATAATCAACGGCGCGGGTTTCCCGTATGACCGTAACCTTTATCTGTCCTGGATAATGCAGCTCCTTTTCTATCTTTCTTGCTATATCATTAGAAAGCATAACAGCAGCCTCGTCCGATATAGACTGGTTGCTTACAATAACCCTTATCTCTCTTCCTGCCTGAATTGCATAAGATTTTTCAACGCCGGAAAATGATGTTGCTATCTTCTCAAGGTCTTCAAGCCTTTTTACATAAGTCTCCATCATCTCTTTTCTAGCGCCGGGTCTTGCGGCAGAAAGGGCATCGGCTGCCTGAACCAATATGCCGAAAATATTCTCAGGATGGTCATCATGGTGGGTGGCAATGGCTGCAACTATATTTGGGTTTTCGCCGTATTTCTTTGCCAGGTCGCCGCCTATAACTGCATGGGAACCTTCAATCTCGTGATCGACCGCCTTTCCTATATCGTGAAGAAGGCCTGCCCTTTTTGCCTGCTTTTCAGGAAGCCCCAATTCAGCCGCCATAATCCCGCAGATGAACGCAACCTCAATCGAATGGACATAGACATTTTGCGCATAGCTTGTTCTGAATTTAAGCCGGCCTACAAGCTTTATCAGTTCAGGATGAAGACCGTGAATCCCGACATCAAAGACAGCCTGCTCGCCAGCCTCTTTAATCGTCTGTTCAATCTCCTGCTCAACCTTGCTTACAATCTCCTCAATCCTTGCGGGATGTATCCTTCCGTCAGCCACAAGCCTCTCCAACGTTATCTTTGCCACCTCTCTCCTTACCGGGTTGTGGCCGGAGAGTATCACAGCCTCAGGCGTATCATCTATAATAATATCAATGCCCGTAGCGGCCTCTATTGCCCTTATATTACGGCCCTCTCTGCCGATAATCCTTCCTTTCATCTCGTCATTTGGAAGATTCACAACAGACACAGTCCTCTCCGCAACATATTCGCCTGCATATCTTTGAATGGCAAGGGCCATAATCTCCCTAGCCTTATTGGCAGCCATTTCTCTGGTTTCATCCTCAATCCTTTTTATAGCCTTGGCAGCCTCGGTCTTTGCCTCATTTTCCATAATCTCCACAAGACCCTTTTTAGCCTCATCCGCAGACATGCCTGCTATCTGTTCCAGTTTAAGCCTTTGTCTGTCCAAAAGAGCGGCACGTTCCTTTTCCATCTCCTGAATCTTCTTTTCCTGCTGGTCTAAATTTCTATCCCTTTTAGTAATCTCGCTGTCCCTTCTATCGAGCGTCTCAATCTTTTTATCAAGGTTCTCCTCTTTGGCAACAAGTCTTTTTTCCAGATTCTGTAGTTCCTGTCTTCGTTCTCTCGTATCCTTATCAAGCTCAATCTTGCTTTGATACAGTTTGTCCTTTGCCTGTAGGCTGGCCTCCTTTTTTATGGTCCCAGCCTCTTTTTGGGCCTCCACAACGATAGATTCAGCAAGGCTCTTGGCAGCTTCTATATTCACCACCGTAGTTTTTTTTCTAATAAGATAACCTGCTGCCAACCCTATCAAAATTCCGGCAATCGCAATCAGCGCTATTAACAAGTTGATATCCAAATTAATCACCCCTTTCTATATTTATTCCGTTAGACAGCCTTATGGCTTGTCACGGGATAAAATTGAATTTGTTCTATATAAAATTTTTAAAAACCTATGTTAGCCTTTAGCCGGGTTTATTGCCCTGCTTTCTGTGATTATCCTGCCAATTTTTATATCATGGGCCTCTGCAGGGACCCTGTCCAATATTTGAAAATCAAATGCAAGCGCCGCAACAAGACAGCCCTGTTTTACGCTGCCAAGCACCCTGTCGTAATAACCCTTCCCATATCCAAGCCTGTTGCCGGCCGCATCAAATGCAACACCTGGCACAATCATGATATCAAATGATGACGGCGCTCTTATATCCAATTCACGGTCATGCGCGGGTTCGTGTATTTTATATGAACCCTGACTAAAATCTTTCTTTCCATGCACTCTCAAAAACACCAGTCCTCTTTTCCCCCGGACAATTCGCGGGAAAAAGACTTCCTTTCCATGAGCAAGGGCATACCCAAAGATAGCGTCAGTAAGAACCTCATTTTTAAAACTCGCATACAGGGCCAGCCGTCTTGCATATTGCAATTCCCTTATTCCCAAAAATCTTTCCTGGATTAGTGAGCTTAATTTGAAAACTTCCTCAAATGGCAATCTTAACCGCCTTTGAAGAACATCCATTCTCAAGGAATCTTTTTTCTCAGCAATTGATAACACTTATTCTTGATATACCCTGGAAGTTTCTGGGCTTGTATTGCGCATAAACAATGCGGCGGATTAGGAAGGTATTTGAACAGGGGATGCGGCTATAGGGTTGACTATAATGGAAACGGAAACCTTACACAACATCCGTCTCCGGCTTTAGGGACATCAAAAACTTTTCACTTTCTTTTACAAACAAAAAATTTATTTTTTTGATAAAAATAACAGCCTTTATTAGCATACCCTATTCCCCTTGATCCAAAAAACCCTTCCTAATCTCTTTTCTCCCCCGCTTTAATGCCGTGTTGATGGGTTATTTGAACCTATATAAATAGGTGGGTACCTTTAAAATAACTGTTTTCGACCCTTCCAATCCATCCCAATAAATGGGCGGGAATCCGTCGGCTGACAGTCAGGGAAGGTTCCCTTATTTAATAATGTTGGTTCTAAATATACCCATAATCACGAACATAGCAGGGGAGAAATCTAATCTGTCCGTTTGTCTATAAGCTTTGAAAGTTCCCTGGCCCTGCCTTCCAGCTTTACCACTCTCTCCTTTGCTTCAAAATAATCATCTGTAATATTCATTGCCGCAAGTAATGCCACATTAAGCGTTGAAACAGCCTTTGAGTTTTTTTTAACCTCCTCTATTTTGCTGTTTAAATAATCCACTACCATTTTAACATGCTCCTCGCCATCTTCACTCTTCACAAGAAGCTTCTGCTCCAGAATATTTACCTCTACTACTGGCAATATCACCCCTTATGCGGTTTGAATCAACCCCTCCACCCTTTCCAGAAGGGTTTCTACCTTCCCCCTTATCAAGCCCTTTTCTTTGCTGAATTTCTCAAGTTTCAAATGCAGACCTTCTATCTCTCTATCCTTTAAATTTAACGCCTCTGCTAATCTTTTGTTCTCTTCCTTCAAGTCCGCATGTTGCTCTATAAGTTTTTCAACCTTTTTCTCCAACTGTTCAAACACCGCCAGCTCCATGAAAAAATCCTCCAATAGCAAAATTATAATAAACCTTTTAAAATCGCAAGTCAAGTATAAAAAAACAAATGTCAACCCAATTTAGAAACATTTCTACTTTGGCTAAATAGTACATTATCATTTTTCATTTATATCCTGACAGATTTACTTTGCTACCACACACAAACAAAAGAAACCTTGACAAAGGCATAACTTTTTTTTAGTATAACCTTTCAATTTTAAAGGGCCCATAGCTCAGTTGGAAGAGCCACCGGCTCATAACCGGTCGGTCCCTGGTTCAAGTCCAGGTGGGCCCACCATGTCTTGTTCCTGTAAAAACAGGAAAATATTCACCCCCACACCAAAGATTTTGGGTAGGGGTTTAGTTGAGGGAATTTTTTGAAAAGCCAGTTATTATTACTCAAAAAGATTCAGGATATTGACATTCAAATAGGTTTGATAGAAAAGGAGGCCAGGGAGACAAATGCGGATGCAGAGGGGCTTTTGGCCGAGGTTCGTGGATATGAAGATAAATTAGAAATAATGAAGAAAGAAATTGATGAATTGGAAAATGCGAGGCGTACATTAGAGGGTGAACTAACCGAATATGCAGAGAGGATAAATAAAAATGAGGATAGGCTCAAGAATATAAAAAATGATAAGGAATTTAAGGCAGCTACAAAAGAAATGAATACGGCAAAAAAGGATAAGCTGGCAAAAGAGGGTGAAATTAACAAGCTAAATGCCAGGATAGATGAGAACAAAGGTTTTATAAAAGAGGAAGAAGACAGATTAAAAAATAAAAAGGATGAGCTTGAAGTAAAAAAACTGAGCATTGAAACAAATAAGGAAAATGGGGAGAAGGAAATAAAAGAAAAAATAGAAGAAAAGATGGCAATTGCCAAAGATGTTTCCTCTGCCCTTTTAAAGAAATATGAAACAATAAAAGAAAAAAGACATGGTATAGCGATAATATCAGTAGCGGCTGGCGCCTGTCAGGGCTGTCATATGAATATACCTCCTCAGGCATATATATATCTTCAAAAAGGATCATCAGACCTTATCTTCTGCCCCCACTGCCACCGCATACTATATTGGAACCCAACATCTGAAACTCCGGAACAAGAAAAAGGACAGCCTGCTTAAACTCTTCTGCATTGAAAGACAACCTTAAATATATATTCCTCAAAAGATTGGCGGAAACCCTTGACTTTGCGAAAACAAAGAAAGATTTCCCTGAGATGTCTGACAAGGATATACAGTCTTTTCTTCTCAAACTTGCTGATACCTTCAAACCCGCGGAGGTGGTCAATATCTATGTGGATGGCGCGTCAAGGGGAAATCCAGGAGATGCCGGAATAGGTGTTTTTATAAAAGCAGCGGATGGGAGGGCGCTGGTGAAAACAGGACGATACATTGGCAAGACCACAAATAATGTGGCAGAATACCAGGCTCTTATTGCTGCGCTGAAAGAGGCAAAGTCTCTTGGCGCGACGACAGTCAAGATATTTGCGGATTCAGAACTTATGGTAAAGCAGATAAATGCTGAATATAAGGTAAGAAGCGCAGGGTTGATACCTCTTTATAAAGAGGCAAATACCCTATTGATGACATTTAACAGGTATGATATCATTCATATAAACAGAGAGGAAAATATAGAGGCAGACAGGCTTGCAAATCACGCAATAGATATAATGGCTCGCTGAAGCGGGATGAGATGACCGCTGCCTCCGATGTAAATATCGGGGTAGAGGAAAGTCCGGACTCCGCAGGGCAGGGAGGTCGCTAACGGCGACCGGGAGAGAATCCTAGGGATAGGACCACAGAAAACAAACCGCCTTGATGGTAACATCGGGGTAAGGGTGAAACGGCGGGGTAAGAGCCCACCGCCCCGATGGCGACATCGGGGGCACGGCAACCCCCTCCCGGAGCAAGACCAAATAGGAAGGCATTTAAGGATGGCCCATCCGCGCCTTCGGGTTGGTTGCTTGAGGCGCTGAGTAATCAGCATCCCAGATGAATGGTCATCGCCCTCACACCTATAATATAGGTGTGAGGGAGACAGAATCCGGCTTACGGTCTCGCTTCAGCGAGCCTTTTTATTTTTTTTAGGCTGGCAGGACTTACTTATAACAAAAAGGCTATGATTGACAAATAACAGAGGGAAGATGCGGGAAGCCGTCAAGGAATTATTATTATGATTCAGATGCTTCGGCAACACAAGCCTATGGTTTCGCATGATGGCCTTCCTACTATCATTATTTCCCACTCAAATAGTCAGCAAGGAGCCCGCGGCTGTGCTCATCCTCATGGCAATACACGCACAGGTTTTCCCAGTTGGAGCCGTCAGTGGGATTATTAAGGTGGTTACCGTCTTTATGGTGAACGGTCAGCAAGCGCTGATTTTTGTAAGTGAACTCCCGGGCGCACTTGGCGCATATGAGTCCGTGGATTTTTAGTGAACGGTCGCGGTAGTCGTTTTCCATTGCCTCTATCCTAAAATAGGTGCTGTCACTAATTGCACCTTGCTTTAAAAAGTGGAGACGCGATCCCTTTATGTTTCCTTACGGCAAGGATGAACAATTCCTCCAACAAAAAAGCTATAATTCAAGACTTGGCTCTACTTTCACTTCAGAGGACCATGACATTCCCGAAAAAGCTGCTCGCCTCATCTTTTGTTTCAAACACAGGGTCTTTCTCCTGAAAAATAACGGATAGAACCTGTGAAGGCTGAACAACCGCAGGCGCAGAAACAGCGCCATAGAGGAGTCCATACAGTTGATGAAGTGTAAATTCCACTTCATGTTTTTTTAAAAGCGAAGCCATTTTAGCATCGCCGCAATATTTGCCTGTCAAAATCATTTGTCCCCCTATGTTGGCTTGTCAGTGAAAACCGAGCCGGACAGACCGGAACCGGATTCTTTTTCCAAGTCCGTCAGCAGGCGCAAGCCATGAAAAATTATACCGCCTCTTTTTCTCTCTTTTTTAAATCCCTTTTTCTTAATCCAATCACTCACGCGGCGGCGTGAGGGTTTGTTGCGTTCTTTGTCATCCTTGGTTTCCTGATACCACTGAATAAAATTTTCATAGAGGTCTTTAAAGGGTATAAATTCATTGTCGTCAGTCTTGATGATACCCGACGCAAGCCATGCGCCTACGATGTCTTCCTTATCGTTGATTTCCACAACAGGCATACCGAAAATATTATACAACCGTTTAATAGCCTCGTGCGCAGGTAATGCCGCATCACTAAGAATGCTCCCCTTTATTTGTGCAATCATTTCAACGCATGTTTGTGTCTCATTACCATACTTATTCCTAACAGATTCCAAATAATTAAGACAAACTACATATCTATCTAACCCAAGAAATTCTGAAGGCAAATTATCCTTCTTTTTCTTATTACAGCGACCACAAACCGGCAATATATTCCATGGGACATGCTGACCACCTTTAGCAATAGGCCAAAAGTGATCAACATTGATTTTATTGCGAATATGCCCATCAAAAACCCCGTTACCACAATATGGGCACTTCTTTTCAAAAAAATTAAGTGCGTTATATTCGGCCTCTTTGATTTTGTTATCCAGATCAGTTAATCCGATACATGCACATCGGTTTATGGCTTCATGAATAGTCTTGAATTTAGACTCCAGCTCTCCGACCAGTTTCTTCAAAAAGCTGTTTTCTATAGACAACCCTTCCTTTTCCTGGGAAAAAACCTCAATCTCACGTTGTAGTTCCATCATCTTTTCTTTTATTTCCATAATTGGGGCATCTCCTTTGCTGGTGCGTCTCCTATGAAGGCACTGGGCTCACATTTTAGAGTATTACAGAGGTTAAACCTTTTACTTTCCTCCCCATCACCCTCTTCACTTCCCTATCAAAATCGCTCTCAAACGCCCAGTCCTGAACCACCCTGAATTTTTCATTCCTCTTCCAAGTTCCCAATCAATCCCTTTGCATCTTTTTCTTCCAGTTCCAGTAGGGTGGGCATTGCCCACCAAAACCTATTCACCGCCGATATCATCCTGCAATATCACCGGTATGCACCTTCCCCAATCCTCTGAATATGCACCTTCCTTAACGAACCTGTGAAACGTCGAATATGCCCAACCTTTTGGAACACTGACGTACCCATGTTTTACAGGATTGTAATGGATGTAATTACAATGGGCCTCAAAATCTTTCTCGTCTCTAATACGATGCTCCCAAAACCGTCTCTGCCAAATGAACCCTTCCCTGTGTTTCAAACGGGATGCACTTTGAATGGTGGGCGATGCCCACCCTACCTTTTTCGTAAATCCTGCTTTAATCAAACCCCATCTTTTGGAATAATCAGCATCTCCTTCAGGTAAAGTCCAAATGCAATGGAGATGGTCCGGCAACAAAACCCATGCATCAATTCCAAATGGCTTTAACAGACGGACTTCTTCTATTACTTGTCTAAGGATTATTCTATTTTCTTCTGAACACAGAAATGGTTGCCTGTTGTATGTTACAAGAGTAAAGAAATACGTCCTGCCTTCCCTCAATCTTCTATAGTTTGGCATATTTATTGGTGGGCAATGCCCACCCTACTACTTGAATTGCAAAATACTTCTGGGCATTGGCGATTTCGGGCTTACGCGGGTCGCCGTTCTGAGCAATAAGATAACAGGCAAAACGCGACAGATGATAGGCATTGACCGTTTGCACTGCACCCTTGCCACCCTCGATCGGTTTGCCGGCGCCGGCAAAGTGATGGGAAGGCTCATTCCCCGACTGTTTGCAAGAGGTTAGCGCCCTTTTAATTGCATCTTCAAATCGCCTCCATTGCGTATATCCTAAGAGGGCTGAATTTCCCTTGCGCTCCAGTACTCTGCACCATATTCATTTTCTTTCTTTAGCTCTTCAAAAGACTTGCTTCCCATTGATACTATTTTTTTATCTGACATGCCCCCTCCTAAAATAAGGCGTCAATTATATTATATACTCATGGTTCATATCGTCTTAAAATCCACCCCAGTCCTTTCTCCTTGAGAAGAGGGAGAATTCAAGGCTTCGGAAATTTTCTTCAAAACCTCTGACAAAGCGTAGCCGGCAAGTTCATGGTAGCAAGTAGAACCTCTTCTTTAGAGATATAGCGCTTCCAAGAATGCCAAGAATAATCCCGCTGGCAATAATGCCGCAGGAAAAATAGGTTGTTGAAACCGGCAGGTCAACCAGCGAAGTAAAAATCGGAGAGATTTTCAGTATCAAGACCTCTCTAACAGTATACAAAAGACCAATAGCCAAACTCGCGCCTGCAAAACCCTCCACAATGCCTTCAATTAAAAACGGGGCTTTTATAAATATACCTGTTGCCCCCATAAGGCCCAGTATTTCTATCTCCTCTCTTCTGGCATACACCGCAAGCCTTATGGTATTTGATACAATAAATACCGTGGCTAAGAGGAGAAAGCCGCCTATTATTAAGGCAAACACCTCTATAAATTTTATAAAGGCAAAGAACCTGTTAAGCCACTCCTGACCGTATTGAACATCCTCAATGCCGCTCGTTATCTTAAGTTTTGATATAAGGCCTCTAATACCCTGCGGCGTCCTGAATAATTTTTTTACCTTAATCTCCAGCGATGCGGGAAATGGGTTTGCGCCTAAACCCTCTAATATCCCTTTTTGTCCCTTCAATTCTTCCTTAAATACAGAAAAGGCCTTTTCCTTTGAGATGTATTCCAAACTCTCCACCTCCGACATGACGGCTACATCTCTTTTGATATTTGAGATTGCATCAAAGGATATGCCGTCTCTCATATAAGCTATAACCTGAATCTGACTCCCCATGCTGCTTAGCGTATTACTCAGGTTTATAAAAATACCAAGAAATAATCCGCAGATAGCCAGAGAAATCGCAATTGTTGCTATTGTCACAATGGATGTTACAATATTGGCCTTTATATTCTGGAAGGCCTCAGAGACAAAATATACAAGCCATCTAAGGTAATTCAAATTCCACCCTCTTGCGTCAGTTTGCCACCCTTCCCTTGTCAAGAAGAATAGCCCTTTTATTAAATCTGTCTATCAGATGTTTGTCATGGGTAGCAACAACCACAGTGGTTCCTCTGGCATTTATGTCATTGAAGAGATTGATTATATCAAGGGCCCGCTCAGGGTCAAGATTTCCTGTAGGTTCGTCTGCAAGAAGTATGGTGGGTTCTTTTGCCAATGCCCTTGCAATAGCCACCCGCTGTTGTTCGCCGCCTGAAAGCGTTAAGGGCTTAAAGTTTGCCCTGTGCTGAAGCCCCAGATAAGACAGCACCTTAAGAACCCTTTTATTTATATCCCTATTGTCCATACCTGTAATGCGAAGCACAAGGGCAATATTATCAAAAACTGTTTTGTTGTTTAAGAGCTTAAAGTCCTGAAACACAAAACCTATCTTCCTTCTGAAAGGGGGTATCTCTCTCCGGCTGAATCTTGACATATTCTTTCCGCCTATTATAATCTGCCCCTGTGTCGGCCTCTCTGTATAAAGCATGAGTTTTAATAAAGTGGACTTGCCTGCCCCGCTTACACCGGTTATAAAAACAAATTCCCCTTTATCAATCTTCAGGGTTATATCTGTTAAGGCAGATATGCCGTCATAGTTCTTATAGACATGAAACATGTTGATCATGTTAGCTTTAGCCTCACACTATTTTTATCATACTGCCGGATACAAAACAACATACCGATAATAAAAAGAAAAGCCCTCACACCTATGCATAGGTGTGAGGGCAACAAACATGGCGGGGCCGACGGGGCTCGAACCCGCAACTTCCGCCGTGACAGGGCGGTGCTCTAACCAATTGAACTACGGCCCCATATAAAATAGTAGGCAGTATGGAGTAACTGCTTACTGCTTACTGTCTACTGTTTCTAAATGGTAGGCGGAACAGGGATCGAACCTGCGACATCAGCCTTGTAAGGGCTGCGCTCTACCAACTGAGCTATCCGCCCAGTAAAGATAAAGAATACATGAAATAGAAATCAGGAAAGAGGAAAATTAATTCCTGATTCCTGATTTCCAATCCGTAAACACATGGCTATCCCCTGCCATATGGCAGTTAATCTTATAATATCTGCCTTACTTTCTTACTGCATCTTTCAGGCCTTTTCCAGCCTTAAACTTTGGAACCTTTGCTGCCGGGATATTAATCTCTTTTCCTGTCTGAGGATTGCGCCCCTTCCTTGCCTTTCTCTTGGAAACGGAAAATGCTCCGAAACCAACAAGGCTGACTGTATCCCCCTTTTTCAAAGACTTGGTCACAGTCTCTGTAAAGGCATTTACCGCCTTTTCAGCAGCAACCTTTGTAATCTCAGCCGCTCCTGCGATTGCGTCAACAAGCTCACCCTTTGTCATACTCTATCCTCCTTCCTTCCTTAAAGGAATTAAAATCTGTAAATGCTATAACAAACTTTCTTAAGCCCTGTCAAGTAAATTATACTTCCATTATCTCTTTTTCCTTATGTTTCAGAATATCGTCAACCCTATCTATATATTTATCTGTTATCTCCTGAATCTTAGTCTGGCTCTTTTTCAGATCATCCTGTGAAATTGTCTTGTCCTTTTCCAGTTTTTTAATTTCCTCATTGGCGTCCCTTCTGTTATTCCTTATTGCAACCTTGCATTCCTCCGCATTTTTTTTTGCCGTCTTTACAATCTCTTTACGACGCTCCTCTGTAAGTTGTGGAATGGAGATACGGATAAGCTTCCCATCATTGGTTGGAGTTAGTCCCAGGTCTGAATTCATAACAGCCTTTTCTATTTCTGACAAAACGCCC